>Ga0116110_1001430_pt1 | contig 12776 bp, 6 predicted proteins | sample June2015DPH_8_50_FD_89719 | JGI IMG/M metagenome (GOLD analysis project Ga0116110, IMG submission 89719) | Peatland microbial communities from SPRUCE experiment site at the Marcell Experimental Forest, Minnesota, USA - June2015DPH_8_40 | ecosystem: Environmental > Terrestrial > Soil > Wetlands >...
AGGAAGATGGGCAGAACCGCGCCCACGTCCGCGCGCTCTCCCAACTGGCCGCTGGCCACTCCCTGCCTGCGGCGGCTATGTGTGTTGTAGCGCACAACGCGCACCGTCGTCTCCACGGTATCGGGATGCACAATCTGGCTGGACGCAATCGAATACAGCCGCGGCGACAGCCTGGGCAGCACATGAAAGAGCTCTTGCGGTGTGGTAACCGCGCCGGGAAAGTCCGTGATGAGGTCGATGAACTCGCGGCCCCAGCAATACTCCTCGGCGCGCGACTTGTTCTCCGGCCCGCACAGCAACTGCAGCGCGTCGTATCCGCGTCCGCCCGCGCCAGCCGCCGCAGGCAGCTTGGCATACTGGCCCACAGTGCCGCGCGCCAGCTTGCCGATGGCGAGCCAACTGCGCAACGCCAGCTCGAAGCTGATCTCCTCCTTATAGTGGTCCAGCACCCGCTCCTGGCCGGTGAACCCGAGCGCCGCGAGCATCTCCGAGACCGCCTCGGCGCGGTGCTCCGGAACCACGCCGACCGCGTCGCCCGGCAGATAGGTCATGCCCGGTTCCAGCGACAACGCAAGATGCCGCGTCTCCTTCTCGGAGCCCTCGCCGCTGAGAAGGCGGTTGACCAGCACGGTCGAATGGAATGGATTGTTGCGCGTGTACCGGGGACGCCCATCCGCATCCGCGGGGGACGGATCGGATGGCCCCGGCCCTGGAAGCTCATTCATGCCTCAATTGTAACCGGCAGGCGCGGCTGGTTTTGCCGATCGGCGCCGGTCGATGCCGGCATCTGGCAGGCCCGGCTGCCGCCGCTGCTAAAATGAACGCATGACTCAGCTCGATGTTGTGTACCGCTACGGCGCCGCTCCCAGCGAGCGCGCACAGCTTGCGCTCTCCAAGGTGCGGGATGTCTACGGCGTGCGCCGCGTGGAGGTGCGCGAGGCGGAGAAGACGGTGCGCGTGGAGTACGACGCCAGCCGGCTGAGTGGCGCGGTGATCCATCAACTGCTGCGCCGCGCCGGGTTGGACATTGTGGAGACAATCCCAGAGAGCGTGCGGCCGGAGGAGAGCGCGGGCGCGGTCCTGAGATAGACCGGTTGGCGAAGCGCCAGATTGAGCGGCCCTGTAAAATCAATTTGCGGTTAACTTGTGCGGTGAATTCTCCGCACAGTGTGCGCCCGTAGCTCAGTTGGATAGAGCATTTGGCTTCGAACCAAAGGGTCGGGAGTTCGAATCTCTCCGGGCGCACCATATTTTCAATAACTTACGGCAACACCGGAAATTCTCAACCCCACAGAACCCCACACTAAGCGCAAAGTTCCTTTCTCGGCAGAATCATCTGCACCACTTTGCTGTTCGCTTCCTGCTTCGCTTTCATGCTCGCCCTGCCGTAGATATTCATTGTTGTTGAAACGTTGGCATGACGCATTAGACCCTGCTGAGTGCCGGTGTTGGCTCCCGTATCATCCAGCATTCCTCGGTAAGAATGGCGGAACGAGTGCCAACCAACCGCATCGAGACCAACCTGTTTCCCAGCGGGCTTTATGCGCTTCTTCATCAGAGTTCCTGCGTGGAAGCATCCCCCAGTGACGGGGGATGGGAATACCAACCCTGTATCGGCATAAGATTTTGTTGCTCTCCAATCCAATAGCACCTGAGCGAAATCCCCGTCCAAGGGGATATCGGCCCTTGATGCTTCTGTCTTGTTCTTGCCGATACGTCCGTTGACAACACCCCGCTGCACCAGCATCGTACCTGCTGTGAAGTCGATGTGCTCCCAGCGAAGGGCGAGCACCTCGGAGATTCTCAGGCCAGTACATATAGCGACGGTGGCCATCACTCGATAGGGTTCCTGAAGTCTGGCTGCCAGCTTCCGGAACTCCTCGGGCGTGAGGACCGTTGGAGGTTTCTCGCGCCTGCTACTCCCTTTGACCTTCACCAACTCAAGGGGGTTACGAATGACGTCCACAAGTCCCCACAGCATCGCTCGCTCAAAGAGAAGATGGAGCATCCTCTTCAGGTGCGCTTTGCTTTTGGGCGCAAGTTCCAGCGTCTTCAGCCACTCCATCACGTCAAGAGGCTTGATCTGGCTTAGGCAGGTCTTCCCCCACCGTGGCCGGATGTGCCTCGACAGGAAGCTGGTGTAGACCGCTGCCGTGCTATACGCGAGGCCGTCGTTGATGACGACTTCACCAGGAGGTTGCGCCATGATCTGTACCAGACGTTCCTCTTGTATGAAGCGATCGATCACCACTCCGAGCGTTGGTTCATTATGTGCCTTGAAGGTCTCTGCCCCGTTGATCTTGAGCAGTTGAGCTTGCAGGGCTACGCGGGCTTTCTTTTCGGTTGGATATTGCGTTGTTGACAGTGTTATCTGGCGCTGGGGATTCCCCTGCTCCGACTTCGAGCGGAAGCGGTACTCCCATACCTCCGTGCCAGACTTACGCATGACCTTCCTTAGACTTCCCTGTTGATACCTTTCGCGCGTGAAATTCAAGGGTTTCCCTTTCATTGCACGCGCCGTGACCGGTGATTCGACTCTAGTCTTTCTCGAACCCATGCATCAAGCGCAGAGGCGCGGAACCTCCAGTATTTTCCCATCCTGATGCAGGGAACGGTGCCAGCACGCGCCATGGCCTGGAGTGTCTTGGGATGTACTCGCAGCAGCTCCGCTGCCTCGGGGACAGCTAAAAGGGGCTCAAACCCGCCGTCCTCGGCTTCGAGGTCAGCGAGACTTGTCTGACGGTCCCAATCCAGGTGAGGATCTGGAATGGTGCAGGAATTCGAGGAACTAGCCGCAGACAGCGTAACTGAAGAATCGTTCATGTGAACTCCTACATACATACAGCGAATCGTGTGCGGCCCGAATTGACGTACAGGTGAACAAAGATGCCGAAGAGATGTTTGCGCGACGGAACTGCTCTTGCATCGCGGTGGTGCTGTTCAAAGGCGACGGTAGTGAGGGTAGAGTCTGACTACTCGTCAAAGATGACATTTGGGTGGCGGTGTACCAAAGCGTTGGTACTCCAGCATCGAGTCAGCTCTTCCTTTATCGAGCGGGAGCCTCGATAAACTCCGATGCCGCGAAATATTCCCGGGAGATCCGATCGGCTTTGATCTTGTAGTAGCGGCGGGTTACCTGGGGGCTGCTGTGGCCCATCAAAGATTGAAGTACAATCGACGAAATTCCAGCGTTAGCCAAACGGTCTGCATAGCAATGGCGAAGTCTGTGAATATTGATATGGCTCATTTCGAGACGGACGCACCACTTCTGGAGGATCCTCTGAATTGCCCTGGAGCTAAGGCGCCCGCCACGCGACGAAAGGAACAGCGCCGCCTTCCTGTCGTTGATCCGCGTCATCAGGTAGTCGGCCACCATTTTCATGGCCGACTCGTCCACGACAAACGTCCGCACCTTCGATCCTTTGCCGGTAACCTCTCCTCGACCCAGGCGAATGTGCCCTTTGGCAGTCACCTTGTCACGGATCTTTATCGTATTGACGTCTAGGCTGCAAAGCTTCGCAAGCCGCAATCCTGAATAGAGAAAGAGGACAATGATCGCCCGATCGCGAACATTGTCGATGCCCGCAATCAACGTGCTGAGCTGCCCTTCGTCGACCGCCCGATATTCTTCGTTGTCGAACTTCGGTCTCTCATAGCCGGTCAGTGGATTGTGCGCTTTCCCGAATGTCATCTGCTGCATGAACCTGTAATAGCGGGAGAGGACGGCTAGTCGTCGCGAGACTGACGCGGGCTTAGGCACGGATCCGACCATGCGACCGACCGTCTGGGCTAAGTACATGACGAACTGATCGACGTGTGAGGTGTTGACCTGGTGCGACTTGATCTTCCGGTCCTTCAGGAAGGTTTCAAATCGTTGCAGGTCTTGACGGTACGCGCGCAACGTTTTCCTACTGCATCCGCGGGCGCGCATGTGTTCTATGAACGAATTGATTTGCATTTTGAGGCTCCTGATAACAGTGCGGGTAACTTGGCGGTCATAATCCCTATTCCGACTCGATAAGAGGCGTTGTTGCGGCGCGCGTAGCTCACGCGGCTGGGGCTCATCGGGGATCACCGCGAAGTGGATATTATCCTGTTCGAGGTAGCGTTCGTGGCCGCCCCCTGTGCCGGTATGTGAGAGCGTCATTGGTAGTTGGCATCACCTCCATATACAGCGGACAGGGTATGGGAGCCACCCGAAAGCATGACAGTTGTGTAGGTCGCGACACCTGAAGCATTGAGCGTGGGCGACGCTAGCAAAGTTGAGCCGTCAGAAAACGCGATTGTTCCAGTCGGGATCGCTAAACCCGAGACTCCGGCAACCGTGAAGGTGAAGGTCACAGATTGGCCAAAAGATGAGGGATTGAGACTTGACGTGACGGTGATCGTAACTGCGGCTCTCGTGACAACTTGCGATTCTGCAGCCGAGACGGCAGACAAGTAATTTGGGTCGCCCGCGTAGCTAGCCGTAATGCTGTGCGTGCCCGCTCCCAAGCTGTTTACGGTGAAAGTAGCGACTCCCCCAGATAGCGTGCCTGTACCGATGATCGCTGCGCCGTCATAAAAGGTCATCGTCCCGGTTGCTGACGCCGCTGTCTGCGCTGTGAAGGTCACGGAGCCTCCGTAGACCGTTGGGTTCGCTGAGGAGGTCAGCAGCACCGTTGGTGTCACCTTATTGACCGTTAGTAACACCGTTGCACTCGCGGAACTGTAGTCCACAGCGTCTGACGGCGAGAAGGCCACCGATAGCGTGTGAGTCCCTGCGGTGAGGATGACGCCTGCGGCCGGTGTGTAGAGGTAGGTCCCGATTACGCCGCCGCTCGTTGCATCAAGCTGCGTCAAGCTCAGAGGTGTCTCATAGGTAATTGCAGCAGGAGTCGCCCAAGTGAGGACTGTCGTCGCCTGCGTGATTGTGAAGGCCCCTACCGTTTGATTCAGCGTGTAGTTGCCCAGCTTGCTACCTGGATCGGAAAGAGCTGCTGCAATTGCGTTTGGACCGGTAGAGTAAACGCCGACCGACGTCGTGGTTGTGGCGGCAGAAGAATACGTTGCGGTGATTCCGTCCCCGGGGATCATGCCAGTGATCGAACCCGTAAACGCAGGGTTCGCTGTGCCGTAGACCTTCGAGGATGGCGCCGGGGTTACCGTGAGGACTGTAGGGTTGACCGTCAAGGCGACTGAGGCAGTTGCCGTACTGTAGTCGGTGCCATCCGTGGGGGTGAAGGTGACATTCAAGGTGTGGGTGCCAGCCGATAAAACCGTGCCAGCGAAAGACGAGTAAACGAAAACACCCGGCACGCCACCCGACGTCGCGTCGAGTTGCGTTGAGCTGAGGGCTGTCCCGTAGGTAATTGCCGCCGGGGTGGCCCACGTGAGGACCGCGGTGGACTGTGTGATCGTAAGCGTTCCGACGTTCTGAGTGAGCGTGTAGTTGGCAAGCTTATTGCCAGGATCGAAGAGTGTGGCCGAGATTGCGTTGACTCCGCTCGAGTACACACCAACCGCAGTCATCGTCGTCGCTGCAGAAGCGTAGGTAGCGGTGATTGTGTCCCCGGCGACCAATCCGGTTATGGAGCCGGTGAAGACCGGGTTCGCGGTCCCGTAGACCTTCGAGGACGGGCTCGGGGTTACGGTGAGAGGTGCCTTATTGACGGTTAGCGAGACGGCGGCTGTCGCAGTGCTATAGTCGGTGCCGTCTGTGGGAGTGAAGACGACGGAGAGCGTTTGAGAACCCGCGGCAAGGATTGTCCCGGCCGCTGGGGTGTAGACGAACGTGCCGGCGACCCCGCCGCTCGTTGCGTAGAGTTGGGTTGCGCTCAAAGGCGTGCCGTAGGTGATCGCCGCAGGACTCGCCCATGTAAGGACCGGGGTTGCCTGAGTGATCGTGAATGTCCCAATATTCTGAGTCAGCGTGTAGTTCCCAAGCTTGCTATTGGGATCGTTGAGGCCATCCGTAATTCCGATTGGTCCGGCGGTGTATACGCCCACGGGTGTGGTTGCTACCGCCGCCGACGAGTACGTGGCCGTAATAATGTCCCCAGCGACCAGTCCGGCAATGGATCCCGTGAGGGTTGGATTCGCGGCACCATACAGCCGTGTCGCAGGATTGGGGGTTACGGTGAGAGGTGCCTTATTGACAACCAATGTGACCGTCGCGGTCTGAGTCGCATAGTCGACGGTATCGGTCGGCGTGAAAGTGACCGACAAAGTCTGAGACCCGGCAGCCAGAACCGTACCCGCTGCCGGAGTATAGCTGAATGTGCCTGCCAGACCACCTGATGTGGCATCGAGTTGCGTCGCTGACAGAGGTGCTCCGTACGTGATTGCAGCAGGCGTCGCCCACGTGAGAACCGGCGTAGATGTTGTAATCGTCAGGACGGCGCTGCCGGTGGCTCCGTTGTAGTTACCGTCTCCACTGTAGGTCGCTTGGACGGTGTACGTGCCTGCCGCCCAATTCGATAATCCAGTGAGGACGGCGTTTCCGCTTCCATTCACTGTTTCGACCCATGGACCAGGATGTGAAGATCCACCACTGAAGCTAACCGTCCCAGTGCCTGCCGAAACGTGGGCCGTGCAAGACGTTGTCGACCCAAACACCATCGTGCTCGGCGAACAGGTAACCGTTACGGTAGGCGTAGCCTGATTGACCGTCACACCGACGACATTGGATGTGGCGGCGGCGTAGTTGGCGTCGCCCGAGTAGACTCCAGTGACGTTATAGGTGCCCGCGTTCCACGCGCTTCCGCCCGTAATCGAGGCCTGACCGCTGCCATTGACCGGAACAACCGTCCAGCCCAAGAGGCTCGCACTGCTTGCGCCGGGCGGCGTCCACAGGAGTTGGATACCTGCGCCTCCGGCACCCTGTTGGTACTCCACCACGATTGAATTGCTCGTTCCAGCCGTGAGAGTAATCTGCCCAGACTGGGTATAGGTCAAATCACTTTGGGCGCCCTGCACCGCGGAAAGGTTTCCGACCAGAAGAGTGCCGTTCACATAGACATTTGCCCCATCATCAGAGTTCACCCCAATGGTGTAGGTGCCATCGGTGGGCGAGATAAACGTGCCGGTCCACCGGGCGTAAATATTGGTTGTGTCGAGCCCAGCTGGGCCTGCGATCGCATTGGCCCACGCATAGCCAGAAATGTTGTAGTTCAGCGATGCATCCTGCGTGGTGGCAACAGGTGTCGCAGCCAAGTCGCCTCCGCCTGCGGGGAATGCCGCATTCCACCATTTTCCAGCCAGATCGGCGGACGAGTAGAACGCAACCGTGCCGTCCGTAGCGGGCACGGATGCCGTGCAGGTCGTGTTCGAGCCAAGGGTGATGGAACTAGGCGAACAACTGAGCGTCACAGCCGGAGCCGCCTGTCCGATGGTGAGCGTTGTAAAGTTGCTGGCCGGGTTGAAATTACTGTCGCCGCTGTAGTTCGCGACAATCGCGTACGAGCCTACGGGCATGTTGCTGAATCCGGTTGCGGATGCGGCCCCACCTGAAATCGGCACATTGCTTGCCCATTCGGTTCCGTTATAGAAGAAGTTGACGCTTCCAGTTGCTCCGGCGCTCACTGCGGCCGTGCAGGTCGACGTCTGCGGACCATACGTGATGGGGTTCGGCGCACAGTTGACATTGATGCCAGTCGCTGCCGGAACAACAACCAAAGTGGTGATGACCGTCAATTGGTTATAGTCCGTCGAATCTGCAGGGGTGAAGGTCGCCGACAAATTATGAGATCCCACCGGCAGGACGGTGCCTGCTCCAGGCGTGTAGACAAACGATCCTGCTACACCGCCGCTCGTCGGGTCGAGTTGTGTGGAGCTGAGGGGCGTGCCGTAGGTGATATTGGCTGGCGTAATCCAGTTGAGAGGCGGGTTCGCCTTGTTGATCGTCAGTGTGGTCGATGCGGAACCAGCCGCATAGTTGCCGTCGCCGCCGTACGTGACGCCGATAGTGTAAGAGCCGGCAGCGTATCCGTTGAAGCCTCCCGCGCTGGTCGTGCCTCCGCTCAGTCCGGTTGAAGTCCACGCGCCACCGTTGATAGTCCACGCAACAGTACCCGTAGCGGAACCACCCACGGTCGTTGTGCAGGTCGTCGTCTGCGAGCCATAGGTGATCGGGTTCGGCGAACAGGAGACACTCACACCTGCGACTGCCGGATCGACAGTCAAATTCACCGAAGCAGTCTGGTTGTTGTAGTCCGTCGAGTCTGTCGGCGTAAAGGTTACTGAGAGGGAGTGGGTGCCCCCTGTCAGCACGGTGCCCGAAGGTGGAGCGTATACGAAGCTACCAGCGAGGCCGCCAGACGTTGCATCAAGCTGGGTTCCGCTGAGGGGCGTCCCGTAGACGATGGCAGCCGGAGTTGACCATGTGAGCGTTGGTGTGGCTTTGTTGACCACGACAACCTGCGTTACCTGCGGGGCCGCTGAGTAGTCGATGTTGCCCGGCTGATTCGCAGCCACTACAACCGTGCCGGCGCCGGTGATCGTCAGAATATTGCCGGAGACCGAACCTGGCCCAGAGAGAACACTGACGCTGACACCTAGACCAGAGCTTGCCGATGCTGAAAGCACTATCGGCGCTACTCCGAAGGTCACTGGCGTCGCCGGGGGCGTAAACGTGATTGATTGCGGTGCCTGGGTAACGGTCACCGTTGTCCCTGCACTCGCCGAATTGTTATTAGCGTCTCCGCTATAGGAGGTGGTGACCGAATAGGTTCCGGATCCCTGCCCCGCAAAGCCTGTCGCCGAAGCTGAGTTTCCCGAGACAGAAACAGTTGCCCAGAACACGCCGTTGTCGTAAAAGGTGACCGTTCCCGTCGCCCCGCCGCTGACCACTGCGGTACAGGTGGTATTCGCTCCATAGACAACCGGATTCGGTGAGCAGGATACCGAAAACGTCGGCGTGATCTTGTTGACCGCTACAGACTGCGTCACCTCTGGCGCGGCTGAATACTCCGCGTTGCCCGCTTGATCCGCGGCGACAACGATTGTGCCCACGCCGGTAACGTATAGCCAATTACCAGACACATAACCAGGACCGGAGAGAACGCTGAAGGTTACGGGGTTGAGCGTGCCGCCCCCCGTTGCCGACAGAGAGATTGGTGGGACTCCAATGGTGACGGGCGAGGCAATGGGCGCGAAGGAGATTGTCTGAGGAAGGAATGCCGTCGCAGTCAATGGTACGGTGGGAGATTGGCTAGGGAAACGACTCGTGTCCCCAGCGTATGAAGCTAGAGCGTAGTGAGTGCCAGTGCCGTAAACAACGATACCGCTTTCACTGTAACCCGCAATTTGCTCGCCAAGCAGAATGGACGCCGTGTTGGCATTTTCATTTGCAGTGGCCAGATCGAGTTTGCCGTCGCCATTGAAGTCCCCCACTGCAATGGAAGATGGGGCTCTACCAGTCGCATAGGAAAGAGGCGCTTTGAACGACCCGTCGCCATTGCCAAGCAAGACCGATACCGTATTGCCACTGCCATTTACAACCGCCAAATCGAGTTTACCGTCTCCATTGAAGTCTCCGCCAGCTACCGATAATGGTTCACTGCCTGCTGCATAGGCAATCTGCCCCTGAAATGAGCCATCGCCGTTGCCCAGTAGAATCGATACAGTATTGGTGTCATTGTTTACAACCGCCAGATCGAGTTTGCCGTCGCCATTGAAGTCCCCCACTGCAATAGAGGCAGGTGCCCAGCCGCCCAGGCTATAGTGGACCGGTGATGAGAATGTCCCGTCTCCATTCCCGAGAAAAACGGCAAGATTGCCAAAGATGGAACTTGTAACTGCAATGTCGAGCTTACCGTCGCCATTGAAATCGCCGGCGACGATTGAAGTGCCAGCAACATTTGCAACGCAATTCGGGGACTGAAATGTCCCATTCCCATTTCCGATAAAGATACACATCGTGTATGAGCTGTTAAGCTCTACCATGTCGAGCTTACCGTCACCGTTGAAATCACCGAACGCCGCGGCTAGTGGACTAGTACCACTTAATGAGGTTATAAGCTGCGGTTGAAACGTGCCGTCACCATTCCCAAGCAAAATAGATATTGTGTTCCCGGCAGTATTTACAACAGCCAGATCAACCTTGCCATCACCATTGAAATCTCCCACAACAACCGAAGACGGCCCGCCACCCACAGCGTATGAGGCCTGTGCCTGAAACGTCCCGTCACCATTCCCTAAAAATACCGATACGGTGTTGGAGCCGCTGTTTGCGATGGCGATGTCTTGCTTGCCGTCACCGTTGAAGTCTCCCTCCGCAACAGACGAGGGGCTGGACCCGGTGGCGTAGATAGCCTGATTCGCAAAGACAGATGCGGCAAGGTTGAGTGAAGTTGTGCCGATCTGCGCGTTGCCAATAGTGGTATCGAGGAAGTCGATTGTTCCAGTCAGGTATTGGCTGCCTAACGCCGTCACTGTTCCGCTGAGGGTGTAATTGCCAGCACTCCCCGTTGCTCCCAGTGTCGTGGAGCTTGTATATATCTGACTCGCAGCTACGCTGACGGACTCAGTCAGTGATGTGCTGCTGGCATTGGCCGTCGTCCGCAAAAATACAGCCTTGATGTTGTTCACGCCGTAGCCGAAGACGTGCTTGATCGTAGCCGTACCCGCGCTCGTTAATTGGGCAGTTCCGTAAAGCCCACTGCCGGGACTGCAATCCGTCGAGTTCACGTTGCAGAAGTTTACCGTGCCGGACGTGACCGCGCCTGGGTTCGTGACGGTTGCCGTCAACGTCACAACCGTGTCGGGAGCAACAGAATTGTAGGGACTGATCGCCAGCGTCGTAGTGGTGGGTGTCTGGGCCGACATGAGTGAAAGCAGTGCAAAGGGTAAAGCGAGGGCGAAAGAAGTTTTCTTCAAAAAGTAACCCATGGATTGTTGCTCTCCTCGTGGTACCACCACAAAATGCTGCTTTGCCCTCTATGGAGTCATTCCATACAGAAAAGCTAGAGACGTGACTCGTCTCCGCTCTGGGCAACTCGTACTCCCTAAATATACCACTGCCACTGTTGCGGCGACACAACTATTTTTACGTATGTGTAATTTGTAGGTGCAAGAATGTACCGCTGAGGTGGCCGACCATGCCAGGCTGAATAGAGAGGAGCTTAAAATGGTTGAAGTGTGGTCCTGGCGCAAGCTAGATGCCTAGCAAACCTTCAACGCCAGCCGGCGTGTTAGGAGCGCGCAGACTGCCGTTTAGGGCGAGCAAGAACCACACTTCAAGAACAAAATCACACTTGGCTACAGAGCCATTTCGGCTCCAAATGTCGCTTCCGTGTCCGACACGTGCGTTCGCTTGCGCCGCGCCTCTTTTCGTATCCGATCTTTTTCGATCTCGGCCTCACGATGACGCTCACCCTTTGATTCACGCAGACATCAATCGAGGCTACTGGACGATGACTGTGAGTTGTTTACTGTGCGTAACGATTCCCGAAACACCCGTGATAGTCACCTGGTATGTGCCCTTTGGCGTGATGGGATTCCATTGCGCGGTACCGCCTGAACCGCACCCAGTCACGCCGAACAAGATGGCGCAACTAAATGCGAGGCCTGCGAATAACTGCAGACGGCGACGCGACTTGAAGGAGAAAGCAAACCCCAACAGGATCAAGCCCGCTGCCGGGATGAAGTCGCCAGGAGACGTTGTGATTGTCAGCGGGCAGGTTTGGGGTACGGCCATGTTCGCAGTAGTGAATGTGGAAGAGGTCTGCGACATCGGACAACCGATCTGATTGGGAACGTTTTGGCAAGCCCACGTAATCGCTCCCGTAAAGCTGTTCAATGGGATTACCTGCATGGCACCGTTCCATGTAGCGCCTTGAGCCATCGTCACGGCGGGGAGGGTAAAGTCAAAGTCTTCCGCTGGGCCGGCCGGCAGTGACGCGGACAGGGGTAGGTAATTGACATCGCCAGGATAGGATACGGAGATTGTATAGCCTTCAGGCGGGGGATACGCGGTCCATGTAGAGAGTCCTCCGACGATGGGCGTGGTGCCAGTGAGAACTGGCTCACTGCCAAGGGAAGTGAGTGTGTAGATAAGCGTCCCTGTGGGCGCTGCAACGGCGATGCCAGTGACATGCGCGTCGAATTGAACAGAAGAACCGGCAGCTCGAGGGGCATTGGCTGGATTGCTTGTGATCGTCACAGCCGGGGCGATCCTCATCACGACCTGCGTCAGAGGTGTAGAAGCTTGAGACCACGCCGGCGTTGAGAAGAGTACAGCGACCGCCAGCAGAATTCTCGAGGGTGCTTTTATCGTCATGGGGAAAGGCCTCAACGTTACAAAGACAATTCGTGGGGGCCCACGAATATCGGCAGGCCCCCACGTTTTGGTTAGTGCGTGTAGTTTGAATCGCCGCTGTAGGTGAACAGTAGGGAATGAGATCCGCCTGTCAGCGTCGCAGTTGTCAGGACACCACTACCGCTCGCGTTGAGGGCAATCGTTCCCAGTGTTGTTGCCCCATCCGTCACTACCACGGTACCAGTTGGGGTAGCCCCGGCGCCTGTGACTGTTGCGGTGAAGTCAACGCTCTGACCGAAGGTGGACGGGTTGATCGAACTGGTAACCGTCACGGTTGCAGCTACGGCATTTACGGTTTGAGTGATTGGAGCTGAGGTTACAGCACCAAAGTTGCTATCGCCACCATAATGGACGGTGATCGGGTGATTGCCTACAACAAGGGCGGATGTTGCCATAGTGGCCTTGCCAGTTCCGTCCAGATTGCCTGTGCCGATAGTCGTTGCTCCGTCAAGGAACGTGATCGTTCCAGTCGGGGTCG
>Ga0116110_1001433_pt1 | contig 12755 bp, 6 predicted proteins | sample June2015DPH_8_50_FD_89719 | JGI IMG/M metagenome (GOLD analysis project Ga0116110, IMG submission 89719) | Peatland microbial communities from SPRUCE experiment site at the Marcell Experimental Forest, Minnesota, USA - June2015DPH_8_40 | ecosystem: Environmental > Terrestrial > Soil > Wetlands >...
AATCCTCAAATGGTTAGATGAGATCAACGAGTCACCCGTTATTTTTCGATGGAAATACGGACTTGATACCATTTCAGTAGCATGACTTATTGCTATGTTATTTAGGAATCGACCTACTAGTTTTTACGACACCGCTCCGCTGCGGTCCACGCTGGAGCGATTAGTGGATTTCGAGACCGTCAATTCCGGGAAAGTCCGTTTGAGTCTCGGAACGACCCAGGTGAGGACGGGGAGCATGGTGTTCTTCGACAATACTCGCAGGAAGTTGGCGCCCGAGCATGTGATGGCGAGTGGTTCTCTGCCGCCCGGCTTTCCGGCCGTACAGGTCGACGGCGAGCCCTACTGGGATGGGGGTTGCGTCTCCAATACTCCCTTGGAGGCGATCCTTGATGACGATCCGGAAGGGCGCCTCCTGGTTTTCATGATAGATTTATGGGATGCCCCTGGGCCGGCCCCGCAGACGATGGATGAGGTGTTCTGGCGTCAAAAGCAGATCCAGTATGCCAGCCGCACGACCCAACAAATTGAAGCCACCGCGAGAAGGCGGAACCTGCGGCACTCCCTCGGCCTGTTGGCGAGCCATCTCCCTGACGAGGCGCTTCGCAAACCCGCGGTTCAGGATGCGCTCGCCCAAATCAGTAAGGCAAAGATGGATATCGTTCACATCATCTATCATCCGGACTCCGACCAAATTGCGCAAAGCGATGCCGAATTCTCACGGCCTTCCATCGCGGAGCGCCGCGCCGCCGGTTATGCAGACATGGGGCTCGCCCTTGCGAAAAAGCCATGGCTGGAACCCGTGCCTGAACATGTGGGAGCAGTCGTACACAGCGTCAAAGGAGGTGAAATTCTCAGCCGGATTCCCACTGTAAAAGCCTCTCTTCAACTCGGGGAGGCACGCTTTATGCCATGAGGCCGTTGTGGGGCAGGGAGCAAGGGCATGGAGCGGGAAGCAGGGAGCGAGAAGGATAAAAAAAGGGTCGCACTTACGCTCTTGACATAACGGAAGCGCTGACTGTCGGACGCTGAGCTTGAGGTGTGAGAAGTGGAAGTTTGACCAATTTCATGAGATCAAGCCTCTCGAGGCGTCCGGCAGAACGATTCACGAGGAGAGAAGTGCGAACAGGAATTATATTTATAATTCCTGTTATGTTTGCCAGCGTGCCTATAGTTGCCTCTGCCTCAACTATCAGGATTGTTGCAAAGTCCCCTGGAAATTCACCTTTCCTGTTGGGAAAGACCACGCGGCGAAAGGACAGGCTTCAGGAACAGAACCGCCAGAGGCGGCAGAGTGAGCTTGATGGAACAGGCCTGCCCCTGCCATTTGCCGGGTTCGGCGGCTATGGGCCATGCATTGAGGAAATTGCTCCCGCCGTAGATTGCCGCATCGCTGTTGAGCACTTCACAATACCGGCTGGAACTGGGTACACCGATGCGACAGTCATGGCGCAATACGGGGGTGAAGTTCGCCGCCACTATGATGAATTCATTCGGGTTTGCGGAACGCCGGATAAATGAGAGAAGACTCTGTTCCGCATGGTCGCAGTCAATCCATTCAAATCCTTCCCAACTGAAATCCACCTTGTGCAACGCAGGTTCCGAGACGTACAACCGGTTTAACGCCGCTACATATTCGCGCAACCGCCGGTGCGAATCGTAGTCAAGCAGTGCCCACTCCACCCCTTTTTCGAAGTTCCACTCATTCCATTGGCCGATTTCGGAACCCATAAAGAGCAGCTTCTTCCCGGGGTGGCCGTACATGTAGCCGTAGAGGGCGCGCAGGTTGGCAAACTTCTGCCAGTTGTCGCCCGGCATCCTGGAAAGCATGGCCCCTTTGCCATGCACCACTTCGTCGTGCGAGAGGGGCAGCGTAAACTTTTCGGAGAACGCATAGGTGAGCGAAAACGTCAGTAGATTGTGATGGTGGCAGCGGTAGAGGGGATCTTTGCGGAAGTAATTCAGAGTGTCGTGCATCCAACCCATGTTCCACTTGAAATCGAATCCAAGGCCACCATCCTCGCCAGGTCCTGTCACTTTCGGCCATGTGGAAGCTTCTTCCGCAAAAGTCAGGACGTCCGGAAATTGTTGGTGTACCAGGGTGTTGAATCGTTTAAAAAACTCTATGGCCTCAACGTGCTCGCGCCCGCCGAATTCATTGGGCAGCCACTCGCCGGGTCCACGGGAATAGTCCAGGTACAGCATGGAAGAGACGGCGTCCACGCGCAGGCCGTCAATGTGATACTTGTCGAGCCAAAACAGTGCGTTGGAGAGCAGAAAGGCGCAGACCTCGGCGCGCTCGAAGTTGAATGTGAACGTGCCCCAGTCTAGCTGGTGGCTCCGGCGTGGGTCAGGATGTTCATAGAGGTGCGTGCCGTCGAAGAACGACAGTCCGTGGGCATCTTTGGGGAAGTGCGCAGGCACCCAGTCCATGATCACGCCCAATCCGGCCTGGTGGGCGGTGTCCACGAAATGCCGGAAATCGTCAGGATTCCCGTGCCGTGAGGTAGGGGCAAAGTATCCGACAGTTTGGTAGCCCCACGAGCCGTCGAGAGGATGCTCCGCAACGGGCAGGAGTTCGATGTGGGTGTAACCCATCTCCTTTACGTAAGGCACAAGTTTCTCCGCCAGTTCGCGGAAGGTAAGCCAACGCGCAGGATTCGTCTCCGGGGAAGGGGCTTGCATCCAGGAGCCGAGATGGACTTCGTAGATCGAGATGGGGGAACTGGGTTTCTGGCGCTGCCGGCGCCCGTTCATCCAATCGGAATCGTTCCATCGATAGGAACTGAGGTCCCATATGACTGAGGCTGTGGCAGGGCGCAGTTCGGCAGCGAAACCATATGGGTCGGCCTTCAGTGCCACGGCGCCGCTTCGAGACTGGACTTCGTATTTGTATAAAGCGCCTTGAGCAAGGCCGGCGATGAAGAGTTCCCACACACCGGATTCACCCCTTGCTCGCATGAGGTGGAGACGTCCGTCCCAACGGTTGAAGTCACCAACGACGCTGATCCGCGCAGCGTTGGGAGCCCACACCACAAAGTGGATGCCGCTGATGCCGTCGTGCTCGATCAAGTGCGCACCGAAGGTGGCATACAGGCGCTCGAGGCTTTCTGCGGTATGCTCCGCCTCATGCAGCAGCCCCAGTTGCGAATCAGTAAGAACGGGAGGAAAACGGTAGGGATCGTGGGTCACATGGTTGGTGCCGTCAGGGAGGGTGACGGCCAACTGGTAAGGGAAAAACTCGGTCTCACCTGTAAAGACAGCCTCGAAGACGCCCTCGGGATGAATGCGCTCCATGGGGAAAAACGCCGGCTGCAGGCCTTCCGGAGGAAGGAGAGGATCAGACTGCATCTGCTGGCCGAGGCCGGAGAGCAGATCCGTGACTTTGAGTTGAGGTGGATGCAGTTCAGGCGGAAGACCCTGTACTTCGGGCTCCTGCCCCCGGCCTTCCATCCCCTGTTCGGCGGCTGCCGTTTCCTGCCGTTGGATAGCCACGCTCTGAGCCTCGGGCACAAAGGCACGAATGGCGATGCCCGGCTCCCCGTTCACATTTACGTAATGGGGTCCGAAGATCTCAAGCGGCACGCTGCCGGAAACCGGCGAACTCGCTCTCACGGCCTCAGCGGCAAACCGCAGTGCGGCCTCAATGCCTTCGCGAGACAACGAAGGGTGGGCCTCGAGGATTTGGTCGATCGTCGCACCTCCGGCCATGCTCTCAAGGAGCGCGTTCACCGTGAGGCGCGTCCCCGCAATAACGGGTTGGCCCGCCATCACCTCAGGATCGGATATAATGAGTTTTTCCCGCACAACCATTTCCTTTGCCTATGACGAAGAGAGATCAAGCTGTGAGAGACATTTGAGATCCCCTGAGACCTGAAATTTGAATCTGAAACCGATTTCATGCAAAGTCGTGCATAAGAATCTCGATCGCACGGCGGCAGATTTCGACTCCGTAGTCAGCCCAGCGCCCCTGCCCCCAATAACGGAAGCAACTGCTCTGCGCGGCCAGCAAGTGAAACAGGGCATTCCGATAACGATGCTCCCATGAAGGAACGCCTCCATTGACTGCCTTCTCATCGAACAGGGCGCTGGCCCCCAGCATCGGCTCGTCCACGTTATCATACCCATACAGCCATGAGATGTTATTCGTCCAACTCCCACCCTCCGTGTGGAAGTATGGGTCTTCCTGAGCTAATTCATCAATCACCTGATTGAGTTTCTCGGCGCCTTCGCCCGGCTTGTACCGATCCCAGATGCGCTTCTGGCGGATGGGTTGGACAATCGGAAAGTCCTCCTCTTTCCAGCCGGAAGCAAAAAGGTACTCCAGGTATTCGGTGGCATTGACCATCGGCACATCCGTCCAGGAGGCTTCGCGCGCCACCTGGAAATACTTGAATGGAAATTCGTTCATCATGACGTGCCCGTTCTCACCGTCGGAGATCTGGGTTACCATCGGCAAAATCTTTCGCCCCGCATAGTCCCACCGCGATTGGGAGTAAGCCTCATCATACGGCTGCATCTGGCCAATGAGCTTGGTATCGCTGCCTCGAGTTTTGATGAGACAAATGATACTGGTTTGTTCCCCTCCAGAATTGCGGCAAACCAGACGATTGGGAATATGCAGCCACTCGGTTCCCCAACCGTCGCGCGGGCGTTCCACGGAATGTTCCTGTACGATCATCCACAGGAACCCACAGTCCCTGACCGATTTCACAAATTCATAAGCAGCGTCGGGATGATTGGGCAGCGCCAGTTCCGAAGGCACAAACCCACGCACGCGACTCAACGTCTCCAGGCCAAAAATGGCGCTGAAATGATGCTGCCAGGCCCTGATATGAAGGCGGTAGTCTCGATGCGGCGTGGAGGGCGCTACGGCGTGACCCCACGTGGTGCCCAGCCATTCCACGCACCGCTGGTACCGCGGGTTGCAGGTGATGGTCCTTAGCGAATCGATCACATCGTAAGCCCCCATCCGGCACAGGCCATGGAGCAGGGTACCTGTGTAATCAAGCATAACGCGCGGATTCTTGCCCTCTTCCACCAACTGTGGGACAAACTCACCCATTCGCTTGTAACAACGGCGGAATATGTCTGCATTGTGCCGGTCTTCCTCATAGGGACTCTCTTGCATGAACTGCAGATTGCCGACCAAAGGCTCATGGCGCATATCACTGCCCCTGCCGGGGCCTCCGGCGGGAATAAGCGGCTGGTGCATATGCAGTGCTATGGCGCAACAACCGCGAGCGTTTCCGAAGTCAGTGCCGCTCTCGTGCAAGAACACAGACTTGCCGCGAAAGGCGCTGAGGGTCTCTGCGATCATCACCTCTGAGCCACAGATATTGGGAAGGCCATTGATATATTCAGGAAGTTCGCTCATAGAAAAATTATTCTGTTTATGCAGGCGACAGATCAAGCGCATGGGATGCAAGCGGACGGATACTTTCTCCAGTTCCATTGACAACCGGCATCTGGAAACTCCGTTAGCGCATCACTTCCCGAATTAGAAATCGTGGGTGAGAATATCCTCCGCCCGCCGACAGATTTCGCGCCCATATTCAGTCCACAATCCCTGGCCCCAGTATCTGTAGCAACTCGTCTGTGAGGTCAGCAGATGAAACAGTGCGTTGCGGTAGCGGTGTTCGCCGGTAGTGATGCCCTGCCGGATGACTTTTTCGTAGAACAGTGAACTGACCTTTTCCATGGGACCCAGCAAATTCTCATAGCCACGCACCCATGAGAGACTGTTCGTCCAACTCCCGCCCTCCATATTAAAACGGTGATCTTCTTTCCTGAGCCCTTCAATTACCAGATCCATCTTCTCCAGGCCGTCGCCCGGCTTGAAACGTTCCCAGATGCTCTTTTGCATAATGGGCTGAAGTGCGGGCAAATCTTGTTCCCTGACACCAAGCGAGAACAGATACTCCAGGTACTCAGTGACGTTCACCAGAGGGACCTCCGAGCCGCTGGACGCCTGAATGACGTCAAAGTACTTGGATGGGAACTCGTTCATCATGACCCCGCCGTTTTCCCCATCGGAGATCTGCGTGACCAGTGGAGGAACTTGTTTACCCGCCAGTTCCCAACGGGAAAGTCCCACGGCTTCATAGTATGGCTGCATCTGGGCAATGAGTTTGGTATCACTGCCCTGTGTCTTGATGATGGCAATGATGCTCGCCGTCTCGCCTTTGGAGTTTCGGCAAACGAGACGATGCGGGATGTGTTTTTGTTCCGGCCCCCGGCCGGTCTCGGGCCGCTCCACGGAATGCTCTTGCACAAGAACCCACTGATAGCCGCAATCCTTCAGCGTCTTCACGAACTCGTAGGCCACATCCGGGTGGTTGGGCAAAGCCATTTCAGAGGGGGAGAAACCGCGAACGCGGCTGAGTGCTTCGAGGCCGAAAAGAGCCGCAAAGTGATTTTGCCAGGCATTGACATGCAGGCGGTAATCCTGAGCAGGAGTGGAAGGAGCAACGGCATGTCCCCAGGGAGCGCCCAACCATTCCACTGCACGCCTGTAGTCAGGGTTCATGGTGATCGTTTTTAGACTCTCTAACACGTCGTTTGCACCCATCTTTCGCAGGCCATGCAGCAGGGTCCCGGAATATTCCAGCATCACGCGGGGCTGCCTGCCTTCGTTCATCAGTTGGGGAACAAACTCGCCCATCCGCTTGTAGCACCACAGAAACACCGGCGCGTTGTGGTTGTCACCTATGTGTTGGTTGTCCATCATGTATTGGAGATTGCTAATAATTTCCGCAGTGCGCAGGTCCCCGCCGCCCGCCGGAATAAGCGGCTGGTGCATGTGTAGGGCAATGGCGCATGCGCTTCGGACGCGTCCAAAATCAATGCCGCTGTCATGCAAATAGATTGTGTTGCCATGGTTGGCTAAAATGGCCTTCTCGCATAACCCTTCCGCTCCGGAGATGTTGGGAAGGCCGTCAATGTATTCTGACAAATCGTTCATGGTCAATCATTCACTCTTTGGGTTCGATTCAGCATCGGCGGCTGACATTACAGGCGCCCTCATCAACGATACATAGCCCGGACAATCCGAAAGCAAGAGAGGAGAACCATCACGAAGATCAGGAAAGCATGAAAAGGCTCTGGGTTTCGCCCTCGTGATAAAAATCATCTCATGCCACAAAGTGCACGAACTCCATATATAAGTTAGTAACTATGCAGGTCAAGGTTGAGCTGCTCCTTTCTTCGTTGGATCAAGCATAATTTCCACCCTTAACAGATATTCATTTCGGTCCATTGGCTTCGAATAGAGCCGTATGTTTCGAAGGGCCTGAGTACTACCTGTGCCGGATGTAATCGTAAATTGACAGGTACTTCGCTGCGGGGCCATTCCACGAGTAGTCGTACCGCATTCCATTGAGCATGACCTCGCGGAATTGATCCGGATATGCAGACCACAGCCCGACGGCGCGATATAGTGCCGATTCGACGGCAGGATTGTCGGTCTGGTGAAAGACAAAGCCATTGCGTTCGTGCGGCGGTTTGTCGGAGTAGTCCCGGTCAAACACGGTATTCACAAGACCGCCCACAGAGCGCACAATGGGGACAGTGCCGTATTTCAAGCCGATCATCTGGGGCAGACCGCACGGCTCAAAAAGACTGGGCATAATGAGCATATCCGCCCCGGCATAGATCAGGTGAGAGAGTTCCTCGTTGTAACCGAGCTCCAGATGGCAATCCTGGTTGTCGTTGAGCTGATATTTGAGTTGCCAAAAATAGGCGTTGATACCGGGCTCCGGACTGCTGCCCAAGAGCACAATCTGAGCAACATTGTGCTGCAGGCAGTAAAACAGAGTGTGCCGGATCAGGTGCAACCCCTTCTGCGTGTCCAATCGGCCTACGTAGGCAATGATCGGCCTGAAATCCTTGCGCAGCAACAACCGGTCCCGCAGAGCGTCTTTGTTGCGATATTTGTCCTGCAGGGTTTCCATATTGTAGCGAACGGGGATGTAGGGATCGATCTCAGGGTTCCACATGTCATAATCTACGCCGTTGAGCACTCCATCGAATTTGCCCTGGTGAATCTGCAATGTACGTCCCAAGCCAAAAGCCTGGTCGCTGCAGCGTGCCTCCCAGGCGTGCTGGGGTGAAACGGTGGTCACAAAATTCGAATAGACAATGCCGCCCTTCATCAGGTTCACTGCGCTTGGGTTGAACTCATCGCGCAAGCGGTCGTAGTGCATGAAGTGCTCCGGGCGGTTTAGACCGGTGGCCCACAACACATCCTGCCCGGTAGTCCCCTGGTGCTTGAAGTTGTGAACGGTGTAACAGACCCGCTGATTCCACATCCCGGCGAACTTGTATATTTCGAAGAGAAGAACCGGCAGGATTCCGGTTTGCCAGTCGTGGCAGTGGATGATGTCGGGGCGGAGGTTACTCTTGAGCAAGAACTCGAGTGCAGCCTTGCTGAAGAAAGTAAAGCGCTTCACTTCGTCGAGGTAGCCGTAAAAGCCGCCGCGATTGAAGAAGTTGTCCTGGGAGTGCGGCTCGATAAAGAAGCAGCGCACACCATGCATCTCGCCATACCACACCGAACACTGAATTGCTCCGTTACACCAGGGCACCCACAAGTCATGAAGAATTTTCGTAAGTCCCCAGATCTGGTCATAGCGCATGCAGTCATACTTGGGCAAAATGACTTCCACTTGGTTGCCGCGGATTTGCAGTTCTCGGCTGAGGCCAAAGACCACATCGCCCAGGCCGCCGACTTTGGCGGCCGGGGCACACTCCGAAGCGACGTGAACAATATGCATTTTTCTGCTCCCAATTCGCCATCCGTATATAAAGAGTGCAAGGTTCTTCGAGGATATCGACTTATTGCCGATTCAAACCATCCGATTAGATCATGCAGTTTCTTCACGCTTAAGGAAGATTACGCCCAGGGGCGGCAGAGTGAGCATGATCAAGTGCGGCTGGCCCTGGCAGGGCGTAGATTCGGAGGATACTCCATCGAAATTGATCGTATTGCTGCCGCCATAGCATGCCGCGTCGCTATTGAGCAATTCACGGTAGAAGCCCGGCGCAGGCACCCCAACTAAGTAGCCCTTCCGAACCACCGGCGTGAAATTGGCCACCACCAGGACAGAATCGTTCAGGTCCCTGGCCGTGCGAATAAACGATACGATGCTGTTGTCCACGTCGTGGAAGTCGATCCACTGGAATCCCTCCCAACTGAAATCCACCTCATGGAGCGCAGGCTCAGAAACGTAGATCCTGTTCAAATCCTTCACGTACTTCTGGAGGCTGCGGTGTGACTCAAAATCGAGCAGCATCCAATCCAACTGGCCGTCGTGGTTCCATTCGTTCCATTGCCCGAACTCACTGCCCATGAAGAGCAGCTTCTTGCCGGGGTGGCCATACATAAAGCCGTAGAGTGCGCGCAGGTTGGCAAACTTCTGCCAGTAGTCGCCGGGCATTTTGGAAAGCATCGCGCCCTTGCCGTGCACCACCTCGTCGTGGGAGAAGGGCAGGATGAAATTTTCATTGAATGCGTAGAGCAACGAAAAGGTCAGGTGGTTGTGGTGATACTTGCGGTGAATGGCTTCTTTGTGAATGTACTCAAGCATGTCATGCATCCAGCCCATGTTCCACTTGAGATCGAACCCCAGGCCACCAACGTAGGTTGGGCGTGAAACCATCGGCCAGGCTGTGGATTCTTCGGCAAACGTCAGCACATCAGGAAATTGTTCGTGGACGAGTTCGTTGAAGCGCTTGATGAAGCTCACGGCCTCCAGGTTCTCGCGGCCGCCGTGCTTGTTGGGAATCCACTCCCCCGGCTTGCGGGAGTAGTCCAGGTAAAGCATCGAGGCGACAGCATCCAGCCGCAGGCCGTCGATGTGATATTTGTCGAGCCAAAACAGAGCGTTGGAAAGCAGGAAGGCGCGCACCTCGTTTCGACCGTAATTGTAGATGAGCGTGTGCCAGTCCTTGTGTTCGGCCTGACGCGGGTCGGCATGTTCATAAAGATGCGTGCCGTCGAAGAACGACAGACCGTGGGCGTCTTTGGGGAAATGCGCAGGCACCCAGTCCAGGATCACGCCAAGTCCGGCCTGGTGCGCCGTATCCATGAAATGCCGGAAATCGTCAGGATTCCCGTGCCGTGAGGTAGAAGCAAAGTATCCGATAGTCTGATAGCCCCACGAGCCGTCGAGAGGATGTTCCGTAATGGGCATGAGCTCGATGTGCGTGTAACCCATTTCCTTTACGTAGGGCACCAGCTTCTCGGCCAGTTCGCGGTAGGTAAGCCACCGATTGCCCAAATCCTTGTCAGACACCCTCTGCCACGAACCAAGATGAACTTCGTAAACGCATATCGGGGCATCAAGTCTCTGGCGTTCTTTGCGCGAGGCCATCCATTCAGCATCGTTCCACCGGTAGCGGTCCAGGTCCCAGACAACGGAAGCCGTTTTGGGGCGCAACTCCGACAGGAAGCCGAAAGGATCGGACTTTATCGCTGTGTAGCCCTTGTAGCGGGTCTTGATTTCATATTTGTAGAGATCACCTTGAACCAGACCGGGGATGAATATCTCCCATAGACCGGTGGCCCCCCGCGGGCGCATTGGGTGGCGTCTGCCGTCCCACTGGTTGAAATCACCTATCACACTCACCCGCTCGCTGCTGGGGGCCCAGACCGTAAAATGTACACCTGGCACGTCCTCGTGGACGACCAGGTGCGCACCGAGTTTGTCGTAGAGCTGGAAGTGATTGCCTTCAGAAAAAAGGTGCAGATCGAACTCGGTCAGGAGCGGCGGGAAGCGATAAGGGTCTTCGATCTGATACGTACGACCGTCAGGAAGGGAAATAGAAAGCTCATAGCGGAAAAATGCGGTCTCGTCCGGAAAGACGGCTTCAAATACGCCGTCAGCATGCACGCGCTTCATGGGATACTCAGTGCCGGAACGCACCACGGAAACGCATCGGGCCTGTGGTTGAACGGTGCGGACAACCAGCCCGGGGGCGCCGGCCATGGGCAGAGAGTGAAGACCCAGAATGTCGAATGGAGTAGCGTAATATCCTCCTGCGACAGCAGCAATGGCCCCGGGATCGGCTGTGGATTCAAATACAACCTCATCGATCGGTTCGTCAGAAAGAGTAGAACCGGAAGAGCCGATGGAAGGTGAGGGGGCAGGTTCATCAGTATTTTCCGCAACGGACGTCACGGGCTTACCTGCCGTATCTGCCTTTGGCTTGGCCCAACTTGTCGAAGAACTCTTGGCAGCATCGGAAGATCCAACAGCAGAAGATTTGTCAGGTGCATCCTTCGAATTACCGGCAGACTTGACCACGTCGGTCGCGGAAGAGGTATCGTCAACAGTCACTGTGCATTTCCTTTGCTTGAATGTTCCCGGGTTCCCTCGTGCGTCTTTGAGCGGCCGACGTGACGACTCCAACTGATCCGAAAGCCCGAGCTCAGTCTGGAAAGAGCGAGAGGTCTTTGTTCCAGAGAGGCCGTCCGAAGGTCGTTCTTACTGCACTTCCGCTCGATAAAGGCGCCGCGAAGCCCGAAACGGCATCTTGCTCCCATCGGCCGGGTCGTACTGGTAATACGGCTCCGGAAGCCACGGATTGGTTAGCTTATAGATATATCCTAATGATGTTAATCCTTTTATGCAGGCTGTCAACGACAGGCTTAAACTTCGAGTGCTGTAGTATCATGAGGAATTGAGGAATTGAGGAATTGAGGAACATGGAGCAGGAAGCAAGGAGCGGGGGTGCGTGAAACTGTCGGCGGCGTTTTTGAATTCTAGGTTTGCACAGCACTATTGAGGGGTTTTTTTTGCGCTGCCGCGGTGATCAGAGCGTGGAACCATGAGCATGAAAATCAGCCCCAGGACGAACAGGGCCTCAAGTGACAACAAGGCTATGCGCGGATTGTTGGTCCGGCTCGATATGATCCCGTAGAGCAGAGGACCGAAGATCGCGGCTATCTTGGTACTGAAGGTCATAAATCCGAAGAACTCGGCTTTCTTTCCTTCGGGAGCCTCGATCGCCATGTAGCTTCGCGCTGTTGCCTGCGTCCCGCCCAGAACCAACCCGGCGCAAACCGAAAGGGTGTAGAAGGCGGAGATGCTCGAAAAAGCGATTATCCCGAGCAGGGCCAAAATCCAGATAAGGATCGTGATGACGATCGTGCGCAGTATTCCGATTCGGTTCGCGAGCACTCCGGCGCCCACCGCCCCGGCTGCGGCGGATAGCTGGATCAGCATGAGGAGAAAAAAATTCTGCTTTACGGTGAACTGCAGAGTGAAAACGGTATAGGAGGAGAAAAAGACGATCACGGTCGATATGGCATCGCTAACGAAGAAGTAAGCTAAAAGAAATATGAAAATATTTTTGAGTGAGCGAATTTCGCGGAAAGTCAGAATAAGCCTGGAGAATCCTTCACTTATAGCCGGCCCTCGGGTCGCGCTGTGTTTCGGAGAGTCTTTGAAAATGAGGAAAGAGGGCAGTGCGAAAATCCCGTAAACCGCTCCGGCGAGCAGAAGGATCGATTTCCCCCCGGCCACATTCGGGACCATGAAGGCCATGCAGACCAAGGCGGCAAGCCCGCCGATATAGCCCAGCCCCCAGCCGATTCCAGATAACTTTTCGATGGAACCCGGAGCGGCTATCTCCGGCAGGAAAGCATTGTAAAAAGTCATGGCCAGCGTGTAGCCCACATATCCGAAGCTTACCAGAAATATTGCCCACGCTTTTTGACCCGGTCCTGTGAAATAGAGAGCAAATACGCTCAGTAT
>Ga0116110_1001437_pt1 | contig 12731 bp, 8 predicted proteins | sample June2015DPH_8_50_FD_89719 | JGI IMG/M metagenome (GOLD analysis project Ga0116110, IMG submission 89719) | Peatland microbial communities from SPRUCE experiment site at the Marcell Experimental Forest, Minnesota, USA - June2015DPH_8_40 | ecosystem: Environmental > Terrestrial > Soil > Wetlands >...
AAACCCCCAGCTCCAAATGAAAAGCTAAAGGAGGCCGTGCGGAGCTACCAGGGCGCGATCGCTGACTTCCGAACCTCTGATACGAAATCGATCTCCGAGATCGTGGACACCGAGTGATGTTCAAACTCGATTGGCAGCTCGGAAACTTGGACTCAGGGAGTGAATTCAGGAGAAACCAAGTAAATGTGCTTTGAGGTCGCAAACCAATGTCAAGTGAAAACCGAAACTCTATTGCTGGCCTTCGTCACTACTATCAAAAAGAGCTCCAGCCGATGATCCGCCAGATGAAAATCGAGGGCGGAACTTTAGACGATTGCATCACAGAGCTAAGTTTGCTGGCCGAGTTCGTCCGTTCCCAAGCTGACGGCCTAAGTGATGCGTGGCCGAGCCTCCTGCGCGGCACGGGGTACGAAAGCTGGGAGCAGAGCCAGAATCAAAGCGGTGCGAAAGGCGCGCCAAGACGTTAATCCTGCCGGGGACCTGCAGGATAAGCGTCCGAAGGTTCGCTTTTGACATGGGCGATGACCGAGTTCATTCCAGCCTGGAATTGACCAGAAACGCATTACGCGCTGCATATCTGGAGAAGAACCGTACTCGGCTGTATTTCGGAAACAGATCGATTGCGAAACCACGATGTTTCGAACGAAGCTAAAGGCAGCAATTCCTTCTACCACTCTCGCCGAGGTCACAAGAATGAGCACGGATAATCGCTTGGCAAAGCTCGAACAATTCTTCAAAGAAGTGGCGAATCTAACCGTCGGGCACGAAGTCATTGCAGACACTGTCGTCGTTTATCCGGCCGCTTTGGGCGAATCTCTGAGTCGGGTGGATCCAGACTGGTACCACAACACGGCTACGACCGCCAAAATCATCGCCATCGGCGACTCGGCAGGCATCATTTTGTCCAAGGAGACGCCGGCGCGGCTCAATGTTCGGGAGGGCGATACGCTCTACATTGCCGAGGGTTCTCAGGACATTCGCTTGCTTCCTTTCGCCAGCCAGATGGAAGCGGCACGCGAGGTCATACGCGAAAATCAGGACGTCCTGCGGAAGCTCGCTGAATGAAAGAGCCGGTCTGGATCAGGCAGGATGTCGTCCTGATGACCGGCATCAGCCAGCCTGGGCCGTCTCACTGCATATTTCCTAGCTTCGCGCATCCCCGAGTGTGCGGAGAGTGACCCGAAAATGTGGAGGCCCACTCAAACAAAAAGCGGCCATGAACTACGCAGCAGCGCCGCGTAAGAAATCGTCGCCTTTGGTTTCTTGAAATCATCCTGCGAAATGGCCGGCGCGACGTTCATCGCCACGATCCTGTCGAACGCTCGGGATCGGCATCGAATCCGGATCGTAAGTCAGCCATTTCGGGCGCGGCAAAGACACTCTTCCGGTGCGCAGAGTCTCCTCCAGAAAATCCGCCCAATCCTGCATCATCATGGTGCGGGGCTCCAAGTACAGGGCGTCGTCGTATGCGGCCTTGACCTTGTTTTTCTTGAGATGTGCGAGTTGGACGTTGATATGCGGATCCGGATAGCCGGACTCATGCAGGATCGTCGATGCCAGTCCGCGAAAGCCGTGGCCGGTCATCTCGCCTTTGTAACCCATGCGCTCCAACGCCTTCAGGATCGTGCCGTCGCTCATCGTAGGGTTCTTCGGCCCTTGGCCAGGAAATACCCACTCGCTGTCTCCACTCAGCTTCCTCAGCAGTTCGAGAACCTCCAGAGTCTGGCGTGCAAGAGGGACAATATGGGGCTTTTTCATCTTCATGCGCTCCTTTGGTACATCCCACCGCGCATTGATGAAATCGAATTCCGTCCACATCGCCTCCAGCATTTCAGTGGTCCTTAGGAAGGTGAGTGCCATGAGTTTCATAGCTAGCCTGGTTAGCTGGTTGCCTCGATACACTTCAATATCCTGCAGAAGCTTCGGTAAATCGCGACGCTCAATTCGCGCGAAATTGACCACGTCTCGAGATTTCAGCACATCTCTGGGCTTTATCTCGGCAGCCGGATTATGTTTCGCATGACCGTGCGCGATCGCATAGCGGAAAATCTGCCCCGTCGTTTCCAGCGCACGCTTGGCTATGTCCAAGGCGCCACGATCCTGGATGTCGGTAACCATTTTCACGACCTCAGGGGCTTCGATCTTGTCGATCGGGCGTGCGCCAAGGACTGGCAGGATGTCAGCATTCATGCGGCGCTCAACAGTGTCGGCATGACGCTTGCTCTTGCCGTCACGCCAATGACTCAGCCAGAGCATGGCAATAGTCTGGAAGGACCTTTTGCTCGTGATGTTGTTTTCGTTTTTCTTGGCCATCCGTTCAGCCATGGGGTCCGTGCCAGCCGCTAGGAGCGTCCGCGCTGCCAAGTGCAGTTCCCTCGCTCTCGCCAGACCTACGTACGGGTATTTTCCGTAGGACATGGTTTTATTCTTGCGATCGAACAAGTAGCCCCATCGCCAGAGCTTTCCGCCAGCGGTTGTGACCCAGAGATAAAGGCCCGCACCGTCGCTCATGGCGTAGTCTTTCTCCCCGGGCCTGGACTTCTGGACTGCCAAATCGGTCAGCTTATTCACTTCCATGACCAACACCTCTTACAAAAATACATGGTCAATTAAGAATACATGCCTATTTGCGTGCTGGCAAATGTAGGCTGGGCTGGCAATGGCTGGACGCGGATGGAAGGCAAATTGCTTATTTTATTATGTTTAATCTATTTCTTTGGCCTTGGCTGGACATGGCTGGAAGCGACTGGGAGGGTACTTGGCGGAGAGGGAGGGATTCGAACCCCCGATACCCTTACGAGTATGCCTGATTTCGAGTCAGGTGCATTCAACCGGGCTCTGCCACCTCTCCGCTTTGTTTTTAACTCCATGGCCCAAGAACTTCGTCGTGCAGCGATCGGTACACCAGCCATGACCCACCGGCTTCGAGCTGTGTGCCTTGTCGCTGACTTCCAGGTTAAGTTTACCAGCCCGGCTGGTTTCACGCAGGGGTCGAACCAGTACCGGGTGTCCTCGAAATCCCCACCTTTGATCTTTGAACACAACAGATCGCCGGGCTTCTTGCCGGCGGCCAACTTCTGGAATCGGCGGGCATTCTCAACTGGATGCTGGCGGGTCTAGCGGACTTCCTCCAAGACGGCGCGCAGGTTGGTGCGGCGTGGACCAGAGGGCGCGCCGTTCCCCATCGGCTACTGACGGATAGGTGCGGCCGTCCCCAAAACGGGCATGTAGATTCCAGAATGGGTTACTTGACGTTCCGCAACTCTTGAGCGGCGGTCACCCTCACGGTGCTTCTGCCCGTGCGAGGTTATTGTGAGTCATTGAATTCAATTCATCTCCCATCGCCTGCGGGAGACGAGGTAACCATGCCAGAAGCGTTTGCCACATCGTTCGTGCAGCCGAGATCGCAAAAGGGCCAGAGAACCGCACTTGGCTCGGAGGCGCTGGCCCAGTCGTTTCTTGACAATCTGTTCTTTGTGCAGGGCAGGTCGGTGGAACGGGCCTCGGTGAACGATCTTTACATGGCGCTCGCCCACACGGTGCGCGACCGAATCCTCGAGCGCTGGATCGCAACCGTCAAAAGCTACCAGGCGCAAGATGTACGCGTGGTCTGCTACTTGTCAGCAGAGTTTCTGACCGGACCCCATCTGGCCAATAACCTCATCAATCTTGGCATCTATGACGAAGCCGAGCAGGCGATGCGGCAACTAGGCATCGACTTGAACGTTCTGATCGAACAGGAAGAGGAACCGGGGCTGGGCAATGGCGGGCTGGGCCGGCTTGCCGCCTGCTTCATGGATTCTCTGGCCACACTGGAGATTCCCGCGATTGGCTACGGCATCCGCTATGAATACGGCATTTTCGATCAGCAAATTCGTGACGGATGGCAGGTGGAGTCGACAGACAAGTGGTTGCGGTTCGGAAACCCGTGGTCGCTGGAACGGCCCGAGGATGGATTTGAGGTGAAGATGGGCGGGCACACGGAGATCCACACGGATGCCCAGGGGCGGTTCAAAGTGCAGTGGATTCCAAAACGAATGGTGCGTGGAGTTCCACACGACACACCCATTCCCGGCTACCGAACCAACACGGTGAACACCATGCGGCTGTGGGCCGCGCAGGCTGTCGAAAGTTTCGACTTCGGGACATTCAATCACGGAGATTTCGCCGGCGCCGTGGCAGATAAAGTTTCGTCTGAGAACATCTCGAAGATTCTCTATCCGAATGACGACAGGCTCGAAGGCAAGGAACTTCGGCTGGCCCAGCAGTTCTTCTTCGTCTCCTGCAGCCTGCAGCACATTGTGGGCATTCAAATGACTCAAAACCGGCCCCTGGCAGAGCTGCATCGCAACTTCGCCATCCAGATGAACGACACGCACCCCGCGATCGCCGTTGCAGAACTGATGCGGCTGCTGGTGGACGAGCACGCAACGGACTGGGATACCGCCTGGCATGTGACCCAGAACGCCTTGTCGTATACCAACCACACCCTTTTGCCGGAAGCGCTGGAGCAATGGCCGCGCAACTTGTTCGGCTCGCTGTTACCTCGCCACCTGGAGATCATCGAGGAGATCAATTCCCGCCATCTTAACCATGTGCGCCAGAAGTTCCCGGGCGATCCGGGTCGCGTCGAACGCCTCTCGCTGATCAATGAAAACGGGGCAGACGGCGAGAAGACCGTGCGCATGGCGCACCTGGCCGCGTTGGGGAGCCATGCCATCAACGGCGTGGCGGCACTGCACACGGAACTGCTGAAGACCTGCGTGCTCGATGATTTTTATGCGCTGAGTCCGGAAAAGTTTTCCAACAAGACCAACGGAGTCACGCCCCGGCGATGGATGGTACTGAGCAATCCCCGTCTTGCCGAGCTGCTGACGGCACGTGTCGGCTCGAGCTGGATCCGCGACATCGAGAGGCTGCGCCGGCTGGAGCCCTTCCTTGAAGATGCTGACTTCTGCCACGAGTGGAGAGCCATCAAGCGAGACAACAAGGCGAAGCTTGCGGCATATATTTACGATCAGCTGGGGATTCAAACCGATCCGGACTCGATGTTCGATGTTCTCGTCAAGCGGCTGCATGAGTATAAGCGCCAGCACCTGCAGGTACTGCACATTCTCACCTTGTTGAAACGTCTGCAACGCAACCCCGAAGCGGAAATGGCGCCCCGAACCTTCATCTTCGGCGGCAAGGCGGCGCCTGGATATCGCATGGCCAAGCTGATCATCAAGCTAATTCACTCGGTTGGAGAAGCCATCAACGCCGATCCCATCGTGAGGGGCCGCCTTAAGGTGGTCTTTCTGCCCGATTTCAGCGTGAAGCTGGGTCAGAGGGTGTATCCCGCGGCCGATCTCTCCGAACAGATTTCTCTGGCCGGTAAGGAAGCGTCAGGAACCGGAAACATGAAGTTTGCGATGAATGGTGCGATCACAATCGGCACACTGGATGGCGCAAACATCGAGATTCGCGACGAGGTGGGGGCTGACAATTTCTTCCTCTTCGGCCTTACTGCTTCAGAGGTCGAGAGCCGAAAGCGAGATGGCTACAATCCGCGTGTCGCATACGAGTCGAACGCAAACCTGCGCGAAGTGATCGACTCGTTGACGAGCGGCGAGTTTTCCCACGGCGACAGGACTCTGTTCGAGCCCCTGGTCAACTCCCTGCTGACAGGAGACGACTATATGCTTCTGGCTGACTATCAGTCTTACATTGATTGTCAGGATATGGTGAGTCTGGCCTATAAGAACCAGGAGCAATGGACGCGCATGTCAATTCTGAATGTGGGCCGGATTGGCAAGTTCTCCTCGGACCGCTCGATCCGGGACTATTGTGCCGACATCTGGAAGACCTGGCCGGTCAGCATCCAATTGTAGGAGCGGAGTGTTCTTCAGGCCCACTCAAGCGCCCGAATGCAGCGCGGTCTCGGTCCAGACCACGGCATCCATGTAGGCAATGGATAGCTCTGCCTGGTCCAGGCCATCGGCCTCGGCCGCGGCATCGCAAGCCGCCCAATCGCTGCGCTCGAAATGTTCCAGCCAGCCCAGCACGGCGCGCTCGGGACATGCTTTGCCCAGCAGTGCTTCAAGGATGTCTGCGCTGAGCGGCAGGTTGGGAGCTACTTCGCTCATGGGCTGGCCCTGCATTGCCGGCAGCAGGCTGAGCAGCCCCAGCAAGTATTGTCCGAATGGATCCAGGCCGCGTTTCGATGCCATCACTTCGCAGATGCGTCCGCGCAGGATGGCCATACACAGCAGTTCGGCCGGCTGATCGCCATTGAACTCGCTGGCGATGGCCAGAGTGGCGATGCGGCGAAAGGCATTCTCGCCGACTGCCACCAGCGCCACCTCGATCGATGCCACGTTCTGGCGCATTCCCCAAGCCGGCGAATTCACCAACCGCAGCAACTGATAGGTGAGTGGGCCGTCGCGCTTCACCAGCTGGCTTACCTTGTGCAGATCCATAGGGTGCTGCTGCAGCGCTTTCAGAATATCGAGCCGCACCATCTGGTTGACGGGCGGCCGCCGGTTCCTCATCGCCACTTGCTCCAGGAAGAAGTAGCCCTCAAACAGCGTGAAGCCTTCCTCGCGCGCCATGCGGTAATCCGGCCGTGTATGAACGCCTTTTGCCAGCATCATCATGGACTTGCCGCGCAATTGGTCCAACAGCCTGCGCCGCACTTCTGCGGTGGCCCGGCAAAAATCTACTGTGATGTAATCTGCCAACTCCAGCAGGCATGTGCGTTGCGGCTCGTTGGTGAAATCGTCCAAAGCAAAACGGAAACCAAGCGCTTTCATCTGCCGGCATGAGGAAACAAGTTCAGGCGAGACTTCCAGGGTCGGCCTAATCTCGAGGACCGTGAGCGATGCCGGCAGGACCTGCGCAAGCCGCTCGTTCAGCGCCTCCCATGGGCAGCGCACAAATGCGGTGAGCTTCCCAGTCAACTTCTTCAAACCGCTGGGCTTCTCCAGGCCGAAGTTTCCTGCGGTCTCGATCAGGTTGTTGAAAGCCGAAACTCCGTCAAGAGCAGGGTCTCCGCGGAAAAGCAATTCGTAAGCATGAACTCGGCCGTGCAGATCCAGAATCGGCTGGCGGACGACAGAACACAGTCGAGGCGTTGACGTTAACGCTGGATCGCCAGAGTTATGGACGGGTTGGATTACGGCCGCCATCAACTCTCCCAATACATTCATCGGCGTGCGCCACAACATCTTGATACGTAAGTTTCCAGCCGCCCGAACGGCTTGGCCGTGGTGCGAAGGTTTGATTGGCCGCCAAGCCAATGTACTCATCCAGCAGGCGTTGCTCCAAAAAAAGCAGAATAGGTACCTGAAAACGATAGGGATCGTTTACCGGTACCAATCCTGAGTTATTTCCGGTTTTTTGTTCGGGGCTTGCTGGTGGATAGCGGCTGCCGCTTCATCGCGCAGGCCATCATTCCCTTGGGGCGGGCAATAGGGTTGCCGGTCATTGCGGAGGGCGTAGAAACGGAAACAACAAGATTCTCTTGCGCGAATGGGTTGTCATTCGCTTGAGGGTCACCTATTCAGCCATGCGCACCCTTTGGACAACTTTGGGTTGTGGATGACCGACTTCGCCGAAAACGCTGACTGAATTGCTAATGAACCTTGCGGTGCGCGATTCAGTACCTTGAGAAGAGGAAACGCGAGCGCCCGGATCGATCGTCTTTAGGCCGGTGGGACGCGCTGCGAGCTTGCAGACGATTCTCGCACGTCTGTCATTCCTGCACCGTGGATCGGGTCAGTGGCCAGTCAAATTCGCACACCGCAATGCCAATCGATACGCCCTGGATGATGTGATAAGCGACGTATGCACATCCCCACTCCGGTTGAAATCATAAGAATGAATGCCCCCTTTGTCGCCCGTATAGCAGATTACCGGCAACTCGGCTCCAACCTGGTTCTTGGGGTTGGGGAAGTTATCCGGGAGAAGCGACAACAACCGGCGTACAATCTCGCTAGTGTGAAGGTCTTGCAGTCCGCTATGAACTTTGCCTTACCATCATGATCAGCAATTCGATCGCTGACACATTCTGAACGGGAGATTACGCAAGTTGTGACTCACAAGCATCAGGGATGGATTGCCGAAAAGCTAGAGGAAGCCCGGTCCGCTCCGGCTTTTCTTCAGGCTCTGTTCAACGGGCATCCGGACATGCTGTTTGTAATCGACGCGCAAGGCTGCATCGTCGCGGCGAACTCAAATAGTCTGGCCAATCTTCACTACACACGGACTGAGCTAGAAGGCAAGCCCCTTGAAATGCTCGTCCCTCCGGCTTTGCGGACTCGCCATGCTGAGCACATGCGGCACTATTTTCGTCACCCCATGGGCCGCACAATGGCATCTGGAATCAGCCTCTCGATCCTGGACGCGCAGAGCATCGAGACGCCCATCGATATCCAGCTTTGGCCCTTCGCTACCGGCAGGCTTCAATATGTGCTGGCAATATGCCGCAGCCTTGAACCGGAAATGGCGCGGCGACAAATGCATATCCACGCACTCGTCGAGACCGCACACGATTACGCGGTAAATCTGCTGGATACAGAAGGTCGAATTCTCACCTGGAATGAAGGCGCGCAACGAATGTATGGCCTGTCGTCGGCAGAGGCCTTAGGTAAGGACTATTCAGTTTTGTTCACCGCAGCCGAAAGCGCGTCCGGCATCCCTATTCGCCACCTTGAGAACGCGCGTGCGATGACGAGCGTAGTAGACAACAAAGGTTGGCGTCACATCGCCGATGGTTCCAAAATATGGGCTGAAGTTCGAACCAGCGCGGTGCGAAACACAGCGGGACAAGTGACCGGCTTCGTGCACGTGCTTCACGACGCGACGCAGCACAAGAAGATTGAGGAGGACTTACGCACGGCGAATCAGACGCTAAGCAACAACGCCGCCTCGTTGGAAGAACGGGTTCACGAAAGGACAAAGGAGCTTGAGGAGACCCTGGAGGAGTTGGAGAAGAGCAAGCGCGAGATTGAATCTTACGCCGCGCGAGTTGCGTACGACCTGCGTGAGAAGGATGTGCTGTTGCGCGAGATCCATCACCGGGTAAAGAACAACTTGCAAGTGATGCAAAGCCTGATGAAAATGCGCGCGCGGAATGTTGCTTCACCCGAGGCGCGGGAGGCCGTTGAGTCCGCGATTCAGCGAGTGCACGTCATCGCAGCGGTTCACGAGAAGCTCTACCAAACGCCGGATATCTCTTGCCTTTCCTTGCCTGAGTACATAAGAGTGGTAGTGGAGGGCGCAGTGAATTCGGGCTCCGAGGTCGCCGATCAGATTGAGGTCAAAATCGAAGCCGACGAGCTGCCCATTGCCGTGGATATCGCGGTTCCGCTTGGGCTTCTGGTGAATGAACTGGTGTTGAACAGCCTCAAGCATGGATTCAAGGACCACATTCGTGGAAGAATCGCGGTTTCCATCACTGGGGATGCGGGAAGACGACGCCTAGTGATTGAAGACAACGGCTGCGGCCTGCCGCCCGAATTCGACGTCGGGAAATGCAATTCCATGGGGCTGAAGCTTGCCGTCAGCTTGGCCGCGCGTCTTGGTGGAGAGCTTAGATTCTCGTCGAGTCCAGGTTGCCGTGTTGAGGCAGAACTTACTCGGCTTTGAAATTGCAAGGGCGACTGAGCAAGTTCCAGTGGCAGATTTCTGTTTTGGGGCTGAGTTAAATTTGGGAATTCTTCCCGTCCGACATTGGACAGAATTAGTCCAAAATGGCGGAAATTCAACTCCCCACCGCGCATAATCTTAGAACGCGGAAGCATCCGCGTGCGAAGTATCCGCATTCGGATAAACCCGCAAATCGCCGGAAGAATAGGAGCCACCATGTCTGCGAAGTTGCTGATCGTCGAAGATGAGCCCATCGTAGCTATTGACCTTCGGGATGAAGTCCGGGAGTTCGGGTTTGAAGTGACGGGCTTGGCAGCGAGCGCCGATGCCGCTCTGATTTCGGTTGAAGAAGAAAAGCCCGACCTGGTTTTGATGGACATCTCCATTGAAGGCAACCTGGATGGGATACAGGCCGCGCACGTGCTTCGCGACCTATACGCGGTTCCCGTGGTTTTCCTGACTGCCTACAGCGACTCGGAAACGATCTCGCGCGCCACGCGCGAGGCGCCCTATGGGTTCCTGACAAAACCATTCAAGTCTCGCGACCTTCAGGCGATGCTTCGAACGGCAGTGTTCAAGGCGCTTCGCGACGCCGCAGTCAGTCAATCGCACCAGGCCATGACGCGGACATTGCAGGGTGCCCACGAAGCGCTCGTAATGATCTCGGCCAATGGCGAAGTCGAGTTCATGAATCGCAGCGCCGAGGAGTTGACCGGGCTAAGCATCTTGCGGGCACGCGGCATGCTCATCAGCGAGGTTGTGGATCTCGTCGATCTGTACAAGCGCCGTCTTACCCTCCCGGTGGGACGGAGAACGGTAAGATCCGATGAACAGTTTGGATGGATGCTCCGTGTTCCAGGCCGGGACGTGACCATCGTCGACTTCACGCTTCGACCGCTATTTGCGGATGACGGCTCGCAGAGCGGCTTCGTTCTGTCGTTGAGAAGCGCCGCGGAGCGCATTCGTAATAACTTCATTGACGCCGCTTCAATCGAGGAGAAGTGGTTTGATTCTGCCGCAATGGGAATGCTTCAGTTGGATGCGAGTGGTCGAATCATGCGTATCAATGAGGCCTTCCTCAAGGCGGCAGAAGTTCCCATGGAATCCGTGGTGGGGCGCACTCTCTCGGAATTGCTTGCCGATCAAGAGCCTGTGGTCTCGCGGCGTTTCAACCATATGCTGTTGCAGCCGTCTAAAGTGATGATGCGCTCGCCAAAAGGGGCACGACCAACGAATTGGGGACCTTATATTCCAGAACCCGGGTCGAATACGCCATCAGGGGTCCGATCTGAGTTCGAACATTTGAAATTAGGACGCCCAAGTATCAATGGAATGCCACATTGTGGCTGGTTACCGGCTACGCGGCAGTTGCCACTCGTGAACTACCCAAGGGTACATCAGTAAACCGGTTTGGGGTTTGGGGGTAAGGGCTTTGGGGTTTGGGGCATCGTAGGTTGAACGTTCACTGTCACCGAAACGGCAGCCGAAGTGCTGGAGAGGAAGTTGGCATTGCCCGCATACTGGGCCGTCATGCGATAGGTCCCGGGTGATCTTGCCCGCGCAAAACGTATCCCATAGCAAGCTGATGTAATAGCGAAAGGGATACGAGGATGAGGAATGGGAAACGAGGCAGGTACACACTGGAGTTTAAGCAGGAGGCGGCGCGGCTTGTGGAGTCGGGCCAGAGCATAGCGGAGGCATCACGCAGTCTGGGGGCGGCGGAGCAGAGCCTATCGAACTGGGTGCAGGCGGTGACTCGGCGGAATGCGTTTCAGGTGGAAGAAACGAAACAGCGAATGCGAAAAACGGAGGCGCCAGCACTCAGTTCGAATTCAACCTTAGACGGTCCGGGGTACCCGACAAGCGTCTTCATGGGCAATGCTGGACGATTTCAGGATTCCCAATTTGCCCGAATTGGGCGGCGCGTGTTCTAGAATGGCCTGAGTCCAGTCGGAAGAGGCCTTTATGAACCACGCGTTGAAGCGTGCGTTGGCGATGTTCCTGAGCCTTCCCGTCCTTGCTTTGTCTGCGTTCGCACAGGCGCCCTCCGCGACTTCGCCATTTACGACGGCCGAACTCAACGTGACGCCTTCGCCCGCATCTCCTTCAGAGTTGAGCCTGCCCGCCGGAACGTCCGTTGTGGACTTCGACGTCTGGCCCACAGGCGCGGATGCAGTCATCCTGACCCACGACAGAGCCGGCAACCATGTCGTGAGCTGGCACGCGGGCGACAGCAGCGCCGCCCCGCTCCTCGATTTGCCGGCGACATTTAACGCCGCGTCCATCGCCGTCCATCCCATGGGACAGAGCTTCTTCATTGAGGGAAAAACTGGTCCGCAGTCGCAGATTCTGGTTGTTAGCCAAGGGAATGGAAGCTGGACGCAGCACACCATCTACCAGACCACTGCTGACGTACGCCGTCTTCTCGTCGCCCCGCGGCCCTTTGAAATCGGTTTTAACGACACAACGAATCAGGCCATCGAGAGTTACCGGCTGTTCTTCGCGGAGCGCGAGACCAGCGGCGCATACTCCACGCGTTCTATCACCGAAGACGGCCAGCGCGAATACCAGGTCATCGGCCCACAGGCAACTTATGTAAAGATTCCCGACGAAGATGAAGATCCAACGCCAAACTTCGTTCCGTCGGCGCTGCCAGAGTCCTTCCACCCCGACGGGCACTTGTTGATCTGGGAGGACGGCGATGGCTGCTTCCAGCAACTTGCCTACGCGGGCAAGAATTGGGATAAGCCATCGCATGTGGCCGGCAATCCATGCGGCGGATCGTTGACGGTTGCCCCGAACGGCGCCGCTCTGCTGCACTGGAAAAGTGGCGTGCCAGGTGTCGCCGTGATCGGTGACCATGGCAGCGCAACTTCAACGCAGGCGGGCGGCTATCAGTTTGTTTCCACGCCTTCGTCTGTGCCGGACGGGAAGGGAATCGTCGGGCTGGTGGAGAAGGCGGGCGCACAGGCACTGGTCTACGTGCCGATTGCAGTTCCGCTGGCCGATGTGATCAATGCGTGGATGTTTACCCAAGACACCGCCGACCGCGACAGCTTCACAGCCAGCGCCGGCCTGCTTCGCACAACCGACGAAGACCAGAT
>Ga0116110_1001439_pt1 | contig 12723 bp, 8 predicted proteins | sample June2015DPH_8_50_FD_89719 | JGI IMG/M metagenome (GOLD analysis project Ga0116110, IMG submission 89719) | Peatland microbial communities from SPRUCE experiment site at the Marcell Experimental Forest, Minnesota, USA - June2015DPH_8_40 | ecosystem: Environmental > Terrestrial > Soil > Wetlands >...
AGTGACCCGGTGCCACGCTGAACGCCACGGAAGCTCCAAATGGTGGTCAGGAAAACTGTCACATCAGGCCATGACGCCGGGTGCATGGCTGCTGGCAGAGTAGGGTGTGACCAAGACCACAACCAGCACTAACAACCACAACTAGGATCAACAGGAGTCACGCGGATGTGCCCGCACACGCCACTGTGTCCGGAGGCGAACGACCCGGACCGTGAGGCGGCCCGTACGATCATCAGCCACCCCGAGCAGGGCTGGAGCCTGCTGTGTAACGGGATCGTCGTCTTTGAGGACACCGGAGAGCTGCTGCCTGATGGCGACACCATCGCCCCGCACCGGCCGACCGACCTGACCGCAAAGCCCTATCTCTCCCCCAGCGGGCAGCGGAGGGCCGAGTCCAGCCATTCGCCCGCTGCCTAGCCCTCGGCGAGCTGCAGGAGCTCGCGCAACCAGGACGTCACAGCGCCAGTCATAACGTCGGCGCTCCCGGCCAGGGTATGTGTCTCGCCGGGCAGCGTCACGACGCGGCGCGCTCCCGCCGGCCCCGGTATGCCGAATGGGTCGCGGCTGCCGTTGATCACCAGCACGTCCGTGCCGGCCGCGTCCAGCTCGGCCAGGCGGGATCGTTCCGGCCTGCCGGGCGGGTGCAGCGGGAAGGCCAGCGCGATCACGCCGCGCGCGCCCGCAGGCTGAGCAGTGCGGCAGGCGAGCCGGGCGCCGTTGCTCCGGCCTCCCTGGATCAGCGGCAGGCCGGGGTACTCACCGCGCAGCGCGCTGATGATCTCAAGCCAGGCGGTGTCCTGCCGCCCGGCTGACCCCGGAGCCCGGGCACCGCGCAGCTGATACGGCTGCAGGACCCTGGCCACGGCGCCGCCCAGCGCCAGCGCCGACGCCCGCACTGCCAGCAGGTCCTTCGTGGCCACCCCGCCGCCCGCGCCGTGCGTCAGCACCGCCAGGAATGCCGGCGCGGCGGCATCGTCTAGCTCCGCCAGGGCCGGGCCGCCCGGGGTGATGATCTCCAGGGTCCGCGCGCCGGCGGCCGTCTGCGCAGTCTCCACGCCAGCAGCGTATTGGGCAGGCGCGCCGCCTGTCGCTCGCGTCGGCCGGGCGAATGCCGGCGGCTCCGCCGCCCCGGCCGCCGCGTGCCCGGTAGCGGGAGCTGACGGCCGCCAGCGGCACCGGGCGGCCCGGGCGGCCCGGGCGGAAGCGACCCGGCTCGTCAGTCGAACACCTTCTCCATGTCCCGGACCCGCTCAGGATGTCGGCGCAGCAGGAACAGCCTTCTCGGCCAGGCGCCGGCAGCGCCGTCACGCTAGCTGGCCATGGCGGCTTCACGAGCTCGCCACTGGCTGACCGGGCCGCCCGCCAGCGGCAGCCGGATCAGGAACTCGCAGCCGATACCGACATTGCGGACGGCGATCTGCCCGCTGTGCGCCTCGATGATGCCCCGGGCGATGCTCAGGCCCAGGCCCGCGCCCTCGGTGGGGCCTGGCGTGCGCGCCTCCTCGCCCCGGAAGCCGACGTCGAAGACCCTCGGCAGTTGCCCGGCGGGGATCCCGCCACAGCAGTCGGACACGCTGACGCTGCCCATGCCCCCTTCCTCATGGCCGAATACGACGACGGCACCCTCCGATGGCGTGTGCCGGATCGCATTGACCACGAGATTGCGCAGCGCCCGGCCGATCTCGGTGGTATCCGCCAGCACCGGCGGCCCGCCCGCCCAGGATCCGCGCAGCTGCACTCGCTTGGCCCTGGCCAGCGGTTCCGCGCTGGTGAGCGCATCGCCGATCAGCTCGCCGAGCCCGACCGGCCTCGGGCTCAGCCGGAGCGCTCCCGCGTGAATGCGGGACAGCTCAAACAGGTCATCGATCATCACCGTGAGCCGGGCGGTCTCCTTGCGGATCTGGGTGTGATACCGGTCGACTGTCGGCTGGTCCGCGACCACTCCGTCCTCCAGCGCCTCAGCCATGGCCCGCAGGCCCGCCAGCGGGGTCCGCAGGTCGTGGCTGACCCAGGCGACCAGCTCCCGGCGGCTGGCCTCGAGGGCCCGCTCCCGGTCCCTGGCCTCGGCCAGCCTGCTGTGCGCCGTGGCGAGCGCGTCGGACAGGCCCGCCAGCTCGGCCGGCAGCACGGCGGCCGGCGGCCGGTAGGCCCCGGTGCGGCCCACCTCCTGCACGGCATCCAGCAGCAGGCGGCTGGCCGCTGACACGCGGCGGCCGACCAGGAGCGAGACGGCGAAGCCCGCGATGCCCGCGATGACGACGACCGTCATCACCACGCTGAGATCACTCTGGGAGATGAACATCTCCCTGGCGATGACCACGACGCCGGCCAGCGTCGCGGCGATCGTGACGGCCGAGACAACGGCCAGGATCGCGCCGACCGAGCGGGCCGCGAGCAGCCGCAGGGCCAGCAGCCCGACCAGCGATACCGCCACCGCGATCGCGGCAACGGTGTAGCTGAACATCCACAGATTCGACGCCGAGATCATGACTCTCCCGGTTCATACCGGTAGCCGACGCCCCAGACCGTGGCGATCCGACGTGGCTGAGCCGGATCGGCCTCGAGTTTCTCCCGGAGCCTGCGCACGTGCACAGTGACGGTCGAGGTGTCGCCGAACGACCAGTTCCACACCTGATCCAGCAGTTCCTCGCGGGTGAATGCCTGGCGCGGGTGACGCATCAGGAATACCAGCAGGTCATATTCGCGGGCGGTCAGGGCCACCAGCTCAGCCTTGAGCCGGGCCTCGTGGGCGCCGAGGTCAACCGCGAGGTCGCCGTCGCCCAGCACGCCGAGGGAGGGGACCCCCTGCAGCCCGGTGCCCCTGGCCCGGCGCAGCACGGACCTGACCCGCATGGTGAGCTCGCGCGGGCTGAACGGCTTCGTCACGTAGTCATCGGCGCCGGTCTCGAAGCCCACGACCCGGTCGGTTTCCTCGCCCAGGGCGGTGAGCATCACGACCGGGATCGGCCAGTGCTCGCGCAGCCGCCTGCATACTTCCAGGCCGCTCATGCCCGGCAGCATCAGGTCGAGTATCACCAGGTCCGGCGGCTCTTCCGCGATCCGGCGCAGCGCCGCGTAGCCGTCGTGCGCGCAGACGACCTGATGACCGTCCCGGCACAGGTACCGGCCGACCACGTCGGCCAGGGTCTCGTCATCATCCACGACCATGATCCGGCCGGGCGGATCCAGGTTACTGAGCATCGGGGTCCCTCACTATCCCGTCCCCTCGGCCGCCAGTCACTTCACGCGCACAGTCGCCACGGTAACCGGATCACCCAGCATTGCCGGCTCTCACGGAATACGTCACGGATTCGTAAGGTTCGGCGCCGGCCGAAGGGCCGGCGGTCCTGCGTGCAGACACCGGGGCGGCCGGGCTCGATGTCCCGGCCGCCCCGCGTGGCCCGCCCTTTACCAGGGTCCGCCCGGCGGCGCGCTGCTGCCGCTGGGAGCTGGCGCCGGAGCCGGGGACGACGGCATGGAGCTCGGCATCGAGCTCGGCATCGAGCTCGGCATCGAGCTCGGCATGGCGCTCGGCATCGAGCTGGGCATCATGCTCGGAGTGCTGCTCGGCATCATGCCCGGCATCGCGGACTGAGTCGGCATCATCGGGGCCATCGGCGCCGTGTGACGGCCGGCGGCCCAGAGCAGGCCGTCGGTGTTCCCGGCGGCGTCGGTGTAGAAGCCGACGAGGTCACCCGCGTCGTTCACGCCGTTGATCGTGGTGGCGCCCAGGCCGGCCGGATCGCTCACGGTCCTGAACCCGGTGCGCCGGGTCCAGGTGAAGCCGTACGTCTTGGCGCTGGAGCCGCTTCCGGTCGCGTACGTGCCGACGACCTCGCGCTCGTCGTTGACGCCGAAGGCCTGGGTCATCGCGGCGCCGGGATAGGCCAGCGTGTAGAAGTGGCGGCCGGCCATCAGGAAGCCGTCGGTCGTCCCGCCGGCGGCGGCGTAGAAGCCGGCCACGTCATCGCTGTTGTTGATCGCCGCGGCGGTCAGGCTCGGGCCCTTCAGGCCGGCCGGCATGCCGGGCACCAGCACCCGGCTGAACTGCCCGGTCCTGATGTCGTACAGGTAGCCGCGGTTGTTGCCCTGGTCGTTGGTGTAGAACCCGACGGCGATGTCGCGGTCATTGATCCCGAGCAGCTGGTCGACCGGCGGCTTGGCCGGGACGTTCGTGGGGAAGTCCACCCGGTGGAATCTGCCGTGCACCGCGTAGAAGCCGAAGTTGTTGTTCATCATGCTGGCCTTGTTCTGCGTCGAGAAGAACCCGACCGTCACGCCCAGGTCATTAAGGCCGGTCACCTGGGTCTGCCTCGCGCCGGGAACATTCTCGTTCACGTACGCGGAGCCGCGACCCGAGAGAACCAGCAGGTAGCCCTTATTGGGGTGCCCCTTCGCTCCCGAGCCGAGATAACCGGCGATCTCGCCGCGGTTATTGATGCCCAGCAGCTGATTGAACGTGGGGTCATTCTGATTGTCCAGCGTGCTGAATGACCAGTGCCGGGCGGAACGCCAGCCGGATCCGTGGTGCATCATGGAATCAGACGACAGGCTGATCTTCGCCGAGCTGCCGGGAGCCAGCGCGCTGTACAGCACCCCTCCCGCGACCAGGCCACTTACGCCAAGCGCCACCGCCTTGATCGTCCGGCTCGTCCGGGGCACGCGCCAGATCGCGCCGGGCCTTCCGTGACTCGTTCTCATTAAGATTCCCTTCCCATGCATCTGATTCCTGGCTTTCGGATCGCTCCTCAAGCCGGCCTCACAACCGCGGCTAGGGTTCACCCGCTCCCCGCTACGGCACACAGCCGTCGCGGCGATTCAGGTCAATGTGCGGAACTGATCGCGTTAATGACGCTAGCGGCCCGGAGCGGCTATTTAGCACCACTTCGGGCTCGGGTCAGAGGATCGTAATATCTGGCCCGCCGACCTGGCTCAGGTGGCAGCGGCGCACGGCATGACAACGGCCGCAGCCGCGGACTACCCGAGGACATCGGGCGGCCAGCGGCTGCGGCGGTGATCCGGCGCGGCCTGTCCGGGCTGCCGCCCCGGCCGTGCCTCCCGCCGCCAGGGCGGGAGGCACGGTCCGGGACGGCCCGCAGGCTCCTGGCGGCTACATCCCTGACGGGTTGTTGCGCCGCCAGTGCCGCCGTCCGGCCGGCCCCGTGGGCGAGGGCGACGGGCTGGCGGCAGGATCGGTCGCCTTCTGCTGCACGGTGCTGAACGTCGCGGCCGTCGCGGCGCCCGCCGCGTTGAGGGTGACGCTCACCGAGTTGGTCAGCCCGTAGGACTGGCAGCCGAGGTTGACGAAGGACATGCTCAGCCGGTTCGCCATGAAGGTGAGCAGGTTGTCGCCGACTGCCGGGACCGGCGAGCTGTCGGTCGCCAGCAGGGCCTGGTTGGCGCTCAGGAAGGGCGTCTGGATGTTGACCATGTTCTGGCAGAACACGGCCGGGCCGTCAGCGGCATTGTTCGCCGCCGAGATGGCCGGCTGGCCGATCTCGGACCGGTACAGGTTGGTCTTCGCGGCACTGAAGGCGTTGCTGACCAGGACCATCTCGTCGTTCTCCGGGATCAGCGCGACCGGCGCGGCCTGGCTGGCGGCCGCCGACAGCTCGTCCAGCGCCTGCGAGGTGCCGGGCGCTCCGCCCTGCGACAGGTCCGGGGCCTGGAACGGCGTGCAGCCGAGCGTCGGGTCGATGAACGCGGTCAGTAGCTTGTTGTCACTGCCGTTGACAATGCCGGTCGCGCCCGGCAGCGCCGCGGTGTTGGCCGCGTTGTCCTGCGCGGTCCCCCCGGTCGAGGTCAGCAGGTAGTCGGTGGTCACGTTGTCGCTCGGGTCCTGGTCGACCAGGTTGAAGTTGCGCGTCGTCGGGCACGCCTGGCCGTTCTTCGGCGAGATGCCGGCCGACGGCACGACCAGCCTGCCCTCCGCCTCGGCCCGGAACGCGGCCCGGAAGAAGCGCCGGCCGTTGCAGAACGAGACCTGGCCGAAGATCGACCCGTTCAGGCCGTTGACGCAGCGGCCCTGCTGCAGGGCGTCCGGCGTGGCGCCCACCTGCGTGAGGTTGGTGCCGTTGAAGCCGACATCGATCGTCACGATCGCGCCGGCCGGAAGCGCGGGCACCACGGGCGGCGCCGCCGGCATCGTGCCCTGCGTGATCACGAGCGGCTCATACACCGACAGTGCTCCGGTGGCCGGATCCAGGATCGTCGCCTGGACGAAGGCGCCGAGGTTGACCGAGTTGGCCTCGGTGCAGCCGGATGCGGCCGGGCTCTCGCCGTCAGGCCCGGTCAGCTGCCAGGGAGTCGCCAGCCCGGCCGCGCTCAGCGGGTTCGCCGGCACGATGATGTCGCAGTTCTGATTCGCGGCCGTGACCGGGGCAGGCGCTGTTGCGGTGGCGGACGGGCAGGGCGTCGCTGACGCGCTGCCGGCCGGCGTCGCCGTGGCGGTCGGCGCCGTTGCGGTCGGCTTCGCGGTGGGATCGGTCGTGGTGGTGGCCGTGGGCGCCGCGGTGGCGGAGGTCACCGGCGTGGCCGTCGCGGTCGCGGCCGGCGCGCTCTGCGTCTGCATCGCTGGCGCGCTGGCGACCGGCGAGCTGGCGCCGGCGGCCGCGGCCGCACCCGGCACGGGGGCGCCCGATGCGGCGCCGGCCGGGTCCGGTGCGGTGGGAGCGGCGGCGCTGCCAGCCGGCGCCGCGGTCGCGCTCGCCGACCCGGTCGTGGCCGGCGTGGTGCAGCTGCTGGCCAGGTTCGCTGTATTCCTCGAGGTGCCGATCCCGGAATGCGTGACGATCAGGATCGCCATTCCCGCACCGAGGACGCACGCCATGAGAACGGCCATCACGGCAAGTCGTGCCCGTGGCCGCTCCTGGAATCCTCCATAAGTGCGAGCAATACTTTTCCGATAGGACCTAGCGACTCGCCGATAAGACATAACAGCAGCTCTCTTTCGGGGAACGCTCCCAGTGGGTCAGGGTAGACCCGGATATCTGCCAGTGATACCGAATCGATATAATCGTCGATTTTTCCGTTTTGCCCGGTTCATTCTCAGTGCATTACTGCCAGCCAGCGCAGTTATGCGGACCGTAGTATGGCCAGTAAGAAGGCCATCCCTGGACGTCATGAAAGCCCATCCGCGAGCGCCTGATCATTTGCGCGGCCAGCGGCCCGGCCAGGAGAACCGGGCGCGCCGACATGACTTCTCTAGCAGACCGGGAGTGACGCGCAAAGCCGGAGCGGGCACCGGTCATACTTCGGTAATAAGTTGGCCTGAGTCCTCGACCTCGGCCTTTTAGGCCGCGCGAGGCCGCTTCGCGGCGGGGCCAGGGCGGCGGCCCGCGCAGGCATGCGGTGGGGGCAGGCAGGCTTCCCCGGCCCTGGCGGGGCGGCCGGGCCGGGGAAGCTTCCCGATCTCGCCGCGACCGCGATCTGACTGGCCGCCGCTGGCACTGCGGCACCCCATCCTCCGGGCGGGCCGGCCCGGCCGGGCGGTCATCGCTCGTCCCGCCATGGGCACGCCCCGGCGGCCCGTTGTTCGCCGCCCTTCCCGCCAGGAATCCGCACTATTGCCAGCTCAGGGCCGGGCAACGGGCGGGCGCAGCCAGCCGCCGCAGCCGCTGCGGGCCCGGCCAGCGCCCGTGGGCGGCGGCCCGCCAGCGCCCGTGGGCGGCGTCCGGCCAGCGCCATGCCACGGCGCGAGGGCGCGCCGTGGCAGCCCGGCCGGGGGCATCGCAGCCGCTCCGGGCGGGCGGTCATCGAGCCACTCAAGGCACCCGCGCCGGGGTAACCCAGGTCGTCCCCGGACGGGCCGCTGACGTGGGCAAACAGTGGCCTAAGCCGATTATCCGGCGTTTCGCCCGCAGCCAGGAATCGATCGCGCTAGCATCAATTGTTACCGGGCCGAGATCACCGCCGTTACCAGTTAGAGATGGGCGCGGCCCGGCGGCGGCTACGCTGCCTGCGCGCGACGAGATGTCAGCCAGCTGGCTGATGTCTGTGTGGGGAGAATGGTTTCACTGGAGAAAAGGATGTCAGCCAGGCGCGGTCAGCGGTACGTGAGCCCGGTCGGACACGTGAGCCCGGCACGGCGTTCCCGTGCCGCTTCCGTTGCCATGGTGCTGGCGCTCATTCTCCTGTCCTCCGCCGTGCTGCCGCTTTTCAGCGATGCCGGCACTGGCCATGCAAAGTCCATTGCCGCGGCGATGCAGAAGTTCCTGCTTTTTTACTCCGGCGTCTTCGCGCTTATCGCGCTGACGGCCGCGGTCGGCGCGGGCCTGCTGGCAACCGACCGCCTTGTCATGTCACCGGGGCACCGGGTTGTCACGCAAGCCGTCCATCATGCTTTGTCACTAGTCGCGCTGGCCGCGCTGGCCAACCACATAACGCTCGAGATAATCGCGCAGCGGACGCAGCTCATCGACGCGTTCGTGCCGTTCGTGGCCCATCGCAGGATGCTCTACATGGGCCTGGGCACGCTTGCCTCCGACCTTTTCGTGGTCATCATCGTCACCGGGCTGCTGCGCCGCCGGTTCGCCACCCGTCCCTCCTGGGTCTGGCGCGGCCTGCACGCAACGGCTTACGTCCTCTGGCCGATGTCGATCGTGCACGGGCTGCAAGCCGGGCGGACGGCCAAGCCCTACGTGGACTGGAGCTACGGCGGCTGCCTCGCGCTGGTCGCGCTGGCGCTGACCATCCGGTACGTCGCGACGATCCGCGGACGGCACATGACCGCCCCGCCGCTGCCCGGACCCGCCCCGAACTCGATGCACGCGGCGGCGATGGCCAGCGGCCAGTTCGGCGTCCAGGCCGCACCCGCATGGACGGGCTCACTCGGCCCCGCCTCGCCGCAGCGGCCGGCCCCGCGAGCGCTCACGGCGGCGCCGGAACAACCGCCGTGGACCCAGCCCCGGCGCGGCCAGGACGACCAGGACATCGCCGACTACCTGTCCGGCCTCTCCACGTTCCCCGGCAGCCGCGGCTACGGCCCAGGCCTGCCCACATTCCCGGCTCAGGACCGGACATGACCGCTGTGCCGCAAATCCTGCGGATCGGCCAGGCACGCCTGACCGCCGGCCTGGACCGGCTGCAGCGCATCGACCTGGCCGGACATCAGGCGATCTTCGGTCCCACGCCGACCCTGACCATCACCGAGCTGATCAAGCTGGCTGACCAGGTCGACCTGCGCGGCCGGGGCGGCGCCGCGTTCCCGGTCGCCCGCAAGCTCCAGGCCGTCGCGCGGACCGCGCACGCGCGCAAGTGCCGCACGATGGTCGTCGTCAACGCCACCGAGGGTGAGCCGGGCAGCGCCAAGGACAAGATGCTGCTGCTGAGGTCGCCGTACCTGGTGCTCGCCGGAGCTCAGCTGGTCGCAAGGGCGCTGCGCGCCAAGCAGGTGGTGGTCGCGGTGGCGGGCGACGGCCCGCATGTCCGCTCGCTTTCCGAGGCGGTCAACGCTGACCCGGAGAGCCGGCGCCTGGTCATCGTGGTGTCCGTGCCGGACCGGTTCGTGTCCGGCGAGGGCGGCGCCCTGGTGAACGCGATCAACGGCAAGGCAGCCCTCCCCCCCGGCCGCAAGACCAGGGCCAGCGATCGCGGGGTGGACGGCCTTCCCACCCTGCTCTCCAATGCGGAGACGTTCGCGCAGCTGGCCGTGCTGGCGCTGTCCGGGCCGGCTGGATATGCCTCGGCCGGGGCGGCAGACGAGCCCGGAACCGTGCTGCTCACGGTCGGGGGGTCGGTCAGCCGGCCAGCGGTGGTCGAGGTCCCGACCGGCGTGCCGCTGGGCGAGGTACTCGACCTCTGCGGGGCCGAGCCAGCCGAAGGCGTCCTGATGGGCGGCTACCACGGCATGTGGCTGGGCAGCCAGGCGGCCTATGACGTCCCGGTCAGCCGGGCCGGCCTGATCGCGGCCGGCGGCACCCTGGGCGCCGGCATCGTGCTGCCGCTCGGCCAGCGGACCTGCGCGCTGGGCGAGGTAGCACGGGTCGCCGGCTACCTGGCCAAGGAGTCCTCGGGCCAGTGCGGGCCGTGCATGCTCGGCTTGCCGGCCATCGCCCGCGCGCTGGCGGCTCTCGCCAATGGCTCGGGCGGGGTGGATGCGCTCGACACGGCCCGCCGCGCGGCCGCCGCCGTCCGCGGCCGGGGCGCCTGCGCCCACCCGGACGGCGCTTTCAGGTTTGTCGTCTCGGCACTCGACGTGTTCACCGACGACCTGGCGGCGCACCTGTTCCGCGGTGCCTGCGGGCGTCCCGTCCGCGGCATCCTCCCGCTGACCCGGGAGGAGAGCGACGCGCACCTCGCCGTGGACTGGACGCGCTGCCAGGGGCACGGGCTCTGCGCGCACCTGGTTCCAGAGCTCATCCAGCTCGACCGCAGCGGCTACCCGGAGTTCCTCGACATGCCCGTGCCGCCCTGGCTCGCGGGCGCGGCCGATCAGGCCGTCGCGAAGTGCCCGTCGCTGGCGCTGCGGCTCGTCCGGCCGCCGCCACTGCCGGCCGCTACCGCTGCGGCGGCCGGCCCGGCGGCCCTGGGCTCGGGCAGCGGGCAGCCCGGCGGAAAGCGCGGCCACAGCACGGAGGACCTGATCGTCACGGAGTCGTGGATCGCCGAGATCAGCGGCAGCCGCGAGTTCTCCGGCGAGACCAGCTGACTGGCCCTGGACCTGACGGCGGTCAGACGCCGAGCAGTTTCTTGAGGTACTGGCCGGTGTAGCTGTCGTCGGTGGCGGCGATTTGCTCGGGGGTGCCGGTGGCGATGATGGTGCCGCCGCGGGAGCCGCCGTCGGGGCCGAGGTCGATGACCCAGTCGGCGGTCTTGATGACGTCGAGGTTGTGCTCGATGACGATGACGGTGTTGCCGGCGTCGGTGAGGCGGTTCAGGACGCCGAGGAGCTTGCGGATGTCGTCGAAGTGCAGGCCGGTGGTGGGCTCGTCGAGGACGTAGATGGTGCGGCCGGCGGAGCGGCGCTGCAGCTCGGCGGCGAGCTTGACCCGCTGGGCCTCGCCGCCGGACAGGGTGGGGGCGCTCTGGCCGAGGCGGACGTAGCCCAGGCCGACGTCGACCAGGGTCTGCAGGTGCCGGTGGATGGCGGGGATGGGCCGGAAGAACCCGGCGGCTTCCTCGATGGGCATGGCGAGCACGTCGGCGATTGTCTTGCCCTTGTAGCGGACCTGCAGGGTGTCGGTGTTGTACCGGGCGCCGTGGCAGACCTCGCAGGGCACGTACACATCCGGCAGGAACTGCATCTCGATCTTGATGGTGCCGTCGCCGGCGCAGGCCTCGCACCGGCCGCCCCGGACGTTGAAGGAGAACCGGCCCGGCAGGTAGCCGCGGACCCTGGCCTCGGTGGTCTGCGCGAACAGCTTCCGGACGTGGTCGAATACCCCGGTGTAGGTGGCCGGGTTCGACCGCGGGGTGCGGCCGATCGGCCCCTGGTCCACGTGCACCACCTTGTCCAGGTGCTGCATCCCGCTCACCCGGGTGTGCTTACCGGGCACGATCCGCGCGCCATTCAGCTCCCGCGCCAGCGCCGCGTACAGGATGTCATTGACCAGCGTCGACTTCCCCGACCCCGACACCCCCGTCACCGCGATGAAGCAGCCCAGCGGGAACGCCGCATCCACGTCCCGCAGGTTGTGCTCCGCCGCCCCCTTCACCACCACCTCCCGGCCGCGAGACCGCCGGCGCCGCCGGGCCGGCACCGGGATCGACTCCCGCCCGGTCAGGTACGCCCCGGTCAGCGACTCCTGGCTGGCCAGCAGCTCCCGCACCGGCCCGGACACCACGATCCGCCCGCCATGCTCCCCCGCCCCCGGCCCGATATCCACCACCCAGTCGGCGGCGCGGATCGTGTCCTCGTCATGCTCCACCACGATCAGCGTGTTGCCCAGGTCCCGCAGCCGCAGCAGCGTCTCCAGCAGCCGGTGATTGTCCCGCTGATGCAGCCCGATCGACGGCTCATCCAGCACGTACAGCACCCCCACCAGGCCCGACCCGATCTGCGTCGCCAGCCGGATCCGCTGCGCCTCACCCCCGGCCAGCGTCGCCGCCGGCCGATCCAGCGACAGGTAATCCAGGCCGACGTCGAGCAGGAACCCCAGCCGCGCGTTGACCTCCTTGAGGATCCGGCCGGCAATCTGCCAGTCCCGGTCGGACAGCTCCAGCGAGAGCAGCAGCTTGGCCAGCTCGCCGATCGGCAGCGCGCAGTAGTCGCTGATGGACCGGCCGTCCACCGTGACCGCCAGCGAAACGGGCTTCAGGCGCGCGCCGTGGCACGCCGGGCAGGGCACCTCGCGCATGAACCCGGCAAAGCGCTCCCGGCTCGAGTCGCTCTCCGCCTCGGCGTGCCGCCGCTCGATGTAAGGGATAGCGCCCTCGAAGCTGGTGTAGTACGAGCGCTCGCGCCCGTACCGGTTCTTGTACCGGACGTGGACCTGCTGGTCATGCCCGTGCAGCAGGGCGTGCTGCGCGGCGGCCGGGAGCCGGGACCACGGGGTGTCGATGCTGAAGCCCAGGGCGCTGCCGAGGGCCTCGATCAGCCGGGTGAAGTAATCGCTGACATGGCCGCCGGCCCAGGCCGCGATCGCGCCGCCGGCCAGCGTCCGGGACGGGTCGGCGACCACCAGCTCGGGATCGACCTCCATCTTCGTGCCCAGCCCGGTGCAGTCCGGGCACGCTCCCCACGGCGAGTTGAACGAGAACGACCGGGGCTCCAGCTCATCGAAC
>Ga0116110_1001451_pt1 | contig 12643 bp, 8 predicted proteins | sample June2015DPH_8_50_FD_89719 | JGI IMG/M metagenome (GOLD analysis project Ga0116110, IMG submission 89719) | Peatland microbial communities from SPRUCE experiment site at the Marcell Experimental Forest, Minnesota, USA - June2015DPH_8_40 | ecosystem: Environmental > Terrestrial > Soil > Wetlands >...
CTGCATGACAAGATTTTCGGGGAAAATCGCCGTCAGCAGGTCCGGCGTGACAGGTTGTTTGGTCCCCGGATGCAGCGGCGGCGGCAGCGGCTCGGGAAAATCCGCCAGAAGATTGTACCATTGTTTTGGAATGTCAGCCTGTGTCAGCGTGAATTGAGTTTGCATGATGTTTTTGCTGTGTGAATGTGTGCATTTTGCGAAAATCGCGGCGCGAGTCACGCGAAAAATGAAAAAAATGCCGGGAAGCGGCCGGCCAACGGATCGGCGAATAGTGTCCTGAATTGGCAGCCCGTTCAAAAACGTCTTCGCTCGTCCGCATTGAACGGAGTGTGAAATATCCGGGTTAACGGGCTGCTAAATCAGGACATTACTGATCGGCGTTGATTTTGGAGGTGATATTGCCACAATACCTTCACTTCGCCCGAAAATCCGGCGGAGTTGAACGGGCGATTTTGATTTGATGAACCTTGCGGACAAAGTCAGACAGGCCGGCGTGGTCGGCGCCGGCGGCGGCGGGTTTCCCGCGCACGTCAAGCTCGCCGCCAAGGCCGACACCCTCATCGCCAATGGCGCGGAATGCGAACCCCTGCTCCACAAGGACGCCGTGCTCATGGAGGAGGAATCCGCCGCGCTGGTGAAGGGCATGCAACTCGCCGCCGAGGCCGTCGGCGCGAAGGACGTCGTCATCGGCATCAAGGCTAAGAAAAAACACGCCGTCGAGGCCGCCACCGAAGCCTGCCAAGGCACCAACGTCCGCGTCCATCTGCTCGGCGATTATTATCCGGCCGGCGACGAATACGATCTGGTCTATGAAGTCACCGGCCGCCTGATTCCGCCCGCGGGCATCCCGATTCAAGTCGGCGTGGTCGTCAACAACATCGAAACGTTCATTAACCTCGCGCGCGCCGCCGAAGGCAAACCCGTCACACACAAAATGCTCACCATTGCCGGCGCGGTAAAATCGCCCGTCACGTTGCGCGTGCCCATCGGCACCATCTACCGCGACGTGCTCGACGCCGCGGGTGGTCTCACGACGAACGACCCGGTCCTCGTCATCGGCGGATTGATGATGGGCCAGCACACCGACAATCTGGACACGCCCATCACCAAGACGGCCACGGGCGTGGTGATTCTGCCGCGCGACCATCACGTGATGGAACGCAAGCTCAAGCCGAACAAGGTCCAGGCCAAGATCGGCAAGTCCGCGTGCGACCAGTGCCGTTACTGCACCGAGTATTGCCCGCGTTTCCTGCTCGGTTACCAGGTCGAGCCGCACGCCGTCATGCGCAGCCTCGCCTTTACCGCCACCGGGGCGGATTATTGGAACCAGTTCGCCGCGCTCTGCTGCTCGTGCGGACTGTGCACGCTCTACGCCTGCCCGGAGGAATTGTTTCCGAAGGAGGCCTGCGACGATTCCAGGGCCGAAATGCGCCGGCAACAGATGAAATGGACCGGCCCGATGACCGTCAAACCGCACGGCATGCGCGACGGCCGCCATGTGCCCATCAAGACCCTCACCCGCAAACTGCACGTGCAGCAATATGACCTGCCTGCGCCGCTTTACTCCGGAAAAATCGAACCGAATCGCCTGGTGTTGCCGCTCAAGCAAAGCGCCGGCACCGCGTGCCTGGCGAAGGTGAAGGCCGGCGACCGCGTGTCCGCCGGGCAGATCATCGGCGAACCCGCGCCGAATGCGATGGGAGCAATCCTGCACGCGCCGCTCGCGGGCAGGATTCGCGAAGTCACCGAACAACAAATCATTTGGGAACGATGAACAATTCGAAGAAACGCGAGAATGTAGGGCAGGCTTTCAAGCCTGCCGGTTCGGGCGACTTTCCAGTCGCCCGGTTCACGGGACTGGAAAGTCCCGTAAACCCGCAGACAGGAATGTCTGCGCTACGGCGTTGATGGTTGGGGACAATGTAAGTTATCCCGTTTATTTATGGCTGAGAAATCCATTGGCTTGATTGAACTGTCCAGCATCGCGGCCGGGTTCCTCGTGGCCGACACGATGCTCAAGGCCGGCAACGTGCGGCTGATCCTGTCCCGCTCGATCTGCTCCGGCAAATACATGGTGCTCATCGGCGGCGAGACCGCCGGCGTCGAATCCGCCGTGGCCGCCGGCGCGGAAGCCGCCAACGGCTGTCTCATTGACCAATTCGTTGTCGCCAACGTCCATCCCGACGTGATTGCCGCGCTCGGCCGCACCTCGCCCGTGGAACCGACCGGCGCGCTGGGCATCCTCGAATCGTTCAACGTGGCCAAGCTGTTGCAGGCCGCCGACGCCTGCGCCAAGGCCGCGAATGTAACGCTGATGGAAATCCGCCTCGCGATGGCGCTGGGCGGAAAAGCGTTTGTCACGCTGACGGGCGATGTCGGTTCGGTGCAAGCCGCCGTCGCGGCGGGCAGGCAGGTCATCGCCGAAGCCGGCGTGCTGGTGAACGCCATCGTCATCTCCCGCCCGCACCCGGACGTTTACCGCGAAGTGATTTGAACCGGAGCGCGGCTGTCCACAGCCGCAGCATGTCGGGGCGCAAAGCGACGGATCGCAACGCCCTCAATCAGCAGACCTCCTTGTTGCCAACGGATGAAGAGTGCCAGTTGATAAAGCAAAAACTATCCGTTGGAACCCTTCATCTGTTGGCGAGCTGGCCTGAGTTCAATACACCAACACCGGTAAGGTATCATTCGAGAATCCCTTTGGGATTTTTCTTTGCGACTTCGCATCTTGGCGTCTTTGCGTTAATTTCCCGTTTTGGGATTTGCCAGTTCTTCCAAATTCAGGGATATTATCCGCCGTTTTTTCACGGGCCATTTATGAAACCCCAGGTCGAAATCTATGACACGACCCTGCGCGACGGTTCGCAGGGCGAAGGCATCAATTTCTCGGTCGCGGACAAACTCCGCATCGCCGAGAAGCTCGACGCGTTCGGGGTGCATTACATCGAAGGCGGCTGGCCCGGCTCGAACCCCAAGGATCTGGAATTTTTTGCGCAGGCCAGTCGGCGCAAGTGGAAGAACGCCAAAATCGCCGCGTTCAGCATGACGCGCCGCAAGGGCGTCGCCGTCGAGAAGGACGATTTGATGCGGCAGATTCTCGACGCGAAAACGCCGGTCGTCACCATTGTCGGCAAGACGTGGCTGCTGCACGTCACCGAGGTGCTGCGCGCCAAGCCGGACGAAAACCTGGCGATGATCGGCGACACCATCCGCTTTTTGAAGGACCACGGCAAATTCGTCATCTACGACGCCGAACACAGTTTCGACGGTTTCAAGGACGAGCCGGAATATGCGCTGGCCACGTGGCAGGCTGCGGAGAAGGCGGGCGCGCAGTGCATCGTGTTGTGCGACACGAACGGCGGCTGTCTGCCGGAGGAAATCGCGCGCATCACCGCGGTGGCGAAGGGCAAACTCACAGCCCGCCTCGGCATCCACACGCACAACGATTGCGGTGTGGGCGTGGCCAATGCCCTGGCCGGCATCGAAGCCGGCGCCACACAGGTGCAGGGCACCATCAACGGTTATGGCGAACGCACCGGCAATTGCAATCTGACCAGCGTCATCCCGCTGGTGCATTTCAAGTTGAAAAAGACCGGCGTGCCCGCGAACTCACTGGCCAAGCTGAAGGAACTTTCCGAGTTCGTGGACGAGATCGCCAATGTCCGGCACGACCCGCGCCAGCCGTGGGTGGGGCAGACGGCGTTTGCGCACAAGGGCGGCATGCATGCCCATGCGATTGACCGCGTTGCGCGCAGCTATGAGCATATCCAACCGGAATCCGTGGGGAATTACCGCCGCGTGCTCATCAGCGACATGTCCGGCCGCTCGAACATTTTGATGAAGGCCGCGGAGCTTGGTTTCAAGCTCAAGCCGGAAATGCCGGAAGTGAAAACCATCACGCTGCGCGTCAAGGAACTGGAAAACCTGGGTTACGAGTTCGAGGCCGCCGAAGGTTCGCTCGCGCTGCTCATCAGCAAGACACTCAAACATCGCGACCCGCTGTTTCACGTGGACGCCTATCACGTTTCCATGCGGCGCGACGCCAGGGAATCCGTCTGTGAAGCGACGGTCAAGGTCCACGTCGGCGCCAGGCGCGCGCAAACAGTGGCCGAGGGCGACGGCCCGGTGAATGCGCTCGACGGCGCGTTGCGCTCGGCGCTGGTGAAGTTTTATCCGCAACTGAAAAAGGTGACGCTCACGGACTACAAGGTGCGCATCCTCGACAGCGACACTGGCACTGCCGCCAAGACGCGGGTGCTCATCGAATCCACCGACGGCAAGCGCGAATGGGGCACGGTGGGTGTGAGCGAGAACATCATCGAAGCCAGCCTCCAGGCGCTCGTGGACAGCATGGAGTATGCGCTGTTACGGAAATGATATTAACCACGGATGGACACGGATGAACACGGATACCTACCCGGACCTGAAGCGCAGTTCAGACTCAAAACTGCTTCTCAAGGAAGAGACGCCGAAGATCATTGGCTTCGCGTTTGAGGTGCTTAACGAGATTGGGCACGGCCTTAATGAGAAACTTTACGAGAACTCGCTTGTGGTTCTGTTCAAGCAGAATGACATTGCGTTTGACCAGCAAAGGAGATTCCCGGTTTTCTTTCGGGGAGTTGAAGTGGGTGAATTCATCCCGGATCTGATCGCTTTTGGAAAGGTGATTGTGGATGTGAAAGTTATTGACCGTATTACCGACCACGAGCGCGGTCAGATGTTGAATTATCTCCGCATTACAAAGCTGCGGGTCGGCTTGATTTTGAATTTCAAAAATGCCCACCTGGAATGGGAGCGCATTGTTCTTTAGCTTTATCCGTGTTAATCCGTGTCCATCCGTGGTTGAAAATTTATGTCTGAGATTTCAAAGGCCTATGAACCACAGTCCGTCGAGGACAAGTGGTATGACTTCTGGCTGAAGCAGGGTTGCTTCACCGCCGACCCGGCGCGCGTGTCGCCCAAGCGCCCGGCCTATTCCATCGTCATCCCGCCGCCGAACGTCACTGGCATGCTCACCATGGGCCACGTCCTCAACAACACCATCCAGGACATCCTCAGCCGCAAGGCGCGCATGGACGGCAAGGAAGTCCTCTGGCTGCCCGGCACCGACCACGCCGGCATCGCCACCCAAACCGTCGTCGAGAAAACGCTCAAGAAAGCCGGCGAAATCAGGCATCGCGACGATCTGGGCCGCGAAAAATTCCTTGAACGCGTCTGGCAATGGAAGGAAAAACACGGCGGCATCATCATCCAGCAACTCAAGAAACTCGGCGCGTCGTGCGATTGGACGCGCGAACGGTTCACGATGGATCCGGAGTATTCGCGCTGTGTCCAGAAGGTGTTCGTCAAGCTTTACAAAAAGGGCCTTATCTATCGCGGCAAACGCATGGTCAACTGGTGTCCGGTTTCGCTCACCGCGCTGTCCGACGAGGAAGTGATCATGAAGGAGCAGAAAGGCTCGCTCTATTATTTCAAAGTCGAAGTGGTAGATGCGACGCCCTCGTCGCATTCTGCTTCCGGCGGCGGGGGCGCCGCCGCCACGTTTCTGACCATTGCCACGACGCGGCCAGAGACGATTCCCGGCGACACCGCCGTGGCGGTGAATCCGAAAGACCCGCGTTATGCGAAATTCATCGGCAAACATGTCATCCGTCCCCTGCCCTCCGAATTGCCGCGCGAACAGAAGTTCATCCCCATCATCGGCGACGAGCATGTGGACTTTGAGTTCGGCACCGGCGTGCTCAAAGTGACGCCGGCGCACGACAAGGCGGACTTTGAAATCGGCCAGCGCCACAAGCTGGCGCAGATTGACATCATGCAGCCCAACGGCCACATGAACGAACTGGCCGGAAAGGATTTGAATGGTCTGGACCGGTTCAAGGCGCGCAAAGTTGCTGTGGAAAAACTCACGGAGCTTGGTTCATTGGAAAAAGAGGAACCGTACACGAATAACGTTGGTTTCAGCGAGCGCGCTGATGTGCCGATTGAGCCGCGCCTGAGCGAGCAGTGGTTTTTGAAATATCCGAGCGTGGAGAAATCCCGCGCGTGTGTGGAGCAATCTGAAATCGGAGGGGCGAGTTCCACGAGCCCCACTTCAAGTCAGGGCGTCGCAGAGCTCCGCCCTCCGAAAGATGGGAAAATGCGCTTCCATCCGCAACGCTGGGCGAAGGTTTACGACCACTGGATGAGCAACATCCAGGACTGGTGCATCAGCCGCCAGCTCTGGTGGGGACATCGGATTCCGGTGTGGTATTTCCTCTGGAATAGCCCAATAGCAACTGAATCGAGTGATTCGCAAAACGTCCGCATGGACTTGCCGTATCTTTCAAAAGAACAGAATCGGCACATTCATGCACAAGTAATCCGTCCGGGCAGTAAGAGTGGGGAAATTTATATCGCAATCGCTGTCGATCCCGGTCATCTCGACATTGAAGCGTTACTAACAAAAAATGGCGGTCAACAAGACCCCGATGTACTTGACACCTGGTTCAGTTCCTGGCTCTGGCCGTTTGCGACGATGGGCTGGACGGGTGACAAATCCCAGGACTCCAATACTCCAACACTCCAGGCCTTTTACCCGACCACCGACCTTGTCACCGGGCCGGACATCATCTTCTTCTGGGTCGCGCGGATGATCATGGCGGGCTACGAGTTCATGGGAGATTTGCCGTTCCGGAACGTCTATTTCAACGGCATCATCCGCAACAAGCAACACATCAAAATGTCAAAGTCGAAAGGCAATTCGCCCGACCCACTCGACGTCATTTCCAAACATGGAGCTGACGCGCTGCGTTTTGGTGTAATGCGCTCCGCACCGCTCGGCCAAGATGTAATTTACGACGAACAGAACGTCGAGCTGGGCCGCAACTTCTGCAACAAGCTCTGGAACGCCTGCCGTTTCCGGCAAATGATGGGTGGCGGCGACGCCTCGTCGCCGAATCATCCGGTCTGCGACGAGGGCGTCGCAGCCACCTTTGAAGTGCAGGGCGAAATCAACCCCGCTTTGCTGACCTCCGACGACAAATGGATTCTGCTGAAGCTCGACCAGGCGATCCGCGAGATGAACACCGCGTTTGCCGAATACAAATTCAGCGAGGCCACGACGACGTTGTATCGCTTTTTCTGGAGCGAGTATTGCGACTGGTATGTCGAGGCGAGCAAGGCGGTGCTGACTTCCCGGGACGCCAAATCCGAGACCCAAGACCCGCGCGATGCGAAGCATCGTGCCAACACTTTGGCCGTGATTGATTTCGTTCTCTCGCATACGCTGCGGTTGTTTCATCCGTTCCTGCCGTTCATCACGGAGGAACTCTGGCACGGGATGGGTTATGCCGAGGACATGCCGGAAAACCAGGGCGGCAAAACCATCATGTTCGCGCCGTGGCCCAAACCGCTCGACGACGATTTCAAATCGCATTACGGCCTGACCGGGAGCGACGAGAAACACATCGAGGCGCGAAACGAATTTGTCACGCAGGGCCGCAACCTGCGCCGCACGGCGAACATCGCCGCGAACAAAAAAATCAAGTTCATCCTCAAACCGGCGCGCGAACTGGCGGCACACGACGTCGAAGTGCTCCGGCTGTTGCTCAACGCCGAGGCGGTCGAGGTCAACGCGAATTACCAGCCCGGCAAAAACACATTGACCGTACGCACTGATCTGGGTGATTTGTTCCTGCCGCTGGAAGGGTTGATTGACAAGGAGGCCGAGACGGCGCGGCTGAAAAAAGAGCTGGAAAAAATCGAGGCCGAGACCGCCAAGGTGGAACAGAAGCTGGCCAACCCAAACTTCACGCAAAAAGTTCCGCCGCAGGTTCTGGAAGAGCATAAGCAGCGCCTCGCTGAGTGGCAATCCAAGCGCGAGCATGTGAAATCCGCGCTGGCCGCGTTGCAGGACTGATTCTGAACTGAACGTTGGCCGTGGTAAACATGGCGGCAGAGGACCGCCGCACTCCAAGACCTGTCGGAAATTCCAGCAATCTCCCATGTTGCGCGCAAGCGTTTTGGAGTCGCCAGCCCTTCCGCCTTCGCGGCGCGCCAAAGCGCCGCTACGGCGCGACGGCGGCGGGCGCTTTTGGAAGCCGTGAGAGTTACTTTTCAAATCTTTCGTGCAGGCTGCCAAACCTCTGCTCGACGACGCCGGGGTTTTTTGCTTAACCTCGCGCCCGCATGGAACAAGGACTCGTCAGCGACATTGCCATTTGCATCATCGCCGCCTGGATTCTGGCGGTGTTGTCGCAAGTCGCGCGCCAGCCGGTGCTGCTCGCCTACCTTATTGCCGGCTTCATCATCGGGCCGCACGGTTTCAAGTGGATCACCAACATCCAGAACATCCAGACCATCTCCGAAATCGGATTGTCGCTGCTGTTGTTCATGATTGGGCTGGAGATTGACCTGAAAAAAATGTTGAGCGCGGGCCGGGTCATCATGCTCACGGCGGCGGCGCAAATTCTCGGCTGTGTCCTGCTGGGCTGGATCGTTTTCGGTCTGATCGGTCCGGCGGAGAACCGGCTGGAAGCACTCTATCTTGGCGTCGCGGCGGCGATGAGCAGCACGGTCATCATCGTCAAAATCCTTTACGACAAACGCGAACTCGAAACGCTCGCCGGCCGCGTCACGCTCGGGGTGCTCGTGTTACAGGACATCGCGACGATTCTGTTCCTGGCCATCCAGCCAAACCTGAAAAATCCCGCCGTCGGTTTGCTGGCCTTGGCGATGGGCAAGGTGATTCTGCTTGTGGCGGTGGCATTCCTGGCCAGCCGGTTTGTGTTGCCGCCGGTTTTTAAATTGGTTGCGCGCCTGCCGGAACTCGTGCTCGTCGGCGCGGTGGCGTGGTGTTTTACGATGGCCGGGTTCGCCAACTGGCTCGGCCTGTCCACCGCGATGGGCGCGCTCATCGCGGGCGTCATGGTGTCCACGTTCCCGTACACGCTCGACGTCGTGGCCAAGGTCACCAGCATCCGCGATTTTTTTGTGACGCTGTTTTTTGTCGGGCTGGGCATGGAAATTCCCGTGCCGACTTGGAACTTCATCCGTTGGACGATTTTCTTTTGCCTGTTTCTCGCCGGCAGCCGGCTGCTCACGGTTTTCCCGCCACTCTATTTCATGCGCCAGGGTTATCGCATCAGCCTGTTGCCGGCCATCAATCTTTGCCAGATGAGCGAGCTTTCCCTCGTGCTGCTCGCGCTCGGCAAAGCCAGCGGCGACGTCTCGGACAATATCATCGGCATCGCCGCGTTTTCCTTCGCGCTCCTCGCGGTGGATTCAACCTACGCCATCTTCAAGAACGATTATATCCTCCAAAAAACCATCCCCTGGCTGAATAAAATCGGCTTCCGCGACCTCGACCAGGCCGCGCCCACGGATGGCATCGGCGAAAAACCCAAACGCATCTGCCTGCTGGGTTTCTCGTGGACCGCCAGTTCGTTGATTGAAGAAATCAGCCGTGACCAATCCGCGCTCTTGCCGGACATTGTCGTGGTGGATTTCAACCCGCAGGTTTACGAACAACTTCGCAAACGCGGCGTGCAGGTCATTTACGGCGACATCACGCAACGCGACGTGGTGCACCATGCCGGCGTGGCGGAATGCGAAATCATCATCTGCTCGCTGCCCAACATGGTGCTCAAGGGCGCGGACAACCTGAAAATGCTGCGGCAACTCCGCGAATTGAACCTGGAGGCGAAAATCATCGTCCACGCCGAATTGCTCGCCGACATCCCGGTCCTTTACGCCGCCGGCGCGAGTTTCGTCATCGCGCCACGCCTGCTGGAAGCCGCCGATTTGCTCCACGCCATCGAAGCCGCCGAAAAAAATCTGCTCGACCAGAAACGCGGCGAACAATTGAAGCAGTTGGAAGGCCGCAACGAGGTGATTCCGTAATCGGAGCGCCGGACTCCGATCCGGCCGGTTGCCAGTCAACATCCAACATCCAACATTCAACATCGAACTTCCAATTCTTGCCTTCGAACCATTCATTGGATGTTGGGTGTTCGATGTTGGATGTTCGGTGTTTTCCCGCTGCTTCGTGCCGGGTCGGAGACCGGCGCTCCGTTCCAGCCTTTCAACCGGAGAAAATTTGATTTGCCTTCACGTCCGGGAGCGATAAGCCTCTCCGCCAGAGTGCAACGAATCTTTTCATTCTTGCTTCTCCTGTTCCTGCCGATGGCGGCACTGGCCGACGGCATGGTGGTTCCGACCATCGCCTATCCCGCCAAAATCACGATTCCCGACCAGCGGGCGCTGATTTGCTACACCAACGGTGCCGAGCGGCTCGTGATCGAAACACGCTTCAACGGCGCGGGCACCAACTTCGCGTGGGTCGTACCGCTGCCGAGCCAGCCGGTCATCGAAGAAGCGACCACCGGATTATTTCCGACGCTGCAATATCTTTTCCGGCCACAGATTATCCACAACGTTCCGCGATATTACATTGGGATCCTGTTCGCGCTTGGATTCGTTTATTTGCTCCGGTTGGCCGCAAAATCCGTATCAAACGCTTTTACAATCGCCCTTGTTCTTCTGTTGCTTGTAATACTTGCAGCGCTGTTGCTCACCGCAACCAAATCCAGATCCGCGGGAATGAGTTCTGAGACTTCCAGCCAAGCAGTCACCATTCTCGACCGCAAGCTCGTTGGCATATTTGAAACCACAACCATCGCTTCGCGTGACGCAAGAGCATTGCAAACCTGGCTGTCTGAAAACAGATTTGCGATGCCGACCAATGCGGAACCGGTGATCGCCAGCTATGTCAAGGACGGCTGGGTTTTTGTGGCCACGAAAGTCCGGCGCGACAAGCCGGACAACGAAACCAGCACACCGCATCCGTTGTCGTTCACCTTCAAAACCGACAAGCCCGTTTATCCAATGCGGCTGACGGGTGTGGACAATGGGCCGTTGAACGTTGAACTTTATGTGTTTGGCCCGTCGCGAGCGGAAGCGTCGCACTTCAAAGTCGAACGATGTACTCAACCCGCTTACCCGGTGTCGTCAGACGAGTGGCCGCGTCAGTCGCCGGAACCCCTCAACATCGTTCACCCGCTTCTGCGCGAATGGGTTGTCGGTTCCTCGGTGGCGACCAAACTTACTGCGACACTTTCGAGCAACGATATGCGAAACGATGTCTGGATTAATTGGACGCCGTTTTGGGAGAAAAGAAATATTTTGTTCAGCCGGCAGGGGGCATTGACCTCGGCGTTAAATTGGGGAACGGGACTTTTGGCCGCCGGCCTGCTCGTGGTTTGCCTTGCGGCCTTCTCCAACGAAAGGCACAAACCTAAACTTCCGCGACGAATTGGAATTGTGATGGCTGCCAGCATCGTTCTTGTCGGATTGTTTTATCTCGCTGTGGGCAAAACCGAGGTGAAGTTGATCAAGGGTGAGTATTATTATTTTGCACCGCATGAGGTGCCTCCAACTCTTGGCATGATTCTGACAGAGGTGAACTATCAGACCACGGCTGAAGCTCGCGCCAAACTTCAAAACATCGTTTCAAATCCAACCAACGCCGCATTTTGGGGGCTGAAAGGCTGGGATAATTGGAATAATTTTCTCATTGGTGGACACATTCACGAGGAAGACTCTCCCGGTAATTATGTGCTGCGCGAGACTAATAATCAGCTAGAGCTTGTGATCTTTGACGTGGAGGGCGGAGAACACGTTGAAGGCCGATGGGATTTGCCCAAGCGGTATTGAAACTCCCGCCGCATTCCAAATAATCTCGACCGCGAGTCCTTCTGCTGGCATCAACTCTGGCGTGAATTTGATTGAAGCACAAAAAGCCGCCGTCCAAGCCGCGCGCGCCGCCGGGCGCGTCATGCGCGCCAACTGGCACAAGCCCAAACGCGTCAACCTCGCCGACGCCCACGACATCAAGCTCGAATTGGATGTGCGCTGCCAGAAACTCATCGAGAAAACCCTGCGCGCCGCGTTTCCCAAGATTCCCCTGCTCGGCGAGGAGGGCGATTCCGGGAATGTGAACGCCGAATACCGCTGGGTGGTGGATCCGATTGACGGCACGGTCAATTACGCCTTCGGCATCCCGCACGCGGCGGTTTCCATCGCCTTGCAGGCGAGGAGTGACAAGTGGCAGGTGACAGGTGACAAGAAAAGCGTCCGAAGCCGCAGACAAGATCATGTCACTTGTCACGCGTCACATGTCACGGTACTGGGAGTGATTTATGGTCCGTTCACAGACGAGCTTTGGACGGCAATTCGCGGCGGCCCGACGCGGCTCAACGGACGCATCGTCCGGGTCAGCCAACGCGCGAACGTGAGCGATGCCATCATCGCCATGGGATTTTCCAAGAGCAAAATCAACCTGGAGAAAAGCCTGCCGCACGTGAACCGGCTTTCCCGGCGCGCGTTAAAAATCCGGATCATGGGATCGGCGGCGCTCGAACTTGCCTATGTGGCTTGCGGGCGGCTGGACGCCTATGTCGAGCGCACCATCAATTTGTGGGACATCGCGGCGGGCGCGTTGCTGGTGGAATGTGCCGGCGGCGAATTTTACACGCGGCCCGCGCCGGGCGGGAAGTTCCGCATGGTTGCCGACAACGGCCGGCTGCGCCGGAAACTGCAACTAGGCAGCTTGCTGAAGTGATTTTGGCAGGGACGCGCTGCCGCGCGTCCCAAATTTCAAGGC
>Ga0116110_1001460_pt1 | contig 12632 bp, 7 predicted proteins | sample June2015DPH_8_50_FD_89719 | JGI IMG/M metagenome (GOLD analysis project Ga0116110, IMG submission 89719) | Peatland microbial communities from SPRUCE experiment site at the Marcell Experimental Forest, Minnesota, USA - June2015DPH_8_40 | ecosystem: Environmental > Terrestrial > Soil > Wetlands >...
CGTTCACCCCAAGTTCCTGCACATAATCCAGCTTCTGGGCGAGACCCTGAAAATCGCCGATGCCATCAGCGTTGCTGTCAAAGAAAGTGCGGACATGGATCTGGTAGATGATCGCCTCTTTGTACCAACCGGCCTCGCGCTTCAATGGCAACCTATTCCTCCCGAACCATAGCCAGCCCGCCTGGCGTCGGCGTCAATAGAATCTTAATTCACGAGCGCACCTTGCGGACGGAACGGACTTTCAGCCCCCAACTTCCGTGCTGCGGTAAGGAAGGCCTTCAGCGTGGGCATGCTTGCGATTGCTACCCCCTGGACCTGTCTTATTTCCCTCTGAGCGGAATTCGAGCGGCGAACACAGGCACGACCGTTCTCCCCAGAGCCGGGAAGCGTCTCATGCCTGTTGGTTCGGGGGCTGGCGTAGCTGTCCTAACAGTCTCCGAATAACAGCTCAAGCCTGGATTTGCAATGCCGGCGACGTCTTACGGATTATGTCCAAAAGAAGTACCCGGTCAGGCTTCAGCAGTTCGGCGACGCGTTCTTTGTTGACTTGCGCGACGATGATTTGGCCAATCTCGGTATGCACATCCGAGAAAATCCCCACGCTCTTCATCCTTTGTGTCTGAAACTCGTTGTCCTCGGTCGGGGTGACGTAGTGCACCGAGCTGGCATTGTAGCGGTGGATCAGGAACAGTTGGACGACCGTCATCAGCCGCTTCTTCCGCGCCGGCGCGAGGGTGTTCTGGTCGCGAATCGAGAGGATGCCGCGCCCGCGACGATCCTGGATGTAGGCGAAGACCACGTTGGCGAGCTTCTCCCCGCTGGGCTGGTTCAGCACACTCAGTTCCAACAGCTCCGAACCGGCCGTGTGCGGACGTAGCTGGACGCGAATTTTCGAAGCATAGTCGCAGTGCTTGCTCCACTCCGCGAGCCACTCCTCCAGCAGCTTGGTCGGGACCTCGGTCTGAACCAGGTGCTGAAACTGCGTCGACCCCTTGCCCATCGCCTTCGTCGCCGCGGTGCGTCCCGACGAAGCCATCAAGGCGGCGTCCAGCCGGGGCCCTCCGACTAGAGTCTGCGGCGTCCGATACGGTGACTCCAGCAGTCTGAACTTGCGCTGCAAGCGCGCCAGCGCCAGCATCCCGTCCTGCTTCAATGCGGTCGCGAACTCCTCGGCAGCCAAGCCGTCGATCTGGTGACCACCGTAGGTGATGAAGTTGAAGACGAAGCCGAGTTTCCCGAGTTCCTCGGGGAACCGTTTCATCTGCTCGTCGTTCATTCCCGTGGTGTCCCAGCTGAACGACGGCGAGAGGTTGTACGCCAGCATCTTGTCGGGATACTGCGCGTGGATGGCCTCTGCGAACTTCCTGGCGTCCTCGAGATCCGCCGTCTTGGTCTCCATCCACAGCACGTCGGCGAAGGGCGCCACAGCCAGCGACTTGGCGATGGCGTAATCGATCCCGGCTTGGATGTGATAGAAGCCTTCGGGAGTCTTGGGCAGCTCGCAATCCCAGATCACCTGGATGCCCATCGACTTCGCTCGCTCGCGTACCTCGTAGAAAGAAGCCCGTTTCGAGAACGCCAGCCATTCCTCGACGGTCATGTCGAAACGATCGCCCTCAGCCGTGCGGAACTCCAGCACCTCGGCGACCGCCAGCCCGTAGGTCTTCAGCCCGGCTTCCGCCTGCCAGATTTCCACATAGCGCGTGTCTATCTTGTCGAGTGCTGCGTCGAACTCGGTTGCCGGCATATCCCTAAGAGCCTGGGCACTCTCGGCGATCATCGACATGAGCCCAACCTGCTCGAGCCAATCGAAGGCCGCCAAGTACTCGGCCTCGGACATGGCAAAAAGCAGGTGTCCGCGGACCTCGTCGACGCCCAGTTCGAACAGCTTTCGCAGGATGGCTAAATAGCCGGACTTGTAGCTGGGCAGGTTGACGTTGGTGGCGCCGAGAATGAAGGGCTGGTCGCGCTCGTCGCTCCGGCTCTCGATGAAGGTCGCGGACTCGGCATCGGTTCGGGCCACAATGATGCCCGGGACCCGCATGATGTCGAGCTGCAGGCGGGCAGCGTTGAGGCGCTTGATCTGTTCGTCCTCGGCCACAACCACCTTGCCGCCTTGGTGGCCGCATTTCTTCGCTCCCGGCTTCTGGTCTTCGATGTGGTAGCCCGGCACACCGACCTCGACAAAGCGGCGGATGAGATTGCGCACATGCGCGTCCCCACCGTGCCCTGTATCGGCGTCGGCGATGATGAACGGTCGAAAGTCGACGACCGGTGTCGCCGCGCGCTGTTCTTCGGTCATGCGCGCGCGCGCGAAGTGTTGGTTCTTGTCGGCGGTGAGAAGTGCGCGCACCAGTCCCGCGGCCTCATCTGGAACTTGGCCGAGCGGATAACTGGCCAGATCCGGCCCCGGATCCTCTGCCAGCGACCCCTTGGCGGACGTCGCCCAGCCGCCCAGGTAAATACCTTCCATCCCAATCCGCTTCATCATTACCGCCTGGCCCGGCGAATAGGGACCGAAGGTAGTGATCTGCCGGCGCTCGTTGAAAAGTTCGCGCAACCGCGCGTAGAACTCCTCCGCTGCCTGTCGCGCTACGGTGTAGTCGCCGGAAATCGTACCCTGCTGCTCGGCCACCTGGCGCGGGGAATAGAGACGGACAATCCCGTCGAACCGGGGGCTCGCGAACCATTCCCTCGCGGCCGCCGCCTGTTGATCGAACATCGTCTGGTTCAACATGGTCGCCGTGGCTTCCTGCCTCTCAGCGCTGATCGACATTTTCCGCCTCCATCGGTCGTTGTTTGGGTAATTGTATCCTTCGCATTATCGGCGACGCTGCCATTTTACTCTTCTTGCAGGACGGTGCCTGCCTCGATCGAACAGCGCGGAAAATCGAACAGGCCGCGGGAAAACTAACACGCTGCAGAACAGCGCTTCGTATCATGGTATCGCTTTAGCGATACCAAACTCTTCAAAATCAGACGCCCCTTTAGGGGCTGCGCGAGAACTTGTGTTCAGGCAATGCAGGAACGAAATGCCCGAGCCCCGGAGGGGAGTCCGAGCTTAGCCCAGCGCTGGGAACGGTGGAGGAAGCGATTCAAGTACCGGAGGGACGGCCGATGTGGGAGGTGGCACTCATGCCAAAAGGATCGGCGCGGAGGGACAACCGGCTTCTGGTGTCCCTTCGAGCGCACTCGCGTTCCGGCCTTAATCTCCCGAGGGCAGCAGTTCGTCGTCCTGGCCGGCCAACGACGGATACTCCAGAACCGTTAAGGTAGCAAGACCGTGGCTGTGGCTCGCCTCCAGAATTGTATCGTCGATGATGCTAGTGTGCAGGTTAGAAGTCGAAGTCGTCATCTATTCATCCCCATCCAAGAGTTTGCGTCCAGAGTTTGCGTCCGGACTCTTGTGTCCAAGTGCAGTAGACCCCGAATCGCCCTTACCTGGCAAACCTTGGAGTCCGTCCGGGACCACTGGGTCAAAATGACCTAGTGCCGAGGACTTGCGCCAGTTGGTGGCTATGATGTTGACTTATGGATACCATGACTATTCTTCAGAACGATGCGGCCGAGACCCCGACTCCTGCCCAGATCGAAACCAGCATTCTTACGGCGGATGCCCGCGCCTTCCTGTTGAAACTCGCGGCTCGGTTCGAGCCCCGGCGGCAGGAACTGCTGGCGCGGCGGCGAACCGTGCAGCGGGAAATCGATCATGGCATATCTCCGCACTTTCTGCCGGAAACGGTCGGAATCCGCCAAAGGGAGTGGAAAGTGGCGCCGATTCCGAAGGATCTCCTCGACCGTCGCGTGGAAATTACCGGCCCGGTCGATCGCAAGATGATCATCAACGCGTTGAACTCGGGTGCCAGTGTTTTCATGGCCGATTTCGAGGACTCGAATTCGCCCACCTGGAACAACAATATCGAAGGCCAGCACAATCTGCGCGACGCGATTCGGGGAACCATCCGATACGAGAGTCCGGATGGAAAACAGTATCGGCTTGGGTCCAATCTGGCCACGCTGATGGTACGGCCGCGCGGATGGCACCTCGACGAAAAGCACTTTTTGGTGGAAGGTAAGCCAATCTCGGGGTCGCTGTTCGATTTTGGCCTGTTCTTTTTTCACAATGCTGCAACCTTGCTGAGCAAGGGCACTGGCCCTTATTTCTACCTGCCGAAGCTGGAGAGCCACCTCGAGGCGCGACTGTGGAACGACGTTTTCTGTTTTGCCCAGGACGAACTGAAAATTCCGAGGGGATCGATTCGCGCCACAGTGCTGATTGAAACCATTCTGGCGGCATTCGAAATGGACGAGATCCTTTACGAGTTGCGCGACCATTCTTCGGGGCTGAACTGCGGGCGCTGGGACTACATTTTCAGTTTCATCAAAAAATTCCAGGCGCATTCTGAATTCGTTCTGCCGGATCGCTCCCTGGTCACGATGGAATGTCATTTCCTGAGTTCCTACGTCGAATTACTGATTCAGACTTGCCACCGGCGCGGCATTCACGCGATGGGAGGAATGGCGGCGCAGATTCCGATCCGCAATGATGCGGCGGCTAACGAACAGGCGCTGGAGAAAGTGCGGCGCGACAAACTTCGCGAGGTGAAGGCCGGCCATGACGGGACATGGGTCGCGCATCCTGGCCTCGTTCCGGTGGCCAAGGAAATCTTCGATCAGTACATGCCCGAACCAAATCAGATCTCTTCCCATAAAAAATCGAACCGGACAGTGTTGGCGCAAGACCTGCTCACGGTCCCCAAGGGCGATATCACCGAGAAAGGGTTGCGTTGGAACATCGACGTGGGCCTGCAGTACCTGCATTCGTGGCTGCAGGGATCGGGTTGCGTTCCGATCTACAACCTGATGGAAGACGCGGCGACGGCGGAAATCTGCCGCGCCCAAGTGTGGCAATGGGTGAGGTACCACGCCCATTTTGAAGACGGCAGGCCAGTGACGGAAGCCATGGTGAAAGAGATCATCCACCAGCGTGCCGCGGAGTTGGGCAACGAGTGCGACAACGACGAAAAGTTGCGGCAGGCGGCCCGAGTGCTCGAAGAACTGACGACGAGCCGGGAATTTGCGGAGTTTCTAACCCTTGCCAGTTACGATTTATTAGACTAAAACGTCAATGAATGGTCAAGGGCGCAAGCAGAGGTACTCCCGCTAATCCGCCGATTGACTCGGTTCCGATTGGCTTAGTTCCGGTAGAGCCCGGTCTTCTCTCGCAGTTACAGGAGCATGTCGCCGCGCGTGAGATCGAGCGCGGGATTGCCTGTCTCCGCTCGCATCAGGATCTGATCGCCAAACTCGACCCCTCTCAGGGAAATGCAGCTCGCCTGATGGCGCATCTGGCGATATGGACGGACATCGGATTCAGTGGGCCGCCACTTCGAGAAATTCTGAAACGCTTTGCGGCCTTCGAGACGAGATCGCGCTCGAAGCTCTCCATTTCCGACTACATCTGCCTCCGCCTGGCCGAAGGCATGGCTGCGATGGCAGAGGAGGCGATGGAAACGGCGGTTGGTCATTTTGATTTCGTCCTCGGCCTGGGGGAAGAGTTGGACGACAGGTTTCTGCTGGCCATCGTTTATTTCTGGAAGGGCCGTTGCCTGCGCCGAAGAGGCGAGTACGACGAAGCTCTGATCTATACCGGCAAGGGCAGAGATCTGGCGCTGGGGCTGGGGCATCCGCGCATGGCGGCGGTAATGCAAGTGCTCGAGGGCTGGATTTTGTTTCAGCAGGGCAAATGGAAAGAAGCGGTGCGCATTTCGCAGGCCGCTGAAAGCGTGCTGCGCGAGACCGATGACTATGTGACGCTCGGCAACATCCAATCTTTCTATGGACGAATGGCTCGCCGCGAAGGGCGTTTCGATAAAGCAATCGAGTTCTTCGAGAGCGCCATTCGCTATTATGGCAAACGCGATCCACGGCATCCGAACCTGGCGCGATCGCTGGCCAACATGGCGCTGGCCAAGCGCGGAATCGCTCTCCAGTTACAGAAAAGAATCGACCGCGAGGCGCAGCGGCGCCGCAAGACCTCAAGCGGCCGCAGTCGCGGTCCCCAAGACAAGCCGAGCAAGCCGAGCACTACAAGTCATAACTATCGCGGCCGCTTGGCCCAACTCCGCCGCGAAGCGCTGGAGCACCTGGACGCCGCCCGCGTCATCTACCAGCAGCGCCCGAACCATCACGGCGCCGGCACCGTCTACCTGAATGCCGCCTATATCCACCTCGATGGTGGAGATTTTCAGCGTGCCGAGAAAGAAGCCGCCACGGCATACGACGTGGCCGAAGAGAAGCAGGACTACATTTTGATGGGCCGGGCGCGCATTCTGCAGTGCATGATCGAGAATGCGAGAGTGGAGGAAGAAGTCGAGGAAGAGATCGGCGGGAGCGCTGATCCGGGAGGTCATGCCCGCCGCGCCCTCGAGTGCAGTCAAGAGGCTATCGATCTGGCGAAGCATACCCAGCATCATCTGCTGCTCGCGAATGCCCATGTGTGGCGGGGACTGACGCAGTGCAATTCGTTTTTCGATAATCCGGAAGCGGCGCGCGAGTCTTATGATGTGGCGCGGGCGTCTTGCGGGGCGAATCAGCCGGACAATAACATGTGGCAGGATCTGCAGACGCTAGGCGCGAAAATTCTTCACAAGGGAAGTGTTCATCCGGCGCTGAAGGCGTGGTCGCAGGGGGCGGTGGGCGAGAAGACGTTCCGGCAAATCAGCGACGAATTTGCGGAAATCGTGATTGCGCGGGTGTGGGAGCGCGAAGGCCGCAAAGTGTCGCGCGTGGCGGCCCGGCTCTCGATTTCTCCCAAGAAGGTGCGGCGCATCCTGGCGCGGGTGGGACGGCGAAAGCCGCGCTAATACTTGCTAAAACTCGACTCAACTCGGCCTGCGGTGGCATGTGATTTACGTCACTGCGCGATATATAAGTAAAGTAGTAGACTTAGTTGTGTTAAACTGCCGCCGGTTTGCTTGCGGAGAATCCAAAGAATCGAACTGGCGAAACTGGGAATCGAAAACTCTATGAAAATCGCAAAGGATGTGACGAAACTGATTGGCAACACTCCCCTGGTGCGTCTGAACCGGGTTTCGAAGGGAGCGGTGGCCGACGTGGTGGCGAAGTTGGAAAGCCAGAATCCGCTGGCCAGCGTCAAAGACCGCATCGGGGTGAGTATGATTGCCGATGCCGAGCAGGCCGGACGGATTCAACCCGGGAAGACCGTTCTGATCGAACCGACCAGCGGCAACACGGGAATCGCTCTCGCCTTTGTAGCGGCCGTGAAGGGCTACAAGCTCATCCTCACCATGCCCGAGACCATGAGCATGGAGCGGCGCGTGCTGCTGCTGGCCTTGGGCGCGGAGATCGTTCTTACGCCCGGTCCGCGCGGAATGAAGGGAGCGGTGCTGAAAGCCGAGGAATTGCTTGCCAGCACACCAAACGGCTACATGCTCCAGCAATTTGACAACCCCGCCAATCCAAAGATTCACTTCGAAACCACCGGTCCCGAGATTTGGGAAGACACCGACGGGCGCGTCGATTTTCTGATCTCCGGCGTTGGCACCGGCGGCACCATCACTGGCGTCTCCGAATATATCAAGCCGAAGAAGCCGTCGTTCAAGGCGATTGCAGTGGAGCCGACCGATAGCCCGGTGCTTTCGGGCGGCAAGCCAGCGCCGCACAAGATCCAGGGAATTGGCGCCGGTTTTGTTCCGAGCATCTTGCGCCGCGATCTCGTCGACGAAGTCATTACGGTGTCCAACGATGACTCTATCAACATGGCGCGGCGGCTTCCGCTCGAAGAAGGTCTGCTGGTGGGCATCTCTTCGGGAGCAGCGGTGGTCGCGGCTTTGCAGGTGGCGCACCGTCCTGAGAATGCCGGGAAATTAATTGTCGTGGTTCTGCCGTCGTTCGGTGAGCGCTACTTGAGTAGTATCCTCTTCGAGGGGCTCCGGAACCAGGCGTTGCAGATTCCGACGTCGCAAATCTAAGAACAGTTCTCAGTTCCCGGTTCTCGGTTCTCAGTCAAAACAATTCGACTTTTCACTGGGAACTGAGAACGGAGAAACTGAGAACTTCTTCAACCCATGCCGCATCTGTTGTCGCTAATCCGCGAAGACGTTGCCACGGTGCTGGAACGCGATCCCGCGGCCAAGTCGTGGCTGGAGGTTTATCTCTGCTATTCCGGGCTGCATGCGGTATGGTTCTATCGCATGAATCACTGGTTGTGGAACCACAATTTCCTGCTGCTGGCGCGTTGGTTGTCGCAGGTCGCACGCTTTCTTACCGGCATCGAAATCCATCCCGGAGCGCAGATCGGCAGGCGGTTGTTCATCGATCACGGGCTCGGAGTTGTCATCGGTGAGACCGCGATCGTCGGTGAGGACGTCACGCTTTATCAGGGTGTGACGCTCGGCGGAACTGGCAAGGAACACGGCAAGCGGCACCCGACCGTCGAAGACAACGTGGTGGTCGGCGGAGGCGCGAAGATTCTCGGCAACATCACGGTAGGGCGCAATTGCCGGATTGGCGCCGGATCGGTCGTGCTGCGAAATGTGCCCGACGATTCCACCGTAGTGGGCGTGCCCGGACACATCATTTTTCGAGAAGGCAAGCGCGTGGTTATCACCGACCCCAAGCAGATCAACGATCCGCTTTCCGAAGCCTTGGCGGCAGTCGCGTCAGAGGTGAACCGGTTAGCGGAGCGAGTTCATCAACTGGAGGGCACAGGCGGAAGTGAGCCGCTTTCCGAATCCATGCAACGGATCATCGAAGATATTGACTACCAGATTTAGTGCGACATTTCAATGGAGCGCGAACCTGAATGAGGATTGTCATCCTGAGCGCAGCGAAGGAACTGCTGTTCGCGGCAAGAGGCAGATTCCTCCCCTTCGACCACTCCGGGTCAGGATGACAATTTCGTAGAGGATGTCGTGCTCCGCCTCACCAACGTAACTCCCGTTTCGCTTGGACCCAAGTATGATTGACGTATATTTTTTTCGGGTCGAACGTCCAACGAATGAATTACGGCTTTGTAATCGATAACCGCAAGTGCATCGGGTGCCACGCCTGCACGGTGGCGTGCAAAACTGAGAACCAGGTGCCGGTGGGCGTGAACCGGACCTGGGTGAAGTACGTGGAGAAAGGCGTTTTCCCCAACACGCGCCGGGTATTTCAAGTCACACGCTGCAATCATTGCGAGAAGCCTCCGTGCGTCACCATCTGTCCCGTGACCGCGATGTACCAGCGTAAAGATGGCATTGTCGATTTCAATTCCGAGCGCTGCATTGGCTGTAAAGCGTGCATGCAAGCCTGTCCGTACGATTCGATTTACATGGATCCGGACGATGGCACCGCGACCAAGTGTCATTTCTGCGCGCATCGCACCGAAGTCGGACTGGAACCTGCCTGCGTGATCGTGTGCCCGGAGCATGCCATCATCGCCGGAGACCTGAGCGATCGAGACAGCGAAGCGGCGCAACTGGTGGCGCGGGAACCGGTGCGCGTGCGCAAGCCCGAGCAGGGAACTCAGCCCAAGCTCTACTACATTGATGGAGATGAAAGCGCGATCGTGCCAACCGCGGCGCGTCATGAATCGATCTATATGTGGTCGCAACGGAATGCGGCGCTGCATGGTGGAGGCGCCGTTTATCCACTCGATAGCCCGTTGCTGCAGGAGAACGCGCTGGCGGCCTACGACGTTTCGCATGCGCGCCCGTGGGGATGGCAGGTCCCAGCCTACTGCTGGACCAAGTCCATCGGCTCCGGTGCGCTCGCTGTGCCGGCTATTGCGGTGGCGCTCGGAAGATTGTCAGGCGACCGGTTCCGCGACATCGCCCTGGCGACGGTTGCGCTTCTGTTTACGGCGCTAACGACCGTACTGCTGGTTTGGGATCTCGATCACAAAGAACGATTCCTCCGCGTAGTGTTCACGCCACAAAGTAAATCGTGGCTGGCGCGAGGCGCGTTCATTCTGATCGCATACAGCGGGTTGTGCGGCGTGTTCTGGTTGGGGGCGGTTGCGGGATTTCCCGTGGTTACATCGGTCATGTTGTGGCCGACGGTGCTGGTAGGATTTTGCGCCGCTGCCTACACCGCGTTTCTCTTCGGACAGTGTGAAGGGCGCGACCTTTGGCAAACGCCGCTCCTGCCGGCGCATTTGATCGTTCAAGCATTGCTCTGCGGATCGGCCGTGCTGGCGCTGCTTCCGGACGCGATCGGCGGTTCGACGCAGGCTCTCGCATTTGCGATTCCCGCGCTGGTCGTCAGTTTGGGATTGCACCTGCTCATGCTGCTCGGCGAAATTGCGATGCCTCACACCACCGACAATGCGCGCTACGGGGCTCGACTGATGACCCACGGACCATTCGCACGTGCATTCTGGGGCGGCGCGGTCGTGGTGGGCGGAGTTGTTCCACTGCTGTTTTTGTTGCTCGCTTCTTTGTCCGGTGCGCCTGACCGTATAGCAACCGGATTGGCCAGCGTGCTGACTTTGGTTGGACTATTGATTTTCGAGTGGTGCTTTGTGATGGCTGGACAGAGCGTACCGAACAGCTAGCCGGGCGGGGCGCCCGGCGCTCCACCAACGATGCATATGGAGATTCAGCAATGACCGATTTCAAGCGCGACGGCAGCCATCTCGCCTCTTACCCGCCGGTCGAGAAGTGGGACGATTGGGTTGAGTACGATGCTGAAGCCTGGCCGCGCCGCGTCAAGAAGCACTACCAGCTCGTGCCTACCATCTGCTTCAACTGCGAATCAGCCTGCGGACTTCTCGCCTATGTCGATAAGGAAACCGGACAAGTCACGAAGTTTGAAGGCAACCCCAAGCATCCCGCCAGTCGCGGACGTCTCTGCGCCAAAGGCCCGGCCACGATCACGCAGATTCACGATCCCGACCGCATTCTTTATCCGATGAAACGCTCGGGGCCGCGCGGCGGCGGAAAGTGGACACGGACTTCGTGGGACGAAGTGCTGGAGACTTTTGGCACACGCATCCGCAAGGCGTTTCAGGAAAATCGCGGCGAAGAAGTCATGTACCACGTGGGCCGTCCAGGGCACGACTTCATCATGGAGCGCACTCTGCAGGCGTGGGGTATCGACGGCCACAACTCGCACACGAATGTGTGCTCGTCTTCGGCGCGCCTTGGCTATCTGTTGTGGCACTATGCCGACCGTCCGTCTCCCGACCACGCGAACGCGCGGTTCATTCTGCTGCTCTCCGCGCATCTTGAGTCGGGACACTATTTCAATCCTCACGCGCAACGCATCATCGATGGGAAAATGGCGGGAGCCAAGCTCGCCGTCATGGACCCACGGCTTTCGAACACGGCGAGCATGGCGGATTACTGGATGCCGAGCTATCCGGGCACCGAGGCAGCGGTGCTGCTGGCAATGGCGATGGTCATCCTTGGCGAGAATCGCTTTGACGCTCGGTTCGTGAAGAACTGGACCAACTGGCAAGATCTCGAAGTCGATGGATTCCGCGCCCAAGGTCAAAGTTTCGAAGCGCTGATCGAAGCGCTGAAGCGGCACTATGCGAAGTTCACGCCGGAGTTTGCGGAAAAAGAAAGTGGAGTCAAGGCGGAAATCATCGTCAAAACGGCGCGCGAGATCGCAACTGCCGGGAGCCGCTTCGCATCGCATCTGTGGCGCGGCAGTGCGTCCGGTAATTTGGGCGGATGGCAATCGGCGCGCGCCTTGATGCTGCTGCATGTGCTGACCGGCTCGGTGGGAACTCCGGGCGGACACAATCTGAATGCGTGGAATAAATTTGTGCCGCGTCCGTTCAAGAATCCGCCGCCGCAAAAACACTGGAACGAATTGCTCTATCCGCGGGAGTGGCCGCTGTGCACGCATGAAATGTCGCCCCTGCTGCCGCACTTCCTCAAGGAAGGCCGGGGCCGCATCGAGGCTTATTTCACGCGCGTCTTCAATCCGGTCTGGACTTATCCCGACGGATTTTCGTGGATCGAGATGTTGCGCGACGAAGAAAAAGTCGGCTTGCACGCCGCCTTGACGCCGACCTGGAGCGAGACTGCCTGGTTTGCCGATTATGTGTTGCCTATGGGCTTCAGTTCCGAGCGTCACGACCTGATGAGCCAGGAATCCTACGCGGGGAAATGGATCGGTTTTCGCCAGCCCGTGCTGCGTGTACTGCAGGAAAGGGAAGGAAAGAAATTCGATTACACCTATCAGGCGAATCCGGGAGAAGTTTGGGAAGAAGATGAATTCTGGATCAACCTCTCCTGGGCAATTGATCCCGACGGCGCGATGGGAATTCGGCAGTGGTTCGAATCTCCCTATCGTCCCGGACAGAAATTGACGGTGGATGAATACTACGGATGGATTTTTGAGAATTCGGTTCCGGGATTGCCCGAGGCTGCCGCCAAAGAGGGATTGAAGCCGCTCGAATACATGCGCAAGTACGGTGCTTACGAGGTGACCACCGACGTCTATAAGCTGAACGAGAAGCCTGTCGCTCCTGCCGATCTCTCCGGATCGAACGTTGAAGCGAACGGAGTGGTCACCAAAGCGGGCAAAGCCGTAGGCGTAATGGTCGATGACCAAGCGGTTGTTGGCTACAACACGCCGTCGCGGAAACTGGAATTGTTTTCGAAAACCATGGC
>Ga0116110_1001465_pt1 | contig 12598 bp, 12 predicted proteins | sample June2015DPH_8_50_FD_89719 | JGI IMG/M metagenome (GOLD analysis project Ga0116110, IMG submission 89719) | Peatland microbial communities from SPRUCE experiment site at the Marcell Experimental Forest, Minnesota, USA - June2015DPH_8_40 | ecosystem: Environmental > Terrestrial > Soil > Wetlands >...
CGTCGGGCTTAACGATGGTAAGAGCCTCTCGCCACACCAACCGTCTGGAAAGCAACCCCAGCGTCAACTTGGCAGCCGCCTTTGCCCACGAGGTTTGACCTTGCGCTCCAGGTACCAAGCCATGGCTTGCGGAGGAAGAGGTTGCTAGCAGCCAGGGCGCACCGCGGCCGCAGGCTGACCCTGATGAACCTCAGGGCATCCCGCAATAGATCGAATTTGGTTAGCAGCACATCGCACAGGGAATCGAGTTTCGGCATCCACGACAGGATCGCATACCCCGGACGTTGTCGTCACTTCAAGGTGTGAATCGGGCCGTATGGAATTATTGCGGACGGCAGCTTACGAAATAATCAATTAGCCCGGAGGCATCTTTCACATTTGATTTGATCTTGACAACGGAGTCACACAGCGATATAAAGTCATCGCCAGCCACTGGGGCAATATCCTTTTGAGGTTGAAGACACATAATGAGGTTGGGAGTCATCAGCCGCCTTTGCTTGTCCAGAAAGGGGCTATGTGCCCTGCTCACCTCAAGCAAGAATTGCTCTATAGTATTGGACCTTCCAACCGTCCCGGAGGATGTCGATGTCCTTCGCAAGGCACAGCCGGAGGTTCTACTCTTTCACACCAGCGGCGATGTTTCGGATTTCGAAGTCGTCTCCCGACTGCATAAGCTCACGCCCAAAATCAAAATCCTGCTCCTTCTAGACATGGCCGACGAGGAGACAGAGTATCAGGCGGTCCGGGCGGGGGCCCACGGATGCGTCTCAAGGGCCACTGACGTGGACAGCTTACTCAAGGCTATAGACGTTGTCGGACGGGGCGACATCTGGGTGAGCCGCCACGTGGCGACGCGGCTCATCAGTAAGCTCGTGCAGGCGGGGATCGCGGATAGCACAATCTCGAACGGGCTCACGATCCGGGAATGGGAGATCCTGGCTCTGCTTGCCAGCGGTTCCCGTAACAAGGAAATTGCTAACCGCATTTCCGTTTCAGAGAATACGGTAAAGACCCACCTTTGCACCATCTACCGGAAGATCAACGTGGACTGCCGACTCGCGGCTACGCTTTATTATTACCAGCATGCAAAGTTGGACGGAGAATTCCCCCACAAATCTTCCGCGCCCCATACGAGGCTGAAGAAGAAGGATGTCCGTTCTGATCAAAACGAGAATTCGTCGGCCGAATGAACTTGAGGTCTGATGGACATGATTTCGGGTCGGCGGTGCCTCGCAGGGATTCCCACTTCCCCGGTTCTTCGAGTCAGGAACAAACGCCTCACAGCGTACGTCCCCGCGCCTTCAGGAATATCCCGGAATCCCTTCTGCTGTTGGCGCTTAGCAAGCGGCACCATTAGACCCACAAGATCTGTCTCACCCGAAAGTATTAGTAAGTCAGGGCAGCAAGAAGCCGTTTCCTACTAGTCCATTTCTTCGCTTACACTTGTGTTCGCCCGACCTAGTAGCAGGAAGATCGGGGGATGGAATGGGGGGGCCACCTCATACCATTGATGCTGCAAACTCATCCTGAAGGGTGATTGCCTTTCCCGCTTCAAACACGTAAAACGGAGGAGAATTCGTTGTCGTCAGCCGTGACTACCTCAACGGATTTAGAATGGCTCTCCCTATGCGAGAAGCAAAACGATTTGCGATTCGATGTCCTGTCACTGTCCACCTTTCGAACGGACCGAACCACAAGGTGAAAGTGCAAGGAGTGCTCCACGACATTGGAGTTGACGGGGCCCAATTGGTGTTGGAGCAACCCGTGCCGCCAGGCACAAAGATCAGTCTGTTTGTACACTTTCGGGGCCCGGAGAAACAAGTTACGACGATTCACTTTGAAGGATTCGTTCAGCGTCTCCACGAGGAGCCACGATTCGAAACTGCCGTGAGCTTCCAAGGGACGGGTCGGTTCCTGCAAAAGCGGCTCAGTGATCTCAATGCGAAAAAGGCTGCCAGCACCGATGAAGCAAGCTGAAGGAGAGTTGAGAGGAAGACAAGGATCAACTGTCGGGGGGGATGGCTTGGGCCGACGCGCTGCAAGGCGGTCGGCAATTTGCCCCCAAGAACGGCGGGGGCGTTCGTAAGCGCGGCTCAGGGAGGGGAAGGCTCCTGGGAGTCACAGGGCGGAGCTGTATGTTGGCGGGCGACACCAAACCACTTGAGGATTGCCGGCAGGGGAGCGTAGGTTGGTTTAGGATCTACACCCGACACGACCCCGAGAACCAGGCGGCACGTTCTCTGGCCTACAAGGGATTTGAGGTATTCCTGCCTCAATACACCTCGGTTCGCCAGTGAAGTGATCGAACCAAGGAACTATCCGCGCCACTGTTTCCCTGCTACCTGATTCTTGCGAGGGAAACTTGAACAGCGGCTCAGTATCCTGACCACGCTAGGCGTCCTGGGTTTGGTGGGATTCGCAGGCGTGTCCGCGATCATTCCCGACGTTGAGGTCGAGGCCGTGCGCCAAACCCTTGCGGGTTGCGCGCACGTAGAACCCCATCCGTTCCTGAAGTGCGGAGATTGGGTTCGAATCAAGCGTGGTCCGCTGGAAGGCATCGAGGGGATATTGGTGCGCAACAAGAACCGATTCCGCCTGGTGCTGTCCGTTGAACTCGTCCAAAAGTCCGCAGTGGTGGAAGTAGACGCGTGGCTGGTAGAGCGCGCGCCAAGACCCGAACGGCGAGGGTCCGGACGTTCCTTCACATTCAACCCTCGCCCGTGCCCCCGAGGGACGTGGGGTTCTGTGGTCGAATGTCCTGACGCAGGAAGCAAGCAGAACAAATCCCCCACAGGCAAATCATGAGGAGCACCAAAATGATACTGTCGGCTGGCATACCGCGTCGCCCCATGAGAAGGCTCATTGGAAGCAGGTTTGTGGCCGCCGGTGCATTTGTCTTGGCCTGCTGTCCGCTCCTGGCCGCGCAGACCTCTGCCCCCATCGGCCATCCCTCAGAAGTCGTATCGGGATCAGCCCCGCCGACGGCTTCCTCCCTGGCGCTCCCTGACTACATCATTAGTCCGGATGATGTCCTGATCATCAGCGTGTATGATGCTCCTGATATTTCCGGTGAGTACCGTGTCAGCCCATCCGGCCAAATCGCGCTACCCCTGCTCTCTGCACCTATCGTAGCCGCAGGGCGGACCCCTGCTCAGCTTTCTGAGCTTATCAGCGAGAAATACCGTGAGTCAGAGATCTTCAGACATCCTCGTGTAACGGTGGCCGCCAGGGAATCTCGCGTCCATGCCGTCACCATAGCCGGGGCTGTGAAGAGACCCCAAATCTATCCCGTATTTGGAAAGACCACGCTATTGGACGTCTTGTCACAGGCAGAAGGCCTTGCCGATGACGCTGGCAATTTGGCAATTGTAACCCGAGGGGTGATTGCCATGCAGGCCATCAAGCCGCCCGAAGCCTGCGGGTCCGCAAGCAAGCAGGCTTCTTGCGATAGCACCTTCAGTGTGGATCTCAACCGGCTGACGGAGACCGGCGACCCGCTTCTCAACGTTGATCTGTACCCTGGCGACAGAGTCACAGTTCAGCGCGCCGGAATCATTTATGTGGTGGGCGCTGTGAATCGGCCGGGAGGGTTCCCTTTGAAGACTGGTCAGGAGGACATGACGGTCATTCAGGCAGTGGCGCTAGCCGAGGATCTGAAGCCAACAGCGGCCCGAAAGAAAGCCATGATCATTCGGAAAAGCCCGGCGGCGATAAATGGGCGCGAAGAAATTGCAGTGAACCTGACGAATGTGCTGGCAGGCCGCGAACATGATACCCGTCTGCAGGCCAGGGACATTCTTTTTGTCCCAGAAAGTACGGGTAAAAGAGCCTTACGCCGGGCCGCCGAGGCCGCCATCACCGCCGCCACTTATGGGGTTATCTATCGCTGGTGAGAATGCGTAGTGCCCATCCGACTCTCCTCGACGGTCATTAGCTTTTGAGGTGAAGGACATGCCTGAAAATGAAGCGATGTCGCCGCGCGGGCCAAGGTTGCCAGCAGCGGCACACTCACCCGCCGGCCCACTCCTCGATATCGAGGTACAAGAGTTCGACAGCTTCAGCTATCTGCGAACTTACTGGAACATCATCAACAAGCGTTATTGGACAATCATAAGCGTCGCCCTCATCGTGACACTCCTGGTTGCGATCGCCTCCTTTAAGATGACGCCGATCTATGAAGCTACGGTACGCCTGGACATCGAGGCCGACACGCTTCAGATTCAATCCCTGAACGACTTCTTTCGTCAGATCCCGACCGACGAGGCCTTCATTGGGACGCAAATCCAGGTTCTCGAGGGCGTTAGCCTGGCAGCGCGAACAATTGAGCAACTCGGCTTGGTGAAAGACCCGCGGTGGGTCGCCGCCATCCAGCAGAGCAGCGGCCCGTTTTCATCTAAGCTCCCTACTTCGCCGGACGGGCTTCTGGGGCCATTCAGCCGCTGTCTGCACGTCCAGAAGGTGCGCGACAGTCACGTGGTAAATGTCAGTTTCGAGAGCGCGGACCCCAATCTCTCCGCCAAAGTCGCAAACTCGCTAGCGGACAACTACATCGAATACAACTTTCGGCAGAAGTACGATGCCACTCGTCAGGCCTCCGGGTGGATGGAACAGCAGCTTGATGAATTGAAAGCCAAAGTCGAGAAGTCCCAGCAGGCTCTGGTCGATTACGAGAGACAAAACGCCATTGTCAATATCAGCGACAAAGAAAGTGTTGTCGAGCAGAGAATGGCTGATCTGAGTCGAGACCTGACTAACGCGCAAAGCGATCGGCTGCAAAAGGAGTCGGTCTATGAACTGGTGCGCTCGAACGAATCGCAAGTCGCCTTCGTGGCGCAAAACGACCTCTTGCAGCATCTGGAAGAAAAGTATGCTGACCTGAAGTCGCAATACGTTGATGCCTTGCAGCAGTTTGGGCCCAAACACCCCAAAGCTGAACGGCTGCAGAGTCAGGTGGATGAGATTCAGTCGCTGATCGAGAGAGAGCGAAAACGGATCGTGGAGAGGATCCGGAATGATTACATGGCCGCTTTAGGGCGGGAAGGGCTCCTCGCGGCTGCCGTCGCCAAAGAAAAGGTCGAGGTGGGAGCAGTGGACCAGCTCCTGATCCAACACAATCTCCTGAAGCGTGAGTCTGAAACGAATCAACAGCTTTATGACAACCTGCTGCAGCGGCTTAAGGATGCGACGGTTTCGGCAGGTCTGCGCGCAACGAATGTTCATGTGTTCGACCCGGCAAAACCTCCCAAGTCTCCGGTTCGTCCTCAAAAGCTTCTTAATATCCTCATCGGCCTGATGGTGGGACCGGTTCTCGGTCTCGCGCTCGCCTTCGTAAAAGAAGCCGTGGACACCTCGATCAAGAGCATCGATGAGGCAGAGAGATTGGCTAACGCTCCGGCATTGGCGGTTGTCCCACTCGCCCGTGATACGCTTCGGCGACCAACTCCATCGCTTTCGGGAAACAACGGCAGGTCGGCCGCAACGCAGGGATTAGCGCTTTTGAGTCGACCCTCCTCGGCAATGGCAGAATCCTTCCGAACTCTCCTGACTTCGGTGATACTCTCGAATGCCCCGCAGCCGCCCCAGGCGTTATTGATAACCAGCTCTGCAGCCGGTGAGGGGAAGACGATCACAGCTGTCAACCTGGCGATAGCACTCGCTCAGAGGGGAGAGCCAACCCTACTCATCGATGCGGACCTTCGCCATCCAAGCATCGGTGAGACACTCAATCTGCCTAATGGAACAGGTCTCGCAGGCTTCCTAACGGGGGCGCACAGCATCGAGAAGGCGCTGAGACAGTTTGCTCCGGTACCCACTCTTTGGGCACTCCCCGCCGGTCCCACGCCCCCCAATCCGGCGCAACTGCTTTCCTCCTCTACCATGGAGTCAACGCTCCGAGAATTACGCAAGCGGTTCAAGTTCGTGGTGATTGATTCTCCTCCCGTGCTTCCGGTCACGGATGCGATGATCCTCTCGAACTTGGTGGACGGGGTGGTTTTTGTCGTAGAAAGTGGAGCAACCGCCCGAGGAGCTGTGACGCGGGCCCGCAAGATTCTGCAAAATGTCGGAGCAAACGTTTTGGGCATCGTCCTCAATAAGGTGGACGTGCGCCATGACGGGTATTATGGCAATTATGGCAATTACTACTACCACTCGGATGACAAAGAGCCAACGGCGGATTCAGAAGTGGCCAGTTCACATCCTCCCGGGTAGCGGAACCGCGGGGGTGACATCTTGGTTGCCTCCTGGATTCCTGGTCGCGCGGGAATGTCGAAGGGAATGCTCCGGGCCAGAAGAACCCTGATCATTGCTACCCGCTAAATCCCTACTTCTGTCAACCAGTCCCTGCCCATGCGCTTTCTCTTTGCGAGCTACATTGACTTTTCGCTAAGGCCGCGGTGGCGTTCAGGACTATTTCTTGCTTTGGCGTCGCTGGTGGCGCTCGTGGGGAGCGCGGAAGCAATAAAGATTGCGGCGGTCACAGCGCTCGGGAAATCGACCGAGATTTCTGGGGTCCAGAAGGGGCTTGCCCTGGATCCCGATAACCCGGCGCTTCACGATCGGCTCAGCCAGCTTCATGGCGATTCGCTGGGGCTATCCAACCTCGCCGAGGGCGTTCGGCAGGCGCGTCGAGCCACGGCGTTGAATCCCAACAAATCCGACTACTGGCTGACCCTCGCCTCCGCTTGTGAATCCGTCCGTGACAACGCTTGCGCAGACCAAGCGCTTCAGCGCGCGCTCGTTCTTTCCCCCATGGTGCCGCTGCTTTGGTGGGTTGCTGGCAACCACCATTTGCGCACTGACCGGCCGGAGGCCGCTTTGCCCTGCTTCCGCCGCCTGCTCGAACTGAGCCTTGACTATGCGGTGCCAACTTTCGATCTCGCCCTGCACACTTATGGCGACGCGAAGCTGATTCTCGAGAATATCGCGGGCGGTGGGAAAGACCCCAGGCTGGCGTTGGCCTTTGCGGACTTCCTGAGCGCGAACAACGACTTCGACACTGCGCATCAGGCTTGGACCGAGACCGTCGGCAGGGGCTCTCCGTTCCCTTTTGTGGCCGTACAGCCCTACCTTGAGCGCTTATTGAGTCACGGCCGCTACCAGGAGGCACAGGCGGTTTGGTTGGACCTCGAGCGGCGGGGCGTCATCGCCAAACCCCCGGCGAGCGAGCAGGGTAATTTGGTCTTCAACGGCGGTTTTGAACAACCGCCCTTGGGCGCGGGATTTGACTGGCGCACGCAGCCCTCGCCCTACGTTTCCGTTGATTTCACCGACGCGTCACCCTTCGAAGGGACGCATTGCCTTCGCGTCGATTTCCCGGTCGGCGAGAACGATGAATTCGAGCCGGCTTACCAGATCCTTTCTGTGGCCCCTAACCAGGCCTACACACTCGCGGCTTACGTTCGCAGCAGGGACATCACCTCCGACAGCGGGCCGCGCTTGCGAGTGACCGATCCGGGCTGCCCGAGCTGCTTGAATGCCTGGACTGATGCAACGGTGGGCAGCACTCCCTGGCACACGGTCACAATGAAATTCTCTGCCGGCGCAAAAACGCAGGCAGTTCAGGTTTCCGTTTGGCGCCCACGCAGCCGGACTTTCCCCATGGATATTTCGGGGAGTTTCTGGCTCGATGCTGTTTCCGTGCGCCCGGAACGGCCGTGACCTGCCGCCGCTTCGGAAATTTGCGTCCGGGGATTTGGCTTCCGGAATTAAGGATCTGGGATGCGCCCGGAGGCCGGGCAGCGCGGCATATTTTTGGCTTCCTGGTTTCCCGCACTTAACGGCATGGCATCACCACTCACGGTTAACACTACGATTCGTCCTCCCCACTCGGCCATCGTTGAAGGGCTTGCGCCGCAGCCGCCGTCCTACGTCCTGGTGTGGACTCTACTGATAGCCACTTTGCTCGCGGCGCCGTTGGCTTTTGGTGCTGTCCAGGAATGGGCATGGGGGGGGGTGGCGGTCGTAGCATTTCTTCTGCTCCTTTTCTGGTCGATTGCCGGGGCGCGGCAAGGTCGTCTGAGAATTTTCTGGTCGCCGCTCTTGATACCCGCGGGGCTCTTCTTCCTCTTGGGGACGATCCAATTCGCGGGTCACCTCACGATGGATCCCATCGCCACACGGGAATCCCTGCTGAAGCTCGCCACCGACCTTATTCTTTTCTTCATCGCAGGACAACTTTTCAGCGCACCGGCCCTGGCGTGCTCACCCCTCGCCTCAGGCTGGACGAGCGGTGCCCCGCCTCGTCGGGCCGGGGAGGGGAGCGGCGACCTCGCCGCTCCTTTCCTGCGGTGGACGGTCATCGCGTACACGTTTCTCCTGGCGCTTTTCGCCATCTTCCAGTTCTTTTCGAGCCAAGGGCTGATTTACTGGACGGTGAAGACCGCGGGTTGGACTTTTGGGCCCTACGTCAACCACAACCATTACGCTGGCCTCATGGAGATGTTGATTCCGCTGATGGTGGCGAGCCTTTTGCCGGCGCTCCGCCAAGGCGCCTCGGCGGTTTTACTCGGCTTTATTGGTTTGATCCCGATCGTGTCCCTGGTGCTGGCGGGTTCGCGCGGAGGCTTTATCTCCTTGGTTGCGGAGGTCCTGCTGGCAGCGGTGCTGGTTTTCCTGTGTGGACCTCGGCACGCGCGTAAAGTCACGGCCCTGCTCGGGGGGGCTGCGATCCTTGCCGCCGCGCTCCTATTCTTCTGGATGGCGCCGCGCCAAATCGCGGACCGCCTAGCGACGATGGGGGACGGCACACATTCACCCGAAGTGGAATTGGGCAACCGGCTGGCCGTGAGCCGCGACTCCCTCCGGATTCTTCGCGATCATCCCTGGATGGGAACGGGCCTGGGCAGTTTTGAAACGGTCTTCCCCAAATACCAGAGTCTTCCCAGCGACCTCATTTGGGACCACGCCCACAACGACTACGCCGAGGCCCTCGCGGAAACGGGCGTTGCTGGTGGAGCCCTGATCTTGTTCGCGCTGGGATTGTTCTTCCGGCTGGCGTTCAGGAATTTGCGCCAACGCCTCAGGCAGCGCGAGGGATGGCTTCCAATCGGCGCGGCCATCGGCTGCTGCGGACTGCTGGTACACAGCTTTGTTGACTTCAACTTCCACATCCCGGCCAACGCCGCGTGGTTTGCGGTGTGCGCGGCCATCTCTCCAAATGCGGAGCCGGTCTTAAAGTCCATGCCTCTTGGTTTCATGCGGGAGAAAAAACCGTAGACTTTGAGAACAGGTCGGCGTCACGCTGCTGAAATGTCAGCATCCGCCCTTTTCATTTCGACCCCTATAACCCGTGATCCAGGCGGGGGTTGGTCACACATTTGGACATCCGGGATGCTCAGAGCCTAATTTAGGGCCATCGATGCGAATCCTGTTGGTCGGTAACATGACTTTTTGGCACGTCGGTTTATGATGCAACCTGAGGCGCTTCAATGATTCCTGGTGAAGGGGGAGAGGCGAAGTCGACCGGGGCAGCCAGTTCATCCCTGACATCAAAATCCGCGTGGAGCGCTTCCGCCACCCTCTGTTCTGGGCTGGGACGGTTAGTAGCCGGCATACTCATCGCGCGCTTGTTAGGACCAGATGGCGCTGGGCGCGTGGTATATCTGCTATGGCTCTCCGACACCGTGGCAACCTTCGCGAACTTTGGTTTTCAAACCACACTCACCCGCTTTTCCGCAGACCTACGCGGGCAGGGGAAGCCTCATCAGGCTGCTTTCCTGGCACGCTGGGTTTTCCTCCGCTCCATTGCCCTGATGCTGGCAGGATTGGGCGTCTTGGGCACCATCGCCCTCTTCTCGGGTGACTGGCGTGCGCTGCACTCCGCCTGGATGGTGCTTACCGTCTATTATTGTTTGCAAGGACTGAATCTTCTCTACCAAGCCTTCCTCGCCGGGTGCCAGCGGTTCGCTCTTATCGCAAGGGTGAACCTCGCGTCTGGTTTGCTGCTGGTGGCTGGTGTCGCCGTCGGGACCTATGCATTTGGAGTCCCTGGAGCGATCGGTGGCTACTTGGCAGGCGTGGCCCTGCCAGCTTTCCTGAGCTTGTCAATGGTCAGGACCGCTCCGTGCGATGTTGATTTGAAACCCTCCCTTCGCCGGCGGGTCTGGAGTTATGCATTTTACACTTGGCTGGCGGCAGTCATCTCGGCGTTTGTTTGGTCCCGGATGGAGCTCTTTTTCCTCAAACACTACTGGGGAGCACATGAAGTTGCGATGTTCAGTGTGGGGCTGAGCCTGGCCGCACTGGCGCAGCAGTCTATGATTTTCTTCTCAGGGTTTTTGATGCCGCATTTCTCCGAACTGCATGGGAGGCAAGAAATGGTCACCCTCCAAAACCAGTATGCCCGGGTGACCCGCCTCATGGCCTTCATTCTTGCTCCTACGTGCTTTTTGCTGGCTGCCGTGACCCCTGTCCTGCTTCCCCGGATATACGGTAAGTCCTTCACCCCCGCCGTTGCGCCCGCAATTGTGACTATTGCCTTTTCGGTGATGGGATTTGCAAGCGCGGGCTCTAGTGTGCTTTACGCAATGGAAAGAACGCGCTTTATTGCTTTGGCTGGCCTATTAGGAGCTGTCCTTTCAGTCATGGCTTGTTTTACCGTCATTCCTCAGGCTGGGGCTGTGGGTGCCGCATGGTCGCGTGGCATCGTGCAGTTTCTGATGATTGCCATCACCGTATGGTATTTCTTGATGCGGCTTCACATGGCATACCCCATCAAAGCCATTGTGCAAATTGCGAGTTGTGCGGCCTTTCCCTCCCTGGCGGCGTATGCCGTCCTTCGCTGGCAACCGAACCCGGTCATGATTCCCATACTTCTGCTCATCGGCGGGGGCGTTTACCTCATCCTTATTCACGTTCTTCGGGTCATGCCGGAAGAGGATTACTTCGCCTTGGTTCGTGGCGCCGAGAGGTTTTCGTCCGCCGCCGCTGGCAGCTTTCGTTACGTGGCGACTTGGAAAAGGCAGAGCACTTGAAGATTGCCTATGTTTGCAATGAGTACCCTCCACGGCCCCACGGCGGGATTGGCACGTTCGTGCAAGCCTTGAGTCACGGGATGTGCACGCGAGGACACGAGGTTACAGTTGTGGGTTTGGGAGAGGCATACCAGGAATACAAGGATCAAGGTGTCCGAGTGACCACGCTGCGGGCCAACAAGACCCGCTATTTAGGTCCCCTGATCTCCCGGATCGGATTATACCGCTGGCTCTCTTCCCGCGTCAGGTCCGGGAAGGTTGACATCATCGAGGCGCCCGAGTTCGGAGGATTCTTGCCTTATAAGGTGAGTGGATGTCAGGTTATACTAAGGCTACACGATTCCGCCACCTGCATGGCCCGGCAAACCCGCGAGAATGTTCGTCGCAGTGTGTCTTTCTACGAGCGCCGCACGCTTCGGACGAACCTCTACTGGATCGCGGTTTCGCGGTTCATCCTGGATTTGACTAAAACAACCTTCGGAATTGCCCCCAAACTATCAGCGATTATCTATAACCCCGTGGGACCGCTTCCGAATTCATTCCCAGAAGTGCCGGGCCTGCCTGCGAGTTACGTCCTGTATGCCGGGAGCGTTTCCAAGCGAAAGGGTGCGCTGGTGCTGGCGGAAGCTGCCCGCGATTTTATGCCTACCCATCCTGAGCTTCATCTGGTATACGCAGGCACACTTGTGGAAGAAAATGGGCGCTCGATCGCAGAAAATATTCGCGAGATTCTGGGGCCGGATCTCGCCCAGCGCGTTCACTGCCTGGGCCACCTTGATCGCGCCGCTGTCTTGACATGCATGACGCACGCCAAGGTTTTTGCTCTGCCGAGTTTTGTGGAAGCTTTCAGTTTATCTCCTCCCGAGGCTATGGCTTGCGGCGCGCCCGTCGTCTATACGAAGGTTGCGTCGGGTCCCGAAGCCGTCGAGGACGGAATAACCGGGCTCTTGGCTGATCCCCATGCCCCCGGGGATGTCGGGCGCAAAGTTGCCTGCCTCCTGGATGACCCGGATTTTGCCACGCGCCTAGCCACAAATGGCCGGAAGACAGTCGCCCAGCGCTACTCTCTAGAGAAATGCGTTGAAGCTACTGAGGAATTCTATCGGGAATGTCTGGATCACCGAAACACAGGAACAACAACCTGATGGCCGCGCACTATTGCCCGATATGTCGGGGCGATGGGAGCTTGATTCGAACTCTCCCTGCGGGCACTCTCCGCGCGGGGCTGGAACGATACTTCAATCCGCCCGTTCCCGATGACGTTGTTTTGGATGAGTACACGCTCTGGAGGTGTAAGACCTGCCTTTTAGAGTTCGTTTCGCCTCTGCAGCCGGGGAGCGACGAGTTCTACAACTGGGTGACGTCAAGGCCCGGCTATTACGCGGAAGAGAGGTGGGAATGGCAAGTAGCCATACAGGTAATGCGCTGTGGCAGGCAATCCAGCGAATGTCCGCGGCTGCTGGAGATTGGTTGCGGGTCTGGGAATTTCCTCGACAAGGCGAAATTCCAAGCCGGCGTGGTTGCGGTTGGCCTCGATACAGCACGGGGGGCAGTCCTTGAATGCCTCAGAAAAGGCCTGGAGGTTTATCCCCTTCCCGTCGAACGATACTCTGAGGATCAAATCC
>Ga0116110_1001469_pt1 | contig 12584 bp, 14 predicted proteins | sample June2015DPH_8_50_FD_89719 | JGI IMG/M metagenome (GOLD analysis project Ga0116110, IMG submission 89719) | Peatland microbial communities from SPRUCE experiment site at the Marcell Experimental Forest, Minnesota, USA - June2015DPH_8_40 | ecosystem: Environmental > Terrestrial > Soil > Wetlands >...
CCGTTCACCGCTTCTGGTACGAGTGGAAAATGTAATCTTTCGAAGCCACTATCGTATGGCACGCGAACCCGCAATTGACGGTTCCGCTCGCATCGGGCGTGAACGTGTCGGACGCGGGATTGTAGTCAAACACGGCGTAGGCCCATCCCTTCGTGTCCGGGAATCTCTTGGTATCCTTCTCGATCAAAAAGACGTCTTGCAAGGTGTCCGGCACCCTCACTGAAAAGGGGGACTCCGTCATCTTTTTCGGTTTCCACTCGATCTTAGCAATCTTGGAGCCGTCGGGAAACGGCTTGCCGTTGCCGGGAACGCCAGCCTTGTAGGCGTCGATCATCACGGGATTGGCGACTTCTACCTTGAGCAGGTCTTCGGTCTGACTGACGGAGACAACCTGCCAGTCTTCGTATCCCCTGAAGTCGGAGAACGCGAGCCCATCCGGCACCTGCAAAGTGTACTTGTCCTGCGCGGCAAGGGCCATGCCGCCCACGACGGCGAGCGATACCGCAATGATCATAGCCGGCCAGGATGGACTTCTCGTCATGTTCATTCCTCCGTTGCGATTTCGCGTTCATTCAAACGTGCCGGCGCGGCGCGCGCCGTCGAGAACTGTCGATCAAAATCCGTCCACGTCGACGATAGCTTGGGCAAAGGCCTGCGGTGCTTCCTGAGGGAGATTGTGCCCAATGCCGCCCGTGATGATCCGGTTCACGTATTTACTCGAGAAAAACTTGCGATAGGCCGTGTCGTCCGGATAATGCGGAGCACCATTGGCATCACCTTCAAGGGTGATCGTCGGAACGGCGATGACGGGATTTTTGGCGAGCTTATTTTCGAGATCGTCGTATTGCGGCTCGCCTTCAGCCAGGCTCAGCCGAAAGCGGTAATTGTGAATCACGATGGCGACGTAATCCGGATTGTTGAACGAAGCCGCGGTGCGATCGAACGTGGCGTCATCGAAGTCCCACTTCGGCGAAGCGATCTGCCAAATGAGCTTTCCGAAATCGTGCCGGTATTTGTCGTAGCCAAGCACGCCGCGTTCGGTGGCGAAGTAATATTGGTACCACCATTGGAGTTCGGCCTTCGGCGGCAACGGCAGTTTGTTGGCTTCGCGGTTGGCGAGCAGATAACCACTCACGGAGACCAAAGCTTTGCAGCGCTCTGGCCAGAGCGCCGCAACGATGTCGGCCGTCCGCCCTCCCCAATCGAAACCGCCGAAGATCGCCTTGTCGATCTTGAGAGCATCCATCAAAGCGATCGTATCGACGGCCACCGCCGACGATTGGCCATTCCGGACCGCTGCACTTGAAAGAAAACGCGTCGTACCACAGCCACGCACGTACGGCACGATCACCCGGTAGCCCGCCGAAGCCAGCAGCGGGGCGACATCGACGTAGCTGTGAATGTCGTAGGGCCAGCCCTGCAGCAGGATGACTGCAGGACCATTGGCGGGACCGGCTTCGGCGTATCCGACATTCAAGGCGCCAGCATCGATCTGCTTCAGCGAAGCAAACGAGGTGTTCGTCCCCGGCTTGATCGCGGGCAGTTTGATCTTGCCGGGCTGTGCGCGCGCTGAACCGACCAGTCCGAACTGGGCGGCGGCGATGGTCATGGCCGCAGCGCCAACAAAGTCGCGGCGAGGATGGTCGATTTGCTCCGAGTTTTTGGTCCCATCCATGATGAGTCTCCTGGGTTCGAGGATTGGTCGGAACCCGCGCCCGAAGGGCGCCTGGTAAGATCAACCTGCTTCCATTAGTTCCATGACCGCGTCCGCAAACGCCGATCGAACTTTCTCCGGCCGGCTGTACGGCAAGCGAATGCGGAGGCCCGTGGCCTCAGCAGTCCGAGCCAACATCGGATTAAAAGATCGATTTTGTGCCTACCGACGGTACTGGGCTGCCAGTTGATAGCAGCGGAGACTTCGGTGCGTCGCCGCTTTTTGGGCAGCTCCAAGTCAAGCAGCGCGCTTGACCCACAGACTAACGCTACGCTTCGTTGGGGTCAGTGTCGATCAACGTGGCGATCAAAAGTACGATACCGGATACGGTCGACGTTTGCGTACTCAAATAATTTATTATTTTTTTGAACTGCCAGAGTTTCCTCTCTGGCGCTTTCTTGTTCAGTCTGCCGTTTTTTTGTTCAGGGGGAGCGAGGACCGCGATGGTAGAAAACATCGAATGGCAGCCGTTCCCCGCGTTTCCGCCGGCGGCACGGCCTGATCACCTATTCATAACAACCGCGCTCAGAACCTTGGTGATCGCTAATCGCACCGTCGTGCTATCAATGTCTCGTCGCGCCGTGGACAGCGGGCGGGCAATGCATGCCCTGCACTGCGGTGTGGGATAAGACAATGAATGAACACCGGAACATTCGAGCGGCTTTGGATCGCCACCGGGCAGCCTCAGACGCGAATGATTTCGAAGCAGAGCACGAGATTTACCACGACGATGCAGTGCTTGAGTACCCGCAGTCCGGGGAGCGGATCCGCGGTCGGCGCAATATTCAAGCGTCTCGTTTTGCGCAGCCGAACAAGAAGCGCTTTATGGTGCGGCGCGTACTCGGTGCTGCCGACCTTTGGGTCACTGAACTCGTCCTTACATAGGACGGCTTGCCGTCTTACACGGTCAGTATCATGGAGTTCAGAGACGGGAAGGTTGCCCGTGAGACCCAGTACTTCGGCGATCCCTTCGAGCCGGGGGCCTCGCGCGCTCAATGGGTCGAGCGGATGCGCTGAAATGTTCGCCGTGAAATCGACGCCGCCAAGTACGTTCACCGGCGTACGCCTAGCAAAGGACGCCTGATGCTCCTGCAGAAGAACGAGCGGGAGTCGCTGTTCGCTGAGGTCGATCCGGCCTTTCGGGGAGATGTGCTCAAAGGTCTAGGTATCAAACCGCGGGCAATCCCCGCGCGATGGCTTTACGACCGGCGCGGCTCAGAGCTCTTTGAAGCGATTACCGCACTGCCCGAGTATTACCCGACCCGAACCGAGCGCTCGATCCTCTCGTGTGCCGTGAGCGATATCGCCGCGTTGATCGGACCAAAGCGTGCCGTTGTGGAGTTTGGATCAGGTTCCTCCACGAAAACACCGATCCTGCTGTCCGAAGTGAGCCCCACTGCCTACGTACCAATCGATATCTCCGCGGAGTTTCTCAGGGAGTCGGTGACGGCACTCTCGGCTGCATTTCCTAATTTACCGATATTTCCGATCGAAGGCGATTTCACTGGCACGTTGGGGCTGCCCGAGGCAATCGATGGCATGGCTCGGCTCGGTTTCTTCCCCGGGTCGACGATCGGAAACCTACTGGTGTCCGATGCCGTCGATCTACTGCGGGTAATGGCGGCGACCTTGGGCGCTGACTCGATGCTGCTCATCGGCATCGATCGCATCAAAGACGCAAATATTCTCCTGCCTGCCTATGATGATGCGCAGGGCGTAACTGCGGCATTCAACCTTAATCTTCTGCATCGGATCAATCGCGAGCTCTCGGGCACTGTCCCTGTGGATGCTTTCAGTCATGTCGTGCGCTGGAACGACGTCGAGGCGCGGATTGAAATGCATCTTAAGGCCGCTCGCGACGTCCAATTTTCGGTCGACGGTCGGATCTTCTCGATGGCCAGCGGCGAAACGATTCACACCGAGAACAGCTTCAAATACGCCGTGCGGGACGCTCGCGTGCTCCTGCGAGCTGGCGGCTGGACTCCGATCGCAGATTGGACCGATCAGAAGGAATTCTTCTCACTGATTCTTGCGAAGGTGGGGACTGCGGTGTCGGCGCCGAACCACGTCAACGGACGAGCGATCTTCAGGGTGATGGGACCTCATAAAGGTGACGAAGGCCGCGTGGAACTCTTCTATGCATACGGTAAAATGTACGTCCAAGCTCTCGGTCAACAGGATTAGGAGCAGCGCTTCCATCCACGAGCATGCTGCTGGTAACCGACCATGATGGATTTACTGTTCGTTGGTATTGGGTGGACCGACCTGGCAATCACCCTAAACCGGATCGCGGTTGGGGCATTCTTTATGCTGTCGGGATATCACAAGTTGTTCAACCCAGAGCGCCACCGCGCGCTGGTCGACCAACTAAGGGAACTTGGCGTTCACGCAGTAGGCTTTAACCAATGGTGGGTGCCAACAGTCGAGTTCGCCGCCGGCGGCGCTGTCGTCATCGGGTTGCTTGCACCGCTGGCCGCGCTTGGCCTACTGGTACTCATCGTCGTCGCCATCGTCACGTCGGGACCCCAGCGAATCAAAGTCTACAAGCCGATCGATGAAGCAGATCGGATCGACGATTGGCTCTATCTGCCCGAGGTCCTTTATGCCTTCATGCTGATCATGGTCGTCTCGGCCGGCGCCGGACCCTACAGCCTTGATGCCTTGATCTTGGGCCTGATCGACAAACATGGCGTGTGAGTTCTCAAGGGAAACGCCGGACCCGTGCGGGTTGAAAAATTGGGTCTCACTGGGCACACCGGTTGACCGCCTCAGGGGGTTCCGTAATCGTTGCCAATGGGAGTGTCCCTGTGATTGTTACGACCTTCCCCAGAGCTGTGCGGGTCATCGAGCATACTTTGATACCGTTGAAAGACGGTACGACGCTGGCGGCTCGCATCTGGCTGCCGGAGGATGCTGAGCAGAATCCAGTTCCTGCAATCCTCGAGTATCTCCCATATCGCAAGCGCGACGGTACGTACGAGCGGGACGCGCTGACTCATCCGTATCTGGCCGGTCACGGCTACGCCGGCGTTCGCGTCGACCTTCGCGGGTGCGGCGAATCGACGGGCTTGCTGTTCGACGAGTACGCCAAGCAGGAACAAGACGATGGCGTGGAGGTGATCGCGTGGCTCGCAGCGCAGCCCTGGTGCAACGGCTCGGTCGGGACGATGGGAATTTCCTGGGGCGGGTTCAATGGACTTCAAATCGCGGCGCGCCGTCCCCCGGCGCTCAAGGCGATCGTGACCATTTGTTCGACCGACGATCGGTATGCCGACGACGCTCATTACATGGGCGGCACGTTTCTGACCACCGCTGGCCTTGAGTGGGCCTTTTTCTTTTTCAGCTTGATGTGCCTTTCGCCCGATCCGGCGCTGGTCGGCGATAGCTGGCGAGCGATGTGGTTGGAGCGCCTGCAGAACATACCGCTGTTCCAGGAAAATTGGCTGCAGCACCAACGACGCGATGCGTATTGGAAGCACGGATCGGTATGCGAGGACTACGCAGCGATCCAATGCCCGGTCTATGCGGTCGGTGGTTGGACTGATGGTTATAAGAATGCAATCCCGCGCCTTCTCGAGCGACTGAAGGTGCCCCGCAAGGGTCTCATCGGGCCATGGGGACACGCCTATCCGCACTTTGCACTTCCCGGACCCCAGATCGGATTCCTCCAAGAAATCCTGCGTTGGTGGGATTATTGGCTGAAGGGCGTCGATACGGGCGTGATGGATGAACCGATGCTGCGTGCGTGGATGACGGAAAGTGTGAAACCGGCGACCCACCACGACACGTTGCCGGGCCGGTGGATTTCCGAGCCTTCGTGGCCGCCGCCGGGAATAACGCCGCGGCGGCTGTTCTTGACCGATGAGGGGCTGCGAGAAGCCGCGGCACCTTTGACGGCTCGGGCCGTATGCTCGCCGCAGACGGTTGGCAAGTGTGGGGGCTATTGGGTTCCATTCGGTCGTGGGCATGATCAGGCCGGCGACCAGCAAGAAGACGACACGCGCTCGCTGACTTTCGAGACGCCGCCACTCGACGGGCCAATCGAGACCCTTGGCGCTCCGATTGTCACGCTCGACGTCGCATCCGACCGGCCGATTGCGAATCTGGTGGTCCGGTTATGCGATGTGCACCCGTCCGGTGAATCGCTGCGTGTCAGCTATGGCGTGCTCAACCTCACTCATCGCGAGAGCCACGAACAGCCCGCCCTGCTGGCAATAGGTGAGCGCTACCGAGTGCGCATTAAGCTCAATGATGCAGGCTCGGTATTTCCAGCCGGCCACACGGTGAGGCTTGTGATATCTACGGCTTACTGGCCGATGATCTGGCCCGGTCCGGAGACGGCGACCGTGCAGATTTTCGCCGGCACGCTCGATCTGCCGCAACGCCCGCCCAACGCCGCGGACGCCAGGCTCGCGCCTTTTCCCGAACCGGAGACGGCGCCGCCCGAGAAGCCAACCATCATTCATCGCGATGGTGTCCGGATTGAGCGCATCGACCGCATCGGTCTGGAATTGGGCACACAGTGGAAAACGCAGTATCACGTCGAGGAGAATGATCCGCTGAGCGCCGTTGCCGAACTGAGCAACATTCAGACTCTGTCGCGAAACGAATGGCAAATCCGGGTCGAGACGCAGCTGCGGATGTCATGCACGGGCAATGCCTTCCTGCTGCAGGGAAGTTTGCGCGCCTTCGAGGGTGCGAACGAAGTGTGTCATCGCGACTGGGATCGCTCTGTTCCTCGAGATTTCTCATGATATACGGCATCGACGATGCGCTCATTCTTGCGGCCCGTCTTCTTCTTGCCACGCTGTTTCTGATTTTCGGCTGGAGAAAGCTGAGGGACCTTTCGGGCACGGTAAGTCAAATGGTGCAGCTTGGCCTGCCGACACCGGTCCTGGCCGCTGTCGTATCGATCATCATGGAGCTTCCGGTTGCGTTCGCGGTCGCTGTTGGCGCATTCACGCGTCCCTCGGCCGCACTCATGGCTTTATACGCGCTGGGAACTGCGCTTATCGGGCATCGCTACTGGACGGTGAAAGGTGCGGATTTTGTCGACAGCTTGGACGGCTTTTACAAAGACCTCAGCATTATGGGAGGCTTCTTGCTGTTGCACATTACCGGTGCCGGAAAATTTTCGATCGATGCATTGCTAAGCATCGCCGCGCCATGACCTGTTGGCTATTGGGCCGAGGATGCAACCTTCATGTCGCCTATCTCCGGTACCGGACATGTGATCGACGATTTCATCGACACCCACCCCGACGAAGCATAACCTCGTCCTCAATGGTCAAGCGGCTTGCTTGACTTGGGGTGCCAAAAAAAACGGCAACGCACCGAACTTGCCGTTACCTATCAATTGGCAGCCTGGTGCCATCGGTAGGCACAAAAATCCAACTCTAAAATCCGGGGTAGGCACAAAAATCCAACTCTAAAATCCGGGGTAGGCACAAAAATCCAACTCTAAAATCCGGCGCTCGGGCATCGTAGAGATCGGCCGGCAAGTAGTCACATCTTCCAGGAGTCCCCGCGCGGGCTCTGAGCTAGTTAGGGTTTCTGACCGGAGGCTCGGATATGTCGCTAGATAGCACTTTGACTGCAACCGCTGACTCGAGGCTGCCGGACGCCACGAAGGCTGGCTTCGCCGATAAGCTTTATCGGCTGGATGGCGGTCACTCGCTTGCGAACGACGAGTCGGTCTGGACTCCCGGCGAAAATGTCGGGCGGAGCATCGAATTCTCGTCGACTTGCTGGCTGATACAGCGGGGAAACGAATGGTTACTCTGGGATACGGGTGTTCCTCAATCCGCGTTGAACGACCCCAAAGGCTGGTCAACCCTGCCTAAATTGATCGTCTACCATTTGGATAAGACACTAACCGATCAGCTCGCTGAGATCGGCCTTAAGACAACCGATATTACCTACGTTGCGCTGTCTCATACTCACGGCGACCACATTGGCAATGTCCGCTTGTTCCCGGATTCAACGGTTCTGATACAGCGGGCCGAGTATGAATGGATCAGCTCTCCCGATGGCCCGAACGACAACGTCAATCAACTGAAGGCTCTCGCACGCGAGCTTATGGGCACTCCAAAACATCTTAAGCTGCTCGACGGCGATACAGACGTATTTGGCGATGGCAGTGTTACCTTGGTTTCCACACCAGGACATACTCCCGGCAGTCAATCATTGTTGGTGCATCTGAAGAATTCAGGCTTCATCATTCTGTCTGGTGACGTGGTTCATCTGGAAGAGAATTTTGAAAAGGACACGGTGCCGTCCTTGAACACGGATAAGACCGCCTCGATCGCCTCCATGGAAAGGATCAGGCGGATGATCGCAACGTACAAGGCGAAATTTTTTATCAATCACGACAAGGCGGAATCCGACGCACTAAAGCTGATCCCCACATTCTACGACTGATATCTCCATCAGCGCCCTTAAGCTCCTGATCTGACGCCGGCGCTTTCTTGGGTGATCAGTTCGATGACGACCGAAGTAATATACATCAAGCGGAATGACTGAGCGCCCGGAGCGAAATTGTGACAAGTGGAACTTCTCTGACAGCTGCTGCGGCGTCAATTGTTGGTCGTCATACGCAAGCTGCCTCGCTAGAGTCGACGTTCGCGACAACGACCTATCACCGCAAGACGGTTGATGGCGTCGAAGTTTTCTATCGCGAAGCTGGTCCGAACGACGCGCCGACGATCGTGCTCCTGCACGGGTTTCCGTCTTCCTCGCGCGAGTTCGATACGCTCATCCCCTTGCTCGCAACACGCTATCATCTGATAGCGCCGGATTTTCTAGGATTCGGTCAGAGTGAATCCCCGCCACCATCGTCGTATGTGTACACCTTCGACAATTTGGCCAAGACGATCAACGAGCTTCTCGAGCAACTCAACATCAACAAATACACCTTCTACCTTCATGACTATGGCGGGCCGGTCGGCTTTCGCATCATCCCGGCACATCCGGAGCGGCTGCAGGCGCTTATCATCCAGAATGCCAAGCGTATAAGGAAGGCCTGGGCGCCAAGTGGGCCGCCATTGCGCAATATTGGTCCGATCCGAAAGCGCATCCTGAAGTGTTCGATGCGTTCGTGTCGCTCACAGCGACCGAACAGCGTCACACCCTCGGCACCTCGCATCCCGAACGTTATAACCCGGATACCTGGACTGACGAGTACGCCCACCTGTCGAGACCCGGCCAAGGCGAGATCCAGGCCGATCTGCTGTACGACTACCGGACAAACGTCGCTTCGTATCCGGCGTGGCAAGCGTGCGCGAGCACAGGCCACCGGTTCTTGTGGTCTGGGGGCGGAACGATCCCTCGTTCATCGCTCCCGGTGCGGAGGCGTTCGAGCGCGATCTTCCGGACGCCGAAATCCACCTGCTCGACGCCGGCCACTTCGCCTTGGACGAGAAGAACGACGAGATCGCGAGTCTCATTCTTGCGTTCCTGGCCAAACATTCCGTCTGACCGATCGGTAGATTATTCCACGCGCCTCTCAACTTTATATCCCCCGAGTCAAAATAGGAGTCCTCCATGAGCGAAGTACAAGTCGGGCAGAAAACCTATCAGATGCCGCCGCAGGATGGGATTACCATCGCACACTTTCTCACCGTCGCCGACGTCGAGCGATCGCTTCGATTTTACGAAACGGTCTTCGGAGGTCGCGTTCTGAGCAGGGGCGACAGCAAAGGCGCGCCGGGGTACCTCCAGATCGCGAACACGTGGCTCCTTGTCAACCCCGGGGGCGGTCCGACACCTGATAAACCGTCGGTAACGCTCAGCGTCCCCGCCAATCCCGATTTAGTCAGCAGCTTCATGAATATCCGCGTAGCCGATATTCATGCGTGCTATGAACTATGGAAAAGCCGGGGGGCCGAGTTCATCACCGAGCCAAAGCCCAAATACGGCGAGACGCGCTGCTACATTCGCGATCCTGACGGCTATATTATAGAAGTTGGGCAAAGCAACCCCGGCGTCACTTACGGCTAAACGGAACGACCCGTGAAAGCATCCGGGGGTCGGTCATGCGGGCGCAAATCTGCTTTTTTGTCAGCATCGTCTTCAGTTTCGTTGCTCGGGGTGCAGTAACCGGTAGCTTGATCTTGCCGGAACTGCGCCGCCGAGGCCGCAACGAAGCCTTGCGGCCGCTGCTCATGTTTCATTTCTTCCGCTTCGTCGGCTTAGCGTTCCTGGTCTCCGGCGTCGTGTCCCCCGATTTGCCGGCGGTGTTCGCCGAAGGCGCCGCCTACGGCGATATCGTCGCCGCGGCGCTCGCTTTGTTAACGCTGGCCTTACTGCCCGGCAGGCTTGGCATCGTCGCGGCCTGGGTATTCAACCTGTGGGGCAGCGCCGATATCCTCCATGCCAATTACGAAGGCATTCACTTAGGCATCCAAGCCGGTCAATTGGGCGCTGCCTACTTTCTCCCAACGTTTATCGTGCCGCTCTTTCTGATCACGCACGGACTCATGTTTTGGCTTCTTGGTGCAGAATCATGCTCTGCCACAATGCTGACCATGCGCGATGTTTGTGCACGCCTGGAACTTAGCCCTTTCAATCAGAACCGCGGAATTTTGCGCCGACCCGTAGATTGGCCTGTTTGGCCTGAACATCAGGAGATCGGAGGTCCATCATGCCGAACTACGACGCGATTATCATCGGCACCGGACAGTCTGGCCCGGCCTTGGCGCGGCGATTGGTGGCTGCAGGCCGGAAGGTCGCGATCATCGAACGCAAGCTGTTCGGCGGCACATGCGTGAACACGGGCTGTACTCCGACTAAGACGCTGGCCGCGAGCGCCTATGTTGCGCATGTTGCACGCCGCGCTGCCGACTACGGCGTGATGATTGGAGGGACCGTCAATGTCGACATGACGGCGGTCAAGGCGCGAAAGGACGCGGTTGTGGCTGTATTCCGCAATGGCGTTGAGCAATCACTGAAGACCTTACAAGGGTGCACGGTTTACGAAGGCCATGGCCGCTTTGTTGCGGAAAAGAAAGTAGCGGTGAACGGCTCTGAGCTGACGGCCGATCAGATCTTTATCAATGTTGGCGCGCGAGCCGCGATTCCACCGATACCCGGTCTCGACCAGGTTCCGTACCTGACCAACAGTTCGATGATGGACATCGATGTCGTCCCGGCACATCTCGTGATCCTTGGCGGCAGTTACATTGGCCTCGAATTCGCTCAGGTCTATCGTCGTTTCGGAAGCGAGGTGACCGTGATCGAATTCGGACCGCGCTTGATCTCGCGGGAGGATGAGGACGTCTCACAAGCTGTTGCCGGTTTCCTTAAGGAGGAAGGCATCGACGTGCGCGTCAACAGCGAGGTCGTCGGTGTGGAGAAGCAGGGAAACTCCATCGTGGCGAAAGTCGAATCGACCGGGAGGGTCTCACAGATTGCCGGAACTCATCTGCTGGTGGCAACTGGTCGGCGACCAAACGCTGACGACCTTGGCCTCGACAAGGCGGGTATCGGCACAAACGCGCGCGGGTATATCCTGGTGGATGACCAATTGCGTACCAACATTTCCAGTATCTGGGCGATGGGCGACTGCAATGGCCAAGGCGCGTTCACGCACACGTCCTGGAATGATTTCGAGATCGTGGCAGCGAATCTTCTCGACAAAGATCAGAGACGGGTGAGCGACCGCATCACGGCCTACGCGCTCTACACCGATCCGCCGCTTGGCCGGGCCGGGATGACCGAAGCGGAAGTCCGCAAGATGGGCAAGTCTGCGCTGATCTCGACCATGGCGATGAAGGACGTCATGCGCGCGTATGAGAGAGGTGAGACCAAGGGTTTCATGAAAATCCTTGTGGACCGGGATAACAAACAAATACTGGGCGCCTCCTTCCTGGGACTCGAAGGTGACGAGGTCATCCATTGCGTACTCGATATCATGTACGCCAAGGCGCCCTACACTGTGATACAACGCGCGATGCACATTCATCCCACAGTGTCGGAGTTTATTCCGACTATGATGGATAAGCTCAAGCCGTTGCAATGATCGGGCAGCGCTGAATTAAAGCAAGAGGAAGTCAGAGAGGAGCCTATGAAGTCCGTTAGGGATGGTATCAACACAGCGGCCAAGCCAAGCGGAACAGGTTGCGTCGAATGCATGGCCGCGGGCAAATGGTGGTTTCATCTTCGCAGATGCGCCGAATGCGGTCACATCGGCTGCTGCGATAGTTCCCCAAGTCAGCATGCATCGAAACACTACGCCGCCACGGGTCACCCGATAATCACGAGCTTCGAGCCTGGCGAGCATTGGTTTTACGACTACCGTACTCAAGAATCCTTCGCCGGCCCGAAGCTTGCCGCTCCTCACTCGCATCCGTTGGATCAACCGGCGCCGGGACCGGATGGAGCGGTGCCTTCAAGCTGGCAAACGCTGCTCCACGAATAGAGGATGCGCGCCGCGATCTGCCGACGCCATTCGATTGCCCGGCAGCCGTCACAAGCGGCATGACTTTGCAATGATTGTTCCGCAATACACACGAACTCTACAATTGGCGAAGAAACCGCCGCCGTTTACAATCGTGGCCTCGACCTTTTCGTATCCTTTCCAGCGATTGATGCCGCCGTGCGCGTCGACAATCTGAGCGAGTAGCCTGTTCATTACGGCCTCCGTCACGCCGACTGCTTCAACGCGGCAGTGTCAACCGGTAGCTTTCGCACGCGCTTACCGGTTGCCGCAAAGATCGCGTTGGTGACCGCGGGTACGATCGCCGAGGCTCCATGCCGCCCGGCGGTTCGGAACTCTGGATGATATGGACCTCGATGGCCGGTACTTCGTTCATCCGGAGCATTTGGTAAGTATCGAAGTTGGTTTGCTCGACGCGACCGTTCTTGAGCGTGA
>Ga0116110_1001482_pt1 | contig 12516 bp, 13 predicted proteins | sample June2015DPH_8_50_FD_89719 | JGI IMG/M metagenome (GOLD analysis project Ga0116110, IMG submission 89719) | Peatland microbial communities from SPRUCE experiment site at the Marcell Experimental Forest, Minnesota, USA - June2015DPH_8_40 | ecosystem: Environmental > Terrestrial > Soil > Wetlands >...
AGAACGTTTGGTTAACGCCGGCATGTGTTACCGACCTGCCGCCACAACTTTTGTTCAAAATCCCCTCCGGAAAACTTCACCCTCCAGTGCATCCATCGTTCAGCTGGCTAAGGATTGGGGGGCGTGGCCGCCACGCGGCTTTACGCCGAAAGAAAGCCGAGATCCGAGATCCGAATTGGAGCGCCGAACTCCGATTCGGCACGTTCCGTCCCTCCCTGCAGCACACCGATTCGGACCAGCCTTCGCTTCCATCCTTCGCCTGGCTTCGGAGGACAGGCAGAAGCTTTGGCGCGGCAAGGGATCGGCGCTCCATCCCTAAAACCCAAATCCGGGACGCCAGACGCGAAATCCCAGACCCGAGGCCCGAAACGCTTGCGTTTCCGCTTGATCCGATCGGCTGATCTGGCAACCCGCTCGCGACACCGACTTTGTCGCGTGCTCGCGGAAACGGAGTTTATCGGAGCCTGCTCGCGATTTATCGGAGTTGCTCCCGGCGTGCCGAAAACAGCTGCGTGGCAAAACCAATTTTAACGCAGAGCACCCGTCCTCCGTAGCAGTACTGCGGAGGGTGGACGCAAAGGACGCGGAGAAACGCAGAGAATTCCTCAAGGCGGGGCGGATAAAAAACTTCATGGCCGCACTTGTCGCGCCGAAATCTGATGCCGGCGGCAGGCCGGCGCACCGGGAACCGGGATGAAGCAAGCCAGTTGCTTAATTGATTGTGTTTTCCAAGACGTATCTACGGCCCAGTGACGTTAAACCAAACTTCGACACACTGGACCCGAAAAGGGTCTGCATCCCAACGGTGGTTTCCCTGATGAGTTTCTTTTTTAAGAGAACGTCAATGTGATAATCCGCAACGCTTGGCTTTAAATTAGACGACTTCAAAATCTCCTCTGTCGAAAGGTCACTGGCGCGGTCAAAGAACAGTTTCAGGATTTTTATTGTGTCCCGACTGAGTTCTTCACCCTCTCGGGATAAAAGTTTCAACTGCGTCTTCAAATTTGCATTCTCCACCTTCAGGTGGGCAGACTCGCTTTCCAGCGCCGCAACCTGCTCCGTCAGCAACGCCGCTTTCCTTCCCAAAAGGGTAATCACCTCCTTTGCCAAACCGGCGTTGGCGGCAATGCGAACAAAATCTTTGGCGGTCTCAGCGGCTGCCGTGCCCATGCCGACTAATGGACACATCCGATATAATCAGTCAAGTAATAATGGCAACCCCTGTTTTGGCCGCCAAAATGCACAAAAAGGAATTTGAACCACCGATTAGCACAGATAAACGCGGATATTTTACCGCAAAGAGCATAAAGAGCACAAAGCCGGAAATGAATTCTTAAAACCGCGAAAAACACGAAACACGCAAAAAAAGAATTCTTTGTGTTCTCTGCGTTCTCTGCGGTTTAATTCGGGTCTGGCGTCTCGCGTTTCGGATTTCGGGATTCGGCTTTCGGCAGTTGCTCCCCATCCGTGTCTATCCGTGTTAATCCGTGGTTAAAAACCTTGGTTTCCACTTGCTCCGGTCGGTTAATGTTTCAACCGGAAAAACATGGAGCCGCCGGTTTTGGGAAACGTCACGCTGTTCATCCCGTTGGTGTTGTTGATCGTCCCGGTGTAATCGCCCCAGTTGGTCGTCGTCAGGTCCGTGTTGGTTTGCAGCACAAATCCCGCCGTTGCCGCCCACGACACCTTGACATTGTCCAAAACAGGGCTGTCGGTCGGGTCAACCAGCATGATGGACAGCAGCGGTGAGCCGGATGGTGAGGGCGGCGTATTCGTCGCAACCGGATTGAACATTACGGAATTGCTGCCGGCCATCCCGTCAATCACATAAGTCCCGCTGAAGGAAAATGTCTGAGTACCGGCCTGTTCAGCGCAAACCACGATGTTGCTTTGCTGGACGGCGACGCTGTCGGCGGACGTGCCATCCGGCCACCAGGCGTTGCCGGAGCCGCACGTGACGATTTCGTTGACCAATTGCGTCGCCGGGCCGTTGGTGACATAGGTATTCTGGCCGTTGGGACCGTAAATGATGCCCAGGTAAACCGGATCCGCGCTGCCCGTGTTCAAACCCGAATACGAGTAGGGAATGGGCGAGTAGGACCAATCCAGCGTGTTATCCGGGTCCGTCGAAGCCATGATGAACGACAACTGCGAAATGGAGATGAGATTCGTCCCGCCCTTGATGTCCATGCCAAACGTCAGGCGATTGCCCAACTCATTGGCGAAATTGGGGCCAAAAACCGTTCCCGGATCGGCCACGCCCATCCACGACGGAAAACTGGTCACCAGATTGTTCGTCACCGGCACCGCGTTTGTGATTTGCTGATAATAAGTCGGCAACGCCGGGTCGCCGTACGCAGAATAGCCGTTCAGGATGGCGGTCACGGCGTTGGAAGCCCAGGCATTCCAACTGGGCGACCCCCACCGGTTCGGCGCCAGCGCCGGATAAACTGCGATGGTGATGCCGCCGGTTCCCAGCACCGGCCCGGAATTCGCGACCACCGGATTGAACGTTACGGAATTGGACCCCGACGCGCCGGCAATCATGTAGATGCCGGTAAAATTAAACGGCTGGCTGCCCAATTGCGAAATCAGCAGGTCAATGTTGCTTTGCTGGCTGGCGATGTTGCCGGACGTATCATAAGTGTCCCACGCATTGCCGGAGCCGCGCCCGACGATTTCGTTCACCAGTTGCGTTGAAGGTCCGCTGGTGATGTAAGTGTTGGTGCCGCCGGCTCCGTAAATGATGCCCACATACGACGCGCTGTAATTGTAGGAACCCTGGGCAAAGGCAAAATCCAGCGAATTGCTTGCATCCGAGGAATGGGCGCTGAACGACAATTGCGAAATGGAAATCAGGTTCGTCCCGCCTTTGATATCAATGCCGAACTGGATTCGGTTGCCCAGCTCCTGGGAAAAATTCGCGCCGAAAACATCCCCGGGATCGGCCAGGCCGTCCCAGGACGGGAAACCGGTCACGATGTTATTCGTCACCGAAATCACCGCCGGCGCCCATTGATAATAACTCGGCGACGACGGGTCGCCATACGAAGCGTATCCGTTGGCGATGGCGGTGGTGGCATTGGAAACCCAGGCATTCCAGTTGGGCGACCCATACGCATTCGGCGCCAGCGCGGGGATGACGGTAATGGTGACACCCTGAGCCTGTGCTTTTGCGCCTGCCGCAAACAGCACCGCCACAATCATTGGAAAAATTTGTCTTTTCATGTCAGGGGTTTATTTAACACAAGCGGACGGTAATAAAACGAATTAGGGACAGAATGCGGGATTTGATGGGTGAACTGCTCCAGACAAGAGGTGAAATTACGGGGAAGGGTTTCGGAGCCCGCTCGCGACACCGACTTTGTCGCGTGCTCGCGGAAACGGAGTTTATCGGAGCCTGCTCGCGATTTATCGGAGTTGATCCCGTCGTGCCGAAAAAGGCGCTGGCAAAACCAATTTTAACGCAGAGCACCCGTCCTCCGTAGCAGTACTGCGGAGGGTGGACGCAAAGGACACAGAGAAACGCAGAGAAAAAATCCTCTGCGAATCTCCGCGTTTCTCCGCGGCCTCTGCGTTTAATGATTTGCGCCTTTTGTCCTCTTTCCGCCTTCATCAGATTTCGGCGCGACAAGTGCGGCAAAAATCCGTAATACAATCCTGTAACTTCGCGCACGGACGACAAAGATTTGGACTGCGGTGGCAGCCTGCCGGGGCGAAGCGCAGCGAAGACCGGAGCGCAGCGGCGACACCGCTTTCCGTGCTGCCGGTTGCTTCCAAAAGCGGCGTGGCGCTTCGCTTCCCGCCGCAGTCCAAAAAATTGTGGTTGCGGCTCCGCCGCGCCGTGTTCATCCGTGTCCATTCCGTCTTCATCAGATTCCGACGTGACAAGCTGCGGTTTAATTCGGATCTGGCGTCTCGCGTTTCGGGTCTCGGGATTCGGCTTTCGGTAGTTGCTCCCCATCCGTGTCTATCCGTGTTAATCCGTGGTTAAAGAAAAAGCTCTGCGGCTCTCTGCGTCCTCGGCGTCTCCCGCTCGCGTGTCAACGGAGCTGCGTTGAAGGCGTTTCCGTTTGGTTGCGGCTCCGCCGCGCCGTGTCCATCCGTGGTTAAAAACACTTGATCTGGATCGCTGATCTGTCAACCCGCTCGCGATGACTATCGGAGTTGATCTCGCTCGTGCCATTCCGTTCAATGATTTCGAGGACGAGGACGAGCCTCCTTCGCCAAGGCTTCGGTAGGCCAGGGAAACGATGACGAGGAAGATTAATTAACGGTGATGTTCGATTTTTTTCATTCCTCTCAACTCTCAACCCTCAACCTTCAACCATTTAAAAACACTTGATCTGATCGGCTGATCTGTCAATTCACACGCGAAAACTTTCGGAGTTGATCTCGGCGTGCCATTCCATTCTCCCTTCGACTGCTTTGAAATGCCTTGATCTCGGAGTGTGATCTGATCAATTGATCTCGCTCGTGCCGAAGAAAGCCAAACCAGCCAATCGCCGAGCCTTTTACAAATCCCCGCCGCCGCCGCCGCCGGAGCGCGGCTTGTCCCAAGCCGCAGCAGACACGAACGCATCCAATCATCCAGGCGCCTCGAACCTTCCTCGGCGCAAACGTCCGCTGCGAGTTGAGACAACTCGCGCTCCGTCCCGGGACCCAGACGCCAGACGCGAGTTCCGAACTCTGAAATTCATCGCCCCGTCGCATTTCACGTTGCGTGAAGACGGCAGTATTGGAACGCCGGCCTCCGGCACGGCTCGTTCAAAACAAGCCCCAAACGCCGTGCTGGACCAGCCTTCGCTCGGAAGCTTCGGCACGGCAGGAGCCGGCGCTCCAATCCCAGACCCCAGACGCCAGCTTGCCGCGGCGAAGCGTAGCGAAGACGGGACCCCATCCCCACGCCTGATTTTTTCTTCCGAAAAAATCTGGCTCTACCACGGCAACTGCCTCGAACTGCTCGACGCCATCGCCGCCAAATATCCCGACGGCCGGTTCGACGCCATCTTTGCCGACCCGCCTTATTTCCTGCCTGCCGGGCCGTAGCTTCTGAGCGAAGGCCGGTCCAACGGCGGCACCATCCCGCATTGCGGGACCGGCAAAATGGTGAAGGTGGACACTTGAGCAGCTTGGGAAGGTGCGAAAGGAATTCGACCGAAGGTGAAGGCCCGCGAGGGCCGAGCGAGCGGGCGCGAGCGAGTCCACGGCGACTGGGACGCTGTCGTCCATAATTGATTGTGGACGACAACTTAAAATTGCGCGGTCACACGCCCTGACCGGCAAGAAACGGGAAACCACCCACGTCGTCCGCTGCGAGACGGAAATTCTGCGGGTGAAATCGAGTTGATTCGTTTTTTTCTTACCTCTTGCGGGGCGCTGATATTGAATTAAACTCGGCATGGAAAATGATCAACGGCTTTAACATTGCACCGCGGTTCAAACCCAATGCCCGCGCGGTTGTTTTTGAAGGCGACTGCCGCGAAATGCTCCGGGAGGTTCCGACAGGCGCAATTCAACTGGTTGTTACCTCTCCGCCCTACAATTTGGGAAAGGAATACGAAAGCCGCCTGCACCTGAAAGACTACCTTTCCCAGCAGCGGGAAGTGATTTCGGAATGTGTGCGTGTCTTGGCTGATGGCGGGAGCATTTGCTGGGAGGTTGGCAATTATGTAGATGATGGGGCAATCATTCCGCTTGATTCACTTCTATATCCCATTTTTGCTGATTTGGGCTTGAAGATGCGGAATCGCATCGTCTGGCATTTTGAACACGGTCTTCACTGTTCGCGCCGCCTCTCCGGGCGTTACGAAACAATCATGTGGTTTACCAAGGGAGAGGACTATGTGTTTGAATTGGACCCCATCCGCGTGCCGCAGAAATATCCCGGTAAAAAGTATTTCAAGGGGCCAAAGGCCGGCCAGTATTCATGCAACCCGCTCGGGAAAAATCCTGGAGACGTGTGGACAATCCCCAACGTAAAAAGCAACCACGTGGAAAAGACAGGTCATCCGTGCCAGTTCCCCGTCGAATTGATTGAGCGGTTGGTGCTGGCCTTGACGCGGGAAGGGGATTGGGTGCTGGATCCATTTCTCGGCACCGGAACCTCCATCATCGCGGCGATGCGCCATCAGCGGCGCGGCATCGGTGCGGAGGTGGTTCACAAATACGTCGAGACAGCAAAATCGAGGATTTACTTGGCTGCTGACGACGAACTTCCAGTCAGGCCGATGCATCGGCCTGTTTTCGATCCAAAGGATGCCGGTCGGAATCTATTGACCGCTCCTTGGCTGGCCGAGAAGAAGAACATTGATCAAATGGCTCTTTTGGAGAAAGCTGGTCCATACCGCACACGCAAATGAAAATTGTTCAAACTTACTCGCACCTGAACGGCTTGGAATATTTGCTGGTTCACAAGAAAAGCCTTTGGAACGAAGTGCGTCAGGTTATTGGGGCGGTGGACGGCAATGCCTGCAAAACCAAGGTCAGCAAAGAAAAAGGCATGGTTGGAAAGGTTCTCTACAGTCCGAAAGACATGAACAAGGCGTTCTCGGGCTTGCTCGCCAAAAAGGACTGGTCTGAGAGCCGGGTAAAATATTGGGTCACCAAGAGCGAACGATTGATTCGGCAAACGCTTTCCAAATCTGCTGATGAGCAAAAGACGGAAATTGAAGCAGCCGGGGAGACACCGATCTTCAGCTATAACCAGACCGATTTCGTAAAAGACCGGGTGGCGATTGAAGTTCAATTCGGAAAATATTCGTTCGTTGCCTACGATTTGTTCGTGAAGCATCTCGCGTTTTACGTCCGGGACCAGATTGATGTCGGCATTGAAATTCTCGCCATGAAGTCGCTTCAATCAAACATGTCGTCCGGTCCGGGTTATTACGAAGGGGAACTTTACAACATCATCCGGAACGGTCGCGGCGTCCCTGCTGTACCGCTGGTGCTCGTTGGGGTCGAGCCATAGCATGTGGCTTCACATGCCCCGGCTGGCAGAAACGGAAACCACCCGCGTCGTCCGCTGCGAAACGAAAATTTTTCGAGTAGCTGGCAGGAAATGATTCTGATATGTACGGTGGTGATGGCCGAACCAAAAACCACGGCTGCTAATCATCTTGCATCCATTCCGGACTGCCGAATGGGAGAATTGCTGCAAAATGTCCCGCTCCATTCGCCACGTAAAATTGTATCGTTTGTCGGAGCTCTCACCGGCTTTCCTGATGAAATACGTTTGCATTGCGACCACAACGTTTGTGATGGTGTCCGCAGACACGAGAGAAACAAATTGGAATGCTTTGTGTGGCGTTCGGCGTCATATTATTTCGTCAGCTACTGCTGCTCAAACTGCAACTCGAACTCACAGGTTTTCATCCTTAAGGGAGTCGAGGCATCACAATACACCGTTGTTTTTACCAAAATTTACCAAGAACCTGCTTTCGGCCAACCAATTCCAAAACGTCTCTTCCATATTATTGGTGAAGAAAACCGGGAGTATTTTTTACAAGCTCGGCGAGCGATTGCTCGCGGGCTTGGAATCGGAGCATATAGCTATTACCGGAGAATTGTCGAAAATACGAAATTCGACCTAGTCGGCTCGGTTCTTGAAGTTGCACAGGTGACGAACGCTTCAACTGCGCAAATCGAGTTGTTGCAAAAGGCCCAATCGGAAACCCAGTTCTCGAAGGCAATTGATATGCTCCGAGAAGTCTCCGCGATACCAGCCGTCCTGCTGATCGACGGACATAATCCACTTTCACTTTTACACGATTTGCTCAGTGAGGGAATTCATCAACTTGATGACCGTGAGTGCCTCGAACGTTCGCAGGAAGCGGAAATCATTCTGTGTGAAATCGCTGACCGAATGCAAATTGCGATGACAGAGCGAAAAACAGTAAGGGCTGCCATCACCAGCATCATGAGCCGAAAAGCCACGGGTGAAAAGGGTGCTGCCACCCCATAGGTCATTGCGTGATAACCCAACTGCGCATCGCATGGGTCATGGTGATTTTCCAACCGAGGCAAGCACATGTCGACTAATTGATTTTGTGACTTCCCAAAACATGCGTGCGTCCTCGTCCAATATCAAAACGCCGTCAGTATATTCCTTATGGGGGTGAATGTAATTTCGAAAATCGCGGAGTACATTTCCTACGTCCATTGCAGACTTTGTGATCCACGTGAGTTCGTGAGCAACCGCAACCATGTGTATCAGTTTCCAATCCGGAAGCATGACGGTTATTCCGGTTTTTTTGTCCCGTGGTGCTGATTTTGCTGTAAATACTGCCCCCTTGTTGGGACTGCTATTGATTCGAGCGAGTAGCAGTGATTCAAGCAAGCCGCCCATCATCACTGTGGCGGCGAGGTTCGACTTGCAGGCAAGACAACGTTGAACTTCGTCCCACCGACGTTGCAGAATCATCTGCATTTTCGGGTCGGCTGCAAGTGGCGCAAAGTTTGGTGGTGCATCGTTTGTATTCGCGATGACCACGGGTACGGCGTGAAAATTGGCTGCAATAAAACCACGTATTTCTACGAGGAATCGTTGTGCGTCGTGTAACACGTCTGCATAGGTGGTTCGCGATGCGTGTCGGCCCGTCGAGTCCATTATAGTTCGATAGGCTAAATCGACATCTGAAAGGTCGGGCTGCGATGGGTGTGCTTTGACGATTGGCTGATGCGATTGAAACCACGCGAACGCGACAGATTTCAGGTGATCTATTTCGTCACGGGAAGAAACCTGTTTAGATTCCCCCCGCATGACCGACTGGCGAGCCTTTGTTACTTCACGGATGGCCGCCTCAACTGCCGCGAGCGCGTCGGCCATAGAATCATTTTGATTTCGACTGTTTTGCCCGCACTTTCTTTTTAGATTGGCGAGGCTTGTTCCCATTCGCACTTCCTCCCGTGCTTGGAAGTGTCATCGCAACCAAGTTCTCCCCAACCGCATTAAGTTTAAATTCGCCTCTAGCAGCACGGTCAAAGTAGCCCTGTGCCACAGCGTTGTTTAAAGTTGTGAGTGGTCGGTCAAATCCAATCCCCCTGGCTTGCCGCCCCGCATCTTGTAAGTCCTTAGCTTGAATTGTTTCCTTGCGGTCTGCTTGCGGAGCTTCATACCGGAAAAAATAGGCAACAACAGCAGTAAACTGCAAATCACTCTTCGGCTGCTTCTCTCCTACAAATGTTTTGATGTCCTTTGGACGCCCGCCTCCAGCACCAAGAACTATTTGTCCGGCATGTTGAGCGGACGATGGAGGCGAGGCCGGCGCAACATGGCGTTCGCCAGTTCCAGGTGCTGCCATGACGATCCCCAGACTCTCGCCAACCCATCTGATGATTCTTTCCTGTTCTGTATTATCTCTGCCGTGGAGGATTGCTTTAATTTCCTCGGCAGCCATGAAGTCTGATTTTGTAGCCATAACACTCGTAACAAAGCAGATTGCTAGACTTTTGCAAGCTTGATTCATTTACAACGGAGTGATCGAATTGCCCTTGATGAATCTTTCCATGACCGGCGAGCTTGCTGCCGCTTACAAAAGCGGTTCGCAACGGGCGCGTGTCGTCACGGAAGCTTGGGCGCGTAGTCAGCTTTACTGCGCGAATTGCGATTCATCTTCGCTCGGCGAGACACCCGCCAATAATCGAGCCATTGATTTTGTTTGCCCGCGTTGCCGCGCGCCGTTTCAGTTGAAAGCCAGACACAGCGCGCTTGGGGAAACCGTGACGGACGGCGCATACACCGCCATGGTCGCCGCCATCCGCGAAGACCGGACACCGAATCTGCTCCTGATGCGCTACGCCCTGGCGACTTGGGAAGTTCGCGACCTGCTCCTGATTCCGTCGTTCATGTTTTCAGAATCAGCCGTCATCAAGCGGAAGCCGCTGGCAGCGACCGCGCGCCGCGCCGGTTGGGTGGGCTGCAACATAGACCTGCACCGCATCGCGCCCGAAGCCTACATCCCCATCATTGCCGCCAGTTCGCCAGCCGACCCCGCCCAGGTTCGCGCCCGTTACACCCGGCTCAAACCCATCCGCGAAATCAAAACCGCGCAACGTGGCTGGACGCTGGATGTGTTGAACATCGTTCGACGGCTTGGCAAACCCGAATTCACCAACGACGACGTTTATGCTCACGACCGAGAACTGGAGCAGCTTCATCCAGATAATCGAAATGTCCGACCCAAAATCCGCCAACAACTCCAAATCCTGCGCGACACTGGGTTGTTGATTCATGTGGAAAGCGGCCGCTGGCGTTTGCCGTAATCGGGAATTTAATACTCGTCATCTTCTTCGTCATCCTCGTCGTCTTCATCTTCCTCATCTTCATCGTCACCGAGTCCGCCGCCCGCGAATACTGCAATGGCAAAAATCCCAAAGACGACTGCCGCCGCAAGAAAGCTGATGATTTGATTCCAAAAATGAAACGCAATTGCACCGATTATCAGTGCCAGAATCAATCCAACGACGAGCCATCTGATTTTTCTCATTTGCAATGAAACACCAAATTGCTTTTTTGGTTGCGAATTGTTCGTCCCCAAAACTGACGTGGCTTGAGCCGGGGCATCCGGCCAGTGATTATTCCTGCCCCAAGTGCGGGTGTAGCGGCTTTCGGCAGAAAGCCGCATTTCTATCGGCGGCGCTCTACCGAGACGCCGCTACGCCAGAAATCGCGCCTCGGCGACTCCATCACGGACGGCGCTTACCGCGCCATGATGGAGGCCATTCAGAATGACGAATGGAGTCACGATAATTTCTCGTGGTAAGGTGTGATATTTTTGTCCTTCCAGCGAATCATAGGGAAATGACACAATCGCAAACAATCGAAGTTGATTGGGAACCGATGACCTCACCCAATGCCATGCCTGGAACCGCCGCCAGCGATGAATTCTCCGCCCGGCTCGATGAGCATAAGGGCATCGTCTGCAAGATTGCCCATGCCTACGCGCGCAACCCTGAGGATTGGCAGGACCTCAGCCAGGAAATCATCCTGCAATTGTGGAAATCATACCCCCGCTTCGACCCGCGCTTCAAATTTTCGACCTGGATGTACCGCGTGGCGCTCAACGTCGCCATCTCTAATTACCGGCGGGAAAGGCGCCGGCCCAACGCCGTTGTGTCGCTGGAGGAACTCGTTGTCGAGCCTGCCGCCCAACCGGAGCAAAGCGAGCTCGACCCGCGGGTCGCGGAACTCTATCGCATCATCGGACAGCTCGATGAATTGAATCGCGCACTGATGCTGCTTTACCTCGATGATACCAGCTACCGCGACATCGCAAGCATCCTGGGAATCTCAGAAACCAACGTGGCGACCAAAATCAATCGGCTAAAACTGAAGATAAAAGAACAATTCAAAGAAAACGAATAGGAGCAATAATATGAATCTCGATGAAATGAAACAGACCTGGACGGAACATACCGTAAAACTGGACCGCTTGCTGAAACTTAACCTGCAGGCCCTTCAATCCGCGCAAATGGATAAGAGCCAATCCGCGCTCAACCGCTACAAGACGCACCGGGTCATCGAATTGATTACCGGTGTGATTTCCGCCGGTTTGCTGGGCGCTTATGTGGTCCATCGGTTGACGGTTCCCAGCCTGGTGATCCCGGCCCTGATCCTGGACGCCTTTATCATCGCCGCGATTGCGGGCTGTGTCCGACAATTGATCCTGCTCCGCCAGATTAACTTCGCGGACCCGGTCACTGTCATTCAGGCGAAGCTGGAGGCGGTGAAGCTGCACATGCTTGATAACAGCCGGCTGATGATTCTCTCGCTCCCGTTCTATTTTGCCTACATCGTGCTCGGGTTCGATCTCCTGTTCGGGGTGAACATTCTGGCCCAAGGTGATCGAGCCTTTCTCTATGCGAATGCCGCGTTGAGCGTGGCGTTCTTCCTGCCCGCCCTCTGGGTCTTTCGCAACCTGAATTTCCGCAACGCGGGCCATCCGATGATCCGTATCTTCATCAACGGCGCTGGTGGAAAGCAATTGCTTGCCGCGGCGGACTTTCTTAACCAGATCGAAGAGTTTAAGGCTGAAGAACAAAACTAGGCACGAGCCGGCGACACCGGCTTTGTGTGGAACGACCCGCCGGCAATATTGCGCCGGCGGGAAATAGGTTGGTCCTCACAGTTGACAGAAACCGGAATTGAAACAGGTTGTTCATCACCCCAAACTGATCCGTCTTCGCTACGCTACGCCGTGACAGGCCTGGCTGGAGCCGGGGCATCCGGCCAGTGATTATTCATGCCCCAAGTGCGAGCCGCGCATGAATCCCCTGGCTGCTTTACACGTAAAAGAGCAGCAGATTTGTCGTCAGTTCTGTTTTAGAAGCCTCACTTCAAATGTGCCGGCGACGCAGCTTTTTGAATCGTCAGGGAAACACAGATAGATTTTCGCAAATACCGTCCGGTTTATGGCTTGATCGAATTGCAGCTTCATTCCATAGCGTTTGCTAAACGTCGAGGTCTGAATCACATCTCCTTCATTCCAAGTCATCCTGACGAGCGGCTTATTGGTG
>Ga0116110_1001494_pt1 | contig 12466 bp, 5 predicted proteins | sample June2015DPH_8_50_FD_89719 | JGI IMG/M metagenome (GOLD analysis project Ga0116110, IMG submission 89719) | Peatland microbial communities from SPRUCE experiment site at the Marcell Experimental Forest, Minnesota, USA - June2015DPH_8_40 | ecosystem: Environmental > Terrestrial > Soil > Wetlands >...
AACACGCGCCCTTCACCTTCAAACCCGACCGCTTCCAGCCGGGCACATTGCAGGCCGTCGGTTACATTGGCGGACGCGAGGTGACGAGTTGTGAGCGTCGCACGCCAGGCGAACTCGACGGGTTGACCATGGAATTTGATTTGAGCGGCCGGCCTTTTGGGATCGGCAACAAGGACATGACATTTTGCTATGCCAGCCTGAAGGACAAGACCGGTACGCCGATTCCGACCGCCCGGGTGCCGGTCTTCTTCGGCATCACCGGCCCGGCGCAACTGGTCGGAGACAATCCCATCATGAGTGAAGCGGGAACTGCCACGGTATTGGTGGCCAGCGACATCCCGAAACCCCGCTGCGCGATTTACGCCATTTGTTTGATGAATGAAAAAGACCGTACCCGGATATTGTCCGCAGCGGCTTCACCTGATGGAACCAAGGTGCCAGACTACAAAATCCATTACACCACGGACGGCACCGAGCCTTCGGCCAGGTCACCGGTGTATTCGAGGCCGGTCAAAAATGCGCCACAGTTGCGGGCGGCAATCCTGGTGAACGAGGAGGTCGTGGCCCGCGCCGATTCACGCACCAGCGCGCCCGCGACCAGTGACAGTACGGTTGCCATTGCCAAAGCAAACGCTCAACGGGAATAATTCCAACCCCGGACAAACCGGTTGAACTTCATCAACCCGGAACCGGTTCCTCTGTGGCAACCTTTAATGGTTCAAAAAGCCGCGGCGATGGTTTACCCTGTTTTCATGCACGCCATTTCCTTTGCCCGTCCGGGACGGACGGTGGGCCGTTGCTGCCTGGCGTTGACGGTCATTTTGGTTGCGACCGGGCTTGCCGCGGCGGGTCAGGAGACGGCGGGGCTTTCGTCTCCCGTGGTGACCAATATCGTGCAGTTGCGACGTTTGAGTTTCCAGGGATCAAACGTCCGCTACTCGATTCGTCTGGAGAGTAATGTCTGGTGGGCCAATCCAACCCAGAGGAAACTGGTGCTGCATGATACGTCCGGGACTGCGGAGCTGGAAATGGATTTCCATACCCAGCCCGTGCAATCGGGACAACGGGTGCGTTTGGAGGGAAACGGCACCATCACCCGGAGGGGCGCGGATTTCAGAATCGGCGCGGATGGATCCTCGGTTGCCGGCGGCGCATCGCCGTTGCGGCTGGAAGTCATCGGGCGCGGGGCGTTCCCGGATCTGCGCTGGATAGCCATCGGTCAGCCGTTGATCCCAGGGGATGAAGATCCTTGGGCGGAAGTGGAAGGCGAGGTGACCCTGGTGAGCGAACACCCGGACGGTTTGCACATGGAGCTGAGCGCGATGGGGGGTCATATGCGGGTGGAGGTCGGTGACGTCTCCGGTCTGTCCACCGCCTCGCTGTTAAACCGCCGGATTCGCGCCATGGGATTTTGTCAGAGCGCATTCACCACCGCCGGGCAAAAAGTCCCTGGTGTGCTTCTGGTGCCGAGTCGCCGGGAGATTGAGTTCATTGAATCGCCGGCGCAATACGATACCAGCGGCAACGCGAATACGAATGGGGAAACGCTTCCCACGCTGACGACTGCGGTCGCCGTCAACCAGATGAAACGCGAGGAGGCGGAACGCGGATACCCGGTCCAAATCCAGGGCGTGGTCATCTGCATCGTGTCGAACCGTCCCGCCTTCATCGTGCAGGATGCCACGCGTGCGGTGTATGTGGTTGTGGATTCGGCGAACATTTCCGAACTGCCGCAAATCGGCACGTATTTGAAAGTCGAAGGCAAAACGGACAAGGGTTCGTTTGCGCCGATTGTGCGGGCGAGAGAGATCAACATCCTGGGATTGGGGAATCTGCCCGACCCCATTCAACCAACCTGGGACCAGTTGATGAATGGCACCCTCGACGATCAATGGGTGGAGTTGAAAGGGGTCGTGGTATCCATTTCCTCCCGTCCGCTTGGCTGGACGTCCGTCCGGCTGCGCATGCAGGACGGCACGCTGCCGGTGGATTTTCGGGTGCTCGGGATGACGTCGGAAATGCTGGACCATTTTGAAAACGCCGTGGTCCGCCTGCGCGGATGCCTTTTCGTTTCCTGGAACAATGAGACCGGCCAGGTGAAACGCGGGGTGATCCGGATGTTTGTAAACGATATCACCGAGGATCAACCGGCGCCCACGGATTTGTTTTCGACTCCCGCCAAAACGGTCGCGGAGTTGATGCTCTATGACCCCCAAGCCAGCGCCTTTCAACGAGTGAAAATAGCGGGACAAATTATTTACGCGCAGGGCACGGAATATTTCATGGTGGACGGAACCAACGGCGTGCGTTTCCTGGCCCGGCAACCGCTGGCATTGAAGGCGGGTGACCTGGTGGACGTGGTGGGTTTCCCGGAATTGAGCGGTGCCGCCCCGGTTTTGTGTGAGGCGGAGGCGCGCAAAACCGGGCAAGCCCTCCTCCCCAAGGCAAAAAAATTGTCGCCGGACGATTTGATTCGGGCGGGCAACGACTCGACCCGGGTGCGCATCGAGGCGCTGCTGGCCGGGGTGAGAAAAACCGATACGAACCAGGTGCTGGAAATGCAGGCCGGACCGTGGAGGTTTCCGGCCCGGTTGAATGCGCCGGGTGAATCGACGCGGTTGCTCCACCCCGGAAGCCGGCTGGAGCTGACGGGTGTGTATGCCGCAACGGGAGGCAACCGGGCTCCGGGCGGGGATGTCACCTCATTTGAGTTGCTGCTCAACGTGCCTTCGGACATCCGGGTGCTGGCCACGCCGTCGTGGTGGACGCTGCAACGGTTGTTGGTGACCGTGGGGGTGCTAACCTGCGCGCTGGCCGTCATGGCGTTGTGGATCACCCAACTCCACCGGCAGGTCGAGAAACGCACCATCGAGCTGGAAACCCAGATCCAGAAACGCCAGCGCGTTGAACACCAGCGGACGATGGAGCAGGAACGCGCCCGCATTGCCCAGGACCTGCATGATGATCTCGGCTCGGGCATCACGGAAATCGGCATGCTGGTCGCACGGGCGAAATCCGCCTCCGCCCCTGACGAAAAGCGCAGCCAGTATCTTGGACAGGCGGGGGAGAAGGCACGGGAGATGGTCACGGCCCTGGACGAAATCGTCTGGGCCATGAACCCCGCCCATGACTCGCTGGCCTCGCTCGTCAGTTATTTCTGCCTTTACGCAGACCGTTTCCTGGGACTGGCGAATATCACCTGGCGGCTCGAAGGCCCGCCGGCCTCGGCCGAACTGGCAGTGGATTCGCGGCACCGGCACCAATTGTTTCTCGTTTTCAAGGAGGCGCTCACCAATGTTGTGCGCCACTCCGGGGCCACCGAAGTCAGCCTGGGCATCCAGGTCGAGCAGGGCGAACTGCGTCTGATCCTCGCCGACAACGGACGCGGCCTGCCGTTGAATGCCCGCACCGGGGAAATGGACGGCGTGAACAATATGCGGTCGCGCATTGAAAAACTGGGCGGACGGTTTGAAATTGCGGGTGAAGCCGGAAAAGGCACCATTCTGCGGGTCCAGGTGCCGTTGAAGTGAGAATTTATGACCCGAATCGCCATCGTTGAGGACAACAGGACAATCCGTGAAAGCCTCATGGAATTTGTCCAGGCGGACCCGGAGTGTTGCTGCGTGTGCGCTTGCGCGACGGCGGAGGAAGCCCTGGAGGCCATCCCGCGGCATCAACCCGAGATTGTGCTGATGGACATTCAATTGCCGAAACTCTCGGGCATCGAATGCACCGCCCAACTCAAACGATTGCTACCCGCGCTTCACATCATCATGGTGACCGTCTATGAAGACACTGAAAGGATATTCAAGGCGTTGCGGGCCGGCGCGTGCGGTTACCTGCTGAAGCGGTGCACGCCGGAAGAACTCATTTCCGCCGTTCGCGAGGTCCGGCAAGGCGGCGCGCCGATGTCGCGGGAAATCGCGCGCAAAGTCATCGCCTCCTTCCAGGAGCCGCTCAAGTCGGCGGCAGGGGTGGAAGAACTATCGCCGCGAGAACACGAGATTCTCGAATTGCTGGCCCAGGGCTTTCCCAACAAGGAAATTGCCCGCCGGGTGGGAGTGAACGATGGGACCGTCCGGTGGCATCTTCGGCATGTTTACAACAAACTGCATGTCCGCTCCCGCACCGAAGCGGCGCTGAAGTTCAAGTCGGCCAAAGTTGAATGAATCGAGGGGTGCGGACACCTTCGTCTGCGTGTTTGATGGGTGGCGGGCGCAAGGATGCGCTTCTCGCTGGCAGTCTTGGAAGCCCGCTTTTATACGGGCGCCCAGGGGGCGTCCAAGCTCCCCATCCACCCCCAAAAACCATACATTTGTGCAGCTAGGCAAATCCGCGAGTTTGGGCATTATGCAGAGAGATAAAGAGCCAAACTGACTTTGGTAAATGCTCTGCATTGCTGCGAGAGTCAGGCTTGGATATGTACAAACAATGTCGCAAGACGCATGACTGCCATAAAGACCGCAGTAATTTTCCAAACGGAATTAATCACAACCTGAAACGCTTATGAATCAAACCGCCCTCCTCCCTGGTTTTATGTGCCAATCCACAACCTGTGCCCGTCGGCACACATCGAAACTATTTACTCTCGTCGTTCTGGCCTTGCTTGCCCAACTGGCAGTCGTGCCTTTGGCGCCGGCAGCCACACTGACTTTTGATGGCAATACTGGTACGACCGGCGCCCAGGATGGCTCGGGTAACTGGGATACCACAACCGCCGACTGGTGGAACGGCACCACCGATGTTGCTTGGGACAACACGACGCCCGGCAACGCGGTCTTTGGGGCGGGCAGCGGTGCGGCTGGAACCATAAGTGTGGGAAGCGGCATTAATGTTGCGAACGTTACAAATAATTCCCCTGGCAGCGGCTTTTACACCATTAGTGGGAATCCGTTGACACTCGTTGGCAATCCGACCATCTACGTTGCCAGTGGCACAACCCTCTCCATGGGCACAGTCCTTAACGGCACCGGGTACACCTTGGAAGGCGGTGGCTGGCTCACCAACAATCCCGGCGGCAACAACACCTACAGTGGTGCGACCATCATTGACAACGGCGGGCTGGTAGTCGGCGGCAATGACAGCCGGATTTTTTTGCCGGGCGATGTAATTGTGAACGCCAATGGAACACTGATGTTCTCCAGCGGGTCCGCAGCCGGTGGCATTTTGGGCGGCAACAAGAATTTGATCCTCAATGGTGGTGTTTTGTTCGGCACTTCCAGCTCAAAATATATACCTGTCAACAAGATGGTGATAGACAATGGAGGGCAGATGCAGGGGTTAAGCATTACAATTATGACGAACTTGGACGCTCGCAATGGGTTCGTGGGAGGGGGAAAAGGGGTTGGCAGATACGTGTATTGCACCCTGGCCAAATCAACAGCGGGCACGTTGACCATCACCAACCAAATATACAGCACCGGCGTTGGTTACTCCAACGTGACTTTGAATGCCGGACTGTTGGTTCTTGACAAGTCCGTGGAAAAAACGGCCAGCAAAATCACCGGACCGCTCATCTTCGCCGGCGGGACGCTGATTTTGACCAATGGCAACGGAGCTGCCGCTGGCGGTGAGAGCAAGATTACCGCCACCACGGTCAACCCCGGGGCTTCGGCGGTCAAGTCATGGACTGGCACAGGGGCAACGGCGGCGAATGGTGCCATCGCGCTCACGGCGATTACGCGACAGTTTGGCGGCACTTTGGATATCAATACGAATACAGGGGGTGGTTACCTGAATACCATTACAACGACCACCGCGAACAACAACGGCATCCTGGGCGGATGGGCTACCTTGAATTCAGCCGATTGGGCGGTCGGTACCACATTGGCGCCGTATTCCGCTTACACCACCAGCACAGATCCAACGACCTGGGCGACGAACAACAACGTGAGTTTAAGCGCAAGCCCGTCCATCGTTGGCAACGGCACGAATATCAATTCTTTAAGGCTCACCGCCGCCTCCACGGTTACGCTGAATGGCGCGCTGACGCTTGCTTCCGGCGGCCTGCTCGTCACCGGCAGCGATGCGACAGCCATCACCAACGGCACCCTCATGGGCGGCAGCGGAGCCGACCTCATCGTTCATCAATATGCTTCGGGGGACCTGACCATCAGTTCGACGCTGGCTGACAACACGTCGGCCTCCTCCCTGACCAAGTCCGGCACCGGCAAATTGATCATCAACGGCGTAAACAACATGACCGGCACCAATTACCTCAACGCCGGGGTGGTGGAGGTCGGCAGCATGGGCGAACTGGCCAGCGGCCCCATTATCATGACCGGCGGCACCTTGCGCTACACGGGCACTGACGCAACGGATACCCGCACAATCATGCTCAACGGTCTGGGTGGAACGTTTGATGTCAGCAGTTCCAGCACGACGCTCACGGTGAGCAACCTCAGCAATTCCGACGGCATCCAGATCGCGAACGCCACCGCCGGCAGATTGATGGGCAATTTGGGCGGACTCACCAAGATCGGCGCCGGCAAGCTGGTGCTCACGGGCAGCAATTATTTCAACGGTCTCACCGTGGTGAGCAACGGCACGCTTCTCGTCAATGGCACCAACACTTATGACACGACCACCTTCAACGCGGGCAATGTGGCGGTTTATGGCGGCGTGTTGGGTGGCACGGGCACAATCATGGGCAATGTGGACGTCAAGAACGGCGGCACGATTTCACCCGGCGCCAGCATCGGCACGCTCACTCTGGCGACCAACCTCACTTTGGAAAGCGGCTCAACAAGTCTCTTTGAGGAATCGAACTCTGTTGCCGGTGATTTGCTGCAGGTCCAGGGCAATCTGACCATCCAGCCCAATTGCACGATTGACATCAGTGTGTTGGGCGCGGCGTTGGAGCCGGTAACCAATACATTGATTACCTACACCGGAACGAAATCCGGATCGTTTAACTCGACCCCGGTGATTGTGGGAGGGGCGATTGATGGTTCTTACACGATCAATGACAGCACTCCCGGGCAGATCAATCTGGTGGTAACGCCCCAGGTGACAATTACCAGCCAGCCGTCAGGCACCAACATAGTGGACGGACAGGCTTTCTCGTTGAGCGTTTCTGCCACCGGAACCGCGCCATTGACCTACCAGTGGCATATAACCACCGACACCAACAATCCGAGCACGACGACCACGCTGATTACCGGGGCCACCGGCAGTTCGTATTCGGTTTCCAGTGCTCTGTCAACCAATACCGGTTATTACAGTGTGGTGGTCACCAACAATTACAACTCGGTCACGAGCCTCTACGCTTTCGTCAATGTCGCGGTAACGGCGCCGGTCCTTTCCGGGCCGAACAACCAGACGGTCATTGAAGGCAACAATGCCACTCTGGCTGCCACCTTGACCGCCGGCGCACCGGCACCCACATATCAGTGGTATTTTGGCGCCACCCCGTTGTCTGACGACGGTGTTCACATCTACGGTTCGACGAGTCTTTCACTGACGATCACCAACGCCCAGAATCCAGCCGACCAGGGCACCTATTCCCTTGTTGCCAGCAACGTCGCCGGCATGTATACGAACAGCGCGACGCTGACAGTCTATGTGCCGCCGGTCATCACTCCCCAACCGACGAACCTGACGGTCAATGTGGGTGATACCGCCAACTTTGTCTCCGGCGCCACCGGTTACCCCGTGCCGGCACTGCAGTGGTACAAGAATGGTGTGCGCATGTCCGGCCAGACCGGCGGCACGCTGACGATTGCCAACGCGCAAGGTTCGGATGTTAACAACTATTACCTCGTGGCCACCAATTATGGAGGCTCGGCTACCAGCTCGGTCGTCAGGCTCAGCGTTGTTTCCACATCGCTGGCCGCAACCGCGCTTGCACCCACCAATGGAGCGACCGGTGTGTGTTATGACACGCCGCTGTATGTCACCTTCAACGGGCCGGTTTCGATCCAAAACAGCGGCAAGATTCGCATCTACAACGCGAACAACCCTGTCACGCCCGTGGATACGATTGACATGAGTTCCAATACCGTGATTATCAGCACGCTCAACTCCGGCAGGGGGATTTATCTGACCAACAACATCCAGGCGCACAGCTTGTTCCAGGGTGACAGCACGGCCTTCAATTATTTCCCGGTCATCATCACGGGCGCCACGGCGGCGATTTATCCGCATTCAGGCGTGCTGACTTCCAATCAGACTTACTACGTGACACTGGATTCCGGGATCGTGAATGACAGTGGCAATGCGCAATTTGCCGGCATCTCCGACACGAATGCGTGGCGCTTTACCACCAAGCCGGCCGGCCCGGCCAATCCCACCAATCTGGTGGTGGCCGCCGATGGAAGCGGGGACTTTGCCACCGTGCAGGGGGCCGTGGATTCCATCCCGCTCAACAATAACAATTACACGTTGATCAACATCAACAATGGCAATTACGTGGAACTCGTGAACATCTCGTCCAAGAGCAATATCACCCTCCGCGGACAAAGTCGCGCGGGGACCATCGTCGGTTACGGCAACAACGCGAACATTGCCACTGGCGGCGGTAGCACGCATTCCCGCATGTCGTTCAAGGTGAACGCGAACGATATCAAGATTGAAAATCTGACGCTATGGAACACCTCCCCGCAAGGCGATTCACAGGCTGAAGCCTTAATGCTTGAAACCGGGGCACAGCGGTTCATCCTTAACAATTGCGAAGTAAAGAGTTTTCAGGACACCATTCTGGCCAACGTCAACTCATCCCAGGGGTACTTCTACAACAGTACGATCAAGGGCAACTATGACTTCGTCTGGGGTGGCGGCAACCTGTTCTTCACCAACTGTTCGATTATCACCGTGTCGAACATTTACGTCACCAACAATTACAACTTTAACGCCGCGCGTACAGATTATGGCGTTAGTAATGCGACGGATCGTTGGCTGAACCCTGCCGGCAGTTACACGGCCGATGGTTTCTCGTATGTGAACTGCAAGATTCTGACGGATCCCACGGTTACCACCGTTACCTACGAAGATGCCAATGGCACCCCCAACGGTTTGGTGGCGTTCATCAACTGCTGCGTTGACACCAACCACTATGTGGCTCCGGGAGCGAACATTATGACTAATTATCTTCTGTGGCAATATGGCAACGACGATGTTACCTGTACTTACCCGGTTGACCTGGGCCTTACGAATCTGTTGGGTGGCAGTGACCCGCGGCTGTTGGCGGCGGAAAATGCCACAAACTGGTTGTATGGCTGGGCGCCACAAATGGCGCCGAACATCACCGGCCAGCCGGCTGATGCGACCGTTAGCTATGGTCAATCCACAAACTTCAGCGTGAGCGCCACGGGCATACCCGATCCAACTTATCAATGGTACCAGAACGGTTTGCCCATCCCGGGTGCAACCGGCGCCAACTACAGCATCACCAGCGCGGTGCGGACCAATGGCGGCAATTACACGGTCGTGGTGAGCAACGGTTCCGGCAGCGTGACCAGTGTTGTCGCCACTCTCACATACGCCGACACGGCGCCGGTGACCAGCCCGGCCACCTGTTCGCGTCCGGCGGGATACCCGTTGATCATTACCATTGCGGGCGATTTGTCCACGTATTGGAGTGATGTGGACGGTGATCCGCTGGCATTAACCGGTTCCATCAGCAGCACCAATGGGGCGGCGGTAAGCTACGACAGCAGCTACGTTTATTACACCAACGCCAACGATGTGATCGATGAGATTGATTACACGGTGGGTGATGGTTTTGGAGGGAACACACCCGGCATCATCAATGTCCTCGTCGGGCCGCCGCCGACCAATTCCGTCGCCGGGGTGGCCGTCAACGTCGATGGCAGTGTGACGCTGAACTTCGTCGGCGTTCCCGGTTACGTCTATCAGGTGGAGGCCACGACGAATCTGGCCCCGCCGGTGGTTTGGACGACCATCAGCACCAATACTGCGGACATCATCAGCGGCCAGTGGCAGATCACCGATCTGCAAGCGACGAATTACCCGAACCAGTTCTACCGCTCGGTGTATCGGCCGTGACGATGCCGCCGGTTGCAACTGATTAAAGCAAAGTAAAAAACATTCTTTGCTGGCGAAGCAGGCGCATCATCGCAAAACGCTGATGCGCTTCTTCGTTTTGGCGAAAGTATTGCCTTACCCCCGGCAAGTTCGTAGTCTTATTAAAACATTTAACAGCACATGCTGCATCATCTATGATCAAACTCGGCATTATCATCGGCAATCGCGGTTTCTTTCCGGCCCACCTCTGTGACACCGGGCGCAAGGAAATCCTGGCCACACTCGAAAAGCTCGGCATCGGCGTGGTCACGCTGCCGACGACGGCGACCAAATTTGGCGCGGTCGAATCCGTGGAAGACGCGCAAAAGTGCGCCGATCTGTTCAAACAAAACGCCGGCAAGATTGACGGCATCCTCGTCACGCTGCCGAACTTCGGCGACGAACGCGGCGCGGCCAACGCCATCCGCTGGTCCGGCCTGCGCGTGCCGGTGCTCGTTCACGCCTTCAACGACGATCCGAAAATCATGACCATCAAGGACCGGCGCGATTCGTTCTGCGGCAAGATGTCGGTCTGCAACAACCTCCGCCAATACAACGTTCCCTTCACCCTCACCCGGCTGCACACCTGCGCGCCCGACAGCAAAGGCCTCGCGCAGGATTTGCAGGACTTCGTCGTGACCTGCCGCGCCATCAAGGCGTTGAAAAATCTGCGCATCGGCGCGCTCGGCGCCCGGCCCACGGCGTTCAACACCGTTCGTTGCAGCGAGAAATTGCTCGAACAGTCCGGCATCAGCATCGAGACGCTCGACCTCTACGAATTGTTCGGCTGGGTCGGCAAGATAAAGGACAGCGACGCGGCGGTGGGCGCCAAGCTCGCGGAAATTCAAAATTACATCGCGGCCAAATCCATCCCGCCGGTGGCCCTGTTGAAAATGGCCAAGTTCGGCGTGGCCGTGGACCGGTGGATGAAGCAAACCCGCCTTAACGCCACCGCCGTTCAATGCTGGACGGCCATGGAGGAATTCTTCGGCGTCGTGCCCTGCACGCTGATGAGCATGATGAGCAACATGCTGCTGAGCAGCGCGTGCGAAGTGGACATCATGGGCACCGTCGCGATGTATGCGATGGCCCAGGCCAGCGGCAAGCCCAGCGCGCTCGTGGACTGGAACAACAATTACGGCGAAGACCCGGACAAAGGCGTCATCTTCCACTGCAGCAACCTGCCAAAGGACGTGTTCGTGGAGAAAGGCGAGGGCAAACCGGTGATGGATTATCAGGCAATCATCGCGGGCACCGTCGGCAAGGAAAATACTTACGGTACCATAGTGGGCCGTGTGAAAGCTGCGCCGTTCACTTATTTGCGTGTCAGCACGGACGATTTCGCCGGCAAAATCCGCGCCTACATTGGCGAAGGCGAATTCACCAACGATCTTCTCAAGACTTTCGGCGGTTATGGCGTCGTCAAAATTCCGAATTTCCAGAAACTGCTCCGCTACATTTGCGAAAACGGCTTCGAACATCACGTGGCCATCAACCCGACGCGTGTCGCCGCCGGCGTGAAGGAAGCATTGGGCAAATATCTCGGCTGGGAAATCTACCATCACGAGTAAGCCAGCGGCCGCTCATGAGCGCAAAATACACGATCGGCCTCGATTACGGCACGAACTCCGTTCGTGCCCTCGTCGTCAACGTCGCCAACGGATGCGAAGTGACGACGTCAGTCTGGGGCTATGAACACGGCGACGCGGGCGTGATTTTGTCGCGCGACCCGAACCTCGCCCGGCAGCATCCCGCCGACTACGTCAAAGGCGCGGAAATCACCATAAAAAAAGTTCTCGCCGCCGCCAGGAAGAATGTGCGCGGGTTCCATCCCGGCCAGATTGTTGGCATGGGTGTGGACACCACCGGCAGCACGCCTTTGCCGGTGGATGCCAACGGGCAGCCGCTGGCGTTCAATAAAAAATTTACGAACAACCCGGCCGCAATGGCGTGGCTGTGGAAAGACCATACCGGCGTGGCGGAAGCGGTGGAGATTACCGGGCTGGCAGGAAAGATTCGACCGCGCTATCTCGCAAAATGCGGCGGAACTTATTCCAGCGAATGGTTCTGGAGCAAAATTCTCCATTGTCTGCGGACCAGTCCGAAAGTTTTCAACGCCGCGCACTCCTGGGTTGAACTTGCGGATTACGTACCCGCCGCGCTCACCGGCACCGAAGCGCCGGCCAGACTCACGGCGGGTATTTGTGCCGCCGGCCACAAGGCGATGTTCAACGAAAATTGGGGCGGCTATCCGGACAAGGAATTTCTTTCGCAACTCGGTCCCAAACTCGGCGAATTGCGCGACCGTCTTTGCCCGCGTGTCCGGGCCATTGACTCTGCCGTTGGCGGTTTGACGGCGGGATGGTCAAGGAAAACCGGCTTGCCGGCCGGAATTCCAGTTGCGGTCGGCGCGTTCGACGCGCACCTCGGCGCGGTGGGCAGC
>Ga0116110_1001497_pt1 | contig 12437 bp, 5 predicted proteins | sample June2015DPH_8_50_FD_89719 | JGI IMG/M metagenome (GOLD analysis project Ga0116110, IMG submission 89719) | Peatland microbial communities from SPRUCE experiment site at the Marcell Experimental Forest, Minnesota, USA - June2015DPH_8_40 | ecosystem: Environmental > Terrestrial > Soil > Wetlands >...
TCAAAGGCCGCATTTGCCTTGGCCAATTTATCCGCCGGGTCTGCCTTGCCTTCTGCGGCCAAGACAATTGACGGGCTGTAAACTATCAGAGCTAGAGCAATAGAAACCATCAGTGACATAAAAAAACTTTTACCAATCCTTTTCATTTCACCCCCCCCTTATTCATGGTCCTATTCTCCTTTGACTTAAGTCTGAATAATTCTACAACTTGACTGTTCAGGGATACCGAACTGCATTTCCGGGTCAGATTCGGCTCGAAAATGCTCCTAAAATGAGAAAACTCCGCAAATCTACAACATTGCCGTCAAGACGCGCAAGAAAAATGCCTGGAAGAGCACTTTTGGCAGTTTCAGGACACACCTCCTTCCCCGGATTTGATGACATGGTTTTCATGCCCCATCGTGTTAGGTGTGGCTCAAGCGAAAACGATGCTATAGTAAGGGGAGAGGGAAAGATCCGACGCAACATGTACATGCCACTTTTACTCATACGGTACTCGAACGGGCCACGCTAACATTACGATATTTAAAGATTAAATTCTATGAAACAGGTGTTTTTTGTGCTTAGAAGCCCATTTTTGACCTCGAAATCATCGCTGCAAGAAGCCCGGGGTTCGCGGGGACTGGATTCGCCATGCAACGACTTTACCGGCTTTGATTTATCTGAGGCCACGGGTTCAGCCGCCAGTAACCCTTTAATGTTGATTTTGGCGTTGCATTTCTCATGGACGAGGGGAGCAGGGGCAAAAAATATTCCTGCTTCTCGCTTTGTGGTCCCCGCTGCCAGCTATCGCGGCAGCACTTTAATGATCACCGGCTCGCCCTCGATTTCGCCACTGAGCAGGGTCATCAATCTGGCAGCCCTGGAAACACTGTTGACCGGTGGAAGCTGAACGGCGAAAACTTCCCCGAGCACCTTGTGCTTCAGGGTTTTGACGGCTGCGTTGTATCCTTTTCCCCTGATGCGGTCTTTTATCTCCTCTGCCTTCTCCCTATCCACAAATGAGCCAATGCGGATCATGTATCGATAGGGTCCCGATTTAGGACCATTAGCGATGTTTCCCTGAACCGGGGAGCCTCCATCGTTCGGGACCGGCGCTTTGTCGGCCACAGGAGCCTGAGTTTCTTCTGGAATCACCAACTGGACCGAAGCGGGCGGCGCTGTTTCGGAAACACTTTTCTCACTGCCGGTTGCCGGGGCCTCAGGAACGGATGGCTCTGGTTCTGCCCTGGGCGCATTCTCAACGGGGAGCTTGACCTCGGCTTCCTTCAGCATCTCAGCCGCAGGCTGGGGCGCTGGAATTTTTGCAGTGACGGTTTCTGTCCTGACCAGCGGAATTTCTTTGGGCGTCAAAAGTGCCATCGAGGCGAGCATGGCCAGTCCCGAAAACAGAACCAGGGCCGGAACCAATACAAATCTCCACCTGAAGGAAACTCCCTGTTGTCCACCTTGAAAATCTATGATCACCTCTTTGACGATTTTGTCATCCACGGGATTACGCTGATAGCCAAAGGCAGTGATAAGCGCATTGTCGCACAGGATATTGATTATCCGGGGAATTCCATTAGACTCTTTGACAATACGCTTCAGGGCTTTTTTAGTAAAAACCGGGTTGTGGAATGAGGATGCCTTCATCAGCCTGTGCTCGATATAGGCAAGACTTTCGGCAGGCCGCAGGGGATCAATGCGACACCGGACCCCTATCCGATCCTTGAGCTCTTTCAATTCAGGCAGATCCAGCTTGTTCTCAAACTCCAGCTGGCCCACGAGTATTATTTGAAGCAGCTTCTCCTGCGAGTTCTCCCTATTTGACAGCATCAGGAGCCGTTCGAGGGTCTCCACGGGCATGTTCTGCGCTTCATCGATTATCAGCAAGACATTATGGTCGTTTTTGTATTCATCGATCACGTAACGGAAGATGCTGTCAACGAGTTCCGGAGGGTCCTTATCGACAGCCGGAATGCCAAGCTCCGAAGCAATTTGCTTCAACAGCTCATGGAAGGAAAGCGCTGGATTGAATATATATGCGGTCCTGATTCTTTCCGGGTCGGTTCCCTCCAGATATGACATCAGAATCGTCGTTTTCCCTACCCCAACCTCCCCGGTAACGGCGACAAATCCCTTCCGCTGTTGGATACCATAGAAGATCGAGGTGAAGGCATCCTGGTGACTCGGACTCAAAAAAAGAAAATCCGGATCAGGAGTGATGTGGAAAGGATTTTTTGTGAATTTGAAGAAGTCGAGGTACATCGTTACCTTTAGTTTTTATCCGGAATAATCCATAAAGTCCTGCGCCATGCATGCCTGAGCGCATTTCCGGGTTGTATTGTACTCGAAGAAGTTCCTTTGGATGGTGAATCGAATCATCCAATTTCAGAATGAAAAGCGCAAGAGAAATTTAACGGGATCGGTTTTATCAGTTTCTGGGCACACCATTGTCTTCAAGTTGATGGCCACATTTCCGCCCCATCGTGTTGAAGGAACTCAGGCGAAAACCCACAATCGTTGGTGAAACTCAACAACTCACTCAAAAAGCCAGATCGCCCGCTCACTTCGCCGACCAGCCCGGTTTTGAGAAATGGCCGAGTGCTTTTCCTAAGCGGAGCAGGAACCAGGCAATTCGTATTAAAGTTCAATGATGGAGCGACCGATTCCCAATGCGGAACCCGCAACCTGGTTTCGAAGGGTGACTGTATGAAAAACAAGACTGCAATCCAGGATTACCTGTTTTGTTCCGCCCTGGCACTGAAAACTATTGCGATTTTCATCACCTGGTATGCACTTGATAGATACGCTTTCCTGCTCTACGAGAGAAATCCCCTGACAAGATTTCTTCTTCAGCATGATTTCGCGCACATCCCGGTCCAATTGGCAGTGTCCACTTTTATAAGCATCAGTTATTTCATGGTAAGGAGGGAATACCTGCTGGGGTACAGGAAAAGGGCAATTCGTTGCTCATTCAACGCCATGGCCGGATTCGTTTTCTTAACCTGCCTGTGGGACGCCGCAAACGATACCATCGTTTTACTGGTGGCGTCTTTATCCTGAATTCACAGTTGAGTACTGCCGGACCGCGAGAGAGGATTCGACCTGACTTTCGCGCCGACTTGGAGGTACACGTCGTCTACAGGCCCGACAGGCGGGACTGGTAGCCGGACGGCAAGGGGTGTCCGCCCTCACGAAAAGATCGGGCGTGGACTGCACGCATCACATGAGGCGATGCGTATAGCGGAGACCTGAAACGAAGTGAGGGTCCATCACGAGAGCAATCTGGACTGTTTTTCCATAGCTCCCCTCTTATGCAGCAAGATGTTTGGATGAGCCCTGGCAAGGGACAGGAGAGAATGAAAAGGCTGAAAAAGGGACCCAGCAATCCGCTGAGGCAGAGCGCGTCACGGGGTAACGATCGGGAAGTTCCCGTCCGGGTCGTCGAACAGTGAGAACAGGGTGAAAAGCTTCATCCGACTGCCTGCGACATGCAGATCGTCAGAGAAGACGAGATCCTTGATCGACGCCTGCTTGGTAACGAGCTTGACCCAAAACGGGCGCGTCAGGGTCAAAGTGGCGTCGGCATGCGGGTCTTCCTTGGTCTCCTTGTGATGCAACACGGCGTTTTCGAGGCGCACGACGATGGTCGCGCCCACGTCCTTGAAGACAAAGTTGACGGTTATTTCCTTGCCGTTCGCCCTGGTACCGTTCAACCGGGTTGCCATGGCGGTAAAGAACTGGTCTAGAGGAATGTTGTTCAAGATGTCCGCAGCACCTGCCAAAGTCCCGGTGGGGCGCACGCCGTGCCGCAGCTCCTGCGCTCCTGTGAGATAGACGTCGCGCCAGGGTCCGGACTCCGCCTGGTAGCCAAGCTGGTCATAGGCGCGAGCCAGCAGGTCCTTTGCCGCGTTGTTGCCGGGAGCGGCGAACACGACATAGTTGATCAGCGTCGCTGCCCAGCGGTAGTCACCCTTATCGTAGGATGCGTGCGCCCTGGTGATGACCGCCTCGGCGCCTCCCATTGCCTCGACGTAGCGCCTGGCTTCCTCTTCCGGAGGCAGCGGATCAAGATTTGCCGGGTTGCCGTCGAACCAGCCGAAGTAGAACTGGTAGACGGCGCGTGCGTTGTGCTTCACTGTCCCGTAATACTCGCGATTCGGGAACGACCCCTGAAGGCTCTTGGGAAGTGCCATGGCCTCGGCGATCTCGCTCGCTGTCATGCCGCTCGAAGCCATGCGCAGCGTTTGATCATGCAGGTAGCGGTAGGTATCGCGCTGCTTTTTCAAGTAGTCGCTCACCCGCTCCTGCCCCCAAACCGGCCAATGGTGGCTATTGAAAACGACCTCGGCCTTGCCGCCGAAAAGATCGATGGCCTCGTCGATATAGCCGCTCCACTGCAGCGCGTCGCGCACCTTCGCCCCGCGAAGGGTATAGAGGTTGTGCATGGTTTGCGATACGATCTCAGCGCCGCAGAAGGCTACGAACTGCGGCAAGAAGAAGGCAAGCTCTGTCGGGGCCTCGGAGTGCGGCACATACTGAAAGATGAACTCGACACCGTCGATCTCTATCTTCTGCCCGGTGTGATCGACTATCTCAGTGGGTGCGAGAATAGATACATCACCGACCGCCGGTCCCTTACCCAAACCCGTATCGACGTGGCCTCGATCCGTCCGGCTGAGACCAGTGCCGTACATGTAGCGCGCGCGGCGCCCCATAACGACTCCGGCCACCACGTTCTCACTGATCGCCTCATCCATGAAGTTCTTTGGCGCGATGAGCCGGACCTTCCCGGATCGGACATCTTCGGCGCTCGTAACAGCCTTGATTCCACCGAAATGATCGATGTGGCAGTGGGTGAAAATGACCGCGACTAGCGGGCGTTGACCCAAGGTGCGATTCACGAGCGACAGGGCGCGGGCGGCTGTCTCTACGGCAGTGAGTGGGTCAACCAGGATACGGCCGCTATCGCCCTCGATTATGCTCATGTTCGCCAAGTCATAGCCGCGAACCTGATAGATACGGTCGGTAACTTTGAAGAGGCCGTTATAGTTGTTAAGCTTGGCCTGGCGCCACAGGCTTGGATTCACACTTGGCGGGGCAACGCCTTCTATGAAGTCGTAGGAAGGCCGGTTCCACACTTCCTGCCCGGCGGCGCTCTTAGTGACCAGGGGGTCGTCCGTAGCGATGAACCCGCGGCGCGCGTCTTCGAACCCCGCCATATCGTCCAGGGGCAACTTAGCGCTGACTGCCGCATTGGCCCTGGCGGTTATGTTGGTAGCCTGGACATGCCCGTCGAAATCCGCATCAGAACCGAAGTTCTTCGTTTCCCTACCCTTTTTTCTGCTGCCTGGCGCCAGCAAGGCGCTCACGACCCTGGTCCAGATTGAGAGTATCTGCATAAGCCGGAATAACGCATCAAGTTGTGCGCAACAGATTCGAACCGCACTTTCGAGTCGGTTTCTGCCCGAAAAAACTCCTGGAACAACCCAATAGCCTGTGAAACGATACGATTTCGCAATCGGACATGCAAGTTAATTGCCGCTCACGAATGAATTACACATGATATATGTAGCCACCAAGTCAGGACTCTCGTGCTCGGAGGACCTTTCGAACCAACTCGGCTATTTGTTTCATGGAGAATGGCTTCATCACCAGTCCCACACCAAGGTCCACGGCGCTCTCCTCGTTGACCTTCTCGCTGAATCCTGTACAAAGGATAATTGGTATATCAGGCTGAATCTGGCGGATTTCTCTGGAAAGATCTGCTCCGGTCATGTTCGGCATCGTGTAATCAGTAATGATCAGGTCGAACTCGCCGGGCATGGAACGAAAGATCTCAAGCGCACGCAGACTGTCTGTCTCGGGGGTAACTTCATAGCCCAGGCGCTCTAAAATTGCGGTTCCCATTTCGACCAGGATTGGTTCGTCATCTATGAGGAAAATCCTTTCCGTACCGGTTGGCAGTGCTTGTCCGGTCTCAATAACCACACCGGCGCCCGCTTCCACCGCCGGAATGTAGATGCTGAAAGTACTGCCTTTGCCGGGTTCGCTCTGGACAGTAATAGCCCCATCGTGCCGTTTAACTATCCCATGTACAACAGCCAGCCCGAGCCCACTTCCTTTTCCCACTTCCTTTGTCGTAAAATAGGGGTCGAAAATGCGCTCCAATGTTGCTGTATCCATCCCGCTGCCCGTATCTGAAATGCACAATTTCAGGTATGGTCCAGGCTTAAGATCAACGATTGACTGAGCGGCCAATTCACTTTTGCTCAAATCGACACGGAACAGGCTAACCTCCAGAATGCCCTTGTCACCCATTGCATGGGCAGCATTGGTGCAAAGATTCAGCAATATTTGGTGTATTTGAGTTGAATCGGCGGATGCAACGCCATTTTCTATGTTTTGCCTGATCTCGATTGAACTTGGCAATGAAGCCCTCAATAACTTCAGAGCTTCTTTGACTATCGAACTGATCTGCACCGGCATTTTCTGCTGCTTTTTACCCGGTCGACCGAATGCCAGAATCTGTTTTACCAGGTCCCTTGCCCTCATGGCAGCATTCAGTATCTGTTCCAGACCATGCCTCATCGGGCTGAACTGCGGGTTGTCGCTTAGAGCCAACTCCGTATAGCCAATGATAGGGGCCAGAAGATTATTGAAATCATGGGCTATTCCCCCTGCAAGAGTCCCGATGGCTTCCAGTTTCCGGGCCTGGCGAAGCTGCGCTTCGAGCATCTCCTTTTCTTCCTCCGCATGCTTACGCTCAGTGATATCCTCTACAAAACCCTCTATATACAAAGGCTTCCCTTCTCTGTCACGCACCGCCCAGGCATGAAGGTTACCCGTGAAGGTGTTCCCATCTTTCCGCCTGTAAACATTCTCTGCCCGGATGGACCCTTCGGCATCAAAGATCATGCGCATGATTTCATTTCGTCGTGAAGGATCTGCGTAGAGGTCAACGACAGCATCGTTTACATGAATCTTCGATTCCTCTGGTGAATCAAAACCAAACATCCGGGCATAAGCCGGATTCACATTGATGAGCTTTCCATCAGGGGTAGATCGGAAGATGCCCAGAACGGCGTCTTCAAACAGTCTCCTGTACCTGTCCTCGCTGAGGAGCAGGGACTCCTCGGTTTGCCTGCGCTTAGTGATATCACGGACGAAAACCAGAGTACCTTCACTCTTCTGGTATCTGATGGGTGCGGAATGGGCCTCAACGTAAATGGCAGTCCCATCGAGTTTCACGTGTTTCTGTTCTGTCAGCGAAGCGGGTTCTCCTTCTTCGTTTACTGACGGAATACGCTCCAGAATTCTTGCACGGTAATCAGGATGGACACATTCCACGATATCGTGGTCCAACAATTCTTTTTCCGATGCCGCCCCATACATCCGGATAGCTGCATCGTTTACGTAAGCAAAACGTCCCTCCACTTGTATAAAAATCGCATCCGGCGCACTTTCCACTAGTGTTCGAAACTGTTCTTCACTCTCCCGCAGTACTTCCTCAGCCCGCTTGTTGTTGGTAATATCGATGGCAACGCCAAGCACTGCGGGCGTCTTATCGCCAAAGATGTGGAAAGGAACCTTGGTGGTCTGATGGAAACGCAGGTTACCATGTGCGTCAGTATAGGGTTCCTCAGGAATGAACTTGGTTTCTCCCTTCGTCATGACTTCCCGGTCATCCCGCAACATGTTTTGAAGTTCGCTTGCGTCGGGATGGAAGTCAGCATGATATTTTCCAGTGAGAGCACTGACACTCGTGTTGTTGGCCTCAGCGACCGCTTTGTTTACCAGGAGATATTTCCCATCCCAGTCCTTAGCGAAGATCATGTGTGGCACCAGGTCAATGATTTGCCGGAGTCTTGCTTCGCTCTCGCGCAACGCCTGTTCGGCCTGTTTCTGCTCCCATTGACGTGACTCCAAATCATCGGTCATTCTATTGAAAGCATTTGCAAGGTCATCCAATTCAGCAGTGCCGGACATAGCCACTGGAGTCTGGCTCCCTCCCCTACCGAGTGCCAGTACATGGTCCCGAAGTTTTCCGATCGAAGCGGATATTCTCCGTAAGACTACCAGCGCGATACCGAATGCAGTGATTGTGACAAAGAGCCTCATGCCTGCTTGAGGCAGCAGTTTGAATGTCACTGCATCCATAACAACATCTTCGGCACGACTTGCTTCAGAAACCCAACCGATGGAAGGTATAGGGGCAAAGGCGGCCAGTTGTGGTTTTCCTGTCGACACCGAGGTGACTTTTGTAACCATCTCTTTGGATTTGAGAGCATCTTCAAGCACGGGAACCTGTGCGAGCCGGTTGCGCTGTTCCCATGTATAGTTTGTTACAGGGTAGCGATAAACAAGCATACCTTTGCTATCGAGGATACTGACGGAAGCATCTAAAGACCTCTGGATTCCCAGTACCCCTTCCAGTTCATCCGGTGCGATTTCAGCAATGACTATGCCGATCAGGTCACTTCCCTCACTCCTGACGCCTCTGCTTATCGTGAATGTTGGGCGCCCTGTTTTCTTTGAGAGGATCAGGTCGCTAACTACAATATCCCGTCCGGCTAGAATTTCTCGAAAGTACGAGCACTCGGTTAAATCGATTCCGATGGACTCCGAATCGGTTGCAGCAAGAATGCGTCCCGCAGGATTCACCCAAAACAATTGCCGAAATGTGGAACGCATTGTCCGGGCTTCAGCAAGTATGCGGTTCTGGTCCTGGTTTGACAGCTGCGGTGATGAAGTCAGTGCAGTTCCGATCAGAAGTTCATCAATGAGAATATCCTGGAAGAATGTCTCGAAATTCATGGAGAGCGCGCGGGCCAATTCAAGGTTGGCTTGGAGTTCCTCAGCCCGGCGACTCTGGAATCTGTCATAGTACATGTAAGTTAGTATGAAAAAATTGGGGATAATCAAGATGACAAGGAGCAGGATTAGTTTGCCTTGGATGCTCCGGAAAAACCGTGTTTTGAGAGGGGGCGAATCGAGATTTGATGTCATCAGGACCTCTTATGCGGTTTGTACGAGAAGGAGCGGAACGACTGACAGTATTAGTCTAAAGGTTTTTTTCCAGAAAATGTCTATCATTTCCATGCGATTTTTAAAAGGAAAAGAGCAGGATCATATCGAGAATATGTGGTGCTGATGTCTTTGTGAGCGCCTTTTTCGGTAATTTGCCACCAATGCAAATTCCCGGAGCGAAGTCGATTGCAAAACATGTGATTTGCATATCATGGCCTTTGGGAGAAGCTCTTTTCGGTAGCGATGGAGGACTCGAACCCCCATATCATACCGGCCCGGAGTTATTTTGCGGTGTCATGAAACACGTATGTTTCCTGAAACCTGGCGGATATTGCTGATAAATTATCGAGCTACTTCGACAATTATATTGCTATAAAGAGAGTTATAGTTTATGTATAACGATTGCACTTTAGCCGCAGGAAATCCCTGTGGTTTTTTTTATTTTCAACGGGAGTCAATCAAGCATGATCAGTGCCTCAAACGTGGCCCTGTCTTACGGCAAGAGGGTCATTTTCAAAGACGTCAACATAAAGTTCACCCCGGGAAACTGTTATGGACTTATCGGCGCCAACGGCTCCGGCAAATCGACCTTTCTCAAAATTCTTGCCGGCGATATAGAACCGGACAGAGGCGAAATTATCGTCGGCGCGAGGGATCGTGTGGCGGTTCTCAGCCAAGACCAGTTCGCATTCGATGAAGAGACGGTATTCAATACTGTTATCATGGGGCATGCACGGCTGTATAAGGTCATGGCCGAGCGGGAGGCGATCTACGCAAAGGCGGATTTTTCCGATGAGGACGGCATTCGCTCGGCAGAAATGGAGGGGGAGTTCGCCGAGATGAACGGCTACGAGGCGGAGTCTGAGGCCGCAGTGCTTCTCAACGGTCTTGGCATACCTGAAGAGCTGCGTTCCAAAAGGATGAAGGAGCTTGAGGGTGGCGACAAGGTGCGGGTGCTGCTGGCCCAGGCCCTTTTCGGCAACCCGGACGTGCTGTTGCTCGATGAGCCGACCAACAACCTGGACCTGAAGTCCATCGCCTGGTTGGAGGATTATCTCATCCGATTTCCAAACACGGTCATCGTCGTTTCCCATGACCGGCACTTCCTCAACCAGGTCTGTACTCATGTGGCGGATATCGACTTCGGCAGGATACGGGTCTACGCCGGCAATTACGACTTCTGGTACCAGGCGAGCCAAATGACACTCAAGCAGAAGCTGGATGAGAACCGTAAAATCACTGAAAAAGCCAACGAACTGAAGGAATTTATCCAGCGCTTCAGTTCCAACGCCTCCAAGGCAAAGCAGGCCACTTCGCGGAAAAAGCTGCTGGAAAAGTTAACGCTCGATGATATGCCGGTCTCTTCAAGGAAGTATCCGCACGTCGTGTTTAAGCCCGAGCGTCCATGCGGCGACATTATTCTGGAGATAACGGGACTGTCCAAGGCCATTGACGGGTTCCCCGTATTTAACGACCTTACCCTTACGGTAAGTAAGGGGGACAAGATTGCTTTTGTCGGCGGCAACAGCCTCGCCAAAACGACACTGTTCCAGATCCTGACCGGGGAACTGGAGCCGGACAGCGGCAGTTTCCGCTGGGGCGTCACCATCACTCCCGCCTATTTCCCAAAGGAAAACAGCGCATACTTCGACACAGATCTGACCCTTGTCGAGTGGCTCGGCCAGTATTCTCCCACCACTGAGGGAGAGCACTTCGCCAGGGGGTTCCTTGGCAAGATGTTGTTTTCGGGGGATGAGGCGATGAAAAAAACCCGTGTGCTCTCCGGTGGGGAGCGGGTCCGCTGCATGCTTTCCAAGATGATGCTGGTTGGCGCCAATGCCCTGATTATGGATGAGCCGACCAATCACCTTGACCTGGAATCGATCACCGCCCTGAATAACGGGCTAACCGCCTTCACGGAGGTGGTGATGTTTTCCTCCCACGACCATGAATTCCTTTCCACCGTGGCAAACAGGATCGTTGAGATCACGCCCGGCGGGACCATCGATCGGGTGATGGGCTTCGATGAGTACCTGGAAGATGGGGAGGTAGCGGGGTTCAGGGATAGGTTGTTAACCCGGGCAAGCCGGAATTAAAAAGGGACAATCCAGACAAGGATGCACACGGATGAACGCGAAAATGTCTTTGGACAAAGAGGTAGTCGTGGAAGTGAATGCCATTGACCCGCTCAGTTCATCCCAATAGGACATCTGCTGAATTACCTGAAAGCTCCTCGATCCACCCCGCTACGCTCCTCCTTCGGTGTTCATCCACCCCACTACGCTCCTCTCGTGTTTTCAGACGCAACGCAGCCGTAGAAGGCTGCGCTACCATACGTTGATGATTTATTTTTCGGACATCGCCAGTAAAGGTTCACCGTGGGGTAGCAGAATATCTGGCTTCCGATTTTCGGCCCGGGGTGTTATACTAAATGTTTCGCCTTTGTCTTTGCTGCCGATCAGAAGCAATTAACTCCCAGCATTCTTTGAAAGATAGATACCGGAGACCTCGATGGATTACAAAGCTACGCTGAATCTTCCTCAGACCGACTTTCCGATGAAGGCCAACCTTGCGGTCCGGGAGCCCGAACTGCTAAAAAGATGGGAGGAAATGGGTCTCTACCAAAAGCTGCGCGAGAAAAGCAAAGGCCATCCGCGATATATTCTCCACGACGGGCCGCCCTATGCGAACGGCCATATCCACCTCGGTACGGCCCTGAACAAAATCCTGAAGGACATGATCGTAAAATCGCGCCAGATGGGCGGGATGGATGCCGTCTACGTTCCAGGCTGGGACTGCCACGGCCTTCCAATAGAGCACCAGGTAGACAAGGAGTTGGGAAAAAAGAAAGAGACCATGTCTGTTTCCGAAATCCGCCTGCAATGCCGGCGCTACGCTGAGAAGTTCGTCGATATTCAGCGAAACGAGTTCAAAAGACTTGGGGTCCTCGGCGAATGGAGCAACCCATACCTGACGATGTCCTACGATTACGAGGCGTCGATTGCGCGCGAACTCGGCCGGTTTTTCCAAAAAGGAAGTGTAATCCGCAGCAAGAAGCCGATCTACTGGTGCACCAGTTGCCTGACCGCCCTGGCGGAAGCCGAAGTTGAGTATCACGACCACAAATCGCCGTCTATTTACGTCAAATTCCCACTCACACCCGAGAGCCAGGCAAAGTTTCCCGAGCTGTCTGGAAAGCAGGCTTACGTCCTGATCTGGACGACAACTCCCTGGACCCTTCCGGCAAATCTCGCCATCGCGCTGCATCCCGATTTCACGTATGCGGCCGCCGCCGTTGACGGTGAAGTCTGGATTCTGGCCCAGGGGCTTCTCGAAAACGTAACGGGACTCATGGGCGTGCAGGACTACCAGGTAATTCGCACTTTCGAAGCCGGGGAGCTAAGCGGTCTTAAGGCGCGCCA
>Ga0116110_1001502_pt1 | contig 12415 bp, 8 predicted proteins | sample June2015DPH_8_50_FD_89719 | JGI IMG/M metagenome (GOLD analysis project Ga0116110, IMG submission 89719) | Peatland microbial communities from SPRUCE experiment site at the Marcell Experimental Forest, Minnesota, USA - June2015DPH_8_40 | ecosystem: Environmental > Terrestrial > Soil > Wetlands >...
CGAAATACTTCTGGATCATGGATTCCGTTTCGTTCGGATCCAGGTCGCCGACAATCACCAGGGTGGCGTTGTTGGGCACGTAATACGTGTCGTAGAAATCGCGTATGTCCGCGATCCGTGCATTGTCCAGATCGTGCATGCTGCCAATCGTCATGTGCTGGTAAGGATGCACGGTATAAGCGTGCTGATAGAGGGTCTCGACTACGGTGCCGTACGGTGGATTATCGAATTTCAGACGTCTTTCTTCTTCGACCACTTCCCTTTCGTTGTTGAAGACCGATTCCGTGATGTCGAGGTTGCGCATCCGGTCAGCCTCGAGCCACAGCACTATCGGAAGCTGCGAGCTTGGGGTTGTCTCCCAGAAGACGGTTGTGTCCTCGGTGGTGTAGGCATTGTCGATGCCGCCGGAGCGAATGATGTAGTCGGAAAAATCCTCCGCACCGATGTTCGTCGTCCCGTCAAACATGAGGTGTTCGAACAAGTGAGCAAAACCCGTCCTCCCGGCCACCTCGTTCTTCGAGCCTACGTGGTACCAGACCTGCACGTCCACCACCGGCGACTGGTGGTCTTCAATAAGACAGGCGTTGAGGCCGTTGGGGAGGGTGAGTTCGTGCAGAGTCGTGTGCGGGAGTGTGACGGCGGCTTCTACCTGGCAACAACTCGCCGCCAAAACAAAAAGGCCTGCCGCAATGAGAATCGTCCGAGATGTGCGGGCTTTGTGGAAGATTCTGGACAACCTGCTCCTAAAGGTAGCGCCGACCTCTGCCATGCCCGGAGAAATCCTTTCGGTGTGTCATTCCGAGGAGCCGTGGACGACGAGGAATCTCGCAGTGCCTTTGTTTTTCAGGGCGAGATTCCTCGCTGCGCTCGGAATGACACGGCCGAGGAAGGTATTTCAGCAACCTGTCAGCTCAGCGCTACAAACGTGAAACACACATTTTATCATTGAGCCGCACCTCGCTGACACAATGAATCAATGGCTCGATGACTCAATGATTCAATTCAGTCAGTGTATTTCTGCACGATGGGATATCGCCGCCCCATGCCGAAGGCCTTGGCGGTGACTTTGAGTGTAGGGGGGGCCTGCTGGCGCTTGTATTCAGCGCCGGCGACCATGCGGATGGTTTTCCTTACCAAGCCGGGATCGAAATGATGTTTTTCGGCAATCTCTTCGGCGGACAGCGCCTCCTCGATGTAATCCTTGAGGATGGCGTCCAGAATCTCATAAGGGGGAAGGCTGTCCTGATCGGTCTGATTGGGACGCAATTCCGCGGAAGGAGGTTTTTCAAGACAGGCTTGCGGAATGCGTTCGCCGGCGCGATTTACGTAGCGCGCCAGTTCGTAAACCATGATCTTGGGTACGTCGGCAATCACGGCCAGGCCGCCGGCCATGTCGCCGTAAAGGGTGCAGTAGCCGGCGCCTAATTCCGATTTATTGCCGGTGCTTAGCAGCAGTGATCCGAATTTATTGGACAAGGCCATAAGAATATTGCCGCGCACTCGCGCTTGAATATTCTCCTCCGTCACGTCGCGGGGCTTTCCTCTAAAGACAGGTTCAAGCGCCTGGAGATAAGCCTCGTAGATGGGAGTGATGGGAATAATCTTGAAATCAACATGCAAATTGCGAGCCAGCGCTTCGGCGTCGCGGACGCTTCCGGGCGAAGAATAAGGGCCCGGCATACCTACCCCGGTGACGTTCTCGGGGCCCAGGGCGTCCGCCGCGATCGTGGCCACCAGTGACGAGTCGATGCCTCCGCTCAGGCCCACGATCACTTTCCGGAACCCGCACTTCATCACGTAGTCATGCACACCCAGCTTGAGGGCTTGATACACGCCTTCGGTTTCGGAAACCGGAGCGGGGCGGATTTCGAGCGGGCCGGACCTCCCCTTGTTCTCCTCCTCATTGAGGAGGGGAGTAAGGGGTGGTGAACCGGAGAGAGTGTCAAAGATCACCAAGTCTTCCTCGAACGATCGTGCGCGCGCGCAGATCTCGCCGCGGGCGTTGAAAGCCATGCTGCCGCCGTCGAAGACCAATTGATCGTTACCGCCCACCTGGTTTACGTAGACTACCGGCATGTGCCACGTGTCGGCGATGGATTTCAGCATGTCGTGGCGCAACTGGACTTTCTCCTTACTGTAGGGCGAAGACGCGATATTCAGCAGCAGATTGGCTCCGGCGCGGACACTCTCTTCGACGGGATTTCGTTCGTAGCGCTGCTTCCTCCAGAAGTGCTTGTCGTTCCAAACGTCCTCGCAGATGGTGATTCCCAGCTTGAAGCCGTTGTACTCCCGGACCACGATCGACCTGCCGGGCTCGAAGTAGCGCGATTCGTCAAATACGTCGTAGAAGGGCAGCAGGATTTTCGTATAATCCGCCACTACCTTGCCCTCTTCGATTAAAGCCGCCGCGTCGGCTACGGCTCTGCCCTGCACCGCGTGGGAGCGGCGCACGTACCCCACCAGCGTCGGGATGGGCGGCAGCAGGCCGGCCAACCGCACGAGTTCAGACTCCGACTTGCGGATGAAACCCGGCCTTTCCACCAGGTCGCGGGGCGGATATCCGCAGATGGCGAGTTCCGGAAACACCACCAGGTCTGCGCCCCGTTCTCGCGCGCACTGCGCATACTTCAGGATGCGCTCGATATTGCCGGTAAAATCCCCCACCGTCGTATTGATTTGCGCGAGGGCGATTTTCATGGCATCGATGATTTGTGAAGGGTGATTTGCGAATGAAGATTGCGGACGATGGACTTCCGGCTTCGTGGCAATTCCGATCGGAGCTATCGCGGAATGTACCTCGAAGCCCCCCACGGCCACAATTTCAAAAACGTGCACTCTCGAATTTCGATTTTCGAATTTCGAGTTTCGACATGCGTGCTAGGCGCTGAAAGAACTTCCACAGCCGCAGGTGGTCTTTACGTTCGGATTCTCGAACTTGAAACCTGCTCCCTCCAGGGATTCGACGTAGTCGATCTTGGTGCCAGTGATGTACATCAGGGAGGCCTGGTCAATAAACACTTTCAGGCCGTCGAATTCGTAAACTTTGTCCACCCCGTTGGTCTGGTTCTCAAAATTCATCTGATAGGAGAAGCCAGAACATCCGCCGCCCACTACGGCAACACGCAAACCCGCAGGGGCGGGGTTCTGTTGGGTCATGATTTCCTTCACTTTGGAAACGGCCTTGGGGGTAAGCTCAATTTTCATCGAACACTCCTTTGTGAATTACCTTATATCACTTACATCTGATGAGCCAACATACCAAAGAGATACAAGGAAAGCAACCCTCTGGAGCCCCGGCGCGGGCCCTAATGCCTCAATTAGCGCTCATGAACATTTTAGGGCACGCCACGGCGTGCACCTGCCAGGCTGCTGCGTGCGCGGGTATGCAAGTCAACTCTTTGACCGACAACCCGGTTTCACACAAAGCCGCAGAGTCCGCAAGTTCGCAAAGAGAAGCGAGGAAATCTCCTTGGCGTGTCTTTGCGCCCTTGCGCCTTGGCGTGAGTTGTTTCGTCTTTTCCCACTTTCCACTTGACAACCCTACGAGCCCGTGATAGCCTATAATTGTGGTCTTGTTGGAGACAATTCGTCGCAGGCGAGCCCCCCAATGTGCCGTTGCGCGACGAGCAGCCAAAGGGCCCGACAGGCGAAGAATGCCGCACTCTACAAAAAATGGAAAATAGTGGAAACGAAGCTAAGGAGTAGTTGAAAACAAAGGACATCGCTTTTTCGAAGGCAGCAAATTTCGCGCTTTTTGGGCGCGAATTTTCAGAGATTGAGCCCGCAAAGGAGCATAATTTGTGCAAACAAACCGAACTGGCGACTCGCCAGGCGAGCCCGAGACCGTGACGACGAGTCGGCTACACAACGGTGCGGTCACCCCAGGCGGTAGCTCCTTATCGGGAGGTAAGTTACGGTGAAAAGATATACGCTGGCGATGGCATTGGTCGCGGCCATTGGCCTGCTGCTAGACAGCGGCTGCAGCGGCCCGCGCGGCCACGGGAGCACGCCGCCCTTCACGCCTGCCCCGGGAACGCTGGCGATTTTCGGTGGCGACACTCCCTTCTGCGGCGTGCTTTCTTTCACGGTCACGATCACCGGCCTGACGTTGACGCCGCAATCGGGTTCGAGCCCGGTCTCGGTGCTTTCCAGTGGCACACAAGTGACGGTGGATTTCGCTTCCCTGATGGACTTGCCCACCATGCTCAATCTATCCAGCGTTTCTTCAGGGACTTACAGTTCGTTGGGAATAACTCTCGCCAACCCGCAGTTGACGTACATGGATACGTCCACCAGCCCTCCCTCAATCAAAACCGTCGCCCCTGCAATCTCAACCCTAACCGTAAGTTTGCCTCTGAACCCGGCAATCACCATCGCAAGCGGCGGCAGCCTGGCCTTGCAACTGGATTTCAACCTGCTCAACTCCATTACCGCCGGTGCCGGCGGCCTCTTCACGGCGACCCCGACTTTCACCGCCACCCCCGCCTCGGCATCGGGCAGCGTGGGTTATGCCCAGTTTGACGACCTGAGCGGGCTTGTCCAGGGCGTAAGTACAAGCTCAACGAATCCGTCATTCACCGGAAGCTTCACGATCTCGAGCCCAAATTCCCAAACCTTCACCGTCAACGTCAACAGCTCCACGAGCTTCACAGGAATCTCCGGCCTCAGCGGGCTGACTTCCGGGACCTTCGTTGAAATGACCGCCGTCCTCGATTCGAACGCGAACATCGTGGCCAATAGCGTGGTGGCGGAGGCTCAAGAGGACTCGGCGAACGGCGAAGCGGCCTTTGTTGGCCTGATCACCGCCGTGGCGCCGCCGACTGGCAGCGCAACGCAATTCACCATGCTGGTGCAACAGGAAAATCCCGATGTAAGCGGCCGGGTACCCGTTTTCTCCCTGTTAACGGTTAATATCTCTCCTTCATCGACGACTTTCGGGATCAGCGCGCAGGGCGCGGATTTTGCCAACTTCTCGTATGGCCCTAACAGCCTCGCTGTGGGTCAGCGCGTGGTCGTCCATGGCACGCTGCCCGGCGGGTCGGCCACAGCCTCCAGTGCCACGGCGCGCGCGGTGTTCCTGGGGCTTCAATCGATTCTCGGAAACTTGTCCACGAACCCCAGCACCCCGGTCGCGATCGCCAGCGATGGCGTGGACGGAGGCTTCACGTTGGTTCCCTGCTCTCCTCTGTTTCAGAACGCGCCGATTACGGCGTTGGTTAATCAGCAAACTGTTTATTCTGGACTTGCTAATTTGTCAGCACTTAATAACCCGGGCAGTCATTTTCTATTGGTCAAGGGGTTGCTTTTCTACGAACAGAGCACTACGACGTTCGGAGTCGAGAGTTGGACCGTGCCGGCCGGAGTGCAGGTGGCAACGGAGGTCCACCAACTGCCCTGACAACCCGCTGAGTAGTGTCATTCCGAGCGCAGCGAGGAATCTCGCCCTGGTTCGGAATTACAGAGTGCACAGAGCGAGATTCCTCGCTGCGCTCGGAATGACAGACTCGGTGACGGTTTTCCGCATCCTATGAGAGAGTGCTTGAAAGTGCGAAAGAACACTAGCAACTCATGCCATGTCGCATCGTGACCACGCCAAGTCGCTGCTGGCCCGCGCCGTGTGGGCCGCCGGGATAATTCTTGCCTGTTCCGGGCTGGTTTGCGCCCAGGACGCGGCTCGCTCAGGGATGGCTTATTTTCCGGCCGACACGCAGCAGATCGCGTATTCGAGTTTCGCACAACTGCGTTCTTCGCAGGATTATGCGCAAATCCGCCGACATGTTCTTTTTCAGCAGCTTCGCGGATTTCAGGAGCTCCTGCATTCGTTGGGTATTGACCCCGAGAAGGACGTTGATGAAGTGATGCTGGGCTGGCGCGGCGAGTCGCCGAGCGGGCCGGGGAGTTTCGGCGTGGCAGTGGGACGCTTCGAGCCCGATAAGGTCAGGGAGTTCTTCAACAAGACTCAATTGCCCGTGCAATCTTACGACGGCTGCGACCTCTACGCCTTTGGTTCAGGCGCCGACCAGGACGATACGTTTTTCACTTTTCTCGATTCCACACTGGCGGCCTTCGGACGTCTGCACGATTTGAAAGCCCTGCTCGATGTTCGCGAGGGTTACGCACCGCCCCTGGAAGTTAATCAGGCCCTCCAAGGCTACGTATCCGAACTCGCAGGCGAGTCGCCTCAGTGGGGAATCCTCACCGGGAAGGCTGCCGCCAACGTGGCCACACCCTGGCTGGCCGGTGGCAAGAAGACTAGCGTAGATTTGACGGCTTTTATGCAGCCGGTACTGGCGGTCCTTTATCGCATCGATTGGGACGTCGGCTTTGTTGCACACATCAGCGTGGTCTGCAAGTCGCCCGAAACCGCCGCAGGGCTTTTCCAGCTTTTAAACCTTCTCAAGTCGGCGCCGGTGTTTGCGGCCACGACCGGTGGTTCCGCACCGAGCCCGATCATCCAGAACCTGGATGCTCGTCAGGAAGGCCCGCGCCTCGAGTTGAGCGCCTCAGGGCCTGCGGATGCACTGGACCAAATCTTGAAGACAGATTGAGTCATCGGGTCATTGAGCCGTTGGGTCATTGAGTCAATGACGCAATGACTAAATCGCCCAATGGCTCAATCACTCAATTCGGCGTGAAGGGCTTCAGTTCCTTCTCGAAATCCGCCCTGGTGATTGACTCGCCATCGTTCATTCGGCTGAGCAGCCTGTCGATGACTTCTTTGGCTTGGTCTTTTCGGTAGGAGCGGATAAAGCCGTCAAAGAAATGCTCCCCCGCCATGGCGCGGTTGATTTCCGCTTCCTTGTTGTGGTCCTGCAACTCTGTAAAATAAACCACCCGGTATTTCCCGGAGTAGGTGGCTTCCTTGTAAACCTCGAACATGATCTTGTCTAATTCGGATGGCATGGCTCTCCTCGCGACTATGCCCTGGGGACTGGAAGCAGGGCAAATGCCCACGGCCATTGTCCCCGCCCCTCAAGGCTTAACAACAGGAGGACCAACGCACGGATCGGCGGCGCATACACACGTCCCAGGTCCAAACTACGGAAACAGCTCGAAAAAGCGGGTATGCCGCGGGCGATAGACGCTGAAGTGCCGCCGGTCGAGCGTGAAAATCTTGCGGATCATGAAACGCTCCGCTAATGCCACCAATGAAGCATCGGCCAAGTCCATCGGCTGATCAGCATACTTCTTCATGAGCAGCATCATCCGCCTCAGGTCCTCGAATAGAAGGTCAGCGACGACTATTCCCCTCGTTAGAATGGCTTTCCACAGGAACTCGCGCTCGTCCGTGTGCGGAAGGAGATAGAAGGCTTCCGAAACTACAGGCCAGCTCGTCACGAGGTTGCCGGCAAAGGCTTCGAAGGCGCGAAGCGCTTCCTCGTGCAGGCGGTCGCCACGGTCGACCATAGCGACCACTGGGCCAGTGTCACAAAGTGCCTGCTCGACGTTTGGCAAGCAGAATCTCCCTCACCAGTTCCTTGGCGTGCCGGGCGCGATCATGTCTGGGCAGGGCGGGATGCCGTGGCTTCAATTTGGCATAAAGCTCCGAAAAGATCTGCCACGAGGTGGGCGTCGACTCAGCCTGCCGTGCTTGCCAACGGGCTCGAAGCGCCTCTCGGATGACGCCCGATTTTGTTCCATGGCTTTCCCTGGTCAGCTCGCGCAGAATGCGCGAAGTCTCCCGGTCCAGCCGAAATGTGATTGTGCCACCCATGTCTTACATGGTAAGACTGGGGGCGCCCCGTGTCAAGCCAGCTTTGGAAATGTTCGCGATGTCGGCTGATGGACATGTGGAAGCACCAACAGGGCCCGCTCCTCAAGGAGGCTGAGCGGCACTGCTTTGTGCTTGCCTGCAGATCACGAGGGCACAGGAATTTCCAAATCACGGCATCTCTTGCGAGCCAGGATGTCGTTGATTTCAGTATGTCGGCGTACCGTCGAAGCCTTCTTCTTTCGGGGATTAACGTACACTGTGTGCTTGCCGCCTTCGCGAAGTTCCCGGCGTCCATTCTCTTCCACATGTCGGAGCAACTCTCGTCGCTTCACAGAGCCGCCACGGAGACAGGCTCCTTCAGGACGTCCTAGCCCTTTAGGTCTGTCTCTGCCAGTTCGCGGTTCGCCTCGAATACCAGCCGGATGGCTTCCTCGAGGTTCTTACGTGCCTCGTCCAGCGTGTTGCCTTGGGTACTCGCGCCCGGAAGCTCCTCCACCCACCCGATATAACCTTCCTGCACTTTCTTGAAAACGGCCGTCAGTTCCATCTTTTCTCCGCAATGTACTGCTAAGCGTAACATGCTATTCCGCCCAGGGCAATGCGGCTTCTGATTAGGCAGCGTGGAAGCGAACAAGAGTCGCGGCGCCGCAAGTTTCCCAGTCGAGCATCAGAAAGCAGGAAGGAAGAATGGCAAGTCAAAAGCTGCGGACCTAGGGAGCAGGGCACAAAGACAAAATCCCGCGCTCCCCTCTTTGTGGCCAATCGATAGGCGGGCACCCCACTTCATTGATTCATAACAAGGCAGCATTTTCACAACGGCCAAGATTGCTTAAACCAAACCCCAAGTAATTCTGTGAGAAACTGAAAGAACTACTATTACCCAAGCAGCCAAAATCACGATCGGAACGAACCACATCGGTACCGCACCGGCGAGGTAAGTCCATCGCCTATCGCGCGTCGCGCGTCCTCCAACTTTGGGCAAATACTCGAACCCCGCATCTTTGAGTTTGCATTCGATCACACCCCTCGCCTTGATAAGATCGGCCATAACGAAATGTGCTGCAATCAGGCTTGGATAGACAAGCACGACAACACATATGCCGACAACAGGAAGAAGCCAAAGAAGCACAGCGTGGAGTGGTATCTTCGGATTTAATGACGCCACAACGGCTGCAAACGCGCCAAAGAGGAACGATTCCGAAACCACCAGCCAAGTCATTCTGTGGTCGATAAGGTTGATTTCATGGCCGACTTTCGATTCGATCAACTCTCCTAGTGAACACAATTCGGTCACATCGCTAGCCGCATTCTCTTTTTGAGACGCCTCTTGAGGTCCAACACCCATCGGGTTCCAACCTGCAAGCTGACCCCAGGGAGAGGGCTGTCATTTTGAGGGTGGGCCCGGTGCCGCCGCGCCTCCGGCCAATCCAAAGTCTAAAATCCAAAATCGAAAATAATCCCCAGTCCCTAGCCCCCAGTCCCTAGTCCCTATTTCGAATGGCGTTGATCCCCACCGGCGTCTCGACTTCGTACGGCTCGGGAGGCGGTGCTACGACGGGCATGCCATCGAGTTCGGCGCGGAGTTTGGCTTCGAACTCTTTCAGCTTGGCGTCGATTTCGGTCTGTTTCATCTTGCGGCGGAGGATATCTTCGCGATAGCGCTTCAGGAAGTAGCTGATGGTCTCGACGCGAATCTTGATCGAGCCGGTGGGCTTGTTTTCGTCGATATCCTTGAAGGAGAAGTAAGGCGTGCCGGACTTGGTTACGGTTTCTTCGACGGCGGTATAGATCGGCGCGTCGTGGCCGCACTTGAAGCTGGATAGTTCAAGGGCAACGAGATTAGGATGCCGTGCCGTGTACTTGGCGGCCCACATTTTTTGCGAGGTGTTTTCGCTGTAGCTGTTCTTCCAGGCATCGCTGATGTCCATGGGATGCTTGATGATCCCTGCCTTGACGTCTTCCCCAAAGAGCGAGTTGATGATGTCCTCGTCGATGGGCAGCGATTGCAGCGTCAGAACGGGGTAACCGATCTTTTGGAACTCCTCGAGGATTTCGTGGTTGATGCCAGGATCGTTGTGGTAGGGGCGGCCCAGAAGCACGATGCCGATGCGGTCCTCGGCCTCCAGCCGTTTCAGGACTTCCCTGCCCTGGGCGCGCAGGATCTTATTCATGAATTCCTCTTGCGCCTTCATGCCGGCCTCGACAGCGCGGAGATTCTCTTCCCACGACAGGCCGAGGATGTCAATGAACTCGTCGTAGAGTTGCTTGGCCAATAGCGCCGGCTTGCCCGGATTCACAAACGTGTCGAGGAAGCGGATATTGTTCTCCTTGAAAATATCGCCTTCCTTAATGAACGCCGCTTTAATGGACTCCGGCGTTGTGGCCACGGTGGGGCAGGAGCGGTGCGACTGCGCGTACGGGAGGTCGCTCGGAAGGTCATCAATCATGGGGCAGAAGATGATGTCGAGCGGTTTCTTCTTGTGGATCACGTACAGCAGATTATGAACGTGCGGGATGCCGACCTTGGAGGGGAAGCACGGGTCGATGGCACCGCGCTTTGCCCCTTCTTTATACAGGCTTTCGTTCGTGAAATCCGAATAGACGATGTTTTCGGCCGGAATCCCCAGCGCCTCGAAATACGCGCTGAAGATCGGGTTTACGGAGTACATATTGAGGATGCGCGGAATACCGATGCGCAGATCCTTGCGCTTTTTCATCAGCTCGATGCGCTTCTTCTGCTTCGCGGTAAACGCGAACTTGGGCAACGGGTCAACAACCGGCGCGGGCGCGTAAGATTTGAACGGAGCCTTGGCGCCCAGTTCCGCCATATTGGGGTTGTCTTTCTTCGCGGCGTCCAAGCCCTTCTTGATCTCGCGCATGTCGGCAACGTCTTCTACCAAGCCCTTCTCGCAACTGTTGCCCACGATCAGGCGCTTGATGCCCGGCAGGATGGGGATTTTCGACTTCTTCCACGATTCGTCCGCACTTGCGATCTGCACGTCAATAAACGTCCGCATGCACTTGTTCTTGCAGAAATAGCAGCGCGTGTTTTCATTGCGATGCGTCGCGTAAGTGATCTTGTCGACCGCTTCGAAGCCGATAAAACTGGTTCGGTGGCCGTTTTGATAGAGCCGGCGCGCCTCGATGCCCGCGCCGATGGCGCCCGCCTCGCCGCAATGCTCGTGGACGATGACGTTCGGCTTCTGTCCCTTATCCTTGAAGCGCGATTCGATAAAATCCACCTGCGATTTGACCGCTGCCAGGTTGTGCTGCGTGCCGCCCTGCAAGATGAAGGTCTTGCCCAGCGACGCCAGATTCGGAATCTGGGAAACGTAAAGCCAGATATTCTTGGGCAGCACGTTGGCCAGGCCCGCCATGATTTCTTCCGGCTTCCATCCCTGGCGCTGAAAATCCACGATGTCGGACTGCATAAAAACCGCGCAGCCATACCCGAACATGGGCATGGCCTTGGCGCTGAAGGCGAGGTCGGCGTATTGCACAACATCGTGCCCGAATCCCACACAGGTGGACTGGAGGAAGTAGCCGTTGCCTGCTGAGCACTGCGTGTTCAGCTTGAAGTCCTTTACGCGGCCATCCTGGAGGATGATGAGCTTGATGTCCTGCCCGCCGACGTCGCAGATCACGTCGGCATCCTTGTAGAAATGCAAAGCCGCCTGGGTGTGCGCCACAGTTTCGACCAGGGCCACGTCGGCGTTCAGAACGTCTTTGAGGATGTCCTTGGCGTAACCCGTGCTGCCCACGCCCAGCAATTCGAGCGACGCGCCTTGCGACTCGACCTGCTTGCGCAGGTTCGAGAACATCTCCATGGTGTCTTCCAGCGGATTGCCTTTTGAGAGCTGGTAGCACTTCACCATCACCTCGCCCTCTTCGTTGACGAGGACGGCCTTGGTGGAAGTCGAGCCGCCGTCGATCCCCATGAAGGCGCGGACCTGATCTCCGGGGTGGAAGCGGTGCGGCACGAATTTCTTCGGCTTGTACCGATCTTTAAATGCCGCGAGCTCGTCTTCGGTCTTGTAGAGGCCGGAGCCGCCTTTTTTCTTCTTCTCTTCCGTGCGCCCGACGTTGATGTACCACTCGAGCTTCTCACGACCGGCGTAAATGCCCAGGTTCGGATCTTCATCCATCGCAAAGCGGACACAGCCAAGAGCGGCGAAGTATTGGGCGTTGTCCGGAACCGTGATGAGCTCCTGCGGGTCTTTGTCCGGCGGCAGGGGAAAGTTGCGTTCTTCCCAGACTTTGGGAATATTGTACTTCCAGCAGTCCTTCATCCCCTTGATATAGGTGTTCGGACCGCCGAGCAAGAGAACCACCGGGCGCAGCGTGTTGCCGCGCGTGAGCACCGACAGGTTCTGTTGGATGATGGCTTCGAAAAGTGAAGCCATGAGCTCGTCTGGCGGCACACCGCTTTTCTGCAGACCGTTGACGTCGGTCTCCGCGAAAACCCCGCATTTGCCGGCCACCGGGTGCAGCTTCAGGCCCATATAGCCCATATTGCAAAGCTCTGCGGCGGGAATTCTCAGCTTGGCGTTAATCTTGTCGATGACCGCGCCGGTGCCGCCCGCGCACTTGTCGTTCATGGAGGGGATTTTCTTTTTTCGGCCGGTCTCGGGATCTTCCTTGAAGATGATGATCTTGGCGTCCTGGCCGCCCAATTCGACGACCGAGCCGCATTCCGGGTAA
>Ga0116110_1001503_pt1 | contig 12414 bp, 7 predicted proteins | sample June2015DPH_8_50_FD_89719 | JGI IMG/M metagenome (GOLD analysis project Ga0116110, IMG submission 89719) | Peatland microbial communities from SPRUCE experiment site at the Marcell Experimental Forest, Minnesota, USA - June2015DPH_8_40 | ecosystem: Environmental > Terrestrial > Soil > Wetlands >...
CGCTGTCGCAGTGACGGTCGGTGTTGCGGTTGCCGTCGCCGTGACGGTCGCAGTTGCCGTTCTCGTCGCAGTCGCAGTAGCCGTCGGCGTGGCCGTAGCGGTTGCCGTAGGCGTAGGTGTCGCCACTATATAATTACAGGTGATGACGATGAGGCCACCCGAGCCTGCCCCGCCCCCGAAGCCAGCGCCACCGCCGCCGGCGCCGTAAGTGCCGCCGGCTCCGCCAGTGACGGTGAGAGACCCACCGCTACCGCCGCCCCCGCTCCCGTACGAGGGCGAGGCTTGCCATTCTGTACCGTCTCCGCCAGCGATCCCAAAGAAGGGAGAGACGCCGGAGCCGCCAGCGCCACCATCGCCCGCATCGCCTGAGCCACCAGGACCAGCGCTCGTCGATGTCCCGCCCGTTCCCGCATTGCCAGCCCCGTTGGGGCCCGCCGCTCCGCCGCCGCCTCCAGAACCCGTCGCGGGAGTGGTAGTGCCACCTGCGCCGCCTGAGTAGCCGGTACCGCTGCCAACCGCACCACCGGCGCCGCCTGTCTGACCGGACGCAGTTGACCCGCCACCTGCGCCGCACGAGGAAGCAGTTACGCTCGTGCCGTTGAAAAAAGTGTTTCCGCCGTTGGTCGCCGCAGCGCCCCCAGCGCCGATTGCGTAGTTAATGATATTGCCGGTAGTCAGCGAGAGATCGCTGACCTTGCTGTAGGCTCCCGCACCGCCGCCTCCGGATGAAGCACCTGTCCCGCCGCCAGCACCGCCGCCGATGCACTCGATGGTGTTATTGGAGCCGTTACAGACGGCCGGAACGGTCCAGCTAGTGCCGGTGGTAAGAAAGACGACCGTTGAGGTCGGTGTCGGCGTTGCGGTCAAAGTCGCAGTTGGCGTCGTGGTGACCGTCGCTGTCGCCGTAGCGGTTGGCGGCACCACCGTCGCAGTGGCCGTCGCGGTTGCCGTCTTAGTTGCGGTTGCGGTCAGAGTCGCAGTTGCAGTTGCGGTCAAGGTCGCGGTTGCGGTCGGCGTTGCCGTTAAGGTGGCCGTCGCCGTCTTCGTCGCAGTGACGGTCGGTGTCGCGGTTGCCGTCGCAGTGACCGTCGCTGTTGCGGTCGCCGTCGCAGTGACCGTCGGTGTTGCGGTTGCGGTCACAGTCGGCGTTGCGGTCAAAGTCGCGGTGGCCGTTGCCGTCTTAGTTGCAGTTGCAGTTGCGGTCACAGTCGCAGTTGCGGTGGCCGTCTTCGTCGGCGTTGCGGTTGCCGTCGCGGTCGCGGTCGGCGTCGCGCATCCATACCCAGTCACGACCAAGCCGCGTTGGACAGAGAACGCATACGAGGTGCCCGATCCCGCTCCTTGCAGGTAAAAGGTGGACGTCCCCTGTGGGGTGGTGCACGCAGTCTTGATCGTCAGCGTCACAGCAGTACCGCAGTCCTCGGTGGCGCTCGGACTCCACGACACAGTCACGCCAGTCGGCGGGGTCCACGCGGTGCCCGCGGTGCCTGGGTTCCCAGCCGTCCCCGCTGGGTTAACAAGGCTGTAAGTGACGGAGGCGCTACCAGTGGCGGTACAACTGACCGAGTAGGTTGCTCCGGTGCCTCCAGCCGGAATCGTGGAAGGTGTCTGCGCCCCCAACGTGACGCCAGTCACGTGGTCGGTGAACCGATCCTGCGCGGTCAGGCCCGAGGTCTGCCCGGTCGCCGTCATCACGAACGTCACGCCGCCGTCGGTATCGCTAATAGAGAAGTTACTGGAGTCGGTGAATGAGCCGGTCGAGTCCGCATTGTCGTAAATCGTGGGGTTTCCGTCGCCGTTGGACTGCACAATCTGGATGGCAACCTGCTCGTTGGGTGCGAATCCGGTTCCATAAATCGTCACGTCCGAGCCCGGCGGATAGTCGGGCTTATCGGTGCGGATGGTCGGATAGGAAAACGTCGCGGTCTGCGTGAGCGGGTTGCCCGAGCTGTCCAGTCCTCCGCTTATCAGCAACTGGCCGACCGCGGGTACGGCAAAGAAATTTGCCGCGAATTCATCCGCCGCAGTGCTCATCGCCCCGCTGGCTGGCCCGTTGGCGACGAAGGCATTGACAATCGGATCGTAAACTTCGCTCGTGGCGACCGGCGCGCCCGCGTTGGTGCCGCCCGCGATGAACACCTTGCCGTTGTAGGGCAGCGTCACGCCCACATGGCCGCTGCGCGCGGTGATCATCTGCGCGGTGAGCGTGGTGAAAGTATCGGTCGCGATACTGAACTCCTCGGCCGAATCCAGGGCGTTGCCGTTGGCATCCTGACCGCCTTCGATCAGCACGTCGCCATTCATATCGAGCAGCATCGATGCGCTGGCCAGGGTGCGCGCCGTGTTGAGGCTGCCGGTCTCGGAGACGGTGGCGCTGATGGGATTGTAAATCTCGGCGCTGGCAAGCGGCCCGGAAGAATCCGCGCCGCCGGCGATCAGGACGGTGCCGTCGGCGAGCAGCGTCGCGGTATGATCCTGCCGCGCGTTGCGCAAACTGGCGGCAGCCAGCGAAAATGTTTGCGAGGTCGGATTGTAGATCTCAAGGCTGGCGAGCTGCCCCGATGCGCCGCTTCCGCCGGCGATCAGGACGGTGCCGTCGGTGAGCAGCGTGGCAGTGTGATGGCTGCGCGCGGTATTCAGCGAAGGCAGCGCGGTGAATGAATTCAGCGTCGGATTGTAGAGTTCAGCCGCGGCAAGCGGGTTTCCTGAACTGTCAGCGCCGCCCGCAAGCAGGACGGTGTTGTCGTTCAGAACGGTTGCCGTCAGACCGGAGGCGGCGGTAGGAAGGCCGATCGGCACCGCGGTGAAGGTATTGGCCGACAGACTGTAAATTTCAGCGCTCGTGAGCACGCCAGAGCTGCCGGTGCCGCCGGCGATAAGCGCCCCGCCGTTGGGAAGCATCGCGGCGGCGTGATTGGCGCGCGCGGTGTTGAGACTGCCGGAAACCGACCACACGCCGGGCGCCTCCGCCGATATTGGAAGCGCAAGCACTAGGACGACGAGCAGAGACTTCAGGACAATACGGCCAATGCGACCCGCGGGTCCGCAGCGCTTTTGTTCGATAGATTTCATATCTTCCCCTTCCTTTTTCCGCTCGATCCCAGAAGGGCGGACTCGCACAAAGCCCGAATAGTCTTGCGGTGTCTCTTCGCCCCTCTGCCCGAAGTGTCACTGGGCATCGGCAATTAACGCGGAATTATCGCAAAATATCCACCATGAGTAAATAGGAGATAGGATAAGCTAAAGAAATAGCTGAAATAACCAAGAATTATCTGAAACTTAGAATAAGTTCTCTGAAGATTACAGCTAGTTATCTAAACAGACAGTTAGCCGAAGTTAACAAGGCGTTGACCCGTTCGGATACAATCAGATAGGAAAGCCGACTTTGAGGCGAATTTCTTATAAGGACGCGGTCGGGGGCGCGGCACCCCCCTCGCTCGGCCATCGGAGATGGCCGGCGTTCATCGAGGCCGCTAGTCCCGGTCGTTCCCCTTGCCGCTCAAATTAACCACCTGCGGACTATTGGCGGCGTCGTCCTGGAGCGGCAAGTTGCCAGTTCGCTTCCCCATGGCGGTCGGCGCGAAGGTGACACTGACGGCGCATGTGGTGTGCGCTGCGAGGCTGGCGCCGCAGGTATTGGTTTGCGCAAAGTCACCGGTAACCAACATTCCGGTAAATTTCACCGCCACCCCGCCGTGGTTGGTTACTTTGAAAGTCCTTGCTGAACTGGTGGTGCCAAGTCTGTGGTCCCCGAAATTCAACTTCGCATGCGAGATTGACAACGCGCCGGGCGTGGACGTCGCAGTGGGCGTCGCGGAAGCCGTCGGTGTTGCGGTCCGAGTCGCGGTCGCCGTGGCGGTCCGAGTCGCAGTTGCCGTGGCGGTCCGAGTCGCAGTCGCCGTGGCAGTCCGAGTCGCAGTCGCCGTGGCGGTCAGAGTCGGAGTCGCCGTTGCGGTTGAGGTTGGCGCTGGCGTCGGGGACCCGGTGGGAGTCGCGGTGGCCGACGGCGACGGCGTCGCGCTTGGAATGGGCGTTGGGGCCGGCGGGGAATCGCTGATGAGCAAAACGTGCGCCTGATAAGGCTGGTATGTGGCGGAGAAGCTCGTGCTGGTATCCGGCGCAGTGCTGACTCCGGTGTCGTAGTCGATAATGCTGGCCGCCGGCTGCGCAAGCGTGAACTCGGCGGTCACGGGCGACGCGGTGTAGTTGTACGAGAACAGGTAGCGGGTTCCGCCGCTCCCGAGCTTGGTCTTGGTGAACACGGTGCCCGCCTCGGAGTTCTCGGTGATCACCGGGGCGTCGGGGCTGAGCAGCTCTGGCTCCAGCGATTTGATCTCGGTGGTCACGTTGATCAGCTCCTGGTAAAGCGCCGCGTGCTCGACCGGATCTTTCACTTCATTGAGCCCGCGCAGGCCGTATTCCCAGTAAAAGAGTCCGTTCGCACCCTCGACGATAGCCATCCAGCTCATGTCGTGGAGTTGCTGCTGGGTCGGCCATGCGGATTCCAAATCCAATTGAAAAAACTGGATGACGGTCCACACCGGGCGCGAGCCGTAGCCAGCCTGGTACGCTGCGCGAGTGCGATCCGCAACTTCGGCGAGATCGTTGCCGGTGAGGGCGGCAAGCGGATAGGCATCGACGCCCAGAACATCGACGGTGTCCTTCCAGGCCGGGAGAGCGAGCGGGGTGTTGAGGACAGCCAGGTTGAAGCCCGAGGGATCGGCCGCCTTGATCAGGCCGTACTGGGTGAACGTTTCCGGTTGCCGGCTGAGCGCGGGCTCGTCGCCAACGTAGTATCCCACCACGCTGGTGTCGGAAGAAAATGCCGCCGCGTAATCGGAAATCAGCGTGTCCTGATTCTCGGTTCCAAACTCCTTGGCGGGGCCGGCCGGCCAAGCTGCGAGGCCCGTATAGAAGGCGGCCACGTCGGGCAGAAACGCAATCCCGAACTGCTTCATCGCAGTGGTGTATGCGGTAATCGCCGGCGTCTGCGCATTGGTAATGTAGTAGTTGATAATCATGTTGATCGGCGCCTGCGCGATCGCGGCAAGCCGCGGCACGTAGTAAGCCGAACTGTTCGAATAATCAGTCGTGTCGTAGATTCCGAGCACGAAATGAGGGTTGCCGTCGATGAAATGCGCAAGATTGGCGGGGTCGATCCACGCCTTCATGCCCGCGCGCAGCGACGCGCCGAGCTTCACGATGGCGTAGGGGCTTTGCGCCATCAGAACGTTGCCGCTGCCATCCTCGAGTATTCCCGCAACCTGGTAAACCCCAAGCGGCAAGGATGTCATGTCGAGGGTGCCCGTGAACTGAGCCAACTCGGGAGTAACGGTCTGGCTGGCGACAATATTGCCGCTGGCGTCCGTCGCGTTGATTACGACTTGCAGGCTCGACAGCGCGATCCCGGCAGGCGGAGTGACGGTCAGTTCCACGCTTGCGACCTGGCTTTGATCGGAAAACATCATTCCGCGGTAGTTCGGGTACAGCAGAAACATCTGTAGTCCCGGCGGTATCTCCTGCTGCAGCGTCATGTTTGCGAACCAGGCGCTTCCGGTCGGCACTGCGCCGTAGGTCTGAAGGCGAACAGACGAGTTCACCCCTGAGGGGACGGTCAGATGCTGCACAGTCGTGGTGGTCCAGTCGGTGGTGCCGGTCATAATAGGCGAGCGGCCATAGCCGAACAGATCGAAATCCGCGCCGTCGACGGACTTTGAGCCGACAAGATCTTCAGTCATGAGCTCGCCGCTGAGCGTGTACTCCTGCCCACTGATGACCGCGAGCGAATTCTTCGCGATCGGAGCGAAGCTGGTGCAAGTTGCGAGTTGGCTCATCTCCAGGCTGGCGGCGCCGTTGGGCGCCACAGTGGTGGGATCGAGACTGAAGCAGGGGCTCGAAAATGTCCAACCGGTTGTACCTTGCGAGAAATCGCCGTTCACCAGCAGATTAGACCCCAACGACCAGCCGACTTCCGGAGCGGTCAAGCCGCCGTCGACAACTGTCTGAGCAAAGGCGGGAGATCCGCGTATCAGCGAAAGAGTATACAATAGTAATACCAAAACAGAGCATTTAGCTAATGACCTAGTAGCTAATGATGTAATAGATAATGATGTATAGTATCGGTATCGATGCGACATAATCGTTGCCTTCGCTTGAGTTGATGTGCGCTTCACAATCACTCAAAGAGCAACTTCCCTGCCGCTAGAGGTCTGTCAGCCGTCGATACTCATGGATGTTGCAGGGTGGAGCACTCTGTCGCGTAACCGCACACGATCTTCACGCCCATGACGCATTTGATTTGGCGAACGAGCCAGCCGGGGTTCTCCGCTGTGTCGAGCGGTTGGCGTTCGAGCGTCGATGGAGCCCAAAGAGGCTCCGTAGCGCAAAGTTAAGATGAGATCCGGCATGGGATTGGCGGTACTGTCCGAAACTGGACAGTAGCGAATTGGCCCCAGTGCCAGCTTGCCTAAGATTCGAGGGATCGCGTCCTCGCTATGCCGGCACGGCATTCACATGGCATAGTGGCGGAGCACAGTTTTTCTATGGAGCGCGAATCGTCACAATGCCCCCCGAACCGGTAAACCGGGCAGCGCCACCGGATGAGGCGTCTGCACCGGAGATGAACGCCGCGGACGCGAGCGATGGCCACCGGGAAGCCGCTCACAAACTCAGGGAGGCGCTACTCAAGACATTCTTCACCGGTCTTTCATGGACCGCAGCGGCGCGCGGACTGACCTCCGTTGGCACCGCCGCGCGGTACATCCTCTTCGTGCGGTTGCTCAAACCCTTTGACTTCGGCGTGATCGCCAGTGCGACCTTGGTCTGCACGGCGCTGAGTGCGGTAAGCGATCCGCGCATGGGACAGGCGCTCATCCAGCAAGAGGATCGGATCGATCCGTATCTTGACACTCTTTTCACGACCTATCTTGTGCGCAGCCTGATTATCGGATTGATGCTGGTCGTTTTCGCGCGTCCGCTGGGCAACTTTTTCCATTTGGGCGAGGCCTACACTGTTTTCTGGGCTATCGTTCCACTGCCCATCCTGCAATCGATTCAGAGTCCGCGGCTTGTTTCTCTTTATCGGCGTCTCGATTTCCATTTCGTGACCATCATGAACGTTTCGGAGGTTGCGGCGAGTTTGATATTCGGCCTTATGGCCGTGCTGTACTGGCGCGACTGGCGCGGTCTGGTGTTCTCGTTGCTCGCCGGCGCGGTGGTGCGGGATATTTTGACCTACTGGCTATTTCCGCATTGGCCGCGGCTGAGCTTCAGCATGGCCCACGCGAAGACAATGCTGTCGTTCGGATTGTGGTTCAGCTTCGGCATGCTGTGCGAATTCATTGCGAAGCAACTCGACAATCTGACCGTCGGCCATCTGCTCGGACCCGGCGCGCTGGGTAACTACCAAATGGCCTTTCGCGCAGGCGAGATGCCGGTCGCGGAATTTACGATGTCCGCATCCCTGGTGACGTTTCCGATGGTGGCGCGACTGCGCAAGGATCGCCGCGCAAGAGTGCGCCTGTACTGGTCCGTGGTAGGGGTGGTGGCTGCGGTCGGGCTGGCATACGCCGCGTTCATATTCGCCTTTGGCAATCAGGTCGTTCTCCGGTTGTTCGGACCAGCCTGGATTCACGCGGTGAACCCGCTCAAGGTCCTGTGCATCTACGGGATCCTGCAGGGGATCCTGGTGGTCGGGCGAAGCTTTCTCAACGGGCTGGGAAAACCGGAACGATACGTCATCGCGGCAGCCACTCGCGCAGCGGTTCTGGCGATCGCGATCTATCCATTGACGGCGTGGCACGGGCCGGTCGGCGCCGCGGCCGCGGGAGTAATATCTATTTTGGTCGCGCTGCCGATAATGGCCTATCTGCTGCAGCAGACGGATTAGGCCGGTGAGATGAGTTCCCCCAGTACCGCGACGGCGCCATCGCCAATCATGCAATCGGGACGGCCGCTGGTCAGCATCATAATCACCAACTACAACTACGGCCGCTATTTGCGCGCCGCAATTGACAGCGCGCTTGCACAGACTTACCCGCAGGTCGAAGTAATCGTGGTTGACGACGGCTCAACCGACGGATCGCGCGAAATAATCGAAGCATACGGGAAGCGCGTCATCCCGATCATCAAGCTCAACGGCGGGCACGGCTCGGCGCTCAACGCCGGGTTCGCGGCGAGCCGCGGCGAGATCGTGATGTTCCTGGATGCCGACGATGAATTGACTGTGCAAGCCGCCGCGCGGGTGGTGGAGGCATGGCGCCCGGGCGTCGCCAAGGCGCAGTTTCAGCTCGAGATGGTCGATAATCGCGGCAAGCCGCTCGGACGGCGCGTGCCTCCGTTCAACGGCTTCATACCCAACGGCGATATCCGCGATCGAATCGTGCGCTTTGGCGAATACCCGTCCTCGCCTTCGAGCGGCAATGCATATGCTCGCGCGGCGCTGACCCGGCTGATGCCGCTGGACGAAGCGATCTGGTTTGCCGCCGCGGAGAAGCCGCTGGTTTTCCTGACGCCATTCTTTGGCGACGTGGTGTCGATTTGCGCGCCGCTCGGCCGCTACCGCATTCATGAAGACAACGACTCGCGTCTCAAGGGTCGCCATCTCGAAGCCCTTCATCGGCGATTGAGCGCGGTGTTTTTCGTTCCGGAAACGATTTGCGCCGTCGCGGCGGCCAAGGGGATCGAGCTGGATCCCCGCGTCCTGGGTTCAACCTCGCGGCGGATCAAGCTGCGAATGGCTTCAATCCGCCTTGATCCGAAGACTCACCCAATCGCGGGCGACACCCGGCTCAAGTTGCTCGTCAAGGGAATCCGAGCGTCGATCCGAGAGCCCGATTTGGCTGTCAAAGTGCGGGCATCGCAGCTGATCTGGTTCGTCGTGATGGCGGTCGGGCCGATGTCGGTGGTCTCGCGTTTGGCCGCGCCCGGACGATAGGCGCCGCGAACCTATTCGCTCTGTCGGGGCGAACCGTTCGTCGCCGCCTGCGCAGCGTCCGGCTTTATCAAGTAGGCAGCCCGATCGTGGAACTGGCGAAGCCTTGGGACCGAGTTCGGCGACGCGATACGGCCAAGAAATTCATTCACCGCGCGCGCGCATCCATCCCAGTTGTAATAGTCATCGACAATTACTATTCCGCCCGGCGCGACATGCGGATACAGATTCTCCAGGCAGACGCGGGTGGAATCGTACCAATCGCCGTCGAGGCGCAGAACTGCGATCTCGCAAGGAGGAGCGAACCCCGGAGTCGTTTCATTGAACCATCCCTTGACGAGCGAAACTGAACTTGCGCCGGAAAGCTTCATTGCTGCCGCAGCTTCTTGTTCAGCGGCGGTGCAGTTGTTGTAGTAAGTCGGCGACTTGGTATTGCTTTGCCACGCGGTCGCCGCCACACCGTCGAGATCTTCGCGCGCGGGCGGCAATCCCTCGAAGCTGTCGAACAGAAAGTAGTGCCGATCGGGACCGAGCACCTCGGCCATCCCGGCGCTCATTCCCCCGCGCCACACCCCGCACTCCACCACGCACCCGGAAATCTTTCTGAACTCGAAGCAGAGTTCCAGGTTGTTGACGTACTTGACCTCGTGAATCATCGTATAGGCGCGAAATTTCCTGTAGATTTTACTGAAGCTTGAGCGAAGGCGGCGCCTTTCCAGATTGGCCGCGATGACTGCGGGTTTGGGCAGCAGATTCGAGAGACTCATTTTCCGCGATGGTATCTGATGGCGCCGTTGTTTGCGAATCGCTAGACAAAATAGAGGCGGGAACTGATGCGCAAAAGCCTGGCACACTATTACGCCGAAGATATGTATGAACGCGATCGTACGCGCGACTCCGCTCGAATCGTCGTGCCGATGGTGGTGGCCCTCACTCATCCGTCGAGTGTGCTGGACGTCGGTTGCGGCCGTGGCGCGTGGCTGGGCGAATTCAAGGCGCAGGGGATAGCGAAAATCGTCGGACTTGACGGCGACTATCTCAAGCCATCGACGCTGCTGTTTCCGGCCGATCGCTTTCGTCCCACCGATCTGAGCAGCAAATTCGAGATTCCGGCAGGTCGATTCGACTTGGCCATGTGCCTGGAGGTTGCAGAGCATATCCCCGCAGCCAATGCGCGGCACCTGGTGCGGCAGCTGACCTCGGCGGCACCGCAAGTTCTGTTCTCCGCGGCGCCTCCTGGTCAGGGGGGCGAAGGACACGTCAACTGCCAGCCCCTGTCCTACTGGCGGAAGATTTTTGAAGAGTTCGGATTCAGGATGCTCGATCCATTCCGGCCCAAGCTTCGCGACGACCGAAGAGTGGCCTGGTGGTATCGCCAGAATATGGTCTTGTTCGCGTCGCCTGACGCGATCGCCGGCAATCCGGCGCTGGCGGACTGCCCCGAGGTCGAGCGGGGGCTTGAGTCTGAATGGGTCCACATGTGGGTGGCTGATGCGCAAGCGGAAGGGCCTGCGAGGCGCGCGCGAAGGCTGACTCGACGGGTGCTGCGCCGCGCCTCGAAGGCATTGCGGCCTAAATCCTGAAGGGGATTCTCCGGCTCCTGAAGAGCCCTGCCCATTCCATCCCTATCAACGCCAATTTTAAGCGGTAGAGTACCATGCCAACGGTTGAGCAAAACTTGATTTTGTGGGGCAAGCCGGACGGCTGGAAGGACGACGGCGACAAGTGGTCGGTAAAATGGGGCGGAACAGATCTGGAGTGGTGGGCTTCGATCTTCCCCCGCATTCGGAAGTTCCTCCCCGCGTCCACGATTCTTGAAATTGCGCCCGGCTTCGGCCGCTGGACACAGTTCCTCAAGGGATTTTGCGAGCAGCTCGTCGCCGTTGACGTCTCCCCGGCCTGTATCGAGAGGTGCAAGGAACGCTTCGCGTCGGACCCGCACGTGCGATGCTACGTGAATGACGGCAAGTCGCTGGCGATGGTGGAGGACAGGAGCGTTGACTTCGCGTTCAGCTTCGATTCACTGGTGCATGTCGAGGCGGACGTAATCGCTGCGTATCTGAATCAACTCGGCAAGAAATTAAAGCCCGGCGGGTTCGCCTTCTTCCACCACTCGAATCTCGAGTCGTACCGCAGGTCCATTTGGCTGCCCAAGGCGATCGGCCGGCCCCAGCCGATTGGCGCCGACGCCGCCAAGCCGGCGCCGATGTCGCGGAGTCTATGGCTGCGACGGCGGCTGCAATCGAAGCTGACGGATTGGGGCCTCGTCAACACGTTCGACAATCGCGCCGAATCGATGAGCGCCAGAATATTCCGGGAATCATGCGACGCCGCCGGACTCGATTGCAGGTCGCAGGAACTAGTCAATTGGAACCACGGTCCATCGTTGATCGACTGCTTTTCCGTGGTGACGCCGCGCGACGGGAAGACACGCAAGCCATTGCGGCTGCTCAAAAATCCTCATTTCATGGATGAAGCGGAACGGGCGCGCCGCATCGCGGAGTTTTATTCCGGTGGGTCGCGAGATTAGGTCAGCGTGCGGCGCGCGCGCGCGCCGGCTCGGATTGGTCTACCTCGCCGGACGGCGCCTTACCGGGCTGGGTTAGCGGCTGCCGACCGGTTCCGAAAAATTCGCCCCACCAGTAGTCCTGCTGCGGAATCTTGAATTCCCCCATTGCGCTCAGCTTGCGCCCGACCAGCCAGATGAGCGTGTCTCCCTTGGGCTTCTCAAGAAATTTGCCCATTGGCGTAGTGTACCGCTGATAAACGACCTCGAACCCGTTCAGGGTCAGCGCGAGGCCGAGTCCCTTGGGATCAAACGTATGGAAGCCGTGACCGACGTATCCGCTGACCGGAGTGCAGAGCACATAATGGCCGCCGGGAGCGACCATCCGCATGCAGTTTTCGATGCATTGGCGGGTGTCGAAAACGTGCTCCAAACAGCCGATGTCGATGAACATGCCATAACGATTGTGAAGCTCGGCAGCGACCGGCTGATTCATATCGAGCCGGAGGTTCGCGCGGCTGTCGTACCAATCAAGGATGTCGATGGTTTGCACGCCGCGCTTTCGGAGCAGCGCACCCAAATCCGGCTGATCGAATTCGGCGGAAACTGTCCAAGGCAGATTGTGCAGCAGCCAATGATGCAGCTTTATCACCTTCTCGCGAATCGACAGTTTTGCCCACGGCTTGCGAAAGATATCCGGAATATTGATCTTCGTGACACCCCACGACAGTATCGGATCGCCGACGATCCCGGGTAGCGCCAGGATTTCCTCATATATCGGAACGTGTTGCGCAATTATGGGCATGGTATCGCAGTGGACAGCTTACGCCCGAGGTCGTCGGAATCCCATCGGGGCGAGCCGGGCGATTGCGGCCTGAGACCGTCCGCTGGGCCTCGCCTATCGAAACACCCGGTAGGGGACTGCGGCCGGTTATCAGACGTTTTCAGTCTCAGCCCGGCTTATTGATTGGGCGCC
>Ga0116110_1001521_pt1 | contig 12332 bp, 16 predicted proteins | sample June2015DPH_8_50_FD_89719 | JGI IMG/M metagenome (GOLD analysis project Ga0116110, IMG submission 89719) | Peatland microbial communities from SPRUCE experiment site at the Marcell Experimental Forest, Minnesota, USA - June2015DPH_8_40 | ecosystem: Environmental > Terrestrial > Soil > Wetlands >...
CAGGTCGCCCGGTGAATCGGCCACGTAGCGGGCACGCCACGCACATGACATGCTGCCGACCTGTTCATTACGAGGGTAGTCCGTAACACCTGTGCCTCCGCCTGTCCGGCCAGCGACCAGCAATAACGGTCCACGCGCGTCCGCAGGCGTCCGGTCGTGTGCACGGCGAATGTCACCCAGCTAGTCACTCACCGCCGTGCTGCTAGCGCAGGTGATCTTCCCGGTGGCCCAGGAGCACCCGCTCCGGGCGGTGCAGCGGGGACCACCAGGTCTCCTCGCAACCTGGAGCGTTGCACCAGACCTTGACGTGGCCGTTGCGCGCTCTCTGGGCAGCCGGACAGTCGCACGCTTCCCAGGTGATCGTGATGGTGCCCGGCTGCCATGGATGGTGGAGACGGCACTCTGCAGGCCAGGGTACGCCAGTCATCCGGCCAGTAGAACATACTTTCGGCTAGCTGGTCTCCCCGCCATCCCGGAGCCTTCCGGGTGGTCCGGGGCACGGCACCGCGCCGAGAGATGCGGTATACGGTGGCCAGTGTGGCGTAGCCCCGAGGGCATGCACTGGCGGAGGTCGATGCTCGATGGCAGACGGCGGAGTTCTGCTAGCAGGCGAGGGGAAGGGGTTTCCTCTTCCCGGAGCCAGAATCGTTTTCAAGGTATGGGGCGAACACGAACCAGGCAACCATGATGTAGCGGAGTTCACAGCGGAGCCTGGATTCCGTGGTCCACAGCCCCACATCCACCGAGTTCATGAAGAGCTGTTCTACGTCCTTGAAGGTGAGTTCGACTTCTTGGTGGGAGATGAGGTCGCGCGGGTCGGTCCTGGTGGCTTGGTGAACATACCGCCCGGAGTGGTCCACGATTTTCGCAATGTGGGTTCGACCCCGGCCCGATGGCTGGGTATTCATTGTCCAGGTTTCCTCGTCCGCTACTTCGAAGAGATCGCTGCCCTGGTCTCATCGGGCAACTTCAGTGAACCTACGTTTCACGAGTTGCGGCTCAAGTACGACATAGATGAGGTCGATGTGTCGTGGGGCGAAGCCTAACTAAGGGCCAACGACCTTCTCTTGCAGGCACGCTCTGGTGCGGGCAGTATGTTGGTAGCTGAGACAGCGGACACGCTTGCAGGAGATGGCGACTGTGGTGACGGACCCCGCGCCGGATCAGAAGACTTCCCCGCCGGGCGCACGGCGGCCGGTGGCTATGACTCCCTACGCGATCGCGGTCGCCTTGTTCGCCGCCTTCGTGGTCGGCGGCATCCTCGGCAAGGTCATTCCGCTGTGGCTGGTGGCTGTGCTGGGTCTTGTGATCGGTGCCGCCGTCTTCGTTTTCGTGGATCGCCACCCGCGCCTGCCCCGGAGCCGGTAGGGCTGTAGGTTTCAAGGAGCATGTCATGATCGTCGTCCTTGGGCTAATCATTCTGGTCGCGGCCATAGTCGTCGGTGTGGCCGGTGTGCTCAGCAACGCTGGCAGCGCGCATGCGCTCACTCACGGGTTCGCGGTGCTCGGCTACCACGTGACCGGCTCCACCGGCACGCTGTTCCTCTACGGCATCGTGGTCGGGGCCCTCGCCATGCTCGGGCTGAGCCTGCTGCTGGCGGGAGCGCGCCGCACCTCGCGCCGCGGCAGTGCCTCGCGCCGCGATCTCGAACACTCCCGCCGTGAAACGGCCGCAGTCAGCCAGCAGCGCGACGACCTCCTCAACCGTGCCGAGGCCACCCCTCCCGATACGGCGAAGGGGCAGGAGAAGGGCTAGCCTGCGCGTGGTGGTGCCTAGTTCGACGCAGGCGGGGGGTGAGCGTATTGATTTGCGGAAACGGTAGCGGGCACGTTTACGGCTCCGGGGGCGGTGCGTCCTCTTCTGACTTGGGGATTCAGGGATTAGAGGCAAGCTCGTGGCTACGTGTGGACCACGGGTCAGCGCAGTATCCGAGTTTGGTGAGGGATTACCGCGCCGGGGGTTTCCCGGGCCGCCGCCGCATTCGCAGGGCACCTAGGAGAAGGGCGCCGAGGAACACGACAATGCCGATGATCAGCAAATACAGCAGGCCCTTGGCGACGACACCCACGATGCCGAGCACGATCGCCACGATCACGAGGAGTAGGAAGAGGGCAAGCATCTGATGTTCCGCTCAGTCGTGCTGGTCAGCGGCGGGCCAGTTGCCGTTCACCGCCGGTGCCTGGCTGATATGTCAGGCCGTAGTGCTTGAAGATGGCCTCTTCGTCGGCTGATGGCAGCTCGCCGTCGGTGCTGATCGAGGGAGAATCCTTCACTTGCTTTCTGTCGTGAGCGACCTTGAGGTATCCGGGACCCACGGTCGCCTGGGCCAGGGGAACGAACACGAGCCGGTGCCGGGTAGGCATCCCGACCTTGACGGTGGCGAACGCTGGCAGGTCTGTGCTCGTGTCGACGTAGATGGCCTCCAGCTCCCCGATCTTGTGACCGTCGGAGTCAACAACGTCGTGGCCCCGCCACTCCCGGATATCGCCTGCCTCGAACACGCCCGCCTTCCTCTCCGCGGCATTGCATGTGCTCACAGTCATTCCCCGTATGGGATGCCGTATAGAGCCAGCGTAGTCCTGCCAGGGTGGTGCCGTTGTCCTGCTCGCGTGTCGCTCGTCTCCTCCCCCGTCCTCCTGATAGGTGCCGGGTCTTTCCGGGGAAGATCACACTCAGGGGTGGCGCGGAGCGCCATCGCGCCAGCGACGCGAGCGCAGCGAGCGCCCTTGAATGTGATCTTGCGCGGCGAGAGGATGCCCGGCGCGTGGAGGACGGCCCGGCCAGCTCGTGCGGGCGCGGTCATCGGGGAGCGTTGGGGCGTCGGCCGCCTGCCGGCGGGTGCGGGGCAGCCGGCCGGGCGGCAGCGCCCGCGACCGGAGGGCTTCCGGTCGAAGGGAGCGGGCAGGCTGCCGCCCCCGGAGCAGGCGAGCCCCTGCTGCCCGCCCGGCAACTGGCGATGCCCCGCGCCCCGTTCGCAGTCCCCTGCGATGACTTCCGCGTCCCGCATCACGAGTCCGGCATGTGGGCTGGACGGCTGGCGCGCCCGGAGGGCGTGCCCTTGAAGCCGTAAAGAAAGTCGTAACAGCATCTGGGCAACGTCCGTTGTCAGCGCGGTGATCTTTGGTCATTTCTGCACTTCAGGGCACTACTGGCGTGGGCCGACGATCGCACTGAAGCTTGCCAAACATGCGTTTACGAGTTCACCAGATGGTTGACTGTGCCGCCTGATGCTTGACACCCGCCGATGCCGATCCCGAGGCCGGGCGCTTCTCGCAGCGTCGTTCTGGCTGCGCTCCGCGGTATCGTCGCGGTGCCTTCGCTGGTAGTGCTGGCGGGCTGCTTGGCGGGTTACGCCGAGACGGTGGGCTATGTCTGGCCAGCCGATGCCCAGAGCCACTGCCTGGTCGATGAGGGCTGCTAGCTCGGCATCGAGTTCCTTCTGGTGCAGCCTTGCCTTGATCCGCTCTAGCACCTGCGGTGGGGACAGGCGGGCTATCCGTTCTGTCGGGCTGGGCGGTGCCGCTCGGGCTCGGTGCCGGTAGCCCGGCTGGACGTATTTGATCTTCCGCTTCCTGGCCCTGCCCATGTATCTCAGGATGCGGGCTTGGTCCGACAATCAGCGTGACCCGGTGTTCTCGTGACTGGCACGCGATACCATTGCTGGTATGACCTGGGGCGAGGTAGAACTCGAACCCGAGGTCCGGGACTGGCTGGAGGGGCTGGATGACCAGCGGTGGGCACAGGCGATGTTCCACCTGGATCTGCTGGAAGAACGCCGGCGTGCTGCTCGGCGAGCCGTACACCCGGCAGTTGTCGGGCAAGCTGCGGGAGCTCCGGTTCTACTGCGGCGGCGAGCGCATCCGGATCAGCTACCGGATCGCTTCGGGGCGGCGGATCATCGCCTTGACCGTGTTCGCCAAGACCAGGATGCGCGAGACCGCGGAGATTGCCAGGGCCGCCGCGGCGATGGCCCGCTGCCAGGCCGAGGACCACACTCCCGATGAGGAGGACCGGTGACGATGAGCCAGGACGCACCGCGGCGTACCCGCCTCGCCGCCGCCCGCCAGGCCCGCACGGACCGCCCGGAAGTCGCAGCCGCCTATGAGCAGACCCGGCTGCGCTACGAGCTGGCCGAAACGGTCAGGCTGCGGCGCGAGGAACTGGGCTGGTCCCAGCGCCAGCTGGCCGAGCGGGCCGGGATGAGTCAGCCCGGCGTCGCCCGGTTCGAGGCTGGCGGCACCACCCCCACCCTGCCGCTGCTGGAACGGCTCGCCGAGGCGCTTGGCCTGACGCTCACAGTCACCCTCGGCTCAGCACAGCGCCGCTCGGCCTGACCGCCCAAACAGAGTGTGATTTAGGTCACATTTTCTATGGGCTGGCGGACTCCAGCGGACGACAACGGCCTCCAGCGGCCATTCACGGACATTACCCGGCAGCTATCGACGGTCAGGCGGGTTTGCGCCCGTGCACCATTGGCCGCACAGTGGAAGTACAGGCGTCACGAAAACCGCTGCCGGGAGTGCGGGCAAGCGCCCAGGGCACGGGCAGCATCACTCACATCGCTCCGGCGCGGAATCACTAACAAGGGCATCCATTTCGGGCTCAGCCCGCCAGCAACTTGCCCACCCCAGTCTCTGCACTGGGCATACGCGCGCCATCGGCATAAACGCCTTCTCCGAGCCGCAGAGTCGGCTGCATTGAGCTCCTGCCAGCTCTGGCACATCAGGCACGAGGAAACCCGGAAGGAGGTGAGTCCATGAACAAGCTGCTGTACCGGCCCAAGGAGGCGGCCCAGATGCTCGGCATCGGGCGGGACAAGCTCTACGACCTGATGCGATCCGGGCGGCTGCACTCGGTGAAGGACGGCAGGGCACGGTTCATCACCGCGACTGCGCTGGCTGAGTACATCGCGATGCTGGAGGCCGAGGCGCACAAGGCGGCGTGATCAACCCGGGCGGCCCATCATCCGGTCGAACATTCTGTCCATAGCGTCGGCACCCGCAGTGATCACCGGGCGCAGCTCGTGCCGGTAGACGACCTCCGTCGTCCTGGAACTGGAATGCCCGGCCAGACGGGCGATCTCCTCCACCGCCATCCCGGACTCGGACATCAGGCTGACGAAGGTGTGCCTCAGCTCCCTGGGCGACCAGCTGCCGCCAACGCCAGCCTTCTCGCAGAGAGCGCGGAAGCCGCGGCCGACATTCGCAACGTCCAGCGGCCTGCCCGTGCTGCTGGTGAAGACCAGGCCATGATCCTGCCGTAGCTCGCCAGCGGCTAGCTGAGCCGCCGCCTGCCGCTTCCGCTGTTCCCGCAGAGCCGCGACCGCGCTCTGCGGCAGCCCCAGGGTCCGCCGGGATCGCTCGGTCTTGGTGTCGCTCCCGGCCCGGACCGACCGCCACACGGCGATGTGCGGCGGGACCCCGGCGCCAGGGTCGCCATCCAGGTCGACGTGATCCCAGCGCAGCGCCCGTGCCTCCTCGGTCCGGATGCCCGTGGTCAGGGACAGGATGACGTAGGCGCCGAGGTAACCATCCTGCGTCGCCGCGCGCAGCAGCGCCGCGGCCTGGCCAGCGGTCATGGCCCTGGATGGGCGCCCGCCGCCCTTACCCGGCGGAGGCTTGACCAGCGCGGCCACGTTGCGCCGGACATGGTCCCCGGACTCCGCATGGCGGATGGCCCGGACCAGGCAGTTATGCGTGAGCGCCACCGTGGCGCTCGATCTCGACGTGGCCAGCTCCGACAGCGCGCGGCGGACGTCGTGGGTGCGCAGGGCATGCAACGGGATGCCGCCGATGCCGGCCAGTACCGGCCGCAGGATCAGCTCATCTCGCCGCAGCGTGCGAGCTGACCGGCCGTCCCTGCCCTCCCTCATCCAGTCCGCCACAGCCTGATCGACCGTGTAGCTGGCAGAGGTCCGCACGCCCGCGTCCAGGTCGGAGTGCAGTTCCCTGAGCTTGTCCTTGACCTCGGTCTTGGTCTTGCCAGAGACCTTACGCCGCAGCCGCTTGCCGCCAGAGTCGAAGCCGAGACTGACCGAGCCGTACCAGCGGCCCTTGCTCTCGTCCCAGTAGATGCCGTCTTCGCCGTAGCCGCTGTCCGATCTCAATGAATCTGGTCTCTGCTCAGCACGCTGACCTGCCGGGGACCAGATTCGATGAGATCAGGCTGGTGCCGGTTGTCTCATTGAATCTGGCTCGCCAGGGGCGGATCTCAGTGGTTCTTCATGATCCGTCGCCGCGAGTGCTGGCGGATGGATGGTTTCGGGCAGGTTCCAGTCGTGGCCGGGCGGGAGCGGCTCGAACGCGAGGCGGCGGGTATGCAGTCGCCATTCGAGCAGCGGGTCTTCCCGGTCGCGACGCCAGCGGGTGGACGGGCGGTAGTCCCAGAAGTAGCCGGGGGCGACGGTGCGGCGTAGTTCGGCGGTGAATTCGTCGTGCCCGGCCCAGTCCGTGCCGAGGATTCGTTCGCGCCAGTACGGGCTGGCGAGCATGCGGGCCAGTGCGACGGACTGCGGGTAGGTGGCGGCGTCGGAGGTGTGGGGCGTCCATTCGTCGCGGTCGTTCCAGTCGGGGCCGTGGAAGATCTCCATGCGGCGGTGGTATCCGGCGTCGCGCAGCCCGTTCAGCCGCCAGCCGATGCAGATGTGCTGTGCGTCGCGGAACGCGCGCATGACCGGGTCCCGGCCGTGGCGGCGGATCAGCCGCCGGTGCCGCTGGTATGCGTGCAGGATCTCTGGCTGCCGGGTGAGGTCGGGCTGCTCGTGGTCTGTGCTGATCCAGCGGCGGTGCCGGGAGCAGATGACATCGTCGTGCCGCGCCCACCGGATGATCAGCTCGCCGGCCACGCAGGCCCGGCAGGCATGGAACGCCCATCCTGACCGGGCGCGTGGCCGATCGCGCATGTGCAGGCCGGACAGGTCGCCGGTGGTGCAGATCTGCGGCATGGCCCAGGCCAGCGACCGGCAGGGGATCCCGGTGACGGCAGCGAGCGGGCCGAGCGGCACCGGCGCGTCCTTGCGGTCGTTCCGGGTGAGCCAGGAGCGCAGCCCGGCCGGGTCGATGCGGTTTGGTCCGGCGAGGCGGTGCAGGTAGCTGGTGATGGTCTCGTCGCGGAACGGCGCGACCATACGCGGCAGCGGCCGCAGCATGAGCGGCCAGTCCATGGTTCAGGCCGCGCCATGTGCGCCGGATTGCGCGGCGTGATCGACCGGGATGCCGTCCAGCAGTGTGCGGGTGATCTGCTCCGTGCCGTCCATGACCGCGGTGAGCGCGGCCGCGCGGACCAGGTGGGACAGGCTGCCGATCATCCCGCCGGTGCGCTGATGCAGGTACTTGCTCAGCTTGGGCAGCGTGCCGGGCCGGTGGCGGTGCAGCCGCAACGCGGCATCCAGCGTGGCCAGCAGGCTGGCCCACTCGGCCTGGCACGGGAACGGCCCGGTGTGGACCAGCACGCAGCGGCCGGCGATCTGCTTGCCCCGCACCCCGGTGAACAGCCCGGACCGCTCGACGTTGACGCCGGCGTAGGCGAACGTGGCCGGCAGGTGCTCGGTGAAGTACTTCAGATGGTCGGACATGTCTTCCCCGGCGCTGGTGGCCAGGTTCAGGTTGTGGATCTCATCGACCAGCACCAGATCGACCCGGGCGTCGATAAGAACCTGGCAGACCGCATCGGCGATGTCGGTGGTGTTCTGCCCGCGCCGCACCGGCGGCAGGCCGAGGAACCGGGCGAATTCCATCGCCAGCTTCCGCGGCGATCCTTTCGGCGGCGTGGTCACGTAGACCACCGGGATCCGGCCGGTGCCCGGGTAGCGTTCCCGCACCATGAGCTCGTGGGTGCGGCCCAGCTGCTTCAGCGCGGTGCTCTTGCCCGTGGCCGGCAGGCCGGACACGATCAGCCCGCGCCGGGCGGAGATCTCCCGCCGGTTCAGCAAGGTCAGCAGCCTGCCCTGCCGGGCCACCTCCCGCACCGTCGAGGTGGCCACGACCACCAGCTCGGAGTGGTAGCTGAGCCGCGCCTGGTCATAACGGCCGCGCTGCTCGCCCGACAGCGCCTGCCACTGCTCGCCGGCCAGCAGGCCGAAGCTCGCCGGCGGCGAGTCGACGAACCGCCGCCACCCGGTCAAGGTCATCGTCGGCTCGCGCCGGTCGGCGTCGAGCGCCTCGGCCTCGGCGCTCACCACCACTTCTTCGCCTCCTCCCGCGCGTCGAAGACCGGCAGCGGGATCACCGCCGCGAGCTCGTCCTGCTCCTGGTCGCTCCCGGCGGCGGCGGGCCGCGGTTCGCCGTCCTCGGCAGGCCTCGGCCAGCTTGGCTGAGCCGTGGCGCGGGTGCGCGCGGCGACCCGGCGGTCTTTCGCGGCGGGCTTGCGGCCGGGACGGCCTGGCTTAGCGGGACCCTGGAGCGCCCGCTGGAGCAGGGACTCGACGGCCTGGGCGATCTCTTGTTCTGCCGGATTCCTGCCGTCGGCGGCCAGCTGCCGGCGGGCGTGGTCCCAGGCCAGTTCACCGAACGGCGCGGGGGCGGTAGACAGGTGCTTCCAGAACACGGTGATCCAGCCGCCGTCCCAGTGGTTGCGAACCCAGATCCGGGACACGTCGTAGGGATCGCAGTGGATCTCCCACAGGTTCTGTTTCGCGGCCACGCCCGAGCGCTGCCCCCGGAACGGGTTCAGCTCCTCGCTGTCATAGACCCGGTGGCTGATCTTGACACCGTAGGCGTTGATCGCCCGCCAGGCCGCGGGCAGCAGCTCGATGTAGTCCCCGGCCGACAGCGCGACCGGCACGTAGCCAGCCGCCTGGACCAAGGCCGCGTACTTCTCGTTCGGCGTCAGCGCCCGCCCCGGCGCGGCCGGGTCACGCAACCCGTCGTGCGGCCGGTTCTGCCAGCAGGCGATGACCCACTCATCCAGCAGCCCCTGCAGTTCCATCAGCGGCCACAGCGGCTCATTGCCCGCCCCGTGGCCGCGGAACTCTGCTGAGCGGCCCAGATAACCGGAGACAAATTGGGCGAACAGCGAGGCAACCGATTCGAGGGTGCGCTCGATATGCGGCTTGTCGGTCGGGGTGCGCGGGTGCGCCGGCTGGAAGGTGATGCCGAGCAGCCGGCACGAGGACCGGAAGTTCTGGGAGATGAACGCCTTCCCGTGATCGCACACAATCGTCTCCGGGACGATGACCGGGCGGGCCGCGGCGTGCGCCAGCCGCTGGTCCAGTTCCAGCAGCCGCTGGTGGGGAAGCACCGAGCGGGCCATGCTGAGCGCATCAGCCCAGCCCGGCTGCATCGGCTCCGGGGTCACGGTCCGGGCCAGCAGCAGCGCGGCGTCCACCGACTTGGTCGTGGGACGCAGCACCGCCGCAGTGACCGTGCGGGTGGCCAGGTCGACCATGCCGGTCAGCTCGGCCCGGCCGGCCACCCCGTCATCCAGCAGCACCATGACGTCGAACGGGGTGGAATCGATCTCCACCACCTCGCCCGGGCGGCTGGCGGCCAGCTGGCTGAAAGGACGCCCGGGACGGTTGGCCAGCGACTGGCGGGTCCGGGCCGACCCGGTCGTGTGCAAGCCTGCGGTGACCCGCTCGAACAGCCGGTAGAACGTGGCCCGGGCCGGCATCGGGACCACGTCCTGCCCGTGCCGTTCTGCCAGGATCTGCCGGGTCCGCCACAGGTAGAAGCTGGCCGTCCGGGTCGACCCGGCCGCCTGCTCGCTGATCGCCTGCTGCAATGCGGCCACGACACGCTCATCGGTGCGGCCGCGGGCCGGCCTGGAACGGCCGGCCCGCCAGTCAACCAGCCCGGCTAGGCCGCGGGCCTCGTAGCGCTGCCGTCTGCGTCTTACGGTCCGGGCCGTGACCTTCTCACCCGACGCAGCCAGCTCGGCCGCCTTGGCCTGCTCGCGCTGCGCAAGTGAACACGCCGCAGGATCGTATCCGGGCCGGGGCGCCGTCCCAGGCGCCGCACCCGCAAGAGCCCCGGTCAGGATCTCGATGATGTGCCGCTCCCACCGCAGGGCATCCTGGACGGCGTCCTGGGGCACCCCGCCCAGCGCGGCAGCCGATAGCGGCGGCCGCATCCGGCCCGCCCCGCCGATGATCTCGAAACCCTCACTGGCCAGCAGATGAGCAAGCTGCACCACGCTGGCCTGGCCGTCCTGCCCGGCCAGGCGTACCAGCGTGCCGGACAGCCCAACCACGGTCTGGACCGCCTCGCCGAAGCGCACCCGGGCGCCTATCTGCAGGACACCACCACGCGACGCGCTCACCGGCCCGTGCCTTCCTGCTTCACGCTGACCACGCTGCCGGGGCCGAGCAGGCCCGCCGTCACGTCGGCGGACAGCACCCGCGTCCACAGCAAGTGATACAGCACCGGCAGGACCCCCAGGGGATCGCCGGCCTCACGGGCCCCGGCCATCAGCGGCTTCGGCTCCGCGAACACCCCAGCCAGCAGCCCGGCCACCTCGCCCCGGTAGCACCGCCGGTGCCGGTAACCGGCCAGCCACCGCACGTTCGCCGCCAGCACCGCGCCGGGTCCGGCCGTCCGCCGGAACAGCCAGCCGGCCTCGCGGCAGGCACGCCCGGTCGCGGCGAACGCCTCTGCATCACGCCGCTCGATGCGATCATCAGGGCGGACGTCAACCACCACCCCCGTGCCATCAGCCAGCCGGGCGAAGTAATCCGGGACGTGCCGACGCTGCTCACCGTCCTGCTCCCAGATCAACCAGAACGGCTGGGAAGAGAACATGACAACCGCCGGATCGAAGTCGAGCATCATCGCCACGTCGCGTTCCAGCCACGACTCGAACCCGACATGGGCGTCCATCGTGGCCGCGTAATACAGGCCGGGAAACTCGCCTGCCCGCGGAATGACGGGAAGGACCGCACCGGGGCCGCCCGCTCGAACGGCGTGCTCCACAACTCACCAAGCGGCCCGCGGCAGCACCCGCCAGCGCTGCCGGCGAACTCAACCTCGAAGGTGGGCATCACCGAACGAACAGCAGCCGCCGACCCGGCCATAACCGGTCACTCTATGCTGATCAGGGCTAAATCTGGCACAACGACACGCAGGGCAAGACCACAATCACCGAGACACCCAGCAGAATCGGACCAGGTTCAGTGAGACGAGACCGACTTCAGCGAGACGGGACAGCCGCGGCGCCTCGCCTCAGCCATACCGGAAGCCTACAACTTGGCTCCCACAATGGCTCCCGCGCCGAGCCCTCAGAAAATCGAACATGGCTCTGACCTGCAAGCTCTTGGTGGAGCTGAGGGGATTTGAACCCCTGACCCCCTCGATGCGAACGAGGTGCGCTACCGGACTGCGCTACAGCCCCAAGACCGTGAGCCAGCGTAGCAAAAGCTGGCAGTACTGCGCGCCCCGGCCGAGCTGGCGCCGCCCGAGGATGGCTGACGGATCAGTCGCCCACGGCTCGGACAGCAGCATCCGCGTACTGGTCGTAGAGCTGGTCGGTGACCCGGACCGAGATGTCGATGATCTCGGCGACTGGCTCCGGGGCGCCGGCTTCCCCGGTCACGTAGGCGCGCTGGCGGGCGGCGTAGGCCAGGCTGGCCTGTTCCGCCCGCCAGCGCGCGTGCTCGGCATCGGCGCGGGCAGCCTCGCGCAGGAGGAGGAGATACATGCCGAGCATTCCGGCGGGCGGCACGCACACCCACCATGAGGTGAGCCGCAGCATCGTGCCCGCGGCAGCGGCGACTGCCAGGAGCACGAGCGTCAGCAGGGTGCGGCGCCGCGCCTGGATGATCCGGGATCTCCTGGGCGCCGGCGGGGGACGGCTGACCATCCGCTGCCCGGTCCGGTGACTGGAAAACGACAGCAGGCCGCGGCGGCGCGGCTCGCTGTCGTCGCCAGCCGGGCCGGCCAGCTCGCCATCCGGGTCCTCGGCCGCGTCCGTCTCGATGTCGATCTCGATCTCGACTTCCTCGGACACGCGCCCGAAGACAGCATGCGGCCGGTGCACCCACCGGGGAACCAGCAGGAACGCCCAGATGGCCACGATCGCGAGATAGAGAATGGCGCCGCTCAAGGCGCCGCCTCGCGATCGCGGCCGCGCCGCGCCCACCGTAGTCCGCGCACCGGGCCAGGTACGTCGATGGGCGTGGTCACGTCACGCACGGTAAAGGCCGGCGGCTCAGTTGACGAGCATTCCGCCCGGTGTGTCGCAAGATAACGCTGCGAAGGCGCGAGAAAGCGCTGTCAGCCGGGGCCGCGTGAGCCGGTAACTGATGACCTGAGGCGTCTGGCGATATATCTTGTCTGGGTGACTACCCCGTTGTCTCCCGACGAGATCCGAGCGGCAGCCGCGGTCCATCACGAGCTAG
>Ga0116110_1001526_pt1 | contig 12312 bp, 10 predicted proteins | sample June2015DPH_8_50_FD_89719 | JGI IMG/M metagenome (GOLD analysis project Ga0116110, IMG submission 89719) | Peatland microbial communities from SPRUCE experiment site at the Marcell Experimental Forest, Minnesota, USA - June2015DPH_8_40 | ecosystem: Environmental > Terrestrial > Soil > Wetlands >...
ACGGTGGTCCTGCTGCTCGAAATCTGGCTGGATTACCGCGCCGATATCGTTCGCATGGCGCAATCCACCACCGGCTTCATGCGCCTGGTCTACAAGGCGCTCACTCTGGGCTCGGAGAACGTCAGCCCCGCCGCGCGCCGCATTGACGACAAGGTGGGTTACACCGTAACGGTTATCGGCATCCCCTCCGCCTTTCTGCTGCACGGCTACGTCGGATTCATTTTCGGCTCGATCAAGGCCAACCCCTGGTGGTCCACCCCGCTCATGCCCATCGTCTTTCTGTTCTCGGCCATGACCTCCGGAATCGCGGCGGTGCTGCTCCTCTACATGGCGTCCACGAAGGTGAAGAAGATAGCCATCGACATGCGATGCCTCGACACCATCGGCAAGTATCTTTTCTACACCTTCCTGATCGACTTCACGCTCGAGATGCTGGACCTGGTGCATCGCACCTACGAAGCCGACGAGTCTTTCCGCAGCCTGGATTTCATGGTGCACACGCGCCTGATGTTCTCGCAGATCATCTTGCAGATCCTCGTGGGGACGTTGGTCCCGCTGGCCCTCTTGGCGGCCAACCAGTTGTGGACGTTTTCCGAGGCCAAGCGGCGGGCCATGTACCTCACCGCGGGCCTGCTGACCCTGGTCGGCATCTTCGCCATGCGCTGGAACGTGGTGATCGGCGGCCAGTTGTTCTCGAAAAGTTTTCTGGGATACACCACCTACAAGGTGTCCTTCGCGGCGCGCGAGGGCTTGTTCACGGCCGTGGGGCTGATGATTCTTCCGTTTGTGATTTTCGTCGTGCTGGTAATACTCCTGCCGCCCTGGCCGGAGCGCAGCGAAACCTGAGGAGGTTTCCATGCCGGACGATCTCGAACGCGAGGTCCGCGACCTCGCGCGGCGTGTCGCCTACCTCGAGCACCTGATAAATGTGGGCCAGGTGGGGCAGGCGGTTCCGCCTGCCAACAGCGTGGCTCACGCGCTTCCGCCTGCCAACTCAGACCTTCTCCCCGAGACCACCGCGCTCCTCCCCGTTCTTGGCCGCGCCTTGCTCGGTCTCGCGGGCGCCTACCTTCTTCGTGCCCTCACCGAATCGGGAACGTTCGCACCCAAGGCCGGGGTCGCCATCGGCCTCCTTTACGCCCTCCTCTGGCTGGTGTGGGCCGCGCGCACGCCCGCCGCGCGCCGCATCGAAACCGCGCTGCGCGCCCTGACCTCCGTGCTGGTGCTCTCGCCTTTGCTGTGGGAGGCCACCTTGCGCTTTCACGCCATCTCCACCTGGACGGCCGGAGCCATCCTGCTGCTCTTCATCGTCTTCGGCCTGGGGGTCTCCTGGCGCAAGGACCTGCTCGTGGTGGCCACCATCACCACCCTGGCGGGACTCGGCACGGCCGCGGGCCTGCTCATGGCCACGCACGACGTCCTGCCTTTCACTCTCGTGTTTCTGGCGACGGCCGCCGCCGTCGAAGCCTCCGCCTGCCTCGACCACTGGCTGAGTGAGCGCTGGCTGGCCGCCACCGCCGCCGATCTCTCGGTTTTGCTGGCGACCTGGCTGGTCACCAACGCGCGCGGCCTGCCGGAGGCCTACGCGCCCATTCCGCACTCGTGGCTGCTGGCTTCCCAGGTGTTGCTGCTGGTGATTTACCTCTCCAGCACCATTATCCGGACCCTGTTGCGCGGTTTCACGTTCACGGCTTTTGAAACCGCGCAGTGCGCGCTGGCTTTTCTGATCGGCGTGGGCGGCGGGCTGCGTCTCTCGAACCAGTCAACCGCCGTCGGCGCCATAGCCCTGGCCTGCGCCGCAGCCTGCTACGTGGTATCGTTTGCGCTGCTCGACCGCGATGGCTCGCACAGCCGCAATTTCTACACCTACTCGACGTTCGGCATTCTGCTGGCGCTGGCCGGCAGTCGCATTTTGCTTTCCGGCGCCGCCGCCTCGGGCGCGTGGCTGGCCCTGGCGATCGGCTGCATCTGGGCCGGAGGCTTCTTCGGCCGTTTGACGCTCCAGGTGCATGGCGGTGTCTATCTTCTGCTGGCGCTGGCCTGGTCGGGCGCGCTCGAACAGGCCGGGCACTTTCTGCTGGGCGAAGCCACGTGGTCCGGCGAGAATCCGGCCGCGATTGGCGCGGGCGCGCTGGCGGCCGCAGTCTGCTACCTGCTGGCGGTCCGCCAGGCGCAAGCGGAACGCGGCACGCGGAGCTTGCAGACTTTTCGCGTAGTCGTGGCCGCCGCGCTGATATGGCTCGTGGCCGGGATCGCGGCCGGCGCGCTCACCACCGCGTATCATGCTCTGTTCGGCGCGGGCGCCAGCCACGCCTACTGCGCCACTATGCACACGGGCGTGCTGGCCGCCGCCGCTCTCTTGCTGGCCTGGGCCGGGTCGCGCTGGAACCGGCTGGAGCTTTCCCGCTTGATCTACCCGGTGATGATCGCCGGCGCGTACCGCCTGGTGGTGGAAGACCTTCACCAGGACCGCAAGGCCGCGCTATTCCTCTCCCTGCTGCTATATGGCGCCGCGTTGATGGCACTCCCGCGCTGGCACCATGCAGGGGGCTCCAAACCAGTTTAAACTAGTTGATGAGAAACCATGGAGACAGTAGGCGCATTCGAAGCAAAAACCCATCTGGCATCTTTGCTGGAACGGGTGTCAAAGGGCGAGAGGATCACCATCACCAGACATGGGGTCCCTTCCGCCATGCTGGTACCAATCGGCGCCGCCCAGCCAAAGCTGACCCACAAGGAAGTTGTAGAGGGCCTGCGGGCGTTACGCAAGCGCGTGAAGCCCGGCAAGATGAGTGTGCGTGAAATGGTGGCTGAAGGCCGGCGGTTTTGACGGGGGTAGTGGTCGATGCCTCGGTAGCACTTGCATGGTGCTTTCCGGATGAAGCCAGCGACTACGCAGACGCTGTCCTGGTAGCGCTGGAAGGACAGACGATTCTCGTTCCGGCCATATGGGGGTCGGAAATTGCTAATGCGGTCTTGGCCGGCGAGAGGAGCAAACGTCTGCGCCAGCCGGAAATCCGCCGTTTCGCAACGTTGCTGGGAAGCCTCTCACTAGTTCAGGACACCCAGCCGGTCTGCGATCACGTGAGCAATGTTCTGCCCCTGGCGCGCGAATACGGCCTTTCGGCGTACGGCGCGGCTTATCTGGAACTCTCGATCAGGCACGGTGCGCCCCTCGCCACACTCGACGGGAAATTACGGAAGGCAGCGCAAAAAGCTGGGATTAGGACCTTCGGCGAAAAATTCGCCTAACGCAGCAGCAGCTACTTCGATAGAAAGATGACCAGCCCGCCGCTGACAATCAGCAACCCGCCAACCAGGACTGGGCGCGGCAGAGTTTCCTTGAGCACGAAATACGATACCGCCTGCGCGGCCAGAAAAAAGAAGACAACATATAGTCCAAGCAATTCACCGAACTTCCAAGGCGGCCTATTCACTGTCCATCCGTAGGCGAAAAGAACCGCGGCCCCCACCACGTAATACAACCCACGCTGCCACGAGGAGGTGCGCATTCCGACGCGCACGATCCCGTCTCCGACAGCCTCAATGAGGGCCGCTCCAAGCAAGAGCGACACAGACACATATCTGGACATTTCTACCTGCTCAACCGCCGGATCTTGAGGTTGCGGAACCACGCTTCGGTGTCGTGGTTCTGGAGCGAGATCTGGCAGATCTTGCGCGCGTGCTTCACCAGCATCTCGTACACCGGCGAGCCCGCGCTCCAGCGCGCGCCCGTGCCCCGCTCCACCTCCGGCGCATCCAGCCTGCCATCCACCACCTTCACGCCGTTGAGCCAGTGCTCGACGTGCTCGCCCCCGGCCACCAGCCGCGAATGGTTCCACTCGCCCACCGGGCGCGTCGAGTCTTGAGACGGCGGAAACATGTCGTACAGGGCGCCCGCCTGGTGGCTCGGGCCAACGCGCCCATCGGGGTTCCGGGCATTGTCCAGCAACTGGTATTCGAACCCGATCACGTATTCCTGCCCGCGCTCCAGCCGCCCCTTGGGACGGTTTTTCAGGGTCAGGTTCACCAGGTCCTCGAACTTCATGCCCGGACGGCTGAGCAGAAACACGCGGTCTTGAATCCGGTATTTGACGCCGCTGTTGCCGCCGGGTGAAATCTTCCAGTCGAAATCCAATTCGAAATCGCTGTAGGTATCTCTCGCAAAAAGGTCTTCCACGATCTGCGGATGCGCCACCGCCTTCAGGCATCCGTCTTCGATGACGAACGAATCCCCCGGCGGAGATTTCCTGGCGGGATCTTCCCACCCGGCGAACGACTTGCCGTCGAACAGGAGTTGCCAGCCGGCGGCCTTCTCCCTGGCGGTCAGTTGATTGTCAGCCGCACGCACGCCGCCGGCAGCCATCACCGCGCCAGCCAGCGCGCCCATCCGGATCGCGTTCCACATGCGATCATTGTGCCACGCCGGGGTCTCTCGCCGCGCGGAAGTTCTACACGGCCTCACCGGAGAATACGCAGCCGGACGCCGGACGAACTATTGTTCAGAGACTGTAATGGGGCCTCGGGGGAGGCGAGGAACAAAGTCCTACAACCACCGCGATTTTGCGCCTTTCGACCGCGCCCATTTTTGCTGTATCGCCAACCCGGCGATACAGGTGGCCAAAAGCAGAAGTGCGCTGGGTTCCGGAACGGGGGAGGAATTGTAGTCGCCGGGAGAGTTATTAGCAGGGTTGCTCAAGCCTGTGCCGAGCATCCCGCTTAGCCCGCTTAACTCTGTGGCCTGAGCAGTGGTCCACCCAGTAACATATGTGCAGGCGCTTGAAATGACATTGGTATCCAGGGTCACTGCCGCGTTTTCGGCCAGGGCGCGGCCGCACGGGATTATTGCGCCGGTATCGAGAGTAATACTCTGGTTGGCCAGGATGTTCCCCTCGAACGTTGTGTCGGCATAGAGAGTCGCAGATGTGCCGACCTGCCAAAACACGCCGTCATCCGGCCCGCCGTTAATCACTTGAACATTTGCGGTGCTCACGCTCCCCGCGATTAGCGTGGAACCGATCTGGAAAACCCACAATGCATCGTTGCTGCCCTGGGCGTTGAGCGTGAGTGTCCCGTCCAAGAAAGCCGAGCTGTCAAAATGATAGACGCCAGGCAAAAGCGTTAGCCCGCCCAGATTCTGACCGGTCAAGTCTGTAGTGTATGGCAGGCCAAACAGCGTACTGTATGCGGTGGTGACATCACTCTGGGCCGTGTCCGGGACGCCACCGGCGTGGTATATGGTTCCTGTCACGGTTCCTGGAGGGAAGCCACTGATCGCGGTACCGGGGAACACGCCCAGGTTTCCGGTGATGGTGGTCGGGCCAGTATTGGTGACGGCCGAGCCGGCCAAGACTGCAAAGCTATCCGCAGTTCCCAGGATGTCGGCGCGGGCACTGGACACTAACAGGGGTAAAAGCAACGCAAACAGGTCGTAGCGTCTCATAATATTTCTGCCTCGGGCGCGTCATGAACGTCTGTATCGCCCATCGCGCCGTGCTGTTCAATAAGCAACTTAAGCGGCTATAGCTCAGCCACTTGTCCTCAATCTCTTCCGCTTCCAGGCACAATTGGCCCGCGATTGTGGTCTGTTGGTGGAAGAAGCACTTTTCATGCCAAAGCTAAGTATTTTGTTTACTTTCACATACGTTTCTATGTTGGGCAAAGAATTGGGAACTAATCCCAATTTTTCGCCTTGCGCACAAGGCCTGCCGAACACGCCTGAGGCTCTTAGCGATCACGATCCACTATCAGTAGTGCTCAGCCGGCACGGGTCGAACTGTAGAGGTTTGCAACAAAGAATTTCACCCATTTGGGGCCGTTTAGGGCATAGAAAAGCGGCTTTTCACCCAATCTTTGTCCTACTTGTCCGAATAATCAGGCCGTTCGAATGTGGCACTTAGAGTGCATGATGAAATGGTTTATGCAACTGACAAGAGCCGCTGACTATGCCGTACGGGTGATGATTCACCTGGCCGGGCTACCGCCGGGCGCGCGCGCCAGCCGGGCGGAGCTGGCCCGGGAGGCCGAATGTCCCGAGCAGTTCCTTTCGAAAGTGCTGCAAAGCCTGACCCGCGCCGGGTTGGTGATTTCGCACCGCGGTAACACCGGGGGTTTCGAGCTCCAGGAAGCCCACACCGGCGTGTCGATCCTGAATGTGGTGCAGGCCATCGAGGGTCCCGTGCGCCTCAACCTCTGTCTCACTTCAGACCACGCTTGCAGCCGCCAGGAGGCGTGTCCGGCCCATGGCATCTGGGCCCAAGCGCAAGAGGCCATGCTGGGCGTTTTGCAGAGCGCCTCCATCGGCCACCTGGCAAAGAAAGTGGCTACCCGAGATGGAAACGGCGCGGTCGCCGACGCTCCAGAATAGAACCGGCGTCGGTATTCAGAGCGAATGAACCGACGTAGAGAACCACAAAGCACATCCCCCAGGCCAGGAATGAGGTCCATAGAACGATCCGGTACGGGGCAGCGCGCAGGATCACGGCGCCTCTCCGCATCGCTCCTCGTCCTCGATTCTGGTCTTCTGGCATTTCGGTCCCCCGATTCAGGTTTCAGTCCCTTTGGCAGCCGAAACGGCTACAGGCGTGCCGGCCGGAGGTCCACTCGACGTGAGCTTTCGCCCCGCCTTCCACCACAGCCACGCGGCGGCCAGCGCCACCATCGACAGCATCACCAGGAGCGCCGCCAGCACGGTTTGCGGAATCGTCAGCGCGCGTTTGAGCGGCTTCGCCAGGTCCCCGTAAACCAGCATCACGTGTACCCAGTAGACCATCAGCGAAGTCTTCCCGAAGCAGAGCATCCAGCTCCACCCTGTTCCCATGCCGAACTCCGTCCAGAGGTACGCCCCTGCCATCATCAGCAGCATGATGCCCACGCGGATCAGGATGAGCGCCGGGCTGTCTCTCCAGAAGTCGGACTTGGGGTAGACGGAGTAGGGGATGTTGGAAAAATACTGCGCCGTGAAGACCAGCGCCAATCCGATCAGCACGGACCACTGCATGAGCCGGTCCATCCGGTCCGCGGCCGTGCGCTTGACGATGGCGCCGGCGGCCAGGCCGAACCCCACGTAGGACGCGCACGGGAAAAACGGGAATCGTCCGCGGCCGGGACCGGGCACGAGGTACTCCCGGAAGAGCGCTGGCGTTCCGCCCCACGGGAGGTTGGTCATGATGGGCGCCGCCGCGGCGATGGCCAGCCCCGCCAGAACGGCGAAGCGCACGCGCCCCTTGAACTCGAACAACGCCGCCAGAGAGACCGCCGCCATCCCCACGCCCATGCAGTTCAGGATGTCCACCTTGGTGATCTCGCCCACGTCGGCATGGGGCAGGCTGGCCACCCAGTTGGTGAAACGGAACAGGAATGCGATGCCCAGGATATAGGCCGCGCGCCGCAGGGAAATGCGCCAGCGCCGCCACCGGTTCCGCTCGCGGCGCTCGAGGCTCTCCAACTGGAAAGCGAACGTCATGCCCGCCATGAAGAGGAACAACGGCGCGGCCATTCCGCCGACGAATTGCGAGAGCACGTACGGGCCGCCCTCCCGCAGGTCCATGCGCGCGAAGGAATTGAATACGTGGCACTGAATCATGATGACCACGGCCAGCCCGCGCATCCAGTCGAGAAAAGGAAATCGCTTCACAAACAATCCGCCGCCGAAACAGGGTAACATGCGGCGTGTCCGGCGGCCGCGCCAACGGCCGTGATGTCCTTCCCGGCCGGTTGCTACGCACTGCGAAACATCGCGTTTCGGGGCGGTCGCCCGCAAGAGAACGGACGGACCCACGCAATCGCATCATAGCAAAGCACTTCCGGTGCCACAGCGCATCGGATGACGTTTCATAGCTCATAACCTCTTCAAGTCCGAAGAACGTGCTTGCATGAATCCCGCTCTCGCGAGAGAATAATCGCACGGGGTTCTTAGGAACGTCAAAACGACAATTACGGAGGATAACGATGCGAGTCTTGTGTTGCATATTGGCAGCGCTCCTGGCAGTTGCGGCGGCGACTGCGCAAGTGGGCGGTAGTGGAACGATTCAAGGAACGGTCACGGATCCTTCGGGAGCCGTGGTGGCCGGCGCTTCGGTAACAGCCACGAATGTGGCCACGGGGGTCCAAACCACCCGCTCCACCACGGAGGCCGGAGTTTTTGTGCTCTCTCTGCTCCCTGCCGGCGAGTATACCGTTACGGTCAAGGCCACCGGTTTTGAAACTGTGACTCAAACCCATGTAGTTTTGGAAGCGCTGGCAAACGTGGCCGTGAATCCCACATTGCAGGTCGGTGCGGCCACTCAGTCGATCACCGTGGAAGCCGCGCCTTCCGTGCTGAAGACAGACGATGTCGCGCTTGGCTCCTCCATGCAGAACAACGTCTACGACGCCCTACCGCTGGCGATGAATGCGGCCGGGTCTCCCCGCGATCCCTCGGCGTTTGCCGGCCTCGCCGTAGGCGTCGACAACTACAGCACGCAGGCGGCCGGTCCATCTACGGGTTCGTTCAACGGCGGCCAGACCTATCAGAACGAGGTCTACATCGAGGGTCTGCCGCTGACCAGCGCCGGAACCGAGGCCGACACGCGCAACCTGGCATTCGGGGTTTCGGTGGAGGCCGTGGAGCAGTTTCAGGTAGAGACGGCCGGCGCCAAGGCCATGTACGAAGGACAGGGCGTGGAGAATTATGTCCTCAAGTCGGGCGGCAACTCGTTCCACGGCGGCGTCTACGAATACTTCCGGAACACCGATTTCGACGCCCGAGGTTTCTTCGCGGCGGTCTTGCCGGTTGACCATCAGAACGAATTCGGAGTCAGCGTCAGCGGCCCCATCAAGAAGAACAAGTTGTTCTTCTTCGCTAACTACGATGGATACCGTCTCGTATCGGCCACGACTCCTATCGGCTACCAGAGCATACCGACCACGGCCGAGCGGACGGGAGACTTCAGCGCGTTCCCGCAAGTGATTTACGATCCCACCAGCGCGACCGGGACCGCGGCGCGGACACCGTTCCCCGGCAACCTCATCCCCACCAGCCGCATCTCAAAGGCTTCCCAGTCTTTTCAGTCTTATCTTCCACCCCCCACCAACGGCAACATTACCAACAATTACCTGGCCGTGTTGCCCAGCACGGTCAATAACGACAGCACCACGGATAAGGTGGACTACAACCTGAGCGACAAACACCGGCTCTTCGCCCTGTACACCACGGGCAAGTATGCCTGGCCGACCGTCGGCAGCCTGACACCGGTCAGCACGTCGACGCTGCCCACGCCTTACACGGACGGAAGAGACGTGATCGAGTACTCGACCGTGTCACAGCTTCACGATTCTTACGTCATCTCACCGACCCTGGTCAACCAGGCCAGCTTGTCTTTGAGCCGTCTGTGGATCCCGCTGACGGACCCCACCATCAACGGCAACTATCCCGGGAAGGCGGGCCTCACCGGTCTGCCGGCCGGATTCGCCAGCACGGCGTTTCCGGATATCAGCTTTAGCGGCCAAAACGCTCCCGTGAGCTGGGACGGAACCAACGCTCATGTGTACAACGAAGCGCAGAACACAGTTGACGCCCAAGATAATCTTCTGTGGACCAAAGGAAGGCACAACCTTACGTTCGGTTTCCAGTGGCAGACGCTCCAGGACAACGAGACCTTTGCCTTGGATGCCGCCTTCACGTTCAGCAACAATGAGACGGCCCAATTTGTCAACGGAGCACTGAGCGGCACCACCGGTCTGGGGTATGCGGGCTATCTGTTGGGAATGGTGGATAGCAGCACCAACACGCAGGATTCGGTCACCGAAACCGGCGGACGATACAAGACATATGCCTGGTACGTTCAGGACGATTTCAAAGTCAACTCGCGCCTGAGCCTGAATCTGGGTCTCCGCTGGGACATATGGAGTCCGTTCACGGAAGTGGTCAACCGGATGTCCTTCTTCAATCCAACTCTGGCTAACCCGGTCGCGGGGGGCATTCCGGGAGCGCTGCAATTTGCCGGCAACAGTACCGACAGTTGCAATTGCAGTACTCCGGTCCAGCAGCACAACATCAACCCCGGGCCTCGCGTCGGGCTCGCCTACCGCTTGGGCCAGAAGACCGTCGTCCGGGCGGGCTACAGCATATTCTACGCGCACGCCGGCGGTGTGGGTGGGCGCGCCAACGGACGCCAGGGGCTGAGCCAGGTTGGTTTTAACGGCACCAACGCCCAGTCCTCGGTTGTCACCGGGCAGCCGGCATACATTTGGGATAACGGCGTCCCGGGTATCGCTTATCCCCCGCCGTATATCAACCCCAGCTACGGTATCGGCTCTATCACCGCGGCGGCTGCGCTGGCGGCTGGGGCGCCGTGGGCCGGCCCCTCCACGGCTGTCGGGATGACTTACGGCGATCCCAATTTCGGCGGAAAAGCCCCCTACTACGAGGATTGGCACATCAACGTCCAGCACTCGATTACGCAGAACCTGATGCTGAGCGTTTCTTATAGCGCCAGTGCGGGCCACTGGCTGCCTGGCGCCGCCGTCGCCGGACCCTTTACCAACCAGATTCCGGTGACGTATCTTCCGCTGCAAGGGACTCTGAGCTCGACCCTGAACGCGACCTCTCTGGCAACGGTTCAGGCCATGTTCCCCAGTTTCAAAACACCGTTTCCGAACTTCTCGGGAACCGTAGCCCAGGCACTGAAGCCCTTCCCGCAATATGGCAGCATCTCCGATCCCTGGCTGGATGTTGGAAATTCGACTTATAACTCGCTCCAGATCTCGCTCAACCAACGGCTAGGTCACGGCTTGACGTTCATGTTCAATTACGCCTACAGCAAGGAACTGGACGATTTGGTCGGGGTGCGCGATCCGAACAAGGACTTCCTCGAAAAAGGACCGGGCACCATCGATCACCCGACCGTGGTTAGCGCCACATTTGTCTACCAGTTGCCATTCGGCACTGGCAAGCTGAAGAGCAATCTCCAGCCGCTGAACGCAGTGATCGGCCACTGGCAGTTCGCCGGAATCTTCACGTATGCCGGCGGTGCGCCTATGTCGATCACCGGCACGTGCACAGGCGGCGGCATTATCGACGCCTCCTGCTATCCGAATTTTGCACCAGGCTTTTCGGGAAGCGTGTGGCAGAATGGCACGCCCGGCACCGGAAATATCACCACCACGTCCTACCTCAATAAGGCGGCTTTCGTCGATGCGCCGGCTTACACGGTGGGCGACATTCCGCGCGCGGCTCCGTACGGGCTGTTTGCACCGCACAACGCGGATATGGATATTACGGTGCGCCGGGAGTTCCCGATCCGCGAGAAGATCCGGCTGGCATTCCAGGCGGACGCGTTTAACGTCAACAACGCGGTTCATTTCGCGGCTCCGGGATTGGGTATCGATTCCGCCACCTTCGGCATTTTCAACGCGATGGCCAACTCGCCGCGCAAGCTGCAGTTCAGCGCCAGACTCTCGTTCTGATATCCGCGCCGGGAGGACGCCAGACCGCTATCGGACGGGCTTCAATAGTCCTTCCAAGCCGAGCCAGTCGTGGAATCGGTCGATCCAGGTGTCCGTCGGCAGACCCAGTTTCTTCATGCCGAATCCGTGTCCGGCTTTCAGGTAGATGTGCATTTCGGCGGGGATGTTGGCTTTCTTCCACGCGGTGTAAAGCCGGACGGTGTTATCCACGGTTGAGAGGCTTGCGTCGTCGTCGGCCTGCGCCAGGAAGAGCGGCGGCGCGTCCGCCGGGACGGTGATGTCGGCGGGCACGGCCGGATAGATCGGCGCCGCGAAGTTGGGCCGGCTGGCGGCATCGTGGTGCAATGCGACGGCCGCAGCCACGTACCCGCCGGCCGAGAAGCCGATGATGCCGATTCGGTCCGGCACAATGCCCCACTCCGCGGCGTGGGAACGCACCATGCGCACCGCCTGTTGCCCGTCGGCCAAGCCGAAGGCCATGGCGGTCTTGCGGCGGTCCTGTGCCGTGGCGGGGTCTTTCTCGCCATCGTCTCCGGTGCGCGCGACGCGGTACTTGAGGACTAACGCAGCCACGCCGTTCGCATTCAGCCAGCGCGCAACGTCGGTTCCCTCGTAATCGATGGCCAGGTATCGAAACCCGCCGCCCGGACAGACGATCCAGACCGTCCCCGTAACTTTGGCGCTTTCGGGAAGATACTCAAGCAGTACCGGGTGCGTGATGTTGCTGATGCGCCGTATGTGGTCCTGCGGCCCGATGGTCTCCTGTTCCGCGTAAGTAGCGTTCTCCGACCCTGGAGCGGCGCCGGGATACAGAGGAATCTCCTTGGGATCGGCCACGAAAGCCGCGGCAGCCAGCAGAATGCC
>Ga0116110_1001530_pt1 | contig 12307 bp, 11 predicted proteins | sample June2015DPH_8_50_FD_89719 | JGI IMG/M metagenome (GOLD analysis project Ga0116110, IMG submission 89719) | Peatland microbial communities from SPRUCE experiment site at the Marcell Experimental Forest, Minnesota, USA - June2015DPH_8_40 | ecosystem: Environmental > Terrestrial > Soil > Wetlands >...
AGTTCCGCCCTGAAGCGCTTCCCGCCTCTGCCGGTATATGATCTCGCGCTGCTGGTTCATCACGTCATCGTATTCGATAATCTGCTTGCGGATGCTGAAGTTGTGGTCCTCAACCCGGCTCTGGGCGTTTTCAATGGCCTTGCTGATAAGCCGGTGTTCGATCGGTTCGTCTTCAGCCATGCCGATCCGCTGCATAAGTCCGGAGAGTCTGTCGGCCGCAAAAATCCGCATCAGGTCGTCTTCGAGCGACAGGTAAAATCGCGATGACCCTGGATCGCCCTGGCGCCCCGAACGGCCCCTGAGTTGGTTGTCGATCCGCCGGGACTCGTGGCGCTCCGTACCGATGATATGCAACCCGCCTACATCTACCACGCCCGGCCCAAGGACGATGTCCGTGCCGCGGCCCGCCATGTTCGTCGAGATTGTAACGGCCCCGGGCTGCCCGGCCTTGGCAACTATTTCCGCCTCTTTTTCATGGAGCTTGGCATTTAGCACCTGGTGAGGCACCCCTGAGCGCTTAAGCATTTCGCTCAGCTTTTCCGACTTGGTGATACTGATCGTTCCCACCAGGACCGGCCTTTTTATGCTGTGGAGTTCTTTTATCTCCCCGGCAACCGCCTTGAACTTCTCGGATTCGGTACGGTAGATGCAATCGGAAAAATCCTCCCGGATCATCGTTTGGTGCGTCGGGACAACCACCACATCCAGCTTGTATATCTTGGCGAATTCCGCCGCTTCGGTTTCGGCGGTCCCGGTCATGCCCGCGAGCTTTTCGTACATGCGAAAATAGTTCTGAAAAGTAATCGAAGCCAGGGTCTGGTTTTCATTTTCGACCTTCACCCCCTCCTTGGCCTCCAGTGCCTGGTGAAGTCCCTCGCTGTAGCGCCTGCCCGGCATGAGCCGGCCGGTAAATTCGTCAACTATGATTACCTGGCCATCCTTTACGATGTAGTCCACGTCCCGCTTGAAAAGAACATGAGCGCGGAGAGCCTGTTGAACGTGATGATTTATTGTCATATTGCGGGCATCGTAAAGATTTTCGATCCCGAGCAGCCGTTCGACCCTTGCCACGCCATCCTCATTGAGGGCAACACTGCGCGTTTTCTCTTCCTTGGTATAATGTGACTCTTCCTGAATCTGCGGAATAATGCGGTTTACCCGGTAATAAAGCTCGGTCGATTTTTCCGCCGGACCCGATATGATGAGAGGAGTCCTTGCTTCGTCGATAAGGATGCTGTCCACTTCGTCCACGATTGCGTAGTGCAGGTCACGCTGGACAAGCTCCTCGATGCGGAACTTCATGTTGTCCCGCAGATAATCGAACCCGAATTCGTTGTTGGTCCCATAGGTTATGTCTGCGTTGTAGGCCTGCTGCCTTTCAAGGTCGTCGAGCCCATGGACGATGCAGCCTACCGTCAGCCCAAGGAATTTGTATATCTGTCCCATCCACTCGCTGTCGCGCTTGGCCAGATAATCGTTTACCGTGACCAGGTGGACCCCTTTGCCGCTCAAAGCGTTGAGGTAGATCGGCATGGTCGCCACCAGGGTCTTTCCTTCACCGGTCTTCATTTCGGCGATCTTGCCCTGGTGAAGGACAAGGCCTCCCATCAACTGGACGTCGAAGGGCCGCATTCCCAGAGCGCGGGTGGAAGCCTCCCGGACCACCGCGAAAGCTTCGGGAAGCAGATCATCGAGTTCTTCCCCGTTTTCCAGGCGCTGTTTGAATTCGGCAGTCTTGCCCCTGAGCTGGTCATCACTCAACTTCTGGATTTCCGGCTCAAAGCCGCTGATTTCATCCACAATGGGCGTAAGCTTCTTCAATTCGCGCTCATTGGCGCTTCCGAATATTCTTTTTAGAATACCAACTATCATATAAACAATCCCTCCAAACCGGATGCGATATTCGAAATAACAGGAAAGGCACGCCGGACGTGCCTCAAATTGGCATTATAATCCGGATGGACATCAACTGCCACCAATTCTCCTTCGAAATCGGAATTAACGATTATGTGCGCAAAATTCTGCAAATTGCAAAAAGTCAAAAGAGCGGTTGGGGCGGCGGGACCGCCGACCGGGGTTGCCGCCGCCACAGGCAGCGGCGAATCTGGCTGGCAGCCCTGCTGCCCTCAGGCAATATCCAACACCAGGGCGACTTCGTCGCAATTGGGGAACTTGGGGCAGTGCAGGCAATCCGCCCACACTTTCTGAGGAAACATGTTCTTATCAACCAGGCGAAAGCCCAGATGCTCGAAAAAGTCCACTTCGTAGGTCAGGGCAAATAGTCTGCAAATGCCAAGAGCTTTCGCCTCCGATACGCAGGTCTCCACCAGGCTGCGCCCTATCCCATGGCGCTGATGAGATCCGAGAACGGCAAGGGAGCGAATCTCGGCAAGATCCTCCCAGACGATGTGCAGACTGCAGCACCCTGCGATCCGCCCGGCCTCATCTTCGAAGACAACTATATCCCGCAGGGTGGTATAAAGCTCGCTCAGAGAACGAGCCAGAAGACTTCCTGTCTCCGCGAAATCCCGCAGCATTTTTTGAATCTCGACTACATCAGCTATCCTGGCCTTACGAACCATATGCGCCTTCCTGCTTCCCACTATCAGCCGCCGTGAATTTTCGCACCCGTCCACCACACAGGCACAGATAGCACAACATTTATAATCGTGTTCAACACAAGGGCCGCTCCAATGTGTTTGTTTCCGGTTTATCCTGCACGTCTATTTTCTTTTCCCTGTGCTCTCTGTGTCTCTGTGGTGGAATTCGTCTCTCACCGTTCTCCCCTCACCCATCATTCCCCGCTCCTTGCTCAGTCCTCAGTCCTCAGTCCTCAGTCCTCAGTCCTTCACCTCTCACCCTCTCCGCGTAACGAGCCAGCGGAGCCCGTTCAAAAAATACTCGGCATTCTCCATCGTTGTCGAAAATCCAGGTGAAATCCGAACGGTTCCTTCCGGAAAAGTCCCGATCGTCCGGTGGGCGAGCGGAGCGCAATGAAGACCGGTTCTTACCGCAATATCGAAGGCCTGGTCAAGAATGGAACCTGTATCGGCCGGATTCATCCCTGCAACTAAAAAAGACACCGCTCCCGATCCGCGTTTTTCCGGTTCCAGCACCCGCACTCCGGGAATTTGCCATAACTCGTTTTCAAGGTGGTGTGCAATTCCGATTTCATTATCGCGGATACGGTTCATTCCCGTTTCCAGGATGTAGCCGATTCCCGCGCAAAGCCCGGCAAGACCCGGCAGGTTGGGCGTTCCGCTCTCGTACCGGTCGGGACAGAATTCAGGCTGTTCCAGTTCCTCGGAACGGCTGCCGGTGCCGCCTTCCATCAGAGGCAGCACATCGAGATCGGGCCTCACGTAGAGAATGCCGACTCCGGCGGGTCCGAGCAAAGCCTTGTGTCCGGAACAGGCAAGCATTCCGATCCCCAGTTCTTCGGCCTCAATCGGCTGCACCCCTGCACTTTGCGCTGCGTCCAAAAATAAGGGCACTCTTGCTCGAGCGCACTCTTCAGCCGCTTCTGCAACCGGCATCAGCGCTCCGTTTACATTCGATACATGCACGAGGACAACCAGCCTGGCCTCAGAGCGAAGCATCAGCTTCAAGACTCCAAGGTCAAGTGCCCCACCGGGGCTGCACGGAATCATTTCGATATTGACGCCCCGGGATGCGAGTTTGCTCAAGGGGCGCACTACCGAATTGTGCTCCATGGCGGAATAGAGGACCCGGTCACCCGGTCTGAGCCAGCCTTTCAAGACAAGATTGATGCTCTCGGTTGCATTCTTCGTGAAAACTATCCGGTCAGGGTCTTTAACTCCAAGTACTTCGGCCGCCTTTCGCCTGCAATCGGAAACTATGGCCATCGCCTCTCTGGCATGCCTGTGCGCTCCCCTGCCCGGGGAAGCGCCAACGCACTCCAGCGCCCTTCCAGCCGCCTCGATCACTGCCTTCGGCTTGGGAAAACTGGTTGCAGCATTATCCAGGTAGACCGGCATCTATTCTTTCCTGTCCATTATAGACCGTAAACTTGCCTGCCCGAACATGCCCGATGAGAGTGACCTCCAGCGAAACGGCAAGCTCGACCGCCAGGCTGGTGGCCGTATTGCGGCTGACAACGACGGGGATGCCCACTTTGGCGGCCTTGATCAACATCTCGGAGGTCAGCCTGCCGGTCGTGATTAACATCTTGTCCCAAAGCGGGATTCCATGCAGGAAGACGTGGCCCACTATCATGTCCACCGCGTTGTGACGGCCTATGTCGTCCCGGAAAAGAACAACCCTGTCCGGTTCGGCAAGGGCCGTATTGTGGACGCCATGAGTGCGGCGGTATGTTTCGCTCAGACGGTTCAAATCCTCCACCCGGTCCAGTAACTGGCCCGGCGTAATCCGAATATCACTTTTGACCGGCTTGCTCAAAAGTGCATCAAGAGAAAAATAAAAAAGAGAGCCTTTTGCGCATCCGGAAGAAATCGTGCGCTTCTGCCACAAACTTTCAGGGATTGAGACGTCTCCCCCGGCCGAAACATTGACCGCCCCCGCTTCATCGTTGACGTCAATGCCCAGAATATCTTCAGGAGAGTTGAGAAATCCTTCTGCGTAGAAGAACCCGGCGGCAAGCTCGTCAAGATGATGCCCCGCGCACAAAAGCGTCACCATCTCCCTGCCGTTCAGATATAGAGTTACCGGCCTTTCCCGGATAACGTCCTGATACTGCTCGAGCCTTTTGCCGCGCCTGTCATAAATGCCGACCATGGCCGATGCAACCTGCTCCACAGACAAATTGTCAGGCTCTTCCACAAAATTCATCCGCTTTCTTTCCGAAAAGTTTTGGCGCTCGTTGGGCTCATTGGAATTCGTCCCTCCAGCTTCTTTCTCCCTGCTTCCCGCTTCCCGCTCCCCGCTTCGCGCTCCCCGCTCCCCGCTTCGCGCTACCGCACAACAATTATATCCGGCTTTCATATTAAAGCGGAATAATCCGATAGAATCAAAGCGTGATCGAACGCCAGATTCTCCGGCAGCTTGTCGAGCGGGAATATTTGCAAGTTTTTTGCATCGTCGGCCGCTTGTGGGACACCTCTTCCGACTGCCGTGAAAACAACGCTCACCGTGTGTCCTCGAGGGTCTCTTTTCGGGTCGGAGTATGCATGAAACTGCTTCAAATCGACGAGATCCATTCCCGTTTCCTCGCGAGCCTCCCTTATTGCCGCGGCCTCCAGCGTCTCGCCGTAATCTACGAACCCACCCGGAATGGCCCAACCGAAAGGCCGGTTTTTGCGCCCGATTAAGATAATTCCTTTCCCGGCGACCTCAATTATTATATCCACAGCCAGGAGGGGATTTCGATACAACCGCACGACTTCTCCGCACCTGGGGCACCGCTCTTCTCTCGTCATAGACTTATGCTCAGCACTTCCGGTCATTTTCTTTTCTCGTCTGTGCCTCCCTTAGCGGTTTACCTCGCGAAGCGCGAAAGCCTTGCGTCTTCGCTCATCAGGAATCTCCCTTTTCTTAGGGCGCGGGGCCCGCGCATAGCACATGTTCCAGAAACAAAACCAGTAGGTTTTGGTTTAACGATAATTACGGCCGCCATGAGCAACAGACCGCCGGCGATTCCTCCGGCCTGCACCGCAGGCAGTCCGTATGGGGCTATAAGGAGGAAAGTCAGCAGAAGCGCTGTCGACGGGCCGTCTATGATGGGATACCTGTGTCCCCAAAGGCATTGGATAGTAGTAAAAACACCAGAGGAAAGCAATAAGGGCTGGAGAAACCGCACTTCTTCGGCGGGTCCCATCTGAAGCACCCTGGCCGGAAGTATAGCCAAAGTGATAGGAACGGGAAAAATTATGATTGTCCATTGGAATGCGTAGAGTACGGCGAGCCTGAGCGAGAGGTGGTCATCGAGGTCATATAAGGTTTCGGATTTGTCCATCCGGTCGGATTGCCCCCTGCCGCTCAGCCAACAAGATTCACCTCACTGATCGCACACATGGCAAGTTAACAATAACTTTCAGCAGAATTCCAGGCAAAAGAGCAGGTCGTGGACTGGCGAGGGATAGGACTGGTCATCGACAGGGCATGGAGAGAAAAGCTCAGACAGGATTTGCAGGGAACGTGGGAGAATGTCACCTTATTAACAGAATTGAAAAATCTCCAATTCAGGAATTCAGGGATTTAGAAATTAAGGGATTTAATTCCTGAATTCCTCAATTCGTTTTTAGTGACATCTGCCGCCGTCACTCGATAAAAGGGCTCAGGAGAAGTCCCCCGCCGATATTGTTTGCATTGAGGCCGCGCTCTATCTTGAGTGCGGAACCCTTGCCGAGATTGCGCTCGAAGATGTCAGTGGGGCCGACGGAAAATGCCGGCATCGTATCGAAGCAAGGCGAATTGGTTATTCCCCGTTTTTCTTGATACGGGGTCGCCAGAAATTGACCTGGGCCAGTGAGAACGGGAATTAAATTGCTTTATGACATTGTGCGGTCACAGACCGCACAATTTGCCTGCATTGGGCCATAAGATTTTGCCCGCGCGCAGTGCGCGGACAATGTGATCCCCGCTATTAACTGCTGTGACCATATCTGATTCAGAACAGACGCGAATCAATGCAAAATCTCAAAAAGAGTGCTGATCGAATCCTCGTTATGGATGCTGCGGATGGCCTGGGCGAAAAGCCTCGCCGCCGATACGCAGGTGATTTTTCCGCACTCGATCACTTCCTGCCTTAACGCCAGTGTGTCCGTAACGATCAGGCTTTCCAGTAAACTGTTGCCGATTCGCTCGACCGCAGGTCCTGAAAGCACTGCGTGAGTTACACAGGCGAATACCGCCTTCGTGCCTCTTTCGAGCAGGGTCTTAGTAGCCTCTACAAGCGTACCGGCAGTGTCCACCATATCGTCCAGAATCACGGCCGTCTTGTCTTCCACCTCGCCTATTATGTTCAAGGCTTCGGCCTTGTTGGGGTCTGTACGGCGTTTATCGATCATTGCCAGCCCCGATTTGAGCAGTTTTGCATAAGCCCGCGCGCGGGGCACTCCGCCCGCATCGGGTGACACGATAACCAGATTTCGGTGAAAATGCTCTTTGATGAAAGGCAGCAAAATGGGAGATGCATACAGGTTATCGACCGGCACGTTGAAAAAACCCTGAATCTGCCCGGCATGAAGGTCCATGGTTACTATACGGTCCGCACCAACACGGGTGATAAGATCTGCCACCAGGCGCGCCGTGATCGGGACCCGTGGTTTATTCTTCCTGTCCTGGCGCCCATAACAATAATAGGGCATTACGGCGGTGATCCGTCGGGCTGAGGCCCGTTTGCATGCATCGATCATCACCAGCAGTTCCATCAGGTTATCGTTAACCGGAGACGCTCCTGTCTGAATTATGAAAACATCAGCCCCTCTCACATTTTCGCCGATTTCCACTCTGATTTCCCCATCGCTGAACTTCCCGGCCATTGACTTGCCAAGAGGGATTTCCAGGATGTCGCATATGCTCCTGGACAGCGCGGGATTGCTGTTGCCAGCGAAGACCTTCATTCCGTAAACTGCCATGCTCGCCACCTCGTCACATTGTTTCGCGGAGTCCTGCTACATATTACAGAAGGGCGCCGAAGGCAACCCGTACAGGGAAAATTTTGTGTCAGCAGGTAAATGATTGGGACTTCAAACGCGCCGGCCCCAACCCCATAACGCTTTCCGGATGTAAACCAGGTTAAATGCCGTCGATGTCCTCTTCGGTGACGCAATATCCTTCATGACCCGGCCAGTAAAGGAAACGATGGCAGTGAGGGCATTGCATAATGTCTTCATCGCGTTGGAGTTCTATAAATTTCTGAGGCGGTATGTTCATATGGCATACCTTGCAAACGCCGTTCTCCACCGCTGAGACCGCTATTCCGGCCTGTTTCAGGAAAAGGAAATCGGTCTTCTTCAAAAGCTCCGGGGTTACCCGTTCGCGCACGAGTTGGCGAATGCCTTCGAGATGGTCCAGCCGGCCCTTCAATTCTTCGCCTTCCCGCTGGAGCACGGCCTTGTCCTCATCCATCTTCCGGCGCCTTTCTGCCAGTTCCTTCTCCAGTTCAGCGACTTCCCCGCCAAGACGCTCGATCCTGTCCATAAGTTCCAGAACGCTGTCTTCACTCTTTGAGATCTCCTTTTTGGTTTCATCGATCTCTTTGAGGATCGCCTGGTATTCCTTATTTGTCTTTACCTCGCTCTGGCGTGTTTTCTGGCGGCCCGAACGCGCTCGCAGATCCTCTATCTGCTGCTCGATCGAGTGGCGGGCTTTCTTCGCATTGTCGTATTCTTCTTTCTTCGAAAGATATTGTCCTTCGAAGTATTCGAATTCTTTTTCCAGCTCGGCAATGCGGCGGGGGGCTTCCTCATAGCTTCGGATCAACTGGTTCTTCTTGTCTTCAATCTTCTGGTACTCAATCAGACATTTAAGTTGATCAAGCAATTCACTACCTCCTGATAAAGATGGGCCGAAAACATTGATTCATTCGCGTGCCGTCTTTTTGAATATATCCGTTCAGGCAATCACCTTGAACGGGTCTATCTCTGAATTGGAAACAAAAACTTCTAACTCCGCGCCTTCAGATTTCGCCTTTGAGCGCAGAAAATCGCCAAAAGGTTCCAGGATCAGCTTCTCTGAGGCAAAATGCCCGATGTCGATGACCGCGAGTCCACTTTCCTCGGCAAATCGCGCATCGTGGTATTTCAAATCTCCGGTGATGAAAACCTCGGCCCCCGATGCAAGGACCTTTTCCATCATGCTGCCTCCGCTGCCGGTGCAAAGGGCGACCCTGGTTACCGGTTTTCGCAAATCACCGGTAATCCGGACCACCGTTCCGCCAAGCACCCCTTTTAATCTCGATGCGAGCGATTCGAGCGTAGCTTCTCGAGGCAGCAGCCCCACGAGTCCTATCCCGAGGTATTGCTCGTCCCTGCAATGGGCCGCCTCGGCGTCCAAAGGCACAACACCCTCCAGCCCAAGCAAATCCTTGAGCTGGACATTTGTACCCTGAGGGGCGGCATCGATGTTGGTGTGGGCCGCTATTACGCTTATCCCGCTAAGCACGGCCTGCCTGATGATCGATCCCGGCCATGAATCGGTCCTGACGCAATTAACGGGCCGAAGTAGCAAAGGGTGGTGTGTAACCACACACTGACATCCAAGTTCCTGAGCCTCCCTGAGCACGGAAGACGCCGGGTCCAAGGCGACAAGGACCCTGGTGACCGGGGATTCGGGATCTCCAACCTGAAGCCCGCAGTTGTCCCATGATTCAGCATAACGGAAAGGCGCCCAGGAATCGATCCACTGGAAAATGTCTTTTATCCGGACCATATTCGGTGCTCCTGAAATCCCCCCTGCACCCCTTTAGAAAAGGAGGGTATAAAACAAGAGGGGTGTTCCTGTTGGAACACCCCTCTTGTTTTATACTGCTCCAGCGGTTCCGGTATCCTGAAGTCGCCGGGGATATTTCTATTGCTGATGAATTCCTCCGAATAAGGAATAGCCATCTCCTCAATGACCCGCCTGTTACGATGTTACCATCTCGGGCTTACCTGGTGGGCCCACCTGGCCTCGAACCAGGGACCTGCCGGTTATGAGCCGGGTGCTCTACCAAACTGAGCTATGGGCCCGTCTTTGGAATGACCGAAACTCAAGTATAATTTCCGGTGTCGAAAAGAGTCAAGCACAAACAAAGAAATCATTACAGAACCTGCTGACGGCTAAGTCTCGATAAAACTCTTCAACTCCTTGCGCCTGCTGGGATGCCGAAGCTTACGCAGGGCCTTGGCTTCTATCTGCCTGATGCGCTCTCTGGTAACCGTAAAATCCTGACCTACCTCTTCCAGCGTATGGTCCGCCTTTTCGCCGATTCCAAAGCGCATGCGCAGAACTTTTTCCTCCCTTGGAGTGAGCGTGGCCAAGGCCTTCCGAGTTTGTTCGCTAAGGTTTAGGTTTATTACCGCATCCACCGGGGAAGCCACCCGTTTGTCCTCTATGAAGTCGCCCAGATGGCTGTCTTCCTCTTCGCCTATAGGCGTCTCAAGGCTGATAGGCTCCTTTGCGATCTTGAGCACTTTGCGGACCTTGTCGACCGGAAACTCCATTTTTTCGGCGATTTCTTCGGGCACCGGTTCGCGTCCGAGTTCCTGAACCAGGTAGCGCGAGGTCCGGATGAGCTTGTTGATGGTCTCGATCATGTGCACCGGTATCCGAATGGTCCTCGCCTGGTCGGCGATCGCTCTGGTGATCGCCTGCCGAATCCACCAGGTGGCGTAAGTGCTGAATTTATATCCTCGCTGATATTCGAATTTGTCCACCGCCTTCATCAGCCCGATATTGCCTTCCTGTATCAGGTCCAGGAACTGAAGGCCGCGGTTTGTGTACTTTTTTGCAATGCTTACCACGAGCCGCAGGTTGGCCTCGATCAACTCGCTCTTGGCCAGCTTGGCGCGAAGGGCTCCGTCTTTCACCCTGCCGAGCAGATGCCTGAGAGACTTTGAATCCATTTTCGCTTCCCTTTCCATGGAAGCAATGCGGTCCCTTGCCTCTGCGGCCTTGACACGGAACCTGTCGTATTCGTCCTTTGACACCCCACAAATAGGCGCGGGACCGGCCTTCGCTTCTTCCAGACTCACCTGTTCCAGAACCAGTCTTGGGTCGCCCCACTTCTTGCCCATACGGTGCAGCCAGTCCTTTAGAGTTTTTTCGGCATTTTCGATAGCCATGAGGTGGCCTGTCAGCTTCTCGATAATATTGTCGATATGACGGCGGCTGAGTTGGAGATCTTTCAGAAGGTTTACTATCTGTTCCTTATTCTGCTGCACCTGGTTTTTCAGCTCGAATTCCTTTTCCGGATCTACGCTCTCTCCGAGAAGAAGCGCCTGCATCGATTTATTTTCCTCGTCCAAACGCTGCACTTCATCGAGGATACCTATTATCCGGTTTTTCTGGGCCGCTTCCTCTTCCTCGCTGATTTCTTCCTCTACTTCGCGGATTACCTCATTGAGGCGGGAACCTTCAGTCTGGAGCTTTTCTCTGAGGCTCATTATCTGTTTTATGCCTATGGAAGACTCCATGATGGCATTAAATATCTCCCGCTCTCCTACCTCGATCCGTTTGGCTATTTCGACCTCCCCGTCGCGCGTAAGCAGGGAAACCTGCCCCATTTCCCGCAAATACATTTTTACCGGATCAGTTATCCGGTTGGCCGAATCAGCCTCAAGCTGGATATCGTCCTCCTCTTCCTCTATGAGACCCTCGGCGTCGGGGACCGGCCCCCTTACCACCTGCACCTGCCTCTCGGAATCGACGATCTCGATATCCATTTCATCGAAAATCATCATCATGTCGTCGAGCTTCTCCGCTGTTACGATATCCTCGGGAAGCGCTTCGTTAACTTCGTCCAGCGTCAGATAGCCCTTCTCCTTACCTGTGGCAATCAACCGGTTCAGATCGTCGAGTTCCGGTTTGCCCAGCGCAGGATCGCGCCTCTGCTTGGCATCCTTTTCCGTCATTAGCTAACTCCTAAACGTTATCGGGAAAATCACCAACGTTGGTTTTGGCACAACGATTTCTAATCTCCACGAGAATGTTCGTTCTTTGAGTCCGATCTCCCTTGCTTTCGGCTTCCAGCAGGGCTTGCCTCAATTCATTCATCCTCATTTTTTCGATCTTCTTGGGCAATGCCCCGAGCCAATCCCGCAGTTGCATTTCCGGCTCATCGAGTCCATAGTCTTCAAGAACATATCGCGAATAGAGTTCCTGCAAATCCGGTTCGCGCAGCATATCGTATATGGAAAACGAGCTACTCTCCTCCACACTGCAAAACCCCGCCTGACAAAGGACTCCGGCTAGGGTGGAGAGCCTCGATTCCACGAAGCATACAAGTGCCCCCGACTCACGCACGCACGCACGCAAGGCTGGATACTTGATCATGATCCTCACGATCCCTTCCTCTGGCGGCATGATTTCAGGCTGTTTCCGGGAGTTGAACGACCCGGACTGCCTGCGCCCTGAGTCCGGTCTGCCCCGTTTCTCGTGCAAAAGCTGCGCCTCGGCTACTTCTTCGGTAATTGAAAACCGGTCTGCGATGATGCGCAGGTACTCCGCTTTGAGAAGCGGCTGCCGCACGCGCTGAAAAATGGGCTGAAGCTCTGAAAATACTTGCGTTCGTCCAGCCGAACTTCCGTCCCAGGTCGAAACGGCTTTCCGAATCGTATAAGCCCCAAGCTCATCCCTCTGCTTAATGAGACGCTCAAGCTCGGGCAATCCAAATCTTTTCAGAAAA
>Ga0116110_1001531_pt1 | contig 12306 bp, 10 predicted proteins | sample June2015DPH_8_50_FD_89719 | JGI IMG/M metagenome (GOLD analysis project Ga0116110, IMG submission 89719) | Peatland microbial communities from SPRUCE experiment site at the Marcell Experimental Forest, Minnesota, USA - June2015DPH_8_40 | ecosystem: Environmental > Terrestrial > Soil > Wetlands >...
CTTCATTTCGGTGGAATTCCCCGTGCGAAATTGAAAGCGCAATTATTTTGAATTGAACATTTATGGCTAAAACATCGAAATACGTTTATCTGTTTGGCAACAAGAAGGCCGATGGCAACGGTTCCATGAAACCCCTGCTCGGCGGCAAGGGCGCGAACCTCGCCGAAATGAGCCGCATCGGCCTCCCGGTGCCGCCCGGCTTCACCATCACGACCGAAGTCTGCACTTATTATTACGCCAACAAGAAGACCTACCCGAAGGTCCTCGACGCGCAGGCCCGGGAGGGGATTCAGTTCATCGAGAAAATCATGACCACGAAGTTCGGCGACCAGTCGGCCATGCCACTGCTCGTCTCCGTCCGTTCCGGCGCCCGCGACTCCATGCCCGGCATGATGGACACCATTCTCAACCTCGGTCTCAACGACGCCACCGTCCTCGCCCTCGTCAAGGCGACCAAGAACGAGCGTTTCGCCTGGGACTGTTACCGCCGCTTCATCCAGATGTATGGCGACGTCGTCATGGGCGTCCAGAAGAGCAAGGACGAGGATCACGAGCCGTTTGAAGTCGTCATCCACAAGCTCAAGCACGACCGTTATCACGCCGACATCGAAGACACGAAGATGACCGTCAAAGATCTCAAGGAACTGGTGAATCGGTTCAAGAAACTCATCGCGGAGCGCACCGGCAAGGAATTTCCGCAGGATCCCTGGAAGCAGCTCTGGGGCGCGACGGGCGCCGTGTTCGGCTCCTGGATGAACGACCGCGCCATCGTCTATCGCCGCAAATACGGCATCCCCGCCGAGTGGGGCACCGCCGTCAACGTGCAGGCGATGGTCTATGGCAACACCGGTGACCAGTCCGGCTCCGGCGTCGCGTTTACGCGCGACCCCGCCACCGGCGAAAAAGTTTTCTACGGTGAATTTCTCATCAACGCCCAGGGCGAAGACGTTGTCGCCGGCGTGCGCACGCCCGACCCCGTCGCCCGGCTCAAGGCCGTCCTCCCGAAGGCCTTCGCCGAGCTGGAGCAGGTCCGCAAGACCCTCGAATCGCACTTCAAAGACGTGCAGGATTTCGAGTTCACGATTCAGGACGGCAAGCTGTTCATGCTCCAGACCCGCAACGGCAAGCGCACCGGCCTCGCCGCGGTTCGTTTCGCCATCGAGATGGAGAAGGAAAAACTGATTGATTGGAAGACCGCCATCCGCCGCGTGCCGGCCGATCAGTTGGATCAGGTGCTCGCGCCCGTATTCGAGCGCAAGGCGATGAAGGCCGCCAGGTGCATCGCCAAAGGTTTGCCCGCCGGTCCCGGCGCCGCTTCCGGAAAATTGTATCTCAACGCCGATCGCGCCGATGCCGCTGCGGCCAGGGGCGAAAAGGTGCTCCTTGTCCGCAATGAGACTTCACCCGAAGACTTGCGCGGCATGATTGCCTCCGAAGGCATTCTCACCGCGAAGGGCGGCGTCAGTTCGCACGCGGCGCTGGTGGCCCGTCAGATGGGCAAGGTTTGCGTTTGCGGCGCGGCTGCGTTGCAGATTGATTACACCACCCGGACCATGACCGTGGACGGCCAGACCCACAAGGAAGGCGACTTCCTTTCCATCAACGGCACCGCCGGCGATGTCTATGCCGGCCAGCTCCCGACCGCCGCGTCCGAGATCGTCCAGGTGCTCGTCGAGAAATCGCTCAAGCCTGCGGAAAGCACCACCTACCAGAACTTCCAGAAGCTCATGGACTGGTGCTCGAAGGCCACCAAGCTCCAGGTCCGCACCAATGCCGACACGCCGGAGCAGACCGCCAACGCCGTTGCGTTCGGCGCCATGGGCATCGGCCTGTGCCGCACCGAACACATGTTCTTCGCGGGCAATCGCATTGACGCCATGCGCGAAATGATTCTGGCCGACACCAAGGAAGACCGGAAGGCCGCGCTGGCCAAAATCCTGCCTTACCAGCGGGATGATTTCGCGGGCATGTTCAAGGAATTGAAGGGACTGCCGGCAACGATTCGTTTCCTCGACCCGCCGCTGCACGAATTCCTGCCGAACGAAGACGCCGCGCAACAGGACCTCGCTGCCAAAATGGGTGTGCCCGTCGCGAAGATCAAACAGCGCGTCAAGGAACTCCACGAGTTCAACCCCATGCTCGGGTTCCGCGGCTGCCGTCTGGGCATTGTCTATCCGGAAATTTCCGAGATGCAATCGCGCGCGGTGTTTGAAGCCGCCGCCGAAGTGCAGAAAGCCGGCATCAAGGTGAAGCCCGAAGTGATGATCCCGCTCGTCGGGTTCAAGAAGGAACTCGATCTGCAGGTCGAAGTCGTCCATCGCGTCGCGAAGGAAGTCATGGCCGAAAAGAAGGTGAAGCTCGATTACCTCGTCGGCACGATGATCGAAGTGCCGCGCGGTGCGCTCACGGCGGATGAAATCGCGCAAACCGCGCAATTCTTCAGCTTCGGCACCAACGACCTCACGCAGACGTGTCTGGGCATGAGCCGCGACGATTCCGGCTCGTTCCTCGGGCCGTATCAGGAGCAGGAAATCATCAAGAAAAATCCATTCGCCACGATTGACCAGGTGGGTGTTGGCCAGTTGATGAAGATCGCGGTCGAGAAGGGCAGGGCGACGCGTCCCGACATCAAGCTCGGCATCTGTGGTGAACACGGTGGCGACCCGGACAGCGTGAAATTCTGCCATCGCCTCGGCCTGACGTATGTTTCGTGCAGTCCTTTTCGAGTGCCGGTGGCGCGCCTGGCCGCCGCCCAAGCTGCGCTGGAAGAGGAAGCCGCCAAATCAGCGAAGAAGAAATAACTGTTGTGTTCGGCCTGTGGCCGAATGCGAGTCGGGCCGCAGGCTCGATGCTACAACAAAGCCGCCCCGTCCTGCATGGCGGGAGGGGCGGCTTTTTCAGCTTTGTCCTGATTCGGAGGACTCGTTTATCGTTGCGAGTTGCTCCTCAGGTCTGAGTTTCCAGATCAATCCACCGGTACCAGCGGTTCTGCAACCAAATCAACGGAATTGTGAAAACCAACGCGGTGCTGAACATCAGCGGGAAGAGTCGCTCGAATGACGATGACCCGCCCGGTATTTTGTCCACGCCGCCGAGGCGCAGGATACAGTTGCCATTGGCTTCCAGCAATCTGGCCTTGACCACATAACGGCCTTGGGCCGCCGTGCCGAAACAGATTACCGATTCGTTATCAACCGGCCCGGTGTACATCGGTTCCTGGCCCTCGGCGGCCACGGAGATCCAGATTTTTGCGGCGATTCCGGTCACTGTCAGGCGCGGGTGGAATCTCAGGCGCGGCTGGGTGACTTCGAAGGTTCCCTGCCATTCCTTTTGGCCGGCGTCTTCCGCAGGGAAGGCTTTCTCCAGGTAGGGAGTGAAGTCGCGCGGCTCATGATCATTTCGCAACAATCCAAAATAGCCGAGGCTTGCCACGGCGAGCAGCCAGAGGACGCCCAAGACCGGCCACCACGACTTGCGCCCGGCTGGCGGCATCGGCGTCGGCGCGCTCCCGGCCGGTGAAGACGAGGCCGATCCGGATGGCAGCTCCGGCGACGTGCGCGTTTTCAATTCCGCGACGGACAGTTGGAGCAACTTGATCTCGCGGACGATCGCGATTTTGCTGTGTTGGTTCCAAAACCAGAGTTTCATCAGCACGGTGCCCTCAAAAAGGATCAGAATGACGATGCCGTAGAGGAGGCATTGCTTGAGGTCCGTGGTGCACATGAACAGCGCCAGCAGGGCGATGATCAGGACGGTCAGAACAGCCAGGTAAGCCGACATCAGCAGGAAAGCGGACCGTTGCTTGCGGGCAAAAGTCCGGATGATGCGGTGGTTGAGCGCCGCCAGTTCGTTGGCGGGCATGGGTTGGTTGCGGTTAAGCGCATTCTTCAGTTCGATTTCAAACGGTTCCATAGTCTTGCTCCATGAGTTGTCGCAGTTGTTGGCGGGCGTGAAACAGGCGCGATTTGACGGTGCCTTCCGGCAGCGACAGTACCTCGGCTATCTCGCCTATTGAAAAATCCTCCAGATACATCAAAGCCAGCACCGTCCGGCTTTCCGGCGGGAGACGGCGGAAAGCGGCGTCCATATCCGTTCGTTCCGCGTTGGGCGGCACGGCGGTGACCGCCGTATCAGACTGCATCTGCATGGTCTCGGCAAACTGCTGGCGGGACTGCCTCCGGCGCCAGTGATCCTGGCACTTGTGGCTGGCGATGCGAAACAGCCACGTCCGAAAGCGGGTCACATCTTTCAGCGCCACCAGGCCGCGAATAACCACCAGCCAGGTTTCCTGCACGGCGTCCTGCGCCGCGGCCCGGTCACCCGTGAGCCGACCAGCGTAGTTCAACAGCGGCTGTTGCCACCGGCGGACCAGCCGATCAAAACCGGCCACGTCGCCTTGCTGGCATTGCAGGACCAGCAGGTCGTCTTGCAGTGAATCGGGGCTGTCCATTCGCTTCTGTAATAGAGTCGTTTGAAACGTCGTGGCGGTTCAATCTTTTTAGCCGACCGTGCTGGCCACAGTCAGTCTTGGCGGGGGACCCCGCCAAACGGTTCGAAACTGTCTTATGATATCAAGGCGGTTCTTGGCCAAACCCGCAAAGGACCGCTTGCCCGGCGCGCCAATATCCGGCATAAAGAGGCCAACAAACTAATGTTATGGCCAAAACCAAAATTCCTTCCAAAACGCTGACGGAACTCAACCGCCAGCTCAATTGCGAACTGACCGCCGCCCAAGCCTACCTCGCCCTGTCCGTTTGGTGCGCCAGCCGGAGTCTTAAAGGCTTCGCCGGCTTCTTCTCCAAGCAGTCGGGCGAGGAGCGCGAACACGCGGAGAAGCTCATGAAACATGTTCAGGACCGCGGCGTTGCGCCCGAGCTGGTTGCCATCGCGGCGCCGAAACAGAACTTCAAGTCACTGCTGGAAGTGGTGGAACAGGCGCAGGCAATGGAGCAGGCCAATACCGGCGGGATCAATGCCGTTTATGAGGCGGCGGTGGCGAACAAGGATTATCCAACCCAGGTGTTGATGCACTGGTTCATCAAGGAACAGGTGGAGGAAGAAGCCTGGGCCGCCGAATTGGTGGACCGCGTTAAGGCCGCCACCTGTGCCGGCAGCCTCCTGGACCTCGACCGCCACGTCGAGAAGCTCCTCAGTGCCGACAAGGAAGACTGAGCCAGTCCGGCGGAAGCTGCGCCCGGAGAGAAGCCGCCAAAAAGGCGAAAAAGAAATAGTTGCGTAGCCGCGCTTGTGAAAGCGCGGTGAAAGTCGGGTCGGCGTTTTCATCCCGCAATCGCGGGACCGCTACGAGAGATAAATTCAGAAACCGCTCCGTCCCGCATGGCGGGAGGGGCGGTTATTTTTTTGGCGTCATTTTGTAGTTCGCATGCATCGCCAAACCGGCTAGACTCGCCTGCAAATTTTAACAGAAAGAAATCATCCATGAAAAAACATGTCCTGCTAACCACCGTCACCCTGGCATTGGGTCTGTCCTGGGTGGGCTGCAACAAGTCCGGCAAATTGGACACCGCCTCCAAGTTTACGGCGCCGGCCGGTCCGATGGAGTTTAAGCTGAAATGGCCGGCGGGCGAACACATCATACAAAGCCTCGACATCAAGCAGAATTCCGAGATATCCGTGCCGAACCAGCCCACTCCCATCAAACAGGACATGACCATGGGGTCGGGTTATGCGCTCTCGGTGTTGAAGGAGGACGCCGATGGCGGACATGAAGTGGAAATGGAATTCCTCAGCATGCGGATGAAGCTGGATCAGGGAGGCAAAACCATGATTGATTATGATTCGGGAAAAAAATCGCCGGGTGACAGCACGAATTCGGTGGCCGCCATGTTCAAAAAAATTATCGGCGCCAAAATTCAATATTTCCTGGATGCCAGCAACCAGGTGCAGCGGGTCGAAGGCATTGATGAACTTAGGGACCGGTTGACGACCGGCGGCCCGGCGGATTTCACGGCAATGTTTAAGAGCATGTTTAACGAGGGCTATTTCAAGCAGATGATGGACCACAGCCGGACTTTGCCGCCCAAACCGGTGCAACCCGGCGACACCTGGCCGGTGAAGCAGGACATTTCGATGGGCGACCTCGGCGCCATGGTGCTGGATTATACATTTACCTTTCAAAGCTGGGAGCAGCACGGCAAACGCACCTGCGCCCGCCTGGAATTTCAGGGAACCGTAAAAAACCAGCCCACTCAAAATCCGGCTCCAAACGGGATGACCATAGCCATCCAGGACGGCACCACTTCGGGGGTGTCCTGGTTCGACCCGGAACTGGGGATGTTCATTGAAACGACCTTCAACCAGGGCATGAAAATGACCATGACCATGCCCATGAATGGGCGGGCAACCGCCGGCGCCGGACGAATGCTGACCATGACGAACATCATGAGCCAGGCCATCACCATGAAACTGGATTCGGTGAAGTGAGGTGATTGGTTTGGACCCAACCTCCCGGGTTGCCAACGTCAAAGCCGCCCCTCCCGCCATGCAGGACGGTGTAAAGCCGCATGGCGGCCACGCCGCTATACGCGGATTTTGAACAACAAAGGAGCGAAGGCACGAAGCCAGCGGTCCGGCGGACGGCTGGATATATCACAGCAAATTATTCGGTTAATAAGCCGTTTACAAAACTTTGTCCCACGTGGGACAAAGTTTTGAAGCTGATAACTCTCGACATATTTATGCTTGGGACGCCAGCTCGCGCGACAGCGGAGTTGGATGTTAAACCGCGTGGCGAAGCTTTACGCGCCTTCCCACCCCACGCCGCGCACCTCTCTTCTGTCCGCGCCCGTCCAACAAACAGCCAGTTTGTCAGGTGCCGGTACGGTTGTTGGACGCAGTCGCTTCCTGAAAAACTGCCTGCGGCGGCAAATTCCCGCAGGAAGACATCGGCACGCTTTTTGCATACCTCAGCAATCTGAAATGAACGGCAACCAGGTCATACGTCCGGAAATCAAGCCAATCGTCAACGGCGGACGCGGCGGCCACCCCGGCCTCGTGAAAATCCGCCGCAAACTCGGCTTGACTTTTGTTCTATCCAATCCATTCCGGGTTCCAGTCGCCCAGTCGCCCGCTGCGCCGGAAGATGAAGCCGTCCGGAAGATGAAAAAGGAATCTATTTAAGGTAGGGACGGCCCGCTCCAGGCCGTCTGAAGACACCGCAGCGCGGCGTCCCTACCAAACGAATTGCAAAGCCGCTCCGAGTAATCGGGGCGGCTTTTTGTTAACCACGGATGAACACGAAATCTCGGAGGACGGATCCCGCAGTGCGGGGGAGGCCCCAATTTTTTAACCGCCAAACACTTAATACATGAAACGGTTTTTACGCTAATTTCACAAATTTGCGCTATTGGTGTCATTCGCATCAAAAGGTTTTGCGCCTTCTGTGCCTCTTTCCGCCGTCATTCCATTTCGGCGCGACAAGCGCGACACCAATATCAACAACTCACCCCCGCTTAGTCCGCAGGCTTTTCGTGTCTGTACAATTATTGAAATAGCTATTTCAGGAATTGTATCATTAAGCAGATAGCTTGTCTCCGAACGCGGTGGCGATGATTTCGGGTTTGGGCGGCTGCGTTAACAGACTCACCACGGGCACGACCAGCAAGGGCAGGAACATGGCGATGGCGCCGGCGACCGGAATCAGCGGCTTGCCCCATAACAAAAACAGCACCACGGCCGTGCCGACTCCGGATATCATGCCGGCATACGCGCCGGCCTTGGTCGTCCGCCGCCAGAACAGTCCATACACGTATGGCGCCAGGAAGGCTCCGGCCAGCGCGCCCCACGCAATCACCATCAGGTTCACAATCACGTCCACCTTGCTCACGGCTATCAGCAGCGACAATATCACGAACACGGCGCACAACACACGCATCAGGATCATGGTGGATTTGGACTTCTTTTCCCGGTCGCCAAATGCGCCGTAAATATCAATCGCGATGGCCGAGCTGCTCACCAGCACCAGTGACGACAGGCTGGACATCGAGGCCGAGAACACCATCAGCAGGATGATGAGCACCAGCCATTGCGGCACGAAACTCGTGATGAAAAACGGCATCAACAGGTCGAGGTTCGGCTTGTGCGTGGTCGCGTCCACGATGGGCGCGAGGTCGGTCTTCGGGTCGGTGAAGAACAGATGCGTCAGCGCGCCGCTGTAATACGCGCCAAACGACATGAACAGCGCGAAGACCGTGGCGATGGTCATGGCGCGCTTCACGTCGGCCTTGCTGCGGATGGAATAAAACTTCTGCACCATCTGCGGCAACGCCCACGGCCCGAAACTGGTAATCAGCACCAAGGATAATAATGTTACCCATCCGGGGAACGCCGGGCCGGTCGGTGGTGGCGGCGCGTGCAGACCGGGCATGTATTGGGGATCGAGCAACGCGGTGAAAGACGCGATGAGTCCGCCTTTCATGCTCACGAGCAGCAGCACCATGATCAACACGCCGAAAAATTCGACAATGCCGCGGATGAAATCGCTCAACGCCACGGCGAAGTAGCCGCCCATGACGAGATAGACGCCGGTCAACGCGGCGAGGAAGATGAGGGCTTCGTTGTATTGCAACCCGAGCGTTTTCTGGAACAGGTAGCTCAAGCCCATATAGACCGACGCCGAGTATGGCACGAGGAACACGAAGACAATCACCGCCGAGATGACCTGGAGCGGCGCGCTGTTGTAACGGGCGCGGAGAAATTCCGGCATGGTCAGCGCGTTGAGGCGCGCCGTCATTTCGCGCGTGCGCCCGGCGAGGACGAGCCAGGCGAGGAAGGTGCCGACGAAGGTGTTGCCGAGGACAATCCACATCGTCTGGATGCCGAAGCCCCAGCCGAGCCGTCCGGCGTAGCCGATGAAGAGCACGGCGGAGAAATAAGTGGTGCCATAGGCGAACGCGCTCATCCACGGCCCGAGCGTGCGGCCGCCCAGGAAGAAATCGCCGACGTTTTTGGTGCGTTGCATGCACCAGTAACCGACGGCCAGCATGACGAAGACGTAGAGAACGACGAGCGAGATGTAGATTATGGGGCTCATAGGATTGACGGCATTACGCCGGATTTGACGGCAACGAAGCAAGCGGATTGGCGGTCCAACCAGCGGGTATCAGGCAATCAAGATTTGCAGATGAGAAAAGCTTAAGTGGGGAAAGGCTGAAGGCAAAATTTATTTGCCGGACATGGCGTCCTGATTTTGTGTAGCGTCGAGCCTGCGGCTCGATCAAATCGGCGCACAGCGCCGACACTACAACCAAATTGCGGCGCTTGACGGGTGGCGGCGCTGCGGTATGGTTTCGTGGCCTTTGGAAAATTGACACATCATGAGCGCAGACAACAAAAGTCCCTACAATGCCACTGTCATTGGACGGGAGGAAATCAACCCGCAACTGCTGGTTCTCCGCGTCCAGCCCGACACAGCAATGTTCGATTTCAAGCCCGGCCAGTTCAGCGTGCTGGGTTTGCTCGGCCGTGAACCGCGCGTGCCGGAAGCGGCAGCGGAAGAACCGGTTTCCGAGCCGGACAAGATGATCCGCCGCGCGTACAGCATCGCGTCGTCCAGTGTGGAGCGCCGTTATGTGGAGTTTTATCTCACGCTCATCACCAGCGGCCAGCTCACGCCGCGCCTGTTTGCGTTGAAGCATGGCAGCCCGCTGTTTCTCGGACCGAAGGCCAGCGGCGTGTTCACGCTGGACCGCGTTCCAGCGGGCAAAGCGGTCGTGCTCATCGCCACGGGGACGGGTCTGGCGCCTTACCTTTCGATGCTGCGGACGATGCTGGTAAATGAGACCCAACGCCGGTTCGTGGTCCTGCACGGCGCGCGCTTTGGCTGGGACCTGGGGTATCGCGGCGAACTCGAAAGCCTGGCCCGGCTGCGCCCGAACTTCACCTACATCCCCAGCATCACGCGGCCCGATCAAGACCCGCATTTCCACGGGCGCACGGGACGCGTGCAGGCGCTGGTGGAGCAGGGGGTGGTGGAAAAAGAGTCCGGCGTGGCGCTGGATCCTTCGCAGGCGGATGTCTTTCTCTGCGGCAATCCGGACATGGTGAAAGCCGTCAAGGCGATGCTCGAAGGCAGGGGGTTGAAGACCGACCAGCCCGGGAAACCGGGAACGATCCACGTCGAGGAATACTGGTGAGGGTTTTGCGAAAGGTGGGACAGGCTTCCAACCTGTCTCTGTGGAAACAGGTTGTGGAACATCGGCAAAGCCCCTTTGGAAATGCCACCGCAAGAAATTTTGACGAAACGAACAGATCAATGGATAGGTCCAGTGTCCGGGCGCAACTTGGCACTGCCGCCGACTCCCTCTCCCCGCCCGAGCGGGGCGAGGGGATTTGAGCTTGAATCGGCCTCCTCACCCCGCCCCTCTCCTCCTTTGGGGGAGGAGAGGGAGAAAAATGGCAGCAGTGTCAGGTTTCACCCCCGGTGCCCACCCAAAAGGGCGAACCTCGTCACAGACACAATTGTTTACGAGGAAACTTTCCTCTTGACTCCTTTCGGACGAACAGCTACCTTTTACTAAAAAGGTAGCTTGTTAGATATTTAACGATGAGCGTGAACGAAAAATTTTCCGCGATCCGGAAGGGCCTGCTCGAGTTCCTCGTGCTGCAGATCATCGCGGCGGAAAAGGTCTACGTGGCGGACATATTGAAACAGTTGAGCGCAACCGAATTCGCAACCCAGGAAGGCACGCTGTATCCGTTGCTGAGCAAGATGCGCCGCGAAGGGCTTTTGGATTACGAATGGAAGGAATCCGAGGCCGGGCCGCCCCGCAAATACTACGAGCTTACCGCGAAGGGCCGGGAGCAGTTGCGCGAGACGCTGGAGTATTGGGGCAAGATCAACGGGACGGTGAAAAATCTAGGACAAAAATAGAACGGAGACAACCCCTACCATGAACAAGGTTATTACGATCAATCTGGGCGGCAACGCATATCAGCTCGAAGAAGGCGGCTATGATGCCCTGCGCGTCTATCTGGAGACCGCGGCCGCACGTCTGCAGAGCAACCCGGATCGGGATGAAATCCTTTCGGACATCGAGCGGGCGATCGCGGAAAAGTTCCGCGCGCTTTTAGCCAGTCACAAGACGGTGGTGGTAACTAAGGAGGTTGCCGCTGTCCTTGCGGAGATGGGGCCGATCGAGGCGGAATCGGGCGAAGCCGCGGCTCCGGGCGCGAGCGGCGCGAGTGGACACGGGGCGGCGGGAGAAGAACGAGCCGCGCGGTGCGGCGGGACGCCAAGGCGGCTCTATAGGATCCACGAGGGCGCGATGATCGCCGGCGTCTGCAACGGGATTGCCGCTTATGTGAACGTCGATCCGACCCTCGTGCGGCTCGCCTTCGTTGTTTTGACGATGTTTTGGGGCACCGGGGTGCTCGTCTATCTGGTGATGGCGATCGTGGTGCCCGAGGCACGTTCACCGGAAGAAAAGGCGGCGGCGTCCGGCGACCCATCGACGGCGCAGGAATTCATCCGACGCGCGAAAGAGGGGTATTACGAGGCGATGAAGGGTTTCCCGGACCGCAAGGCGCGCCGCGAATGGAAGCGCCGGTTCAAGCGGGATATGCGCGCGAACGCGGACCAGTGGCGGCATAATTGGCATTGCTACTGGGAGGAGCACGCTCCCATTCATCCCGGGATGGGCTTCGCGCTGCCCTTGCTCTCGTTGCTGCATGGCGCGGCGAAGGTCCTGTGGGTCTGCGCCTTGATCTCGCTGCTGGCGACCGGCGCCGTGTTCGGGCTGGCCCTGCCGGCGAACGTGCCGGTGTGGGTCGCGGCACTGCTGCTGTTCATCGCCTACGGCATTCTCGTGGGGCCGCTGAAAGTAGCGCGACGCGCGTGCTATCGAGGTTTGGGACGGCCGAGATGGGCCTGGTCCTTCGTGTTTGTTCTGGATGCGGTGGTCTGGCTCGCGGTTGTCGCCGCTCTCCTATGGCTGGCCGTCCATTATTTCCCGGAGTTGCGCGAGGCGGTTCGGAGCATCCCTTCGCTCGCGCATCAAGCTGCGGACGACATCCGGGCGTGGTGGAAAGGAAAGTGAGGCGGGCGCGCGGCTGTTGCCGAAACCCTGTCATGCCGCCGGATTGGGGAAGGGTCAAAGGGCAGCGAGCGGATGCCTGTCCCACTTTGCGATGGAACCCGGATCGCGGTTTCGTTATGGTTGCGCTGCATTCGGTGGTGAGCCATGAACAAACTCAAAGATGTGCTTCAGTTGCGCGTTCGTTACAGTGAAACGGACCAGATGGGGACGTTCTACAATTCGCGCGCGCTGGAATGGTTTGAATGCGGGC
>Ga0116110_1001542_pt1 | contig 12263 bp, 4 predicted proteins | sample June2015DPH_8_50_FD_89719 | JGI IMG/M metagenome (GOLD analysis project Ga0116110, IMG submission 89719) | Peatland microbial communities from SPRUCE experiment site at the Marcell Experimental Forest, Minnesota, USA - June2015DPH_8_40 | ecosystem: Environmental > Terrestrial > Soil > Wetlands >...
GCGGCGTGCAAGCGGGGCGATGCCGAAGCCCAAGACATCCAAAAGTCTCTGAAGCGGATGGACGCGGAGTTTACCTTGCCTCGCGCGCGCAGGGGCTTATACGACACCGCTTTTGACCGAACATTTGCGACGGCCACCGGATTTCTCACCGGCTCTCTCCTGATTTCCCGAGCCCCCTACGATTCGCCCACCGAAAAAGATGTGCAGGAATTTCGCGAGTGGTGCGCAAACTCCTGGCCGGAATTCATGGCTGTACCGAGGAACAGATGAGCAGGGAAAATAGTCGAGCTCGCGCGCTGATCCTGACCGTAAATGTCGTACTCTTTGCGGCTTGTATTGCCCTGGCGCAGAGCAATTCAGACCCGCTCAAGAGCGGGTTTGAGCATCCACCCAGGAGCGCCCGTCCCCAGGTTTGGTGGCATTGGATGGACGGCAACGTTACCAAGGAAGGCATAAAGCTGGATTTGGAATGGATGCACAGGGTGGGGCTGGCCGGCTTTCAGAACTTCGATGCCGCGATCGTCACGCCTCAGGTGGTGGAAAAGCGTCTGGTGTACATGACTCCGGAGTGGAAGGATGCTTTCAGGTACGCCGTCTTGCTGGGCGATCAGTTGGGAATGGAGGAGGCTATTGCGGGCTCGCCAGGCTGGAGTGAGTCGGGAGGCCCTTGGGTACCGGGACCCCAGGCGATGAAAAAGTACGTGTGGAGCGCGACGCGGGTCGAAGGAGGAAAGCCATTCAGGGGTGCGCTGGCCCATCCACCTTCGAATACAGGTTTGTTCCAGAACATGGCAATCGAAGACGAGGACTCGCTGAAGTACAAGGCGCCGGAGTTTTACGCCGATAGCGTGGTAATTGCGTATAACGCGCCTGAGGGCGATGTTCCCATCGGCGATCTCGGACCCAAGATTACCTGCAGCAGTGGCAGCATTGATCCTGGTCTACTGAGCGATGGCGACCTCGCGACGACAAGTGCGCTGCCCAAGGCGCCGGTGGGCGAAAGCGCGTGGATCCGTTACGAGTTCCCCCGCCTGCAAACGATCCGTGCCTTGACCATCGCAATGGGCATTGGGGACTTTGAAGGCTTCGAACCGCCGCAAGGCGATTCGGGCCTGGCCCTAGAAGCCAGCGACGACGCAGAGAACTACCACCTGGTAGCGAAGATTCCCAAGGAGGCCACGGGTCCTGCTGTGGTAGGTGGCCGCCTGCCGTTACAACAGACCATTTCATTCGTGCCGGTGACTGCGAAGTTCTTCCGTGTGACCTTTAAGACATTCCCGCCCCCCAAATTTGATTTTGACCCGGGAGCGTTTGGTGTTTCCGCATCAAACCCTGCGAAAGCGTGGCCGATTGCCGAACTGGTTTTGCATGCCGGGGCGCGCGTCAACCGCTTTGAAGTGAAGGCAGCCTTCGCGCCTTTCCGCGACCTCTACTCGCTGCCCACGCCCGCCGCAACTCCTGCCGACGCCGTTCCCCGTTCGCAGATCGTCGATTTGACTTCGAAGTTACACGCCGATGGAACGCTTGACTGGGATCCTCCCGCGGGCCATTGGGTTGTGCTTCGCTTCGGCTACTCGTTATTGGGGATTACAAACCACCCCGCTACGGTGGAGGCCACGGGCCTGGAAGTCGACAAGCTGAACCATACCTTTGTGAAGAACTATATGGAGACCTACCTCCAGAGTTACCGGCAGACCGTCGGAGCAAACGAGATGGGCTCACGAGGCATCCAGTCCGTGGTTAACGATAGCTGGGAGGCTGGTTCGCAGAATTGGACTGACGACATGATCGCACAATTCAAGAAGCGGCGAGGCTATGATCCCGTGCCCTGGATGGCGGTCCTCACGGGCATCGTCGTGGAGAGCGCCGAGGCCAGCGACAAATTCCTTTGGGACTTCCGCAAAACCATCGAGGATCTGATTGCCGACGAACATTACGGGCAACTCGAGGCCACGTTGCACGAGTGGGGTATGGGTCATTATGGCGAATCGCATGAGGAATGGCGGGCGTTCCCTGCCGACGGTATGGAAGTGAAGAAGTTTAACGAAGTTCCCATGAGCGCAATGTGGACGCAACGGCCGGGAGTTAACAACGAGCTCTACGGATTCAACGCCGACGATCGCGAGTCCGCATCGGTGGCGCATATCTATGGCCAAAACCTGGCTGCGGCTGAGTCGCTGACCGCGGATGGCGCGGCATGGGCATGGTCGCCGGCGACCTTGAAGCCGACCGCTGACCGGGAGTTTCTGAATGGGATCAACCGCTTTGTGATTAGCGAATCGGTGCATCAGCCTCTCGTGGGGAAGGCTCCGGGCATGACCCTTGGGCCTTTCGGGCAGTGGTTCAATCGCAACGAGACTTGGGCGGAAGAGGCAGGAGCGTGGGTGGATTACCTGGCGCGCAGCAGTTATCTCCTGCAACAAGGGCGTTTTGTCGCCGACGTGGTCTACTTCTATGGAGAAGATTCGAATATCACTGCGATCTTCCAGGACAAGTCTCCGGACGTGCCTGCCGGCTACGACTTCGATTACATCAACCCTGACGGCTTGATCCATGTGCTCAGTGCAGGTGCGGGGCGAATCAGAACTAAGAGCGGGATGGAATACCGGCTGCTTGCGCTGGACCCTAACAGCCAACACATGTCTTTGCCCGTACTGCGAGCGATCCGCCAACTGGTGGGGGATGGTGCGGTGGTGGCTGGCTCCAAGCCAACCGACGATCCGAGCTTGGCGGACGACCCAGCGGAGTTTCGGCGGTTGTCTGACGAACTGTTTGGCGACGGCGCGGGCGTACATGCGGTCGGGAAAGGCAGGGTGTACGCAGGCCAGAACGTAGAGACGGCACTAAAGGTTATGAACGTAGCTCCGGACTTTGACTACACACACCCGGAGAGCGACACGCGGCTCCTTTTCGCGCATCGCAAGCTGAGGGATGGCGACCTGTACTTTGTGGATAACCGGAATGACCGCGACGAATCCGTGGATGCAACCTTCCGGGTCACCGGCAAGGCGGCGGAAGTGTGGCACGCGGAGACCGGCAAGTCGGAGCCCGCGTCCTACCGTAATGCGGACGGACGCACGACGGTGCCCTTGCATCTTGAGCCCTGGGGCGCGGTTTTCGTGGTGTTCCGCGAGCCTGCGAAAGCTGCTTCGCGACTCCTGCCCGGCGTTGTGGAGACGGACTTGACGACGCTGGACGGTGCCTGGAAAGTTGCCTTCCAGCCGGGACGCGGCGCGCCAGACTCCATCTCGCTAAATAGGCTTATGTCGTGGACGGAGAGCACCGATGCCGGGGTGAAATACTTCTCCGGGTCCGCGGTGTATAGCAAAACCGTTCAGGTTTCCCCGGCGTGGTTCAAGAAAGGCGCAAAGCTCTGGGTCGATCTTGGCGACGTGAAGAATCTGGCAGACGTAACGGTGAACGGCAAGCCACTTGGCATCGTGTGGCACGCGCCGTACCGTGTTGATGCCACGAGCGTGCTGAAGCCGGGCGCCAACAAGCTGACGATCAAGGTGATCAATGCCTGGGTGAACCGGCTGATCGGTGATCAGCAGCCCGACGCGACGACGAAGTACACGTTTGCCGATGTCAAACCCTACAACGCGAACTCGCCGCTGCTGCCTTCGGGTCTGCTCGGGCCCGTGCGCATTTATTCCGCTGTTACCCAATCGCCTGAGGAAAAGTGAGTGACGATCGGTTCCTTTAGGAATCATACATAAGTTCAAAGTGTGCGCGGCGAAGAGAACCTCCAGAGCAGCAGACACACACAGACGTCGGCACTTTGCGCTCATAGGGTGCCTTCCTTTTGTGGGATCCCGTCTGGGAGGAATCCTATCAAATGATAATGGGAAGTGTGAAGGACGACCCCAAAAAGACAGCCGGAGGTCCAAGTTGCTCGCCAGCGGTACGAGTCAGGTAGAATGTGCCTCTAGGATCGGGGTTTCCGCTCGGACCGTAGGTCGAGCGGTAGCTCGAATGAAGAGGGGCGGGAAGGCGGCGACCAGTCCCAGAACTACCAAAGTCTAGGAGGAAAGTATGACGAAGACCCGAAGAGAATTCCTGTCGGAATTGGGAAAGGCCGGGGCTTGCTTGGGGTTTTGGGAGAGTTCTAGCGCGCCGCTCCGGGGAGGAGGAACAGAGCTGGTCTTATTTGCCGATCCACCACAGGACCCCTCCGGGCTGAAGGCAGCTTGGTTGCGCCCGGCTCGGACTTACCGGCCTCACACGCGTTGGTGGTGGCCGGGCGGTGCCGTTACCTCAGGCGGGATCACATGGGAATTGGAGCAGATGAGCGCCCAGGGAATGGGCGGCGTCGAGATCATGATTCCCTGGGTAATGTACGCCCAAGGGAACATCGAGTTTCTTTCCGACGAGTGGTTAGAGGTCGTGAAGCATGCCGTCCGAGAGGCGGCACGGCTCGACATGGAAGTGGCAATCACTTTCTCGCCCGGATGGTGCTTTGGGGGCTATTGGGTTCCGCCCACAGAACGTAGCAAGGTGTTGACACGGGCCTGGGTTGACGTCAGCGGGCCACGGGCATTCAATCAACCGCTTCCGGCCTATGCGCCGCCGGATTCTGCGGCAGCACGCGAGGACTTACCCGAGTCATTCCTGTCGGACGCGCCAGACGAGAACTCAGTGGTGGCGGCTGTGGCGGGTGAAATTGCCGGACCAGGACTCAACGGAAACACCTTGATCGATCTTAGCGACCAGGTCAGCCAAAATCGTTTGGACTGGCAGGTTCCCTCAGGCCAATGGCGCCTGATGGTCTTTCGCCTGAAGTACACGGGGCAGCAGAACTCGACAACTGAAAACTTTCTTCGGCGTCAATGGGTGGTTGATCACTTCAGCCAGGAGGCGGTGACTAAGTATTGTGATTATCTGGGAGGTAAGCTTTATCAAGCCTTTGGGGAGGAGTTCGGCAGGACCGTGGACAGCATGTTCTGCGACAGCTTCGAAATTATGGCTCTTCCCGACACGATTCATTGGAGCAATGCGGCGCTTGAACAATTCAAAAACTATAAGGGCTACGACCTCAAACGCTATTTGCCGGCTATCTGGTGGGACATCGGAGAGCTGACCCGTAGAATCCGCTACGATATCAACGATTTCCTCTGCTGGTTGGGTCTCCATGCGACGTTTATGCCCTTTATCAACTGGTGCAACGGGCACAATGTGGAGGCGCGAATTCAACCGTATTTCCGATTTACCAATGAAGTCATTCAGGGAGCCGGTGTGACGCCAAGACCCGAGATGGAGGTAACCACCGACCGCTTTGCCGTAGTGCTCAACCCAAGGAAAGCGGTGGCTGCTGGTGCTCATCTGTACGGACGGAGGATTGTTTCCGCCGAAGCGTTCACCTATCTTCACACCGAGCGGTATCGCTCGACGCTGGAAGAAATGAAGGGGGCCACGGATGCCTTTTTGCGAGACGGGGTGACACAATTTTACAACCACGGCTACATCTATTCCCCGGAGATGCACGTGGCGCCCTCCCGTGACATGCCTTGGGCAAATCGAATAAGCCACTGGAATACCTGGTGGAAGTACTATCGCCATTTGGCAGACTATACCAGCCGCTGTTGTCTTCTCCTGCGGCAGGGCGAGTTTGCAGGGGACGTCCTGATCTATTCGCCCCAATCCACGGTCTGGACTGAGAAAGTCCTTTTCGGCAACTACCCGCAATTCATGCCTTACGGTGAGCTGGGAAAAACTCTAGTGGCCAACGGGTATGATTTTGATCCCGTCAATGACGACATTCTTCAAAATCGGGCTCGGGTGGAAGATGGGCGCATCAAAGTCCGCGACCTCGCCTATCGTTTTCTGATTTTACCCAAGACGACGGCGGTGCCGGTGGCCACCATGGAGTTTGTCCGGCAGTTTGCTCTGGGCGGAGGGGTGGTGATTGCCTTGGATGAACTGCCCTCGGAGTCCGTAGGCCTCAAAGACGCCACACAGCACGACACTCGTGTCAAAGAAATCGTCACGGAGCTGTTCGGGCCGGACGGCAAGGGGATGAATCTGCCGGGTGAAGGCCGCACCTATTTCATCGCCAGTTACAAGATTCCAAGGTACGACACGAGTAAGAGACCCTTCTATCAGGTGCCGGAGCCCTACCAGCCCACACCAGCGCCAACGGCACCACAGCGGGCGCTGCTTGAGGCGCTGCGGGAACATCTCGCACCGGACTTTGAACTCGCCGGAAACCTGCAAAGCAACGGTCTGACGTTCTTGCATCGCCGGCTCGGTTCAGAAGATCTCTATTTCGTGACCAACCTGCAATTGGAAACGAGCGAGACTGCGGTGACATTCCGTGTCAACGGAAAGATCCCGGAACGATGGGACCCGATGACCGGCGAGATCGCTCCGGTGCTTGTCTACAGGACGCGGGCAGCGGGAGTGGAGATCCCGATTCGTCTGCCAGCCCGTGGCTCGTTGTGCATTCTCTTCCGTGCCGGGCAGCCGCAGCCGCATCTCACGGAAACGAACCTGGAGGAGGTACGGGATCTGACGGAACGGCAGGTGGAAGGTACTGTGAGCCACAACGGTGAGGCGCACGTGACCGTGGTGACGAACGGGCAGAGCAAGACGGCGCAGGCGCTGGTCTCTGGCTTGCCGGAGCCGCTTGCCGTGAGCGGTGCTTGGCGGATGACGATCGAGGGCTATCGGTTCGAGAGGCTCCAAGAAGAGGTTACGCAGTTGAAGTCGTGGACCGAAGATCCCCGGACGAAGCACTTCTCGGGCACCGGACGCTATGAGCTTGACTTCGAGGTGCCGGGCGAGTACGTGGGCGCTGGTCTGGATGCCGTGCTCGACTTGGGAAGAGTGGGCGACGTGGCTGAAGTGATCTTGAATCGGCGGGCGGTGGGCGTTGCGTGGATGCAGCCTTATCATCTCGAGGTTACGGATGCAATTCGTGCCGGCGCCAATCATCTCGAAGTGCTGGTCACAAATACGCTGATAAACTATGTCTCAGGGCTCACGACACTGCCGGAGGTACCCGAGGAACTAGTCCCACATTACGGAAAAACAACGGATATTTACACGCTGGGGACGACGGCCTGGAAAGAGCACGAGAAGAATTTCCACCCCCTTCCTCCGTCCGGGCTGATGGGACCGGTTAGGATCGTCGCCCGCCGCAAAGTGGCCCTGGAGCTTTAGAGCCAAGAGCAGATGATTCAGTTTTCACGTGATGCATGAAACTCGGAGGTGAGGAGAGTGTGTCACCGCAATGCCGGCCCGAATAAGCTCACCTTTCCGCGGAAACGCCCGTTTTGCTGGGCCCTTGAAGTGAGACAACCAGCCAAGACACGACTTACCACTGAAATGGTAAGTCCTTCCTGTGTTCCCAGCAAGCGACCCGTCCTCGTGTGCACTCCTGGACCTGGTGCAGAGATAAAATATCCGGTTGTCAGGGAAGGGCGTTTGAATCGGGATAGGGGGGATGCCTCGTCCCCAGAGTTAACCACTGACTTCCCCATCCGTAGCAGCCTTTCAAAACCCCTATAAATCCTACGCTCCTCTGCGCTCGTGTGCGGCTTGTGTGCCGCCTTAGACCCTCCATGGCCGGTGGGATACGTTTCTGCCCGATCGTGGTCTCTACCTGATGAAAGCCAGGAGCAAAGAAGGGTCCGCGGCGAATCGCAACAATACAACATCTGCAGCGTGAGCAAAATGAAACAGACTTCGTTGCCTCCGGCAATTAACATGGCGTAATTCAGGGCACAGTGGGAGTCGAGTGCATATGTTTTTAACAATGATTTCACCGGTGAAGCCCTTTTATCCACCAATGCCCTGTTTCAAGATTGCAGCACCCGAAGGGAATGAACGGCCCCCTTTGGGGTTCAAGAGTTCTCTGCTTTTAGTCCGGCCGATTTACGTTCTGCCGGCTTCAAGGCACTTTGGCATTTAGCCTGTGATGGCGTCGGGCGGGCTCCGTGGACTGCTCCGGGGGTAGTGCTAAAGACGCTACCCCCTGAGCGCGTTGCTTCACACCGTAAAGGAGGTTTTCCATGAAAGCTTTGGTGTCCACTGTGCTATTTGTGCTAGCTGCACCTCTATTTCTCCTCGGGCAGACCGCTGACGGGACAATTCGAGGATCGGTCATGGATCCGTCCGGCGCCCCGGTGCCGGGTATATCCGTCGCGGCCCACAACCTGGATACCGGACTGACGGTAACGGTGAAGACCACGGATGCCGGACTCTATACCATTTCTAACCTGCCGCCCGGTAAGTACTCGGTGACGACGGAAGGTGCGGCTGGGTTTAAGAAGTTCGAGCAAACCGGTGTGACCGTGCAGACATCCTCCACGACCGACCTTAATCTTACCGTGCAACTCGGCGAGGTGAACGAGACGGTCACCGTCGTTGCCAACGCCCAACAACTCGAATCCACCACCTCCGATGTCGGCACCACGGTGCAAACCCAGCTCATCAGCAACCTGCCCCTCGAGGTGGGCGGAACTCCTCGCAACCCTGTGCAGTTCATCACCCTCGTCCCCGGTTTTGTGGGGTCGGTGGGTAACGACCCGGCGAACAACGCCACAGACGATTATAAGTTGAACGGAGGGCAGGAAGGGGGGACGGACATTCTGGTGGATGGCGTGTCGATCTCACTGGTAAGTCCTAACACCCAGCAAAATAAAGGGGTTTCCCCCGAAGCCGTGGATGAATTCAAGACACTGCAAAGTAACTTCTCGGCCGAATACGGCCAGTCCGGCGACGGTATCGTTAGTCTGACTCTCAAATCCGGTTCCAACAAGCTCCACGGCGACTTTTACGAATTCCAGCGCAACAGCGCTCTCGATTCCAACAGTTGGAACAACAATACCGCCGGTTCGCCCAAGAACGTAGATCTTCAGAGCGATTTTGGCGCCCTGATCTCGGGACCCGTGGTGCTACCGAAGATTTACAATGGCCGTGATAAGACCTTCTTTATGTTTGACTACGAGGGTTTCCGCTTCAGCACTGGCAACAGTTCGATTGCGACCTTTCCCAACGCGAACTTTCTTCAGGGTAATTTGTCCGCACTCTGCACACAGACGGCGAGCTTCAATGGCGCCGGAACTTGTTCTGATCCGACACTCCAGCTCTATGACCCCACGACTCACGCTGCGATTCCCAATGACACCCTGGCGAATGACCCGAACTACAAGGAAAGCGCGGTCATGAGCAAGGTCTTTGGATACGTTCCTGCTACGAATGGGAACCTCACCAACAACGTTTTCGTTCGGGGCGAAACAAGAATCCCTGCCAACATGTTTGATATTAAGATTGACCAGAACATTTCCAGCCGGCAGCGAGTTTCGTTCGGTCTGGATTACGACAATACTAACAATGAGTCAGAAGAATCGATCGGCACCATTTACGGCGGATCGACTCCGCAAAGAACGCGCTACCTGCGACTGAGCGATGACTTTACCCTTTCGCCTTCTGTTCTCAACCATTTCCTGGTGGGATACAGCCGGCGTTATCGTGGCGAGATTTCAGACAGTCTGGGAGGCAACTACCCCAATAAACTGGGCTTGACGGGCGTTAATGACAACACCTTCCCGTGCTTTAGTTTCCTTGATACACCCTATTCGTCCGTCCTGAGTAACTGCGGCGATTCTGAGTTTGCCGACAACGTCGCGGAATTTGCCGACTCGGTGGGCTGGGTGCATGGCAAGCACAGCTTCAAGTTCGGTGGCGAAATCCGGGACATGGAATTCAACAATCGCCGTCTCACCTATGGGGCGGGCACCTTCACTTTCAGCTCCGTTCAGACCAGTTCTACCGGCAGCAGCGTGGGTGTGGGCGGTAACGCCATCGCCAGCGCGCTCTTTGGAGATGCTTACCAGGGGTACTTGGTCTATGGCTCGTTCAGCGGTGTTCGGTACAAGAACTCCGACCTCTACGTGCAGGATTCCTACCGTGCCACCTCGAAGCTGACGCTTAATTACGGCCTGCGCTGGGATATCGATATCCCGGCCAGTGAGGCCTTTGATCGCCTCTCCGTGGTCGATCCCACTCTGCCCAACCCGGGCGCTGACAATATTCCCGGCGCCTACACCTATTACGGCAAGGGACCCGGGCGGAACGGACAGACCCGCCCCCAGAACATTTTCTTCAAGGATTTTGGTCCGCGCTTGGGCTTTGCCTATTCCATGAACAGCAAGACCGTGGTGCGCGGCGGATACGGGATCTTCTATGAGCCGCTGAAAGAGCCCTCTTTCGCCGATCAGGACGGTCTGGGATTTTTCAATAATGAGACCGTCACAACGCCTTTCCAGATCGATGCGGGGATGCCGCACATCATTCCTCCCACCGGGCCCTTAACGCCGGACGGTCAGAACGGAAACGGCGGTGTGATTGTTGCTCCGGCCAACACCGGCCGCCCGGCTGACGTCCAATCCTGGAACCTGGACGTGCAGCGGCAGATAACCACCAATCTAATGGCGGATGTCGCTTACGTAGGTTCGAAAGGCACTCACCTCCCGGCTTACAACATCCTGACCAACCAGGTCAACCCTGAGTATCTGCCACTGGGTAACGAGTTGGGAATGAATGTCAGTTGCCTTAGCGACGGCTCCTGTCCGAATTCCATTGCCGCGGGGGTAAAGGTTCCTTTCACCAACTTCAGCAACTTGTGGGGCGGATCGGCCACGATTGCCCAAGCCTTGCGCCCGTTCCCGCAGTATGGGAATTTCAACGGCGAAGACCAGTCGTTCGGACCCGATAAAACCGGTAATTCCAGCTATCACTCCATGCAGTCGCGCGTCACCAAGCGCTTCTCCTCGGGATTAAGCTTGCTCGTGGCGTATACCATCTCGAAAAACATTACGGACGCCGATTCCATGGGACCGGGCATCTCCGGCTTCATCGGCACCGGGTCGTACATCGGTCAGAACTCCTATAACCGGCGGGCAGAGAAAGCCGTGAGCGAACTCGATACTCCACAGAGTTTGGTGGCGAGCTTTTTCTACGAATTGCCGATGGGTCATGGAAAACGATTCCTGGGCCATGCCGGCGTGCTCGATCGGGTAGTCGGAGGTTGGAACGTTGCAGGCATTCTGAACTATAGTTCCGGCAATCCCACCCAGGCGTACGGTCCTTGCTCCGGCACCGCCGCCGGCGTCCTGTTTGGCGGATGCAATGTGGCGGGAGACGACGGCCGGCTTATAGTGAATCCTGGTGTGGCGCAGACTAACAAGAGCGGCAACTTCCAGCCTTCCAGCACATCTTTCTTCAATGCTGCGGCGTTTTCCGTTCCCTCCATCACCCAATTTGGCGACGCGGCACGGTCATTGGATCACGCTCGCGGCTGGGGTGGCGAGAATGAGGATTTCGTGTTGGAGAAGAGCACCCGCTTGATCGGTGAGACGACGAGGATCAAGTTCCGAGCGGAGTTCTTCAATCTCTTCAACCGTCACATTTACCAGGCTGCGGGCGGAGAAAGTTGGGCGACGACTATCCAATCACCATTCCAGGCTGCTGGGACCCCGGGATGTAGTGGTGCGTTCTCCTGTGGTTTCGGCGCCGTTTCATCGGCCAGTGGGCCGCGAACCATCCAACTCGGCCTGAAGATAGAATACTGAATCACTGTCGCCACCGGGCCTCCGGATTGTGCAAGTTCCCCTCAGTCCGGGACACGGTGGCGCCCGCTTGTCTGACAGGGATCCATGTACTCCAGACCTCGCCGGGCGCGAACACCATGCATCTTCCCGCGGGCCGGTATGCGAGCCTGGGATTCTCAACATGAAAAGACGAGCATTCCTCAAAACTGCCGGAGTACTGTCTGCTCCTCTTGTATGGCTGCCCTCCTCGTTTCCATTGTGGTCCGAGAATCAATCATTGCCGGCGAGCGATGAATCCTGGGAAATTTCGAACCACCGGCAGCGGATCGTTGTGGCGAGCCGCCATGGCAGCGTGACGTACCAGAGTTTCGTTTATGACAAGGAGCATGGCTGGCGAGACGGTTCGATTGCGGACAACCAGTTCGTGTCGGGAGCCGGGTTTCAGTTGACTGTCGATTCAGGACTTGTGGCGAAATCCGAAACGGACTCCGCCATCAAACTTGCGGGAAGAGGGCGTGCCACGTCGAAAGATGGCTCGCCTCTTCCGTACACTTGGAACACTGTAATCACCAGTCTGGCGAACACACCGTGGTTTCGGTTCGCCACCACCCTCCGGCTGCCGCACGACATGAAATTGCATCAAGGCGAGGTGCGCGAGCCGCAAATCATCCTCTGGCTCAGCTCCGTGTCAACCATGATGGAAGGGCA
>Ga0116110_1001546_pt1 | contig 12257 bp, 9 predicted proteins | sample June2015DPH_8_50_FD_89719 | JGI IMG/M metagenome (GOLD analysis project Ga0116110, IMG submission 89719) | Peatland microbial communities from SPRUCE experiment site at the Marcell Experimental Forest, Minnesota, USA - June2015DPH_8_40 | ecosystem: Environmental > Terrestrial > Soil > Wetlands >...
AGCGGGGCACTGTCGTTCCAAGAAACAATCCGGCTCCTCCGTATCCGCTTCGTGAGCAGGCATCCGCTCGTTTCGACACGATCGAACTTGTTTCAACTTTTTATTGTGGCGAGAGAGTGGTCGCTCGCGCGGGCTGGGTCGGAGGAGAACTGAAAACTAAGCATCTCCCTGAGTTGTGATACTTGACCTTCGCGACCTTTTCCGGCTGCTAGTCACGTAGAGATTCAACTCCATGCGGCTTGATATCCCGAGCTTCTCATAAATGCGGAACAAGTGGTTCTTGACCGTGTGTGCGCTCACGCCGAGCTGCGCGGCAATTTCATCGTTAGTGAGGCCTTCGACCACCATGCTCACAACTTGCTCCTCCCGCAGGGTGAGCAGCGCGATCCCTATGGCGCTAAGCACTCGGGCTGGTTCCCTGTCCCCTAAGGCCTTGATGAGCCATTGAAGTTCCCGACTATTAGCCCAGATCTGCCCGGCGTGTACACACCGTATACACTTACACAAGACCTCGAAGGGATCGGTCTGACAAGCGACACCTTTAGCTCCTGCGGAGAAGGCGTTGATCACTTCCTCCGGGTTAGAGCTGTCCAGTAGCAGGATGGGACACGTAGTTGGGGAAGAAACGCGTAGTTCTCGAACAACCTTAAGACCCCCCTTGGGATCACCTTCCAGGCTTGAGCTGATCACAGCTACATCGGGTTGATGCTCAGCTATCTGCTTAAGAAGCTCTTTTGGTGTGTGTGTGCAGCCAATAACCACCAAGTGCCTGCGCTGCTCCGTCAGCGCACGGCACAGTAACTGGCCGGCCATCGCAGCGCTTTGGGCGACAATAACCGATATAGGCATGGGCGTGATCCTCTCCTTCACCGCTGCGATAGCTTGTCACGCCAAGCCGAGTAAGCGGATTCCCAATTATACGGATACACCCCCAAAAAAGCAAAGGGGGTAGCCCAGGGATTTGTTGCAATCATTGATAGTTCTCATCCAGGTACAATCTTAGGCCCGTTCAGACATAATCTCCTCAATCCCAGATGGGGCCGATCGTCTCCCCTCCTAAAAGTACTTTCGCCCTACCGGCAGGGGAGCCTTTCGGCCTGCTGGCAGGGGAGTCTTTCGGCCTACTGGCAGGAGAGCCTTTCGGCCTACTGGGGGGGAGCCTTTTGGCCCCTTGTGGAGTTCTTGTTGCGCGACTACACTCCACGATGATGAGCGAGTGGAGGGATCGTCTCCGAGCCCATCAATAATGTACGGGCGCGACGGATGAAGTCCCGCCGCTCATCGCCGAGCGGCGGGTTGAGGCAGGAACCTATGAAACAACCCACAAAAAGGATACGGGCCTTCGCGCAGCCCCGGAAATACAACCGCTACCGGCTCAAGGTCCCCGTGATTTTCTCATGGAAAGATGCGCAGGGAATTCGGCAGCAGGGTGTAGGTCTAACGCACGTAATGAGCGTAACAGGAGCATTTATCGTCGCCACAAGACCTCCGCCGCTAAATGCCAAGATTAAGCTCAAAGTTTATCTTCCTGAAAGAAGCGCAGCTCGGCCACAGCGGATTTACGGGCAAGGACGAGTAGTTCGCGTAGAGCCGGCCCACGGCCGACATCGTGCTGGCTTCGCGGTTGCGGTAAAGCCCTTTGTCCTGCGCAGAGGACCGGCGTACCAATGTTCGGAGCCGACTGCCGTTGCTGATTCGGAAAATTGGATAAGAGAACCCAATGACAAACAATCAGCCGGATCGATGGCAATCAGTTCTTAGTTCGGTCTCGATCGGACTTTCCTGCTGAGCGTTAACCCACGCGAACCTGGGAAGCCCACCTGTGGTTCGAAAGCAAGACAACACCGCATGTGACTCACAGGGCGGAGCTATGTTTCAGCCGCGGATGAACACAGGTCAGCGCGGATCTGACTGACAACTGACAACTAACGGCTGACAACTAATAGCAACTAACCAGGCACTAGCCACTTAAGGAGATCTAGCATGAGAAGCGTTCTGACAAGAACCGGAGTTGGTTTTTTCTTGGTGGCGCTCACTGCCTTCTCCGCCGCAGCCCAGCAGCCGGCGAAGACGGCCGCGCTACCCGATTCCGGCTATGTCCTCGGCCCGGACGACCAGATTGTGATGCATGCCATGGAGTCCCCGGAGATTTCCGACAAGCCATTCCTGATTGGAACCAACGGGAACATCACGCTGCCCCTCGCCGGACGCGTGAAGGCGGGCGGGCTGACCGTCGAGCAACTCGAAACGGAGTTGAACGCTCGGCTCAAGACATACGTGAAGGACCCGCAAGTCGCAGTAACCGTGGTGGAGTTCCGCAGCCAGCCCGTGTCCGTCTTCGGCGCGGTCGGCACGCCCGGAGTGATCCAGCTTCGCGGCCGGAAGACGCTCTATGAAGTCCTCTCGATGGCCGGCGGGCTGCGCGAGACTGCGGGCTCCTCCATCACCGTCACCCGCCGCCGCGAGAACGGCGAAGTGCCTCTGCCCGGCAGCAATGTAGATCCTACCGGGCAATTCAGCACCGCTGAGCTGAACGTGCAGGAGATTCTGGCGGGAAAGAACCCGGCGGCGAATATCGAGATCAAGCCGAACGATGTGATTTCCGTCTCCGAGGCGGATTCCAACATGATTTACGTCGTGGGCGATGTGGAGCATGGAGGCGCCTTCACTCTCGGCGGGCGCCAACAGCTTTCGGTGCTCAGGGCGCTCTCCCTCGCGGGTGGACTCGGACGCACGGCGAAGCCTGAGAAGGCCAGAATCATTCGCGGTGTTCCGGGGGACGCGAAGCCCCTGGAGATCGCTGTCAACGTCCGGCGGATATTTGACGGAAAGGCAGAGGATGCCGCGTTGCTGCCCCAGGACGTCCTCGTCATCCCCACCAGCAGCCGTAAGGTGTTTACGGTCTACTCTGTTCCTTCGGTGGTGGCTGCTGCTGCTTACGGTGCGATTTACCATTACTAAGTCGTTGTAGGGGCACGGCTTGCCGTGCCCTCTGGGTGGGTACGGCAAGCCGTACCCCCACAACCAGCCGTTCCTAGCCAGTGCCCTTCTAAGGACCCTATGGAAAACCAACCCATCTTAAACGACCTCGGCCCGGACCCGCGCAGAAGAAAAAACGCTGGGACCAGTCTGGCGGTGCGGCCGCACTACATCGAGGCGCCGTACCAGGAAGTCATCGAGGAGCCAGGCCCCGGCCTGCTGCTGGAGTACTGGGACATCCTCCGCCGCCAGAAAGGCACGCTGGTTCTGATTGCTTTCGCGGGCTTCCTCGCCGCGCTGCTTTTCACGCTTCCGCAGACGCCCATCTACCGGGCGCGTGCTTCACTCGAGATCCAGAACCTGAACGAGAATTTCCTCAACATGCGCGACGTGAACCCCACCACCAATGAAGGGAGTTCGTCCCCCGCCGAATCGGATCTCGAGACCCAGGTAAAGATTCTCCAGAGCGAATCGGTGCTGGAAGGGGTCATCGTGAAGCTGAAGCTCCCGCAAAGGTTCGCCTCGGGAAGGGACCGTAGCCGTCTCTCCGCCTGGCGCAAGGCTCTGGGTCTGTCCGGTCCCCCCGCCGGCGCAACCCGCGAAGAACTCCTGCGCCGGGTGGCCAAGAACCTGACGATTCAGACCGAGCCCAAAACGCGGCTCGTAGAAATCCTCTACAACTCCGCCGACCCGCAGCTTGCCACCGATTTCGCCAACACCCTCACCGCCGAGTTCATCCAGCAGAATCTCAAGGCGCGCTGGAAGACCACGCAGCAGACAGGCGAGTGGCTGACGCGCCAGATGGACGACGTGCGCATCAGGCTCGAGAAATCCGAGGACGAGCTGCAGAGCTACGCCCACGCGTCCGGCCTGCTGTTCACCTCGGAAAAGGTAGGCCTGCAGCTTGTGGAGGGCAATGTCGCCGAGGATAAGCTGCGGCAGCTTCAAGAGGAGCTCTCGCGGGCGCACGCTGACCGCGTCGCCAAGCAATCGGTGTACGAGTCCGCCTTGAGCGCTCCCCCCGAGTCCCTCCCCGAAGTGCTCGACGACAAAACCCTGGGAGAGTACCAGGTGAAGCTCACTGACCTTCGCCGCCAGCTTGCCGAGCTTTCATCGTCCCTCACCCCTGCCCATCCGGCGGTGCAAAAGGTCCAGGCCCAAGTGACCACGCTCGAGTCCGCCCTCGAGAAAGAGCGCGCAGACGTCATCCAGCGCATCCGCAACGAGTATCAGTCCGCCCATCGCCGCGAGCATCTGCTGGCGGCAAACTACGCCTCCCAAGCTCGCCTCGTGTCGGAGCAGGCGGCCAAAGTGGCCCATTACAACATTCTCAAAAGCGATGTGGAGACCTACCGCCAGCTTTACGACTCCATGCTTCACAACGTGCAGGAGGTTGGGATGACCTCCGCCCTGCGCGCGAGCAACATCCGCGTGGTGGATGCCGCCTACCCGCCCAGCCGCCCCTTCAAGCCGAGCCTGGTTTTGAATTCGGCGCTGGGTCTTCTTGCCGGAGCGTTTTTCGGCTTCGCGTTCGTCGTGATGCGCGAGCGCGCCGACCGGAGCTTCCAGACACCGGGTGAGACTGGGTTATCGCTGGGTTTGCCGGAACTGGGCGTGATCCCTTACGCAAGCGCCGAGCGGAACCGGCTGTCTGCGTATTACCGGGATACGTTACCGAAGAGCAGGAACTGGGGATTTGGGGTTAGGGATTCCGCGGGCGGAGTTCGGCACTTGGAATCCGGAAATCGGAATCCTGCCGACGGCGCCCTGACGCTGGATCTTGCCAACCAGGACGCGGGAAATGGAACATGGGATACGGCAAAGCGCAACCGGCAACGGACAACTGACACCGAATCACGGACAAATGACCAGGGACCTGTGACACAGGACAACGGCCATTTGTACAGGCGTGTTGAATTAATGGCGTCGCGCCACAGCCCTTCGGTTTTGGCTGAGTCCTTCCGGGCTACCGCGACCTCGATTCTATATTCCGGGGAGAATGGCAACCGGCCGCGCGTGATCGTTCTGACCAGCGCGGGCCCCGGCGAGGGGAAGACCACGGTGGCGAGCAACCTGGCGCTGGCGTTAGCCGATACCGGTTCGCCGGTCCTGCTGATTGACGGCGACCTGCGCAAGGGACGGCTGCACGAGATCTTCCAGGTGTCGAACGATTGGGGGCTCAGCGACGTGCTGGCGGGGAATGCTTTACCCCCCGGCCGCGCGGCAGCGTATTTGGAGACGCGCTATCCGCGCTTATCGCTGCTGCCTGCCGGGGCCACACCGGCGAGCATCGCCGGCTTACTGTATTCGCCGCGCACGCTCGAGTTTCTGAATCATATGCGCCAGGAATTCCATACCGTCATCATCGACAGCCCCCCCATGCTCCAGGTGCCAGACGCGCGAGTGCTCGGGAAGATGGCGGATGCCGTGGTTCTGGTGGTGCGCGCGGACGAGACCAAGCGCGAAGAAGCCTCGGCAGCGGCCCAGCGGCTGGCGGCCGACGGAACGCGCGTGCTGGGCACGATCCTGAACGAATGGGATTCCAGGAAATCGAGGCATTACGGGTACGCGTACGCGCACTCTTATTATCAAGTGTCGAGTGACTAGTTGTCTGACCGCGAACCACTATCCACTAACCACTGTTCTTGTGACTTTCAACTATCAACTGTCGACTGTGAACTTTCCCAACTGAGCTGTTCCCATGACCACTCTTCGCCGTCGCATTCTTATGCAAGCCGCCAAGCTTTTTGACCTGGCGTTGATGATATTTTCTTTCGGACTGGCCGCGTTACTGGTAGCGCGCGAGAATCCGGCGGCGTCGCTTGCCGACTTCTTCTCGATGCGGGTCAAGGTGCAGAACTTTGCCATCTTCGGGCTATTTCTCCTCGAGTGGCATCTCGTCTTTGCCTCCTACAGCATGTACAGCTCGAAGCGATTTCTGGCGCGCTGGGTGGAGGTGTTGGACATCACGAAGGCGACCACGCTCGGGTCCGCCATCATCTTTCTTGCAGCCGTCCCCCTGCGCATCCGCCTGGTAACGCCGCTTTTCATGCTGATTTTCTGGGCGGCCAGCACGCTCGCGGGAGTAGCCAGCCGGGTGCTGTTCCGCCTCATACTGGGAGCTTTACGCCGCCGCGGCCGCAACCTGCGCCAAATGGTGGTGGTGGGCACCAATCCCCGCGCCGTGCGTTTTGTGCGCAAGATCGAGGCGCGGCCGGAGCTCGGTTACCGCATCGCCGGCTTTGTGGACGGCCCCTGGCCGGGCCTCGCGACGTTCGAGCAGACGGGCTACCGGCTGATCTCCGACCTGGCGGGCTTCCCGCGCTTTCTCCGCGAGCAGGTGGTGGATGAAGTGGTCATTGCCCTGCCGATGGAATCTTCTTATGGGCAGGCGGCGCGCATCGCCACGCTGTGCGAGGAGCAGGGCGTCACCATGCGGCTGCTCTCCGACCTCTTCAATCTGCGCCTGGCGCAGTCGCGGGCGGAAGAGTTCCAAGGCGAGCCCGTGACCACCCTTTCCGCCGGAGCGCCGGAAGGCTGGCAGCCGCTCGTGAAGCGCGCCTTGGATGTCTCGGTGTCACTTGCGGCGATGCTGCTGCTGTCGCCCCTGTTTTTGCTGGCCGCACTGGTCGTCAAGCTCACCTCCCCGGGGTCAAGCTTCTTCGTTCAGGAGCGTGTGGGCCTGAACAAGCACAGGTTTCGCCTGTACAAGTTCCGCACCATGGTGGCGGATGCGGCCGAGCGCCAAGCCGAGATCGAGCACCTGAACGAGGCGGCCGGGCCCGTGTTCAAGATCATCAACGACCCGCGCTTGACGCCCGTGGGCAAGTTCCTGAGGAAAACCAGTATTGACGAGCTTCCCCAACTCTTCAACGTCCTCAAAGGCGATATGAGCCTGGTCGGCCCCCGCCCCCTCCCCGAGCGCGACTACAACGGCTTCGACCAGGATTGGCAGCGCCGCCGCTTCTCCGTCCGCCCCGGCATCACCTGCCTCTGGCAAATCAACGGCCGCAGCTCTTGCGCTTTCGAAAAATGGATGCAACTGGATATGCAATACATCGACCAGTGGTCCCTCGGCCTCGATTTCAAAATCCTGGCCAAAACCATTCCCGCCGTGTTCAGGGGCGCCGGTGCCGCATAGATCCACCGCTTCTGCCATACGTATCCGGATCGTCAAGCAACATGCCTCTTTCAAGTAAAGTCAGGCGCCTCTTCCATAGCCTCTGCCAAACCTGGTCTTCCAGCGTGCTCATCTCGAACACCGCTTGGGTTATCGCAGGTTATGGCCTGCGATTGCTTATTCAGGGGGCATACTTTGTCATCATTGCCCGTTCCCTTGGCGTGAAGCAGTACGGCGCGTTCATAGGCGCGACGGCGCTCATTGGCGTGCTGTCGCCCTTTGTAGGCCTAGGAAGCGGCTTCGTACTAATCAAGAACGTCGCTCGCGATAAAACGCTTTTTGCGGAGTATTGGGGAAACGGTCTCTTGGTCACGCTGTTATCGGGCGTGAGTCTATTCGCTGTGGCGGCATCGCTTTGCGCCGCTCTTCTGCCCATTCCGGCGCTTGCGGTTGTCTTTATAGCATTGTCTGACCTGATCTTTTGCAAGATGGTGGACCTGGCTGGCTGGGCGTTCCAGGCGTTCGAGACGCTTTCCAAGACCGCCCGGCTCAATGTGCTCTTGAGCTTCACGCGTCTCCTCGGGATCGCGGGTTTGGCCCTTGCGGTCGGACACCCAACCGTGCTCGCATGGGCGGCTGCTTACCTGGCGGGAGCAGTGCTTACGGCGCTGATCGCCGTAATTTGGGTCACTCTCTGCCTGGGCAAACCGAGGCTGGCCCTCGGCCGCCTGGGAGGTAAGGAAACGGTTGAAGGCTTCTACTTTTCGGTGGGTCTCTCCGCATACACGATCTACAACGACATCGATAAAACTATGCTGGCGCGACTGAGCACGCTGGAGGCCACCGGCATCTATGGGGCAGCCTATCGGCTCATCGACGTCGCGTGCATCCCGCTAGTGGCTCTAGCTAGTGCAGCCAACGCGGGCTTCTTCCGCGAAGGGAAGCGCGGCATCCAAGCAGCCGTGCGTTACGGCCGGCGGCTGCTGAAGAGGTTTGTACTCTACCCGGTGTTCGCGTTCGTGGCGCTGTTTATCGGCGCGCCGGTGGTCCCGTGGGTGCTTGGCCACCAGTACGCCCAGGTAGCAGAAGCTCTGCGCTGGCTCGCCGTGCTCCCCCTACTGAGGACAATCCAGTATTTCAACGCCGACCCCTTGGCCGGGTCGGGATACCAGGGGCTGCGCACACTCGCGCAGGCATGTGTTGCGGTGTTTAACATCCTTGTCAACCTTTGGATTATACCCGCCTACGGGTGGCGAGGCGCGGCATGGTCAAGTATCGCCAGTGACGGTCTGCTGGCGCTGGCTCTATGGTTCGCCGCGAATCGTTTGGCCAGGAGGGCTCACTCGCGATTTGAGCAGGTCGCGATAGCGGATACAGGTGCGGTTAACCGAAGCCCAGTCGGGCTGCTCGCGGCAGGTCTTGCCGCACTAGTGGCAAGAGCAGGAGCCTTCCTTAGGCTTGGCATTTCCGGAGGCCAGGATACGTGATGGGAACAGCGGTGAGATCTCCACTTGGACCCCGCACAGTGAAGATGCCATGGGGACTGTCCTTGTTCCTGTTGGCAATATTTGCGTTCGCGGTGCCATTCAACCCTTCAAACTCGGGTAACCTCCTTGAAGTGGGCCTTGACGAGGCCTCGCAGGCGAATGAGAAGAAGAGCGAACAACGCCAGATTGCGTTGCTTTGCCTCGGCTTGTTCGCAGCGCTGGCCCTATCGAGCAAGAAGCGCAGCCGACTACGGGTCAGTGGACTGCTTGGCTGGTCTGTGCTCTTCTTTCTTTTCTTGGCCCTCGCCAGTCCTGCATGGGCCGAGGATTCTTCCCTAGCGATTAGGAGAGTTGGCATCCTCGTTCTGCTATGTCTCGGCGCACTGGCAGTGGCGGCACGACTGTCACAGATCCAGACTGCCGCCCTGGCCGTCTGTGTCTGTAGTTTTACCCTAATCGTATCGCTCGCAGTAGAGCTTGCCTCCGGCACGTTCCGGCCCCTTGACGGGTCATGGCGTTTTGCAGGGGTCGTACATCCAGTCACCCAGGGGTGGAACTGCGGTCTGTTGGCTATTGCCTCTCTAGCAATGGCGGCAGTTTCGCCGCGAAGGCGAAACCGCTTTATTGTCTTGGCAGCGGTTGCTGTCCTGTTCTTGGTCCTGACCCGCACCAGAATGGCTCTTGCAAGCACTATCCTCGCGAGTGCCGTATGCGCGAGCTTGGTGTCACCGAAAGCGCGGAGACTTACTTTAGTTTCTGCGTATCTTCTGCTATGCGGGAGTCTTGTGTGGGTTTTTCGGGGAGGGGATCTGGGCGGGACGACCATAAGCATCAGTACGCTCGGTCGCGGCGAGGAGGCAGCGTCAAGTCTCAGCACGCTCACGGGTCGGGTGACGCTATGGAATGCATTGCTTGACTACGAGAGAGCACGCCCCATCCTAGGGTACGGCTACAACACGTTTCTCACTCCACGCAACCTCGCGGCGGTCTCGGAGGGCGCTGGATGGGTACCCGCCTCGGCGCACTCGGGTTACATAGGAACTCTTCTTGAGCTTGGATGTCTGGGGGCCGCTGCGTTTGTGCTTGTCTTGGCGCTTAGTCTGAAGAGGTCACTCAGTCTGGCCAGGAACGGCCCGAGTGCTGCGTTTGCTGCTGCGGTCATGATCTGGCTGTGCTGCAACCTGTTTCTTGAATCAGGTCTCATCAGGGACCCTGCTTTCACCACATTCATTAGCATGGTCATTCTTGCCTCTCTTGCATTCAAGGAGAATGTGTCACACGCATCAGGTCGGTTGGTCACCTCCCGGCGTCTCTTGACCCGCATACGTCTGCCGCTACGGCTGCCCCAGCCGAGGGGTCCGATACGTCTGGCAATCGTTCAACACGTTGCCTGTAAAACAAATCAACACCAGGAGTGAATGATGAACAATCCCCTCGTGAGTGTAGTTGTCCCCACTTATAACCGGCACGCGATGCTTCGAAAGGCCTTGCGAAGCCTCACTGTTCAAGAAACAAATGATAAATTCTCCTACGAGATAGTCGTGGTCGACAATGGTTCTACAGAACCTACTAGGGCCGTCGTCGCGGAGATCGCTGCCGGTTCGCGGGTCGCACTCAGTTACGTACGGGAGGAAGCTGGAGGCTACCCCGAGGCGCTGAACAGGGGTGTGAGGGAAGCGCGGGGAATGTGGGTTGCCCTCTTTGATGACGATCAGTTGGCGGAGGCGAACTGGCTGAAGGAACTGCTTTCAGCTGCCTCGTTAACAAAGGCAAAGTTGGTCGGCGGCAGTATTCGGCCGCAGTTGCCCTCGGCAAGAACACTGGCCCTTTCCCCGTTCTGCCGCGGGTTGCTGGGCGAGAGTGCTTTTGAACGGACGGCACGAGTTCGCCGAGGTGAGCGCATACCGTCTGGGGGCAACATGATGATAGCCCGTGAGGTTTTCAACTCCATAGGCCTGTTCGACACCGCGATGGTGCTCGGAGGGTGCGATAGCGACTTTGTTGAACGAGCCGTTGCATCGGGCATTGTCGTTGCAGTTTCCGAGACCCCCATAGTGCACCACGTAATACCCCCGTATCGCGTGACGTCAAGATATTTTCGGTGGGCATCGATGAGATCTGGATGTGACATCGCCTATCGCGATTGCAAGAAATTTGGTCGGACAAAAATGTCCTTCTTCTTCACTGCTAAGACTGGCCAGGCGATACTTGTTAACCTCCCCCTCTTGATCCTCAGCGTTTTGGCACGAAATGCCACCCAATCTTTGCATCGCAGATGCTTGCTTTGGCGCGCCATTGGATATGCACGCGAGACTGCCTCTCTTGCTACCCGTAGCCTGTTCAGGCGGGGCCTCTTCATTTCCCGATTAGAGTTCAGAAAAGAAAGAACAACCTTCTCATATGATACTGAACAATAAAACCTCTGCTGTAATTCCACGGTTACCCCAAGACACAGGCGGGAGCGTGAAGGCAAACGCTAGTGTTGTGGTTTGTACATACAATCGGGCCGACATGCTCGACCCGGCTCTTGGAAGCCTCCGAGAGCAACAGACTTTTGGTAAGGTTGACTTCGAAATTGTCGTCGTTGATGACGGCTCGATCGACCAGACAGAGCGTGTCGTGCTGGCCCAGAGAAACGCTGCCTCTGTCCCCATCCGTTATGTCCGGCAGGAGCGCTCCGGCATCGCTGCGGCGAGGAACCGTGGTGTGCGAGAGTCAAACGGGGATTGGATCGCTTTTTTCGATGACGACCAAATCGCCGAGACCAACTGGCTGGCTCGGCTGGTCGAGAAGGCAGGGATAGAGGACGCGGATTATGTGGGCGGGCCCTATCTTTTGCGGCTGCCCGAAAATTGTGGCTTCGAGTTAGATTCGACGCTTCGGCGCCTCCTGGGCGAGAATCCCCTGATGCAGCACGAGCGGAACGTTTCCTATTCAGGTTTGGACCCACGAAAACACGAAGTGAGTCCAGGAACAGGTAACGTTCTCGTGAAGAGGGCGATCTTCGAGCGAATTGGACTGTTTTCAGAAGGCCGACATTACGGGGAGGACCGCGAGTTCTTCAGAAGAGCACAGAAGGCCGGTGCGCGATTCGCAATCGCCCCCTCTGCGGTTGTTTACCACGTCGTTCCCGCGTCACGACTGACGAAGAGCTATCTGCTGGGTACGGCCGCGAAGGGGGGCCGGTCGCAGGCTGAGATCGACGATTACCAGGCTGTCCTTTGGCGCGCCCTCCTACGTCTGGGCTACACTTTAATCGTAACTCTTCCCAAGCTCGGCTATGCACTCTTGCTTAGGAACCACAGCGCGATCCTGGCGCGAAGGTGTTCGCTCCGCTTTTCGCTGCAATACATAGCGGTTGCACTGCAACGGAGTCTCGGGATGCAGCGGAAGATTCTTTCTGACGACCTACACCCCGAGGTATCAGCGAATTAGACCGCCCTTAAACCCCCGGTGTCAGCCCTCATCCCTGAAGCGGCGAGAGCTGAAGGCATGCGACACGAAGCGATCTGAGCGTCGTCGGCCTCGGGGAAATGAAGGAGCAGCTTCCCTATGGCAAAAGTGACAGTGCTCATGCCCGTCTATAACGGCTTGCCTTACTTGGCCGAGGCAGTGCAGTCGATCCTCAGCCAGACGCTTAATGACTTCACTTTTCTGATAATCGACGACGG
>Ga0116110_1001547_pt1 | contig 12255 bp, 8 predicted proteins | sample June2015DPH_8_50_FD_89719 | JGI IMG/M metagenome (GOLD analysis project Ga0116110, IMG submission 89719) | Peatland microbial communities from SPRUCE experiment site at the Marcell Experimental Forest, Minnesota, USA - June2015DPH_8_40 | ecosystem: Environmental > Terrestrial > Soil > Wetlands >...
ATCTTGTGCATCCCCATACGCTCAAGCACATGCGCGACGCCGAGGAGTTCCTTCAGAAAGATCTCTTTGACGCGACCGGCATTCACTCCTCCTATCCCGACCCCTGCGCGCGCGCCAAGGAACACTGGCAGCGCATCCTGCGCGAGCACCAGGTTGCCGTTCCCGATTCTGCCAAGCAAGCGGTGGACGAAGTTGTCGAGCGGTTCGCGCGAAGCCTCGGACAGTCGCGGGAAACGGCCTCTGCTTAGCGTCTGATATGGGGGTGGCTTGACGTCGCCACCTGGCCTTTCAGTGCGGAATCGCAGTCCCGGCCGGCCCAGCGGTCCTCGCCATCCGGCCTGCATGAACGTCTCGCCACGACTGTAACAGGAGTATTCGATGAGCCCATTGGCAATCTTCGGGGGTGCCCCCCAACGGACCACCACGGCGCGCCCTGGTGGAATGCGAGGAAACCCGAGTCGGGAATCGCGGGAGGAGCAGCATGATATCGAGATGGTGTGAGACTCTTTTACAGTTAACGGCAATCATATCTTTCCTGGGCTCCGTGGCCGGAGCGAGCGCTTGCGATACCTGGGTGGCTTTGCGGGATGCCACGGCGGACCGGTCAGTGATCCTATGCAAGAACAGTGATCGTCCCCCCATGGAAGCTCAGCCGCTGGTTCAAATTCCCCATCAAACTCATGCTGCGGGTGAAATGGTAAAGTGCACTTACATAGAAATTCCGCAGGTCCCCGAAACCTACGAGCACATCGGCTCCAAGGTGTGGTGGACCTTCGGCTACGAGCACGGCATGAACGAATACGGCGTGGCAATCGCCAATGAAGCCGTGACGGCCAAGGAGCCGCTGGAGTCGGGCGCCGCGCTCATCGGAATGGATTTTGTCCGATTGGGACTGGAGCGGGGGAAAACAGCCTACGAAGCCATGCACGTGATAATAGATCTACTCGAACGCTACGGTCAGGGCGGCAAGTGCGAACGCGATGGGGAGTGGGGAGCCGCGCCTTATAACAACAGCTTCATCCTGGCAGACCCTCATGAGGCTTGGGTGCTCGAGACGGCGGGCAAGTATTGGGTGGCAAAGAGAATCAGCAATGGGATTTATTCCATCTCCAACATTTACTCCATCGAGAGGGTTTGGGACGAAGCGCATCCCCGGCTGGTGGAGCATGCGATCGAGAAAGGCTGGACCAGATCCGCGAAGGCGTTTAACTTCGCGCGTGATTACGGTGACTACTGGGGAAAGAACTCCGACATCCCCGGGGGGCCGCAGATCCGGCGCAATATGACGTTCGCTTGCTTACGCAAGGATTTCGTGCAGGTCACCCCGGCCAGCATGATGCAAATCAGTCGAAGCCATTACGAGGGTACGATTGCCGAGCCGCGCTGGGGGGCTGCGGAGACTTTTTGGGAAACGCCCTGCATGCATGATTCGGCGCAGGACGCCTATCACACAGCGGCATCGTTTGTAGCACAACTGCGAGCCGAGATGCCTCCGCTCCTGCGCCAGGTCTATTGGGCGAGCTTCTCCAATCCTTGCTGCAACGTGTTTAAGCCGTTCTACCTGCACGGTCCGACGCTTCCGCCGTCTTATGCCCGCGGCACCAGTATGTACTCCGGCGACTCCCCGTGGTGGTGGGCCAACCGCGTGAAACTACTCTGCGACTTGAACCACAGCGCTCTGGCTCCAACCGTCCGGGGCGTGTTCGACCAGACCGAAAGATGGGAGATGGAACGCCAAGGGACAACCGAAGCCGAAGCCTTACGGCGGATTAGGGCAGGGAAGGACGCCGACGCCGTCTCGCTCCTTCAGCAGTTCGTCAACGACAACTGCGAGCGGGTAGAAAAAGAGTACCTGCTGTTGAACGAGATCCTTCCGGCGACACTCAAAGCCGTGGGAGTCGAGTACGTATTCGCGGATTACCTGAGGAGTTGGACCTCCACGCGAGGAATATCACTGCCTCTTCAGTGAGACCTTCGAGCATGGGCGAATTGCCACTGGCGGCTGCTGGTCGACACCCGGGGGACGCTCAGCACGTTCTGCGACGTGTGCTCCGGCTGCCGCTTCGCGCATTGCCAAGCTTGGAATCGACTACCGCCAGGGAAGCGGTTTCTTCGAGGACTGGAAATCAGGATAAGGAGGTTACGACTTTGGCGACATCATCGACGACAAACCAAAGCACAGTTATTGAGACGACGAAACAAAGGGATGAGCCGGCGGCGGCCGGCAAACCACCTAGTGGGGAGCGGTTCCTATCACTGGACACTTTCCGCGGTTTCATTATGTTTTGGATTATCGGGGGCGACGCCTTGGCGGCGGCACTTGCCTTGTGGTTGCACAATCCAGTCACCAACCTTCTGACGTATGAGACGCAGCACACCCCCTGGATTGGGTTGAGGTTTTACGATTGCATATGGCCGAGCTTCATGCTGATGGCCGGTGTCTCCATCCCGTTTGCTTATGCGAAGCGCTCGCTGACCGGGAGTGATCACGATTTCAAGATGCATGCCCTGCGGCGTGCTATTGTGCTTTTCCTGCTTGGCTCCTTGCGCGAGTCGTTTCTCCTCGGATCTCCTTACTTGATTGAACTCAGTAGTGCGCTTCAACCCATCGCTATCGCTTATTTTGCAGCGGCGATGCTTATGCGGAAGCCGCCGCGTGTTCTAGCCACGATCGCCGCGGCGATTTGGGCCGGCTACGCATTACTCCTGGCCTTTGTTCCCGCCCCGGGTATTCCTGCGGGTACTTACGTGCTGAACCATAACCTGGTTAATTGGGTCGATGTCTATTTCCTGGGGCCGCATTGGCGGGTTTGGCCGTTTGTTTTCCAGGGGTGGGGAACGATCTTGAGTACCATACCTACAATTTCAAACACGCTGATTGGCGTAGCTTTTGGACAGGTACTCAGGAGCGACAGGTCAAAGGGGAAAAAGGCCCAAATCATCGGCGCAACGGGGATCGTACTACTAATCCTGGGCTTTGGCCTGAGCCCTGTCATACCTATAGAAATGAAGATGTGGACAACCAGTTTCGGCTTGGCATCGGCGGGAGTGGCCTGCCTGATGTTCTTCTGCTTCTTCTGGTTCGTTGACATGCAGGGGTTCCGAAAGTGGACCTTGTTGTTTGTCGTGATCGGGATGAATCCGATTTTTATTTACATTGCTGTTTATATTCTGCCCATTCCGCAACTGGTCGGCATATTCACCAAGGGAACGGCGGCACACTTGGGGGCCGCGGGACCTGCTTATAGTGCCTTAGGAATCCTTGTGGTGGAGTGGCTTGTTTTGTACTGGATGTACAAGAGGAAGGTCTTCCTGCGAGCATAAGCTCATAGAGCGGCGCACCTGGACTTGCGGGTTCTTGTCCAAGGAGTCATTTGTGCGATCGTGGTTCTTACTATTCTGCTGTAACCTGATGTGGGCCCTGCAGTTCACGTGCATTAAGCTGGTTCAGGACCAGGTGGGTCCCTTGTTCACCGTTTGGGGACCCATGACCCTGGCCATGATCCTGCTCTATCCTTTCGTGCGAGCCGAGAGAAGGCGCGCGTCTCCTCGAACGGGTCGGCGAGGTAAGGACATTCTTCTTTACTTGAACCTGGTGGTTTTCGGAGCCTTCCCCGCGCAGATCTTATTAACTTGGGGAACTCGAATGTCGTCGGCTAGTAACGCAGCCGTGCTGATGCTGACGATTCCCGTTTGTACCGCAGTTTTCGCGTATCTCCTGCTGGGAGAAGCAATGACCACCGTCCGTTGGTTAAGCTTTGCACTGGCAATTCTGGGTGTTCTCTTCTGCTCGAATTTCAATTTCGGCAATTTGAATTTCGGAAAAGGCTACGCGCTCGGCAACCTGCTGATTTTTTCGGGAGCAGCAGGCAGCGCCTTTTACAACTCGTATGGGAAAAAGGCATTGGAACGCTATTCACCGATGGAAATGAATTACTACACTTATGTGATGACGGTATTCCTTGTGACGCCGATCTTTCTTTATCGGGAAAGAGACGTGCTTGGCCGGATTTCGCACTTCACCCTTCAAACCTGGATCGGCTTGGTTTCACTGGCCGTGTTCATTTACTTCCTCTCCATGGTGCTCTTTCTCACAGCCTTGAAGAGTATGGATGCTATCCAAGCCGCCGTTTGCAATTACCTGATCACTTTCTTCGGCGTGCCCATCGCCGCGCTCTGGCTGGGGGAACGAATGACCTTCATGGCCATTGTGGGGGGAGTGCTGGTCCTGGCGAGCACTTTGGCCGTTACCGCATGGGATCAAGTTCGGAAACCTGTCCTTCAGTGATCGGGTCGCACGCCGCGTGCTTCGGAGTGAACCAGTGATGGAGAATACTCAGGGCAACGTAGATTCGGTCGGCGAGTTGCGAGGCTCGTCCCGGGTTCGGGACTGGGGACTTCTCTTACTTACCAACTTCCTGTGGGCAAGTTCATATTCAGTGGTTGGGTTTGTTGACCGGACGCTGGGACCGCTGGCCACCGCCACGCTTCCTGCGGTTGTGACGACACTCATGATGATCCCTATCGTGCGGCGGGAACGTCGGCAAGTCTCGGGGCAAGGTCTGATCCTCACCGAGTGGCGCGACTGGTGGAATTTCCTGGTGCTGGCGCTCGCGGGAGCGATACCGGGCCAGCTATTCCTGGCCTGGGGCATCAAGCTGTCACTGGTTTCGAATGCGGCCCTGATCAGTTTCGCGCTGCCCGTTACTACGGCCGTAGTAGCTTACATTGTGCTCCGCGAGCGCATGACCCTGCTGCGCTGGGCCAGCTTCGGCGTGGCCCTTGTCGGCGTACTGCAGTGCGCAGGGATCAACTGGCGAGAACTGAACTTTACCAGCATGAGTTTCATGGCCGGAAACATGCTGCTGTTTCTCCAAGTCACCGGTAGTTCTTTTTACAATGTCTATTCGAAGAAGCTGCTCAGGCGCTACACTCCCTCCATGGTGTTGTTCTACAGCTACCTGTGCTCACTTCCCGTGCTGCTCTTCTTTACGTTTTACCTGGAAGGCGCAACTTTCCGGCATGTTCCGGATTTTCGGGCGAGCCTCTGGCTCGGGATCCTGGTGATCGGATCCGTCAATGTGTTCGCCATGCTCATGTACTTAGGCGTGATGACCCGCTTGGACGCCACCCAGGCGGGGCTTTCCAATTATCTGATCCCTGTTTTCGGAGTCATCGTGGCGGGAGTGATGCTGCACGAGCGATTAAACAAGGCGATGCTCTTGGGCGGCATCCTTGTGCTGACCAGCACGCTGCTGATTACGGTCTACGACCGGCAGACCGCCGAAGAGGAAAAGCCGGCGACCGCTGCCGGAAGCTAGCGTCCTGCCAGACGGCGGCGGAAGAACTTCACCGCAGAGGACACAGCGCGGCACAGCCGCAACCAAATGCAGATTCTTCGCTTCGCTCAGGGTAAACTGCGCGAAGGATCTGCTTTTCTTCGCGCGCCGCGAAGAAACCCACCCTGTAGCAGTACAGCGTTCACAGAGAAGATATGGAGGATTCCTTCTCTATAGTGCCGTTCCCAAGATCTTTCGCGGCGCGTAAGCTTTCGGGTCTGGAATTTTGAATCTGGAATTTTGGATGCGGCCGGCAGGCCGCGATGTGTCCTCTGTGGTGAATCTTTTTCTTGCAGGACCGCAAACCGAGAGAGGGCTGTCATTTCTCAGTTCTTTCGCCCACTAGTTCGCCGGCGTAATCTCAATCACCTTGATTTGTCTCGGTGCAAGCGACTCGGTTCGCTGTATTTTTCCTGTGATCGTAGTGTGGGAACCCGTGGCCTGGGGACCAATCTCTTTCAACTCAAAACGCGTTCCTTTGAGCCCGTACTTGGCCGGGTCGAGGCTATACTTGAAGTCCGTTGCTTGGTCGACGTAGTTGGCCAGAAAAACCGCCAGGTGTCCGTTCTCCGCCTGCCAGAGCCGCGCTTCGGCGGCGGGAGCCTTTCCCTTGTGATAAAGGCTGGGGTTGTTCTGCCAGGAACTGTCGTGCCCAAGACCTTCCTCGGTGAAAACCGGCACTGCGTTCTCGGGTTCAATAGGCCCGAGCATACGGCCGTACTGCACGTACTGTCGCGTCGCGATCCTGTACCGCGCACACTCGCGCAGGTACTCCGCCTTGCTCGAATTCTCGGGCTTGAACAGGTCCAGGCCCATAAATCCCAGTTGGCGGCCATCGATCAGGCAGCGGCCTTGCCAGTAGTGGAAAAGGCGCTCACTCCGGGCGAGGTTGATGGGGGACCCGAAGAAAATCGTGTAACCGGAATAGATTACGTTCATCAGGGGAATCTCGGACAGTTCCATACCGGGGACTGCCGAGTCGGTGGGCTCGGTCGGCCAGCATCCGGCATCCACCACGTCCATGAAAAGTTCATCGGAGGCTTCCGACGTAATCACGGGGTGGCGGCCTCCGCGGTCTGAGTAGTTTCGGATTCTTCTTAACATGTCGCGGTAGGCGTCCGCCCAATAATGCCCGCCGCCCAAGGGGTGACCGTGCTGTTTGTTGAAGCAGAGTTCCTGAGGCATGGCCACAATCTGATCAATGTATACCCCGTTGGCGCCGTAGTCCTCCACCAGCTTATTGAACACATTAGCAATTGTGTTCTGCCAGATCTCTTGCGTAGGACACATGGAGAGAAGGCGCCCTGCGCCTTCCTCGTAGACATACATCCTGTACCCACCGGCCTCGTCCAGAATGGCGTGCGGTCCCCAACGGTCAAAGTCCGGTATGTTGTAATCGCAACTGACGCCGTTGATGTACGGCATCACCAGAATACCTTGACTCACCATCTCCTTGACGTGTTCCGCAAAACCAGGCCGAGGTGGGAAGTAGTGCGGATATTCATTGTCAATTACCATGTGATGCCAGTTATACCACTGCAGAGCGACCGGCATTCCCAGCCACTTCTGGGCCGCTATGACTCGCGCCGTCATCTGCGGTGGACCGCTCTCGTTCGGCGGCGGGCTCGACGCGCCGTCCCAATCGTAACCTTCCATGATCCACACGCCCACATTTTTGATGATGTCTGGAACTTCCGTACGCTGGGACAACCTTCCGGCTTTAGCCCACTTCCGCTCGAGCGCCCATGTGCGGTAACGCTGCGCCGCTTCCACCCAGGTGCCTTGGTAAACTCCCAACTCGGTCGGGTAGTAGCCGGGATAGTCCGAGCCGGGGACGCCCATGTTTTCCGCGTAGTGAACAATGCTCATGGAGCTGTTGCCCGGATCCACGAGGAAGTCTTTGGCGCTCCCCTCCGGGTCCATGGTGACGAAGTAGACTGAGTCGCGTGATCCCGAACGAGTCAGGGAGAGAAACTGTATCGGCCAGTTGCCCGAGGGATATTTGCCTTCAACCTTGTTGCGCCACGCTTTCAGTAATTGCCCCCCAGTGCCATAGATGGCGCGAGCAATATCGTATTTGCCGGATTCAGGAAGGCCATTGACGTAGGGGAAGCTGACCGACCACATTCCCCAATAGTCATTGTTATTACTGACGGAAATCCGACATTGGGCAATGCCCGAGTCCGCCGGCAGATCGACGGTCACGCGAATGCTCAGCATGCGATCCTGCAGCCACCAGTGCAGGTCGTTCCACTCCAGTGTGGCGCGCTGCGCACCGCCGGGAAGTTCCTCCACCCGAGCGAAGTTGCAGGGCGCGTAGTTGTTATCGACTTTCTCTCGCTGCGTGCCCCGGCCCAGGGTTACCTGCCAGAGCAGATGCTTTCCGTCGACCGGCTGGACATGATTTACGCCGCTCACAAGATCCACCATGGCAGACAGCCCCATGCCCTTTGGCTCGAATTCAAGCCGCACGTAGCGGTTCTTAAGGGTTATGCCCTTGGAGGGATCGACTTGCTTCTGCGCCGCTTGCAGTCCTATGGCGCAGACCACAATCATCAGCCAGGCTATAGAAGGCTTTCGCACTGCTCCTCCTCGTAGTAGGTATGAAATCATGAAGTACCCGGGAGCGCGGGCATCCTGCCCGCAGCGTGCGAGCAATTGCAGCGCGAAAGGCGGGCAGGATGCCCGCGCTCCCGGATATCTTCAGAGCAGCGAAGAATCTGCATTTGATTGCGGCTCCGCCACGCCCTGACCTCTGTGGTGCGTTTTTCGGTTGCGGCTGCTTCGAACGCGGCGGTCTCGACCAGCGCCGAAGAAAGACAACCATACTATCATAATGAAGAGTCAATCGCGGCAGCACGAGAGGCGAAACAAGCGATGATGCGCCAACTGCGGCGATGGCGCATTCCGCGATCAGGTCGAAGACTTATAATGAGTTTCATGCAAAGCGGAGGGATGACACCGTCTGCGTCTATTTACTCCGGGACACGCACATCGAGCGCTCGCAGGAGGAAAGACGGGAGCGTGGCAGCATGGGCGATAATCGTCGCGATTCGTCTGCTGGTAGCGCTTTTGCCAGGCCGCTTGGCTGCGCGCCCCTGCCCTGCGCGTGCGGGCCAGGAAGCGCGTCAACCGGACCATGGAGAAGAAGCACGGCAACATAACAGGCAAGGCATCGCCTTAGCGCACGAACACAAATACATAGAAGCGGCGACCGAGTTTCGAGCCGCCATCGAGATTAATCCCGACGACGCCGAAGCCCACTACAATCTGGGTCTCACGCTCGACGCATTGGGTGAAGCCGACCAAGCCCGCGGCGAATTTCGCCTTGCGGCGCGGCTCCGCCCTGATTCAAGTCCCATCCGATTGCAACTCGCGCTGGCCCTGCTGCGCCTGCACAAGTTAGAGGAGGCTATACGAGAATTTCGACAGGCGATCAAGCTGGATCCTAAAGTGGCGGACGCCCACTACAGTCTTGCTCTGGCGCTCGCTGACCAGGGCCAACTGCCGGCCGCTATATCGGAGTTCAGGGAGGCCATCCGGTTGCGGCCTGACTTGGCGGACGCACACCTTCGCCTGGGCATCGCCCTGCGGCGGCAAGGAAAAGCCGACGAAGCCGCGGAGGAATTTCGCTCCGCGGTGCGCGCGGCCCCGGAGAATCCTGAGGCTCACTTCAACCTGGGACTGGTGTTGATGGGTAAACATGAAAACGAAGCGGCGCTCGCCCAGTTCGAAGCTGCCCTCCGTCTTAAACCCGACTACGTGGAAGCGCGGTACGACCGCGCGATCCTGCTTCGAGAAAAGGGTGAGAAGGATCTGGCCAACCAAGAGCTCACTCAACTGGCTGGATTGAGCGAGTTTCGCCAGAAGCTGTCCCAGGCAAATCGGTTGACCACTTCCGCCAGCGAGCACCTGAAGAAGCGCGAGCCCGACGCCGCCCTCGCCGACGCGCGCGCAGCGCTCCAGCTATGGAAAGAGAATCCTCTGGGCTACTACTTGATGGGAGCCGCCTGGGGCGAGAAAGGCGATGCCGCGCAAGCGCGCCGTAATCTGGAAGCAGCTCTCGCCCTGAAACCCGATTACCCTCCGGCGCTTAATGACTTGGCCCTGATCCTCTGGCAGGAAGGAAACACCAAAGCGGCGATCGACGACTGGGATAAGGCCATAGCGCTCGAGCCCGATTATGCGGAGGCACACTACAACCGGGGCTTGGCCGCACTACGTGCGGGCGACAATCAGCTCGGCATGCAACAACTCCGCGAAGCGCTTGCTTTGAACCCGGAATATTTGGAGGCGCGGCTGAATCTCGGCCTGGCGCTCCAGCGCCAACATGATTTGGAATCGGCAATCCACCAATTCAGCCAGGCGGTGAAGCTGCGACCGGAATTTGCCGAAGCGCATTACGACCTGGGTTTGGCACTAGTCGAACAAGGTGCGATCCAGGAGGCAATCAAAGAATTTCGCCAGGCAGTGCAGCTCAAACCGTCCTACGCGGAAGCGCATTACAATTTGGCGCTCGCCCTCCGGAAGAACGGGAATGCCGGGGCGGCGGAAGAGGAATTCCAGCGCGCCAAAGGCTTGGCCAGGGACCACGAGCCCAAATAACAGGGGGGGTAAAGGCACAGCGCGGCACGGCCGCAGCCAAATGCAGATTCTTCGCTTCGCTCAGAATGACATGTCATCCTGGGCCCGTTCGCTTCGCTCAGACTAAACTGCGCGAAGGATCTGCTTTTACACCGGACAACGAACAACAGAGGAGCATTTGTGTATCTCGAGAAATTCAGTTTGAAGGATCGAATTGCTGTTATTACCGGCGCCGGACGGGGCATCGGCCTCGAAATCGCGCGCGCGTTGGCAGAGGCAGGCGCCTCGGTGATCATTGCCGAAATCATCGAGGCAAACGGCCGCTCGGCCGCTCGTTCGCTTACTGAGGCGGGCTACCGCGCGGAGTTCCAGCCGCTCGACGTGGCCGATTCCGGCGCGATCAGCCGCTTTGCCGATGCCATAATCGCAAAGTACGGCCGCATCCACATACTCGTGAATAATGCCGGGATGGCCAATAGCTTCAAGACGGTGGACTATCCGGATGAGGAGTACCGCAGACTTATGCGCGTCAACCTGGACGGCACGTGGTTCTGCTCGCGCGCTTTTGGACGGCACATGCTTGCGGCCGGCGGCGGCAGCGTGGTCAACGTGGGATCCATGTCGGGCCTGATCGTCAACAAGCCGCAGCCCCAGGCGGCATACAACGCCAGCAAAGGGGCTATGCATATGCTGACCAAATCGCTGGCGTGCGAATGGGCGAGATCCGGCGTGCGCGTCAACGCCGTGGCGCCCGGCTACATCAACACCGAACTCGCGCGGGCCGGCCTCGCGACGCCTGAATGGAGCAATTGCTGGCTCGAGATGACCCCCATGGGCCGCTGCGGCGAACCTTCCGAGGTGGCCTCCGCGGTTCTCTTCCTGGCAAGCGACGCGGCGAGCTACATAACCGGAGCGGTGTTGAGCATTGACGGCGGCTACACGGCGTGGTGATGGGGTTGACAACGCACCGAAGGAATGGATAAATGAGGATTCTTGCAGGCAGCCTTTATCAAGTGGACTAACCGGGAGTCAACCTTGCGACTTCTTGCGCGGAGATGTAAAAGAGGGACTCGGCTTGTGTTGGCGCTTCCAGCGGCTATCTTCGTTCTCATGCATCTGCCGGGCGAGGCAGCGCAATCAACCGGGGCTGCAGCCGGCGTGACGCGTGCTGCGAATCCGGGTGAGATCAAGGAGGGCGCCTCACTGTTTCGTGCCAACTGTTCTCCCTGTCACGGGCGGAACGCGCAGGGCGGCGGCCGGGGACCCGATCTCACCACGGGGCGCTGGGTGCACGGCTCGAGCGACGCCGCGATTTTCCAGACCATCACTCAGGGAGTGCCCGGCACGGAAATGCCCGCCAACGATTTTGAGGATTCCATGGTGTGGGCCATGGTCGCTTACCTCCGGTCGCTCAGCCCCTTGTCCAAGCCCACAGTGGAAGGAGACCGTGGCAATGGCCGGCAAATCTTTTTCGGCAAAGGCGCCTGTGTGCAATGTCACATGGTGAACGGACGGGGCGGCAGCCTGGGGCCGGAATTGACGCGTGTGGGCGCGGCGCGTTCGGTGGCTTACTTGCGGGAGTCCATCCGCGAAGCGAGCAAGAAGTTGAGCGATGGGATGCTCGATCCCAACAACGCCTGGGCCAATCCGCTTGTCTATGATACGGTCACGGCGGTCACGCGGCAGGGCCAGCGGATTGTCGGCGTCGCCAAGAATGAAGACACTTTCTCCATTCAATTACTCGACACCGGCCAGCAGCTTCACCTGTTGCTAAAAAGCGACCTCGAATCGCTGACCCACGAGCGAAAATCGCTGATGCCGGACTACTCCAAGGAAATGCTGAGCGACGCGGAGTTGCGCGACCTGGTGGCTTACCTCCAAAGCCTGCGAGGAAATCCATGAACGGCGAATGCACCAAAGGGCAGGCACGCTGCGAAGCTGCGCGCTGTCATCCTGAGCCCTTCGCTGTCATTCTGAGCGCAGCGAAGAATCTCCGCAGTTCGTCCGCTCAGGGTAAACTCCGCGAGGGATCTCTGCAGTTCCTCGCGCGTCGTCGGACCAACTACCAACTACGGAGATCCTTCGCTTCGCTCAGGATGACCTCACGTGCCTGGCGGCGGTTCGCTCTCGCCCTTTGCCTCCTCTGCTGCACACCGCCGGCCGGGCGGGCCCAGGAGAACTCCGCAGCAGGAGTTACCTACGAGCGCATCTTAAATGCGGCGCACGAGCCGGAGAATTGGCTCACCTATTCCGGCGGGTATGCGGGCTGGCGCTACAGCACTCTCGATCGGATCAACACCAGCAACGTTTCCGGCCTGCACCTCGCCTGGGC
>Ga0116110_1001549_pt1 | contig 12236 bp, 16 predicted proteins | sample June2015DPH_8_50_FD_89719 | JGI IMG/M metagenome (GOLD analysis project Ga0116110, IMG submission 89719) | Peatland microbial communities from SPRUCE experiment site at the Marcell Experimental Forest, Minnesota, USA - June2015DPH_8_40 | ecosystem: Environmental > Terrestrial > Soil > Wetlands >...
CGTCCCGCTCAAGGTCCCATGTGCCGGCTGCGTTAATACGGAAAAGGTCAAGGCATAACCCTGCGGGTCATAGCCGGTCAACGTCACGGGCAGCGCGGTATCTTCAAAATTCGTGAGCGATTGTGAAAAGGCCGTTGGCGGATAATAGACTTGTGTGACCGTCAGCGAAACAGTCGCCGGTGACGAGTCGGTGATTCCATTGTTCACTTTGAAGGTGAACGCGTCACTGCCGAAGTAATTGGTCGCCGGTTTGTAAGTCACACTGGGTGGCGTGCCGCTCACCGTTCCGTGTGTTGGCAGTGTCAACAACGAGAAAGTCAGCGTTTTCCCCTGTGAATCAGAGCCGGTCAGGGTGATGTTGGTCGAACTGTTTTCCGCCAGCGTAATGCTTTGTGCCGTGGCCACCGGCGGCTGATTCGTTTGGGTGGACGAACCGCCCCAACGCACCACGCCGCCGCCGTTCAATATAAACTGGTCGCTGGCCGAAGTGCCGGCCAGCGTGGAATTGCCGTTGACGATCACCGTCCCATTCGGTGCCAGCACCAGGCCATAGACCGTGCAGCCGCCATTCAGCGTAAAACCGCCACTGGCCACCTGGAGTTGCAACCACGCCGGATTATTTGACGCGCCAACAGTTCCATTGGCGGTAAATCCGTTGGCCACGGTCAATACCACCGGCCCTACTATTTTCAAAGTGGAACTACCGTTCAAATTCAGGTTTTGCAGGTTGTAATTCACCGCCTGAAGCCCGCCCGCAACGCCCAGCACCAAACCCGATCCGCCGTTGGCGGTGAATGTGCCATAAGTGCCGGGCGGCACGGCCACCTGCCCCACGTTGCCATTGAGCGTCAAATCGCGGAGCGTGGCCGCGTTGCCGATGGACTGGCCGGCGTTGTTGATGGTCACGCTGCGCGTGCCGGACGGCTGCGGCGGGGCCGTCACGGTTGGCAGCGACATCGGCGTCGTGCGCGTGCGCAGGTAACGGAGCGAACAATTGCCATTGAGCGTAATTTGATAGCCGGCAGGCGAAGCGCTACCCGTGCCGACCACGGTTCCGGCAAAGGTCGGATTGCCATTGACGCGCAGCGTGGGCGTGCCGGGCACGAGCAGGTCGCCGGTCATCGTGAACCCGCCGTTGAGCGTCGCGTTCTCGCCGAGCAGTTGCTGCAGCGAACCTTCAATCCGGCCGTTGCCGTTCAGACTGGGCGCGTGGCGGACCGTCACGGCGAGGTTGGTTGGTTGAGCCTGCGCGGTCGCCGCGAATACAAGCGGTATGACGGCGCCAAAGATGGCGCCAAATAATTTTGAGACTCTGGAGGTGAGACCAAATTCAACCCATTGCATACTTGCCCTTCCCCAAATTGGTTGCCGATGTTTCGTGCGGCGAAGCCCCTGCTGCACTTCAAAAATGGGTTTTAATACTCAGTCTATACCCGGTCAATAAATAGTTATTAACATTGGCGTAACCGTTTGATGTTGAAGGAAAACAACCCTGTGGAAAATCAAGACAACCGTAATTTCTCAACCAGGCGGAAACCAGTCTGGCTGGAATCGTAAATTTTACTCGTGCTCCGTGATTTTAAATTTGGCTTCGTGAATTGCGTATCCTTGTTTCTCGAGATCCGCTTGAATTTCGGAGTGCTTCGCGCCCAAAATTTCTGGCGCTAATTCCACAGTATTTAAAAATTGCAGCAATCCAACTGTATCAAGCACCGGTTGCGATACAGAAGAAAATGGCTCGCCCGACGGCAAAAACAAATAGGTGCCTTTCTTGTTCGTCTGATAAACATCCACCGTCATAGTCAAAAAAGATAATCCGTATTCATCCAAACGCAAATATGGCGCGGTACGTTGTCTGGATTGGGGCACATTGCACCCCTCCTAAGTGATACGGTAAAAATTAAAATATCTTTCAAAAATATCTAAAATGGACGTTTGGGTCATAAAAAACCGGCGCTGACGCCCAAGCCAACCGCGCCAACGCCGCCGAAGCCCGCCGCACCCTCCAGTCCTCACATTGAACATCGGCCCGGATTTTTCGCGGTTTTGATGTGAGTGCTGATTAACACAAGGACGAGCGGGCAACGGTTAGAAGGATTTCACCAAGGCCTTGCGGAGGGCGGTGAGCAAACGCGTCAGCGAAACCGGTTTGCCGTCCTTGGGCCACGGGACACCGTTCATCCTCACCCAGAACTGGCGGGAGGCGGAAAACGGGACTCGCACAAGCTGGATTTTGAGGTTTTTGTTCCGGTGAAAATCCTTGATAGAAATTCGCAGGTCTGCTTTCATAACCCCATGATAAAGGCCACAGATAGAAAAGTCACCTGTGCACGGCGTCGTGCACGCGGAGACGCTTAATAATAATGTTAGGTGTCATGTTCAACCGTCCCACAATTATTGTTGCTGCGATTCTGGTTGCCAGCGTCGTGCTCTTCCTGATGAGCCGGAGCAGCAGTTATTTGGTTATGGACAGGAAGGGATTTCGGGCGCGCGTCATGACGCCGCGTGCCGTTTCAGTAAGTCAGCTTTCGAGTGTTTTTGACCAACTCAAAGCAAATCACAAGGATGCGTCCTGGGCGGCATTCACATTCTGTCCACCCGATGAGCCAGCGAGCGACCAAACGTCAGTCAATCTTCAGTATTCTGTCGAAGGCGGGAAGATTGGTTTTGACTGGGTTCTGCTTGCCCCACGCAACATAGCCGACAAAGATAAGATTGTTGCCTTTATGAAGGACAGGCATTACACGATCTTGGAGCGAGAAGGAAACAGTGTCAGATATTTGCGAGTTGAGGACGGAGACCTTGTTCAGCTCGGCAAGCAGATAGCGGAGTTTTACCATCTCCAAGCTGATAGCCAGATGGGTATGTTTATAGATGGTTTTGAGTGGAAGCCATGATGACACCTAACAAATCGCTGCAGGCAACGCGGGATGACGCACTCAGTTCCGCTTCGCGGTTCACGTCTTTTGGTCCCGCGTGCCTGAGCTCTGGACGTTAGGCGGCTACACATTTATGAAAATACGATACACAACAGTCATAGCAGTTGTTTTGGGATTGCTCGCCGTTTCCTGGCTGACCAATCGCACGTTTGCACAAACCTCAACGAATAGATCCGCCTCAAGTCCAGCACTTCAAAAAGCCAAGATGATCAAAATGGACAGCTTCATGGTGGAGAATTTGACTCTTGATCAGGTGATAGACACGTTGAACCAACAAGTCGCTCTGCGACACGGAGGAGTCGAGCTGCGTTTAGCGGCAACAGCCAAGGAGAAGGAGAAGACATTGATCACCGTTAGTCTTAAAAATACGAGTCTTGCGGAGATCCTGGACCGTGTTGCGAAGGCAGCTGACTTGAATTTGATGGAGGAAGACAACGTGATAGTTCTTGTTCCGAAGAAGAAGGCGCCATGACGAAGCCGCCTAACAAATCGCTGCAGGCAACGCGGGATGGCCGGTCCAGTTCCGCTATCGCGGAGGACGTCATCAGCCCCGCGTGCCTGAGCTCTGGACGTTAGGCCGCATTACACATGGACATCACCGCACATAACAACGCACGCCCGATGACTGTTAAGTTTGCGCTGATACTATTGGCGCTCGAAGGCGGCGTGACTTTAGTGATGGATGTCGTCAATTTTCAGTCGAGCCATTATGTTTTATTCGGGAGTTGGCTGATGCTAGATATTCTTTTTCTTGTTCTTCTTTGGTGCGCTTTTCGTGGCAAAAACTGGGCTCGGTGGTTTGTCGCCGTGTGGACTTTATTTGAAGTCTGCTTTTCTCCGCTTGCATGGGTTTGCTATCTTCACACTTCCTCAACCTTGGGGGCGGTCTGGTTTTGGTTCGATTGGTTGTTAGATATTATCGCGCTATTCGCCTTGTTCCATACGTCATCGAATCTCTGGTTTCGAGCGCACAAACTGCCGCCTAACAAATCGCTGCAGGCAACAGCCGCTGGCCCTGCCAGTTGCGATTGATTTAGGTAATTGTCCCCTCACGGCAAGTAACCCAAAAACAGAGGTTTTAGGCTCTCCGAAAGGAGGGTCGCGTGAATAGTCTTGATTTCCGTCGAGTTCCAGCACCTAAACTTAGGAAAATCAATCCCAAAGTGACTATTGCAATTGGCATAATTTCAAAGAGTCAACATGGGGCTATGAACAGGCCGACTATTTTTTTAGCCTGTGACAGTCAAACCACAGGCCCCGGCGCTGCTAAAAGTCTGGATGCTCAAAAATTGAGAACGGTTGAATTTGCCAATGCGGAAATTTTGGTTGCCCACGCTGGAATTTGCGACTTGGCTGAGAGCGTGATTGAAATCATGCAGCGGAAGGCCAAAAACACCACACTTGAAAGTGAAGAAACTGTTACAAGAGTCGCACAAAAATCAATATGTGAGGTCAGAGACCATCTGATTGCAATCAACAAAGAGTGCAATTTCTCAGAAGATGCTTGGAAAAGATTTTTTAGAGATGAAAACCAGCTCGTTCTTCTGTTGGGATTTTATTTCGATAGAAAGCCCTACCTTTACACCATAGACAATGATTTTTGCCTGCCAATTAGAGCCACAAAACCCTACAAGGCAATTGGCATTGGTGGGCCAATGGGAGAAATGTTTCTTCGTGAAAAAAACCAAGCTGACCCCGGCTTTGAGTTTGGGTGGCAAATATCCATATCAGTTATTGAAAAAGTAATCGAAAACATGGATGGCTGCGGGCGACCAACTTGGGTTGCTATGACTTATCCAATGCCGGAGGTAATTGCAAAGCGATACGAAACAGAAGGCCGACCCTACAAACAATCGTATGTTGGATTTTTTGACCGATCCGAAATTGATTTGCTCGCTTCAGAATTAAAAGTCGAAGAAGCAAATGATGCGGTTCACCAAAAACCAAAAATGCTTGAACTGCTTAAAAGATTTTCCGCCAAACAATTAGAAGAGTGTCAAAAAATAGTGAACAAAGAGTTTGGAATCCAATGAAAAAAACCAAAATCACTTCGACAAATAAAGGTCAATTTTTTGGCCTGCTTAAGCGTGCTGCTCTGCCACTTTCGCAGACAGGTCAGCAAAAATCGGCTGCTCTGAACCGCGCAGGTTATAGCGGTAAACAAACTCGTTCACGTAGCTCTGCAAGTGCTGCGGTGAAACGTGGTGGAAAGTCCCATTGATGGAGCGTTTTAATTGCGACCAAAAACCCTCAATCGAATTGGTGTGAGCAACGCCCTTAACATATTGACGAAAAGCATGGCGAACGTGCTTGTGCCCAAAACCCATGCTCGGAAGATTCCTGTAAATGTTGAGTTCGTCTGTGCAAATCGTCGTTCCTTTTTGCACGTTGCTGGCGATGTTTTCCAAAAGGGGTTTGCGCTCCACTTTCCCAAGCACCTTAGCTTGGACGTTCCCGCCACGTTCCAAAACACCAGCTACCGCCGTCTTGCCTGTCGCTCCGCGTCCGCGTTTGCCGCGATGGATGCCACCAACGTAGGTTTCATCAGCTTCGACAATCCCGCTCATCATGCCGCCGTCATTCTGCATAAGCTGGCGGATTTTGTGACCCATGCGGTGAGCGCACTTGTAAGTCACACCAAGCTGGCGTTCCAGTTCCTTTGCCGCCACGCCATTTTTGGAACTGGACATAAGGAACAAAGCAAAGAACCACTTTTTCAGGGACGTTTCGGACTTGTGGAAAATTGTGCCAGCGGTCGGGGAAATCTGAGTGCCACACCAAGCGCAAGCGTAGGTGCGTCGGCCTTGGACGGGATGAAAGCAATCCGTCTTGCCGCACTTGCACTTGCCGCCATCCGGCCAGCGAGTCTTGAAAATGAAATCCAAGCAGGCGCGGTCATCGGGGAACTGCGCGTTGAACTCTTTAATCGTGTATTTCGTTGTCATGCCTAAAATTTACCACAACCGTTACTTGCTGTCAAGGGATAATTACCTTGATTTATGAGTTCGTTCGTCATATTGTCTTTTTCACGTCCCGCTCGGCGGCTGTGCCTGAGCTCTGGACGTTAGGCAAAGCGATGAACACAATGTTTATCTTTGTAGTCTGCTTCGGGGTCTTGGTTTTTGGCGTTATTATCGCCACAAGTATTTTCAATGCGAGAGTCGGCGGCAGCTCTCAACCCGCGCCGTGGATGCGGCGGGTTCGTCAGTTCCAGAACGAAAGGGAGAATGCTGGCTGGCGAATCCAGATGATTCCTTACGATGACACCTCCAAGCCGATGACCATGAACTTGGGCGGCATTCTGTCTATCGTGCCGGCGGTGGGTATAATGGGATTCATCGGCGGGCTCGCCATGGCCACTTACGATGAACCAAGACACGTAAGTTCAGGGCTGATGCTTGCTGTCTTGAGTTTCGTGGTGTTGCTGGGCGGCGTGTGGCTCAAAGCACGTGTTGTAAGGCAAGGTTGGGATGTTGCTCCGGGTCGTTGCGTTGACCGTGAGCTACAAAAAGTCTGGATTCCAGCGGGCGTAAATACCGGTGGCCATTGGGGCTGGTTTTGGCGCATTATTTGTGAGTATGAGTATTTAGGAATACCCTATCGCGTCACGCCGGAGGTTTACTGGGCGAGCTTTAATTCTGAAGAAGCTGCCCTCAAATTTTTAGAAGAGAGGATTTCTCCGAATGGGGAATGCACGCTTCGCGTCAATCCGAAAAATCCTCTCCGAACCGAGTTGATGGATCAAGGCATCAAAGACAAACTGCTTTACTAAATTGTGTATGTCATGCTTCGCTTTGCCTAACAAATCGCTTCAGGCAACGCGGGATGGCGTCTCCAGTTTCGCTTTCGCGGACGACGTCATCCGCTCCGCGTGCCTGAGCTCTGGACGTTAGGCGGCTCTTGATATAATCACCTATCGCCCTGCAGTGGTGAATAACTTATTCTGGACAGGAATGGAAGTCGGCGTAGTGTTGCAATCAATCAGATGGCTTTGAACCAAATTTGGTTTGCAAGGCCAACAACAACGATAAAACCGTATTGTAAGGATTGCCATGAAACGACTATCCACACTTCTATCTATTGGTATTGCATTGCTTGGAGCAACTGTCACTGGGAATGCGCAAATCTACACCGGCGGAATTGTGCCCGACCGCTCAACCCTTAATTCCATCCTCGCCGGATACGGATCTGTCACGGAGAATTTTGAAGCGATTTCATTGCCGCCCAACGTTGGACAAATCGGCCCTGCCGTGCTGAACTCCACCACTCACTTCGACGGCTGGGGTCCGGGGTTGGTCGTCCCCGGCGTGACGTTCAGCGCCGTTTCGGGCGACCTCCAATGGAATGGTGCGGGATACTACGGCCAGCCTTCCAAGGACATTTGTTCCAGCAGCAGCACAATCGAGATTGATTTTTCCAACCCGACTCCGGCCTTTGGCCTTGACCTGCTGGTCTTCGCCGGATTTGGGGACAATGCGAACGTGAACGTGTACGGAGCCGACAACACGACGTTGCTGGCGAATATCTCCGGGATTTCAATCTCTGACCCTTCCAGCCCGGTCTTTTTTGGATACCAAGATTCTGCTGGCATAGGCATGGTCCAAATTCAAAGCACCGTCCATAGCTGGAGTCCGTTGATTGATAATGTGACCTTCGCCACCGTACCGGAACCGTCAGTCCCAGCCCTCCTTGCAGTCGCCTTTTTGCTGGCCTCCATGAGCGTCCGTCGGCGGCCCACTTGAGCGGTTTGACACTTTATGAAAACAGTCACCTATATCTTGTCGGTCATCGTCATTCTTGGCTTGGTTGTCGTGCCGACTCGCGCCGGCACCGACAATGACGAAGTCCTCACGAAGAAGGTTTCCGAAGTGTATTTCGAGTGTCAGAAGATTAAGCCCGGCATGACTCGTGCAGAGCTTTTGAAGTTATTCAAGGAAGATACAGGTGGCGTGGCGTGGCCTGCGTCCAAGCCGTTGCCCTTCCAACAGCATCAGAGCTTTGATTATCGCAGGTGTTGGCTCATCATGGTTGATGTTGATTTTAGTCCTTCTGACTCTAAAGAGGCACGACCGACGGACATCATCACCAAGATTTCCAGACCGTATATAAATGGGGCCCCTAAAGGATGAACGAGATGCCTAACAAATCGCTGCAGGCAACGCGGGATGGCGTCTTCCTCCGTCGCCGAGGCTATGGAGGACAGGCCAGTTTCGCTTCGCGGTTCACATCATTTTGTCCCGCGTGCCTAAGCTCTGGACGTTAGGCGGCATGGCACGCAACTTTTTCGTGATGGTGTTGTTTGAGTTATCAATATGAAACATTTCACATCACTGGTTGTTCTCGCGTCATTCGCACTGGCATTGGCTGGCTGTTCCAAGCATTCATCAGATGCAGCAGCCAACTCGAAAGACTTGAATCTAGGTGTTATTGAGGTTTCAGATGGCATACAGAGTCGTCACGATTTGGGCGATGGTAGAGTTTGCATCATCACACCAACTATCCAAAAGGACGGCAGTGTTGTGTTAGACGCGCGGTTTGAGGAGGCTGGCAAGCTATTGGCATCACCAAGACCAAGAGTTCAGACTGTTTCCGGTCGGCCCGCTTCGTTTTTCTATGGAAATATTAGCTTTGAATTGACGCCACACATCAAAGGAAGTGCGGCCCATTTTGAAGAACGACAGGCGGCAGATGACAAAGATACAGTCTTGCCGGGGCGACACATGTCCGAGCATCAGGTTGTTGAGATTGCGTCTAAAGAGTTACCCCAGAATTCGGCGCTTAAGTGTGAGTTCAGAGATGGAGTTTGGGAAATTTTAGAGGTTCAAAAAGGCGTTTGGGGAGTTTCGTCTGTTATTACGAACGCGGATGGCAAGGTTTTTATCACGTCCACGAACGCTACGCGAGTGGTTTTGAGAGTTCGAGATGTTGACGGGAAGGTTGAGCAGGTTAAGACGCCGTGAGATATGACGATTTTGCTGTCTAACAAATCGCTGCAGGCAACGCGGGATGGCGTCTCCAGTTCCGCTATCGCGGACAACGTCATCAGCCCCGCGTGCCTGAGCTCTGGACGTTAGGTGTCGTGGGCGCTTTATGGTTTTTCGAGACACACAGCTTCAGAAGCATTTCGAGCGCGTAGTCTCGATAGTTCAGGGTTGCCCGCCCGATGAGCTTCCGATTTGCGCACTCCTCGATGCCTGGCAGTGGTTTCGTCTTACCGAAGGCGACGATTCGTCACGAGCCAGTGAGGCGATTGAGCATTTACTTTCGCCAGAGTTGCGACCGGCGTTACGGAGTTGGTATCGTCGGTATGGAGACAAGATGAATCCGGCAGCCATAGAGTTTCGCGACCGGCTCGGCGTGAAAGCAGGGGAGAGATTTGGATGAGAGAAACGACGACACCTAACAAATTGCTGCAGGCAACGCGGGATGGCGCATCCAGTTCCGCTTCGCGGTTCACGTCATTTGGTCCCGCGTGCCTGAGCTCTGGACGTTAGACAAGTCCATCCCATGACAAACCTTGCCTGTGACTAGAAACTACAAACCGAGACCTTGGGTGCTGATTCTCTTCGGTCTCTTCATTCTGTGGGGTTTTGGGTGGGAGACGATTGGACGGCGTCTCCAGACCCATGTGGACGGCGTCATAGTGGCGAGCCGAGACGTTCCTTCAACCGGGTCTCCTCGCTATGCGACGGAATACAAGGTGCGCGATACTCATGGTGATGAGCAGGTTTTTTGGGCAGGACCGACCGATGCGTCATTACCGAGAAGTATGCCCGTTGGCACCCGCATCCGGAAACAACGATGGCATCTTGACTATGAGCGGAATGGCAACCGAGTCGAATTTCCAGAAATATTCTTTTATACTCCGATTTTAGCCTGCGCGTTCGGCATGGTGATTTGGGGATGCCTGATCCTACGCTCGGAGCCAAAATGATTTATTATCGGTCTAACAATTCACTGCAGCCAACGCCGGTTGGCCGTCTTAGTTCCGCTTTCGCGGTTGACATCACAGGCCCGGCGTGGCTGAGTTTTGGACGTTAGACCACTCGACGCGCATGAATGCCATTGGAGTCATCGCACCCTACAAGTATGAAGGCATGTGGGTTTTCGACGACCCAGCCGTCGGACTTTCTCGAGAGCCGTTTGTTGCTGGTATCGACACGATGATCGACCGGCTTGTAGCTTCGATTCCCAAGGCGGAGCAGGGCTTTCGGTTGGTGTTTTCCGCTACGCCGTTTCCGGGACACACCGTCAAATTGGAATGGCGACGCGAGGAAGCGGGTGGGAATTGGTATTTCTGCCCTCAGTTTGGCATTGAGGGTTGGTTGTGTCCTGCGTTGTTCAAGTATTTCGACAAAACTCCACAGGAGTTGTATGGTCGGGCAGAGGCCAAGTCATGACGAATACGTGGTCTAACAAATCGCTACAGCCCCTATGTGTCCTCCTAAGAAACAAGCGGAGTAAGTCATTGGGATTCAATCAAGCGATAGCCGAGAGCGGCGGCGGTGTTTTCCCGCTGCGCGTGAAATGATGGCTAATCCACAATCCGGATTCCCAGCCTGCCCCGCTTTCTTCCGTCGTCCTTCCCCGGATTCCACCAGCAGCGGCCCTTGCCCTCAATCGCCTGCGCCGCCCGGCCCTCGATTTCCTTCAACTGCTCCTTTCCCAGCGGACGGAATTCCTCGAATGCCCGGAACGCAGCATCCTGTTCATTGGGAAAACTCAGCCCCAACAGCGCCACGTCCGGATCGAGCGTCAGCGTGTAATGCAGGCAATCGGCCACGCTCAGGCGCGGAAGTTGCGCCCCGCCCGCGGACTCCTTGCCGCCGGAACTGAACTTGCCGCGCGGCCGTTCCTGCAACGGCTGGTTGTATCCCGTCGTGTCGCCCAGCAGCTTGCCCGCCCCGAATGTCTTGAAGCATACCGTGCCCACCCCTTTCCGCCGCGCGAGCGGCAGAATCTCATCCACGTAACGCCGGTCCACAAACGGCCCCACCGGGAACATCACCACGTCGCACAAATCGGTATTGAGCACCGCGCGCAGCACGTCGGGATGATGACTGGAAATGCCGCGGAACTGCACCTTGCCGGCGGACCGGCACCGGGCCAGCTCATCCATGCCCGTGCCGGCAATCCGCCCCCATTGCGGCAATTCGGACACCTCGTGGAAGACAAACAAATCCACCGCATCCAGCCCGAGCGCCTTGAGACTCGCGTCCACCTGCGGCCCGACCGGCTGGTCCAAGTGATCAATCTTGTCTATGACGAACATCCCGTCGCGGCGGCCCTTGAGCGCGGCGCCGACAATCTGTTCGCTGTACCCGTTTTCGTACATCGGCGCGGTGTCAATCAGGTTCAACCCGTAATCCATGGCCTGATGCAGCGCGGCCACGCATTTTCCCAGCGGCACCGAGCGGTCCGCCAAATCACCGATGCCCAGCACGGACGCTTCAAACCCCGTCTTGCCCAAAAGTCGTCGTTTCATGGCTGTCATTTCCCTCGGGGCTATTTACCTCATATTCCGGGTTCGCACAAGCGCGTAGCCCCGCAGGCTTGGCGACGGTGGAACCTTTTTCCATCTCTTAACTCTTATCTCTTAAAAACATACGCGATTTGGCCCCTGTGAATATCCTTGTGAATAACTAATGATTGCTTTCTCGCTCTGATTGGCTAAAATAAGAATCCCTGTTCCCATGACAGCAGTAGTTGCATCAAAACTGCGGATTTTGGTCGTAGATGACGAACCGTCTGTCGGCAATACCATCAAGACGTTGCTCCAATATGACGGACATGAGGTGGAGTCAACCAACAACAGCAAGGAGGCACTGGCCATGTTTGAGCGGGGGCGGTTCGACCTGGTCTTCACCGACTTTACCATGCCCGGAATGAATGGCAATCAACTGGCAGCCGCCATCAAGGCGGGTGCGCCGGATCAGCCGGTCGTAATGATTACTGCCCACGCCGGCACATTGCCCCCGTCACCCTTTGTGGATTTCGTCGTCGGCAAACCCTTCCGGCTGGAACATCTGCGGGAGGCGATTGCCAGGGTTTATGCCGGAAGTAAGCAGCCCCGCTTGAGTCAAACGGACCCGCTTGCCCCAGGTCCGTCTCCCCTCCCAGTCAATCATCAAAACCGGCCTGTTTGCGACCAGCGGGTTTGATCAAACCATCCAGTTGGGTTGCTGCGCTTCCAGCCGTTTGACCTCCACGCCCACAACGCAAACGTCGTCCTCGAATTCAGAACTGGCGGAGAAATGTTTGATTTCGTCAAGCAGTCCCGCGAACAACTCGTTCGTC
>Ga0116110_1001563_pt1 | contig 12145 bp, 11 predicted proteins | sample June2015DPH_8_50_FD_89719 | JGI IMG/M metagenome (GOLD analysis project Ga0116110, IMG submission 89719) | Peatland microbial communities from SPRUCE experiment site at the Marcell Experimental Forest, Minnesota, USA - June2015DPH_8_40 | ecosystem: Environmental > Terrestrial > Soil > Wetlands >...
CGGGCGTTTCAAGGATGAAATCGCGCCCTTCGAGCTTCCGGGCAAAAAGGGCCAGGCATTGGTATTCGATCAGGATGAACATCCCCGCTTCGGCCTCGCCATGGCTGATCTGGCCAAACTCAAGCCTACGTTCAGACCCGATGGTACGGTGACCGCCGGCAACTCGTCCGGGCTCAATGACGGCGCTGCCGCCGCAATCATCATGACACGGCGCAAGGCCCGGGAATTGGGGCTAACCCCCATGGCCCGGATCGTGGCGCATGCGGCCGCCGGCGTGGAACCGCATCTCATGGGCTACGGGCCGGTGCCGTCCACCGGCAAAGCGCTGAAGAAGGCCGGGATGACACTCAAGGACATCCAGCTCATCGAGGTCAACGAAGCTTTCGCTGCACAGTATATCGCATGCGAAACGGGGCTCGGCCTGGACCGTTCGATCACCAACGTCAACGGCAGTGGTTGCGGCCTTGGCCATCCGGTCGGCTGTACCGGGTTGCGCATTGTGATTTCACTGATTTTTGAGATGGCGCGGCGCAATCTCGAAGTGGGGCTGGCCACCCTGTGCGTAGGGGGCGGCATGGGCATGGCCACCATTGTGGCGCGGGACTAGGACCCACCCCATACAATGAGTGTGTTTACCCGGACCTGCCGGGTCTTGAGAGCGGGCGGGGATAAACCGAGACAATGATGAATGATGAATGCGGAATGATGGTTGTCCCTTGCGGGCGGGGATAAACCCTGGGATAAACCCCGCCCCTTGTATTGTCGCGCGGTTCTTTTGTCGGTGAGGGCTTTATGCCCTCCCGAAGCACCCGATTTGAACGCCACTTACGTATTAGATGGTGTTCATGTCCCATCTCAATTCCAGCGGTTTAGCCATGGGTTTTCTTCCATTGATACACTTGCTTACGTCATCTCCTCCAGCCAAAGATCGTTGAGATTGATTTCTATTTCAACTTTTTAAGGTTTCCTGCCGAAATACTACCTGAATGCGAATTAGTTATCCGACAGCAAGATTTCGTCATTGCAAAAAGTTCTCGAAAATTACCCATTCCAGCTAAAGACATCTCTCAAATCCGACCACTGGGTTCGAGTTGAATGAGCGGAATGGTCTGGATTTAAACAGGGCAAGGCTCGAGGGAAAAACAGGTTCCTTGCCGGACGTCCCGGCAAATCCCTCTATCCAATGACAGGAATAGGGAGGCTTTATGGCTCAGAACACAGGTATACTCCTTGCCACCGGCACCAATGAGATGGAAATCGTGGAATTCTACCTCGATGAAAGTCTCGGTGCGGAAGTCTACCGCGGCTGCTACGGGATCAATGTAGCCAAGGTCGTCGAAATCATTCGCAAGCCAAAGGTAACTTTTCTGCCCCAGGCGCCCCGGGGCTTTCTGGGGACGTTTCTTTCGCGCAACAGGGTTATCCCCCTTATAGATTTGGCCGTCCAACTCGGAAAGACCAAGCCCGAAGAGGAGGTAACTCCGTTAACCATAGTGACCGAATTCAATAAATCCACCCTTGCTTTCGTTGTTTCAGGCGTGAACCGAATCCATCGTCTGGAGTGGGGACAAATAGAGCCTGGCGGCCCAATTCTGGACGGCATGACCAATTCGATTACAGGCATTGTCAAAATGGCAGATCGAAACCTGTTGATCCTCGACATGGAGAAAATTCTCGCGGAACTGAATCCTCAATATGCAATCAGAGATGATGTTGAAATGCTCCCCGTAGGCGTCGATCTTCATTACAAAGCACTGATAGCAGATGATTCTTCCTCGATCAGAAAAATCCTTTCGAGAAAGCTTGAACAGGCCGGCTTCACTATTCGGATGGCAAGCGATGGCAGCGAAGCATGGGAATGCCTCAAGGAATTGAAAACCCTGGCACAAAAGGAGAAACGCCCGATTCACGATTACATCGATATTGTCATCTCCGATATCGAGATGCCGCAAATGGACGGCTACAGCCTGTGTCATTCAGTAAAGCAGGACCAGGTGCTCAAGGCATTGCCCGTTGTGCTCTTCTCATCGCTTATCAACGAGAAACTGATCCACAAGGGGCAGTCTGTTGGCGCCGACGAACAGATAACAAAGCCGGAGGCCGCCAGTCTCGCTCGGCGGGCGGGGGAATTAATCGAACAATACAGAAATAACGGGGCTCATTAATCGGGACCTGGTCAACCTTCGCGCTTTTCGAAGACAACAACGCGTCAAAAATTTCAATGCAAAGTTCGGTATGTGCTACGTCCGGCAAGCGGCCGAACCTCCTTCTCATTGGGCAAAGAACATCCACACTGCAAAGAACGATTAGCTGTTGAAATCCCTTTTAAGTCATGATAATGGAACACTTCGTGTAATTGCTGCTCAGGGTGTCGGTGCTCAATAATTTTCACGCTGTTCAGTGCTGCTGCGATCAATTTCGGTAAGATATTGCCCGCCGCTCCTCCTTCGGCTTACACTTTCGGCTATCCTAACAAGATAATTTGCGTCTTCATTGACCTTTCGGGGCAGTCGGGTTAAGTCTCCGCTCTGTCAAACGAAGTGCGCTCTAATCAATCCCGCCGTGGGCGGGGTCAGACATAAACGGCCGGCAGCGGGCAACCTTGGGGGCGGCCCACCGCGTGCGGGAGGCCTCGGGTAAAACATGGCCATTGAACAACGTCTTCTGCAAAACAAAAAAAGAATCGGCCGGCAATGGTTCGATATGCTGGCTGGGACTTATCCGCTTGAAACGGTCAGGTTGCTCAAAAAGGAGACCAACCAATTCGCCAATCCGGTTGGACATACTTTTCTGGTTGCAATCGACGAGATTCTCGATGAATTTTTAGGTCAAAACAGCGCGGAGGCCATGGGGCCCCTGCTCGATAAGGTGATCAGGATCAGGGCGATCCAGGATTTTTCCCCATCGAATTCTCTGGCCTTCATTTTTGGTTTGAAAACGATAGCCTTAAAGGTGCTCGAAGAGGATTTGGCTGCAGGTGTTGTAGACCGGGAGGAGTTGTCCGATTTCGACCGGAAAGTGGACGCTCTGGCCCTGAGTGCGTTCGACGTTTACATGCGCTGTCGTGAAAATCTTTTCGAAGTAAGGATGACCGAGGTAAAGAACAGGACGCACAGGCTCCTCAAGAGGGCCGAGATCATTTCTGAACCGGGAGCCGGAAGCGAGTAGCCGGTGAAGTTGGAGGGGTCAAGTTGGAAGGGTGAAATTTTCACTCTTCACTCTTCACTCTTCTTTTTACAGGAGGTCGTGTAAATGGGCATCAACTTTTCCCTAGCTGCAGTCGTTGCGCTCGTCTTGGCTTGTTTTCTGGGGGTCAAGGCGGCCGGACTCAATTACTTTTTCGGCGTAACCATGCCGTACGTAGCTATCGTCGCTTTTCTGGGCGGCGTGATTTTCAGGATCCTAAAGTGGGCCCGCTCGCCGGTTCCCTTCCGGATTCCGACCACGGCCGGCCAGCAGAAGTCCCTGTCCTGGATACCCCAGAGCAAGCTCGACAATCCTTCCACCAAAATGCAGGTCGTTGGCAGGATGATCCTGGAGGTGCTCGTTTTCCGCTCGCTTTTCAGGAACACCAAATTCGAGATGCAGAAAGGACCCAAGTTCTACTACCAATGGGAAAAATGGCTCTGGTTAGCCGGGCTTGCCTTCCACTACGCCTTTCTTGTCATCCTGATAAGGCATCTGCGCTTTTTCACCGAACCCGTGCCCTTTTTCGTCCATGGCATTGAAAGAGTTGACGGGATTCTACAGGTTGGGCTTCCCGGCATCTACATCAGCGACATCGTTTTTATGGCGGCGGTGACCTACCTGCTGATCAGAAGGCTGATCATCCCGCAGTTGCGCTACATATCGCTTCCGCAGGATTTCTTTCCACTTTTTCTGCTCCTTGCAATCGGAACGACGGGCATTCTTACCCGCTATTTCATCAAGGTGGACCTGATCAAGGTCAAGCAGCTAGCTATGGGGCTTATTTCCCTTAAACCCGTCGTACCCGAAGGGATCGGGGTGATTTTCTTCATCCATCTTTTCCTGGTAAGCGCGCTGTTTGCGTACTTTCCTTTCAGCAAGCTGATGCACGCCGGCGGCGTCCTGCTCAGCCCAACGCGCAATCTTCCCAACGACAGCCGCATCATACGCCACGTAAATCCCTGGAACTACCCGGTAAAAGTCCACACTTACGCGCAGTATGAAGACCATTTCAGGGAAAAGATGGTCGAGGCCGGATTGCCCGTGGAGAAAGAATTGGACGAAGCCGCAGTTCCGGCAAAAGATTGATGAAGTCGGCGGCGGCGGCCGGATGGCTCCGGCATCGCCCCGAACCGATAACCCTACCAAGGAGTTATTTGAGCAATGGCTAAGGTCCCCAAACCAAACGAACTCGTAATAGAGCATGGGTTTCCCAAAACGGGATGGATGGACACTCCGGCCGTTTTCAGGCCTGGAAACTTCAGCTATCCTGGAAAGGCAAAGAACCTGCAAGCCGTAGGACTTCCAAACCCCAGGGAATGGTCTCCGCTCGATGAAGACTGGAAACTACCCTCCAACTGGAAACAGATCCTCCTGGAAGGCATGCGGGAGCGCCTCGACAAATTCCGATCTTTTAAGATTTTCATGGACATATGCGTGCGCTGCGGGGCGTGCGCCGATAAATGCCATTTCTATCTGGGCTCGGGCGACCCGAAAAACATGCCCGTACTCAGGGCTGAACTCCTGAGGTCGGTCTATCGCAAGGATTTCTCGCTTGCCGGCAAACTGATGGGCAAAATGGTTGGCGCCCGCGACCTTACCGAGGACGTGGTAAAAGAGTGGTTCATGTACTTTTTCCAGTGCACGGAATGCCGCCGCTGCTCGCTTTTCTGTCCCTACGGGATCGATACGGCGGAGGTTACCATGATGGGCCGTGAACTCTTGAACCTGATCGGCCTGAACATCGACTGGGTCGTAGGCCCTGTGGCAAATTGCTACAATAACGGAAACCACCTCGGGATTCAGCCGCACGCCTTCAAGGACATGATCGAGTTTTTCGTCGATGAAATCGAGGCTGTAAACGGGATCAGGTGCGAGCCGACTTTCAACCGCAAGGGGGCCGAGATCCTCTTTATCACTCCTTCGGGCGACGTTTTCGCAGACCCCGGCACCTATACTCTGATGGGCTACCTGATGCTCTTCCATGAGATCGGGCTCGATTACACGTGGAGCACTTACGCCTCCGAGGGCGGAAACTTCGGCATGTTCACCTCACACGAGATGATGAAGCGCCTGAACGCCAAGATGTACGCGGAGGCCAAAAGGCTCGGCGTAAAATACATCATCGGCGGCGAGTGCGGCCACATGTGGCGCGTTATTAACCAGTACATGGACACCATGAACGGCCCTGCGGACTTTCTCGAAGTGCCGGTGTCCCCCGTTACGGGCACTAGATTCGACAACGCCGCCTCTACCAAGATGATGCACATCGTCGAGTTTACCGCCGACCTGATCAAGAACGGCAAGCTGAAGCTCGACCCGACCCGAAACGACAACCTAGTCATGACTTACCATGATTCCTGCAACACTTCGCGCGGCATGGGCTTTTTCGAAGAGCCGCGCTACGTGATCAAAAACGTCTGCAACAATTTCCATGAGATGCCCCCCAACACCATCCGGGAGCAGACTTTCTGCTGCGGGTCGGGGTCGGGCTTAAATAACGACGAGTTCATGGAAATGAGAATGCGGGGCGGGTTGCCCCGGGCTAACGCGGTACGCTACGTACACGACAAGTTCGGAGTAAACGCGCTTTCGTGCATTTGCGCCATTGACCGCGCGGTGCTTACGGCCCTGATGGATTACTGGGTGCCCGGTGTTACCGTGTACGGAGTGCACGAGCTGGTAGCCAACGCTCTCGTGATGGAAGGCGAAACCGAGAGGACCACCGACCTGCGCGGCGAGCCTCTGCCCGGAATGGAGGAGGATAGCGAGAATGAAGATCTATGATGGAAAATATATCCTTGTCGGCCTGGTCATTTTCATCGTGCTGGCAACCTTCCCGGTATGGTTCAATCATGGCAAGGCCGCTCCGCCGCCCGATCCAAAGCTGGACACCCCGGTCATAAAACAGATGATCAACAAGCAGTGCGTTTTGCCCAAGGAAGAAATGATCACAGGTCATATGAAGCTTTTAAACGAATGGAGGACGGAGGTTGTCCGAAACAATAAGAGAATGTATGTGGCAAGCGACGGCAAGACCTATGAAATGAGTCTTCAGAACGAGTGCATGAGGTGTCACTCCAATAAGTCTCAATTCTGCGACCAGTGCCATAACTACGCCGGGCTGCAAAAGGACTCCGACCCCTACTGCTGGAATTGCCACATTGCTCCAAAGGAGAACATGTAATGGAAACTGGCAGAAGGACTTTTCTTAAAATCGGCGGCATTTGTGCGCTGGGGCTTGGATCTTTGCAGGTAGTCAAGGCGTTTGGCAAAACTGAAACGCCCAAATTCATGGCAAATCTCCAGGCCCTTACCGCGAAGCGATGGGCAATGGCAATCGATATGAAGAAGTGCTGGGAAAAAGGGCCTCCCGGCTGCAGGGACTGTGTGCTTGCCTGCCACTCGACCCATAATGTTCCTGATATCGGGACTCAGAAGGAAGAGATCAAGTGGATCTGGGACGAAAAGTATGAGAACGTCTTCCCCGGGCAGGAAAGCGGCATGGAACCAGCGGAAATAAGGGAAAAGCCCTTCATGGTCCTTTGCAATCACTGCAAGAATGCCCCCTGCACGCGGGTTTGCCCTACCGAGGCCACCTTTAAAAGGGCAGACGGAATTACCGTGATGGACTATCACCGCTGCATCGGCTGCCGGTACTGTATGGCAGGTTGCCCCTACGGCGCCAGGAGCTTTAATTTCAGAGACCCGCGCCCCTATATCAAGACTGAACTTAACCCCACTTTCCCGACCAGGGACCGGGGGGTTGTCGAGAAGTGCAACTTTTGCGAGGAACGGCTCGATGCCGGAAAAATCCCGGCGTGTGTCGAGGCGTGCAAGTGCAAGGCGCTCTCTTTCGGCGATCTTGAGGACCCGAACTCCGACGTGCGAAAAGCCCTTGCTTCGCAATTTTCATTAAGGCGCAAACCTGAGCTGGGGACCGAACCCGGCGTTTACTACATAATCTAGAGAAGCGAGAAGCGGGAAGCGGGAAACGGGGAGCGAAAGGCGGTTTTTGCTTCCTGCTCCTTGCTCCCTGCTCCCGATCTTAAGGGGTGGGAAATGCTTGAAAGAGCACTTACTGGAAGCACAAGATACAAAAAGCTGCTTGGGGTCCTGCTCGTCTTCATGGGGCTTGGTTTTGCGGCTTACCTCACTCAGTGGAACCGGGGTCTTACGATCACGGGTTTAAGCAGGGACGTTTCCTGGGGAATCTACATCGCGCAGATGACTTTCCTGGTCGGCGTCGCGGCCTCTGCCGTCATGGTCGTACTTCCCTATTACCTGCACGACGTGAAGGCGTTCGGAAAAATCACCATTCTGGGCGAATTTCTCGCCATAGCTTCAGTGACCATGTGTCTTCTGTTTGTCATAGTCGATCTTGGAAAGCCGATGCGCCTGTTGAACATCATCATCTATCCGAGGCCCAATTCGGTGCTTTTCTGGGACATGGTCGTTTTGAACGGCTATCTGCTGCTAAACCTGTTCATCGGCTGGAACGTGCTTGAGGCCGAACGCAAGGGGACTCATTATCCCAACTGGGTAAAGCCGCTCATCTACATTTCGATTCCCTGGGCATTCAGCATTCATACGGTCACCGCCTTCCTCTATGCCGGTCTGCCCGCGAGGCACTACTGGCTGACCGCCATCATGGCCGCCCGCTTTCTTGCTTCTGCTTTCTGCTCCGGTCCCGCGCTTTTGATCATGCTTTCATACCTGGTGAAGAAATATTCCAAATTCGACCCCGGTAAGGAAGCCATAGACAAGCTGACGACGATCATGACTTACGCCATGCTGATAAGCCTTTTCTTCGTCGGCCTGGAGTGCTTCACGGCGTTTTACAGCAATATTCCCAGCGAGATGGACGCGCTCAAGTACCTGTTCGTAGGCCTTGAAGGCCACCACAGGCTGGTCCCGTTCATGTGGCTTTTTGCCATACTTGCCCTGACCGGGGCTGGGCTGCTTCTCCACCCGGATGTGCGCAAGAACGAAAAAATGCTCCTCGCAGCTGCCGCCTGCGTCTTCTTTTCCATGTATATTGAAAAAGGCGTCGGGCTGGTTGTGGCCGGTTTCATTCCAAATCCGTTCGGCCAGGTCCGCGAATACGCGCCGAGCGTCCCGGAGATTATGATCGCGCTCGGGATCTGGGCAACGGGTTTCTTCGTTCTGACCGTGCTATACAAGATTGCCATTTCGGTCAAAGAGGAAGCCGGGGCGTAGAATGTGTTAAGATTGCCCCTCAGACTCCACGCTCTGCGAGCCGATTGGATGAAATAGATTATGGATTGATTTGAAAGCCCGTGCCGCCCGGCGCGGGCTTTCCCGTTTACGCCCCCGGTGCGACTCTATGCCGCCGAGCCGCCGAGCCGCAGACCCCGCCTGCGGAATAAACCACTTAACATTTCAAACATCTTTTGAAAAATTTCGAATTTTTGCGAATTTTGCCTCTGCTTCGACCTCGAAGAATCCCCAGCGTAAATTTGAACGACGGATTATCGCTGGCTCAAGCGTCCAGCCGTGGTTAACTTCGATCTATAAGGGATAGGCTTATGTTGAAGTTTGCGGATGAGTAGCGAGCCTGGGCTCGCTGATGGCTTCAGCTAAAAATGAGTATTTGATCACGCCGCCGGCGTGACCGGTGTCCATCCGGAAACACCGGATGAACGTAGGAGAATTTCACTTATGGGACACCGGCATTTTCCGGTCCGGAAAGGACCCTTTTCGGACGCAAACGTAAGCAAGAGGGTTTTTCGAAATGCATGGTACCGTAAAATGGTTCAGCGATCAGAAGGGCTACGGATTTATCGCGGATGATTCCGGGAAAGAATATTTTGTTCACCATAGCGCCATAGAAGGCGAAGGCTTCAAGAGTTTGCAGGAAGGCGAGAGTGTTAACTTCGAGGTCGAACAGGGGACCAAGGGACCGCAAGCGGTTCGCGTAAAGAAGGGCTGAAAAATAGCGCAGGTGAAAGGGTGAAACGACAAGTCTGCCTTACCCTTTCACCTGGTGCACACTTAACGGGTTCATCCCGACGGGCAGGGGCTCGGTTTGTCGATCTACTTGTCGCGCACTCGGGAGAAAGATGATGCCGGTTTCTGCAGACGACACTCGTTTTGGTCATTCAATCGACTCGGTTCCCGGACTTCTTTCGTCATGGAGCGGGCATGACGGATGGCATCAGGCTCGCTCCACTGAGAGAGGTCGCCGACTGGTCTGTGATGATTAATTTTTGAGATCTTATGCAAGAAATAATTCTGCACTAAATCGTTCTTGACTGCCCCTGCGCAATGGTTTATCTATGCGCCTGGTTGCAGCATTATGCCGGATTGAGACCCATTTGGCTTTTAGTGCTGCGAACACAAAAATCTTTTTAGAGGTCTTACCCAGGCCCATAACGGATTTTTTTACAGCCCGCCAAAAGCGGGCTTTATTTTTGTGGAGCACACTTGAAAAAGGCCCTCACTATAATTCAACTCGCAATTGTTGCAGGCATAGTTATCTACGGTACAGTATCGCTTTATCGGGGCGACTTTCAAGGGGCCTACGCGACCTTCCCTTTTCTGCTTTTATATTATGTCTGGTTCGTGGCCAGGAAACGTCGAAAAGATCCGGAGGAAACCGACGACCAAATGGACCCCTGAGTAACCTATCAAACGTCGCACAAGAACAGGAAGCCTATGTGCCCGCCCCCGGCGTTGCTGAAAACCCCAGGCAAATCGTTTTGTCCCGCCCTCGGGATGTTCATTTCCCATTTATCCGCCACCCCTGAGGAACAAAATGTTATAATGGCACTGAAAGCCGGGAAAACCTTTGACAGATTCGGCCGGTTTCGGGCGGCGTGGTCCCTGCCTCGCGGAGCGTACACGAGATTCATTCTGCAATGCGAATCAGCAAGCCGGTTAAATTAATCGTTATTTGTGCGGCTTTGGCCTTTGCGTTTGCACGTTGCGCCAAGCCCCTTTTTCGCCAAAGGATCCATCCACCGAGTGCCCCGAAGACATCGCTTGCAGAAAGAATCTCTGCCGCAAGACACCCCGGAGTTCCAATTATTTATCGGTGACCTGCGGATGATCAGTCTTTGCGTGAAAAAATTTTATGGCCCCGCAAGGTGTGAAGAATTACGGTGCTGGGCAAGCGATGAACGTTTAAATGTCACCGCCTCTCCCTGGCTTTGTGTCCTCTGCCGCCATCCCTGCGAAAGCCGGGACTCTGTGGTGGATGTGATTTTTTGGTTTTCGCGCCATTGTTTTTCATATAGAGTTCGGGCGCGAATCAAGTCGATACGGTCGGAAGGGGCCCCACTTAGTCATTATTTACTGATTTACAGGAGCTTTATGAAAGTCTGCATCGGAGCGGATCACGCCGGTTTTGAATTGAAGGAGCTTCTCGCTTCCTCTCTGAGAGAGGCGGACATAGAGGTAGAGGACGTTGGTACGAACAGTCCCGATTCGGTCGATTACCCGGTATATGCCCTTCGAGTCGCGCGCGCGGTGAGGGGTGGCCAGGCGGAACGGGGCATCCTGGTGTGCGGCAGCGGTATAGGGATGTGCATAGCGGCTAACAGAGTGCCCGGAGTGCGGGCCGTGAACGGACGCGAGCCGTTCGAGGCGCGCATGAGCCGGCGTCACAATGACAGCAACGTTTTGTGCCTTGGGTCCCGTTTTATCGGCGTTGACCTGGCCCTTGAAATAGTGCGCGAATGGATAAAGGAGCCTTTCGAAGGCGGCCGTCATAAGAGACGCATCGATCTGATCGACGGCCCAAAGGCCGAATGACTGGTATAGGTCTTATACGACTAATAGGGCATATTTTCCCATAGGGAGATCCAAAATGACATTCCAGGAACTTATTGCCGCCCTCGACAAGTTCTGGGCCGACAGGGGATGCGTGATCCAGCAGCCCTATGACCTCGAAGTCGGCGCGGGCACGTTCAATCCCGCCACCTTCTTGAGGGTTCTCGGGCCGGAGCCGTACAATGTGGCTTACGTCGAACCGTCCAGGCGGCCGACCGACGGCCGGTATGGGGAAAACCCCAACCGGCTCCAGCACTACTATCAGTACCAGGTGATTCTTAAGCCTTCTCCCCCCGATTCGCAGGGAGTATACCTGGAGAGCCTCAAGAGCTTTGGCGTCGACCCCCTGGATCACGATATCCGCTTTGTCGAGGATGACTGGGAGTCGCCCACCCTGGGGGCCTCGGGCCTAGGCTGGGAAGTCTGGCTCGATGGGATGGAAATAACGCAGTTCACATACTTTCAGCAGGTCGGCGGCCTCTCCCTCTCTCCGGTCAGCCTGGAGCTGACCTACGGCCTGGAAAGAATCGCAATGTACCTGCAGGGGGTCAACTCAGTCTACGACCTCATTTGGAGCGGCAATGTCACTTATGGCGACGTGCACCACGAGGGGGAGGTGGAATGGTCCCATTATAATTTCGAAGAGGCTGACGTGGGCATGTTGCTCAAGCTCTTCGACATGTACGAGGCTGAATCGTTGCGTATGAACGGGCGCGGACTGGTCCTGCCCAGCTATGACTATACGCTCAAATGCTCTCACGTGTTCAATTTGCTTGATGCGCGGGGTGCGATCAGCGTAACCGAAAGGACCAACTATATCGCCAGGGTCAGAAACATGGCGCGGCTTGTTGCGCACGCCTATTACGCCCAGCGCGAGAAAATGGGATTTCCGCTCATGAACAAGTTCTGAGTTTTTAGTTAAATTAACTCAAAACCAACAACTAAAAACTCTTCAAAGGTGAACAGATGGCGAAGACCCTGTACATAGAGATTGGAACCGAAGAAATACCGGCCGGCTACATCCTGCCCGCACTGGAATCGATATCTTCCCGGATGGCCCGGTTTCTGGATGAAAACCGCATAGCGCATGGTGAACCCACGGTCGCCGGCACGCCTCGCCGGCTCGTGTTGAATGTGCCGGATGTGGCGGATTCCCAGCAACCCG
>Ga0116110_1001569_pt1 | contig 12112 bp, 8 predicted proteins | sample June2015DPH_8_50_FD_89719 | JGI IMG/M metagenome (GOLD analysis project Ga0116110, IMG submission 89719) | Peatland microbial communities from SPRUCE experiment site at the Marcell Experimental Forest, Minnesota, USA - June2015DPH_8_40 | ecosystem: Environmental > Terrestrial > Soil > Wetlands >...
AAAACGAAGGTCATCGGCCGCGACATCCGCGTGTTCGAGCAAACGACCTCGACGAACGACGTGATCGAAAAACTCGCCCGCGACGGCGTCAAGGAGGGCGCGGTCGTTTTTGCCGAGTCGCAGACGAAGGGCCGGGGGCGGCTCGGCCGCAAATGGATTTCGCCCGACCGGAAAGGACTTTGGTTTTCCGTTTTGCTGCGACCGGATTTGCGCCCGCAGGAGGCGACGCAATTGACGGTCGCTTCCGCAACGGCTCTGCGACGCGCGATTCAATCGGAAACCGGTTTGCATCCCGAAATCAAATGGCCGAACGATATTTTAATTGGCGGGAAAAAAGTCGCGGGCATTTTGACCGAGTTGAGCGCGGAATTAGACCGGGTTCGTCACGTCATCCTGGGCATCGGCGTGGACGTAAACCTAAGCCCGAGCGAGTTTCCGCCGGAATTGCGCAAGCTGGCGACTTCGCTCAAAATTGAATCAGGCAAAACGATTTCGCGCCCGGAACTGGCGACGGCGATTTTGCGCGAACTCGATGGCGATTACGCGCGAATTTGCGGCGGCTGCTTCGCGGAGGTGGCGGACGAATGGGAAGCGCATTGCCAGACGATCGGCCGCAACGTGACGATTCAAACCGGCGAGCGCAGGATTCGCGGCCGCGCCGAGTCACTGGATGACGACGGCGCGTTGCTGCTGCGCACCGAACACGGGCATCTGGAGCGCGTCACCGGCGGCGATGTGACCTTGGAAAAGTGAACGGAGTGATGGGGTGATGGAGTGGTGCGGCGCTGAAAAAGATTTCCAACACGCCATTACTCCATTACTCCATTACCCCATGCTTTTGCTTTTCGACATCGGCAACACGAACACGCACGCCGGTCTGGCGAACGACCGGCGGGTCGTGAAGCAGACCAACCTTCCCACGGCGAGCTGGTTCAACGGCGCGGCGGCGAAGCTGGTGCGAAAATTCGTTGGCCGCGCCAGGCTCGACGGCGTGGCGCTTTGCAGCGTTGTCCCGCGTGCGACGCCGTTCGTTCACCAAACGGCGCGCGCCCTTTGGAAATTGGGCGTGTTCGAACTCACGCCGAAAACCTTGCGGGGCGTGGGAATTGATTATCCGAAACCGGACACCATCGGGCCGGACCGCCTGGCCAACGCGGTTGCCGCGCGGCACCGGTTTGGCGCGCCGGTGGTGGTGCTGGATTTCGGCACGGCGGTCACGTTCGATGTGGTCAATCGCGCCGGCAATTACGCGGGCGGCATCATCGCGCCGGGGCTGGCGGCGATGACGGATTATTTGCACGAGAAAACAGCATTGCTGCCGCGCATCAAAATCCGCGAAATCAAAACGAGCATCGGCAAAAGCACCGAGGAAGCGATGCTGGTCGGCGCGGTCCATGGCTATCGCGGGCTGGTTCGGGAATTGATTGGTGAGTTGAAGCGCGAATTGAAAGTGAAGCGATTGCCGGTCGTCGCCACCGGCGGTTACGCGAAGCTGATGGCGTCCAAACTGCCGGAGATTTCAGCCGTTGAACCGAATCTGACGTTGGAAGGTTTGCGGCTGGTCTGGCAAGGTGCGTCACCCCGCCGTTAGAGTCGGAATTCATTCCGCGATTGCTCCCGTGCGCCGCTTTCCGCAAAATCACGCGCCTATGGCCAGCGGCCGCAGACAATATCCGTTTCATTTGATCGAACCGAAATGGCACCAATTTTGGGACGAACAACAGACCTTTCGCGCCTTCAATCCGGGCGAAGTCCTTCCGGACGGGCATCCTTTTGCCCGACGCCATAATCTTTCCGGCAAAGTGGACGCAACGCAGTTGCCACCCAAATTTTACATTCTCGACATGTTTCCCTATCCCTCCGGCGCGGGCCTGCACGTCGGCCACCCGGAAGGTTACACCGCCACCGACATCCTCGCCCGTTACAAGCGCGCGCAGGGCTTGCACGTGTTGCATCCGATGGGCTGGGATGCCTTCGGTCTGCCGGCCGAGCAATACGCCATCAAGACCGGCCAGCACCCGCGCCAGACCACCGAGGCGAACATCGCCACGTTCAAGCGCCAGATCCAGTCGCTCGGTTTCAGCTACGACTGGTCGCGCGAGCTCGCCACCACCGACCCGGATTATTTCAAATGGACGCAGTGGATTTTTCTCAAACTCTACAACTCCTGGTTCAATCCCGATACGAACAAAGCCGAGCCGATTGAAACGCTGAAGTATCCGGCGGAACTTGAAAACCGGGAGGGCGAGCGTCCCCGCGAGCCCCATTCCAATTTGGGCTCGTCAGGAGCCTCGCCCTCCCAGGATTTGGAAGCCAAACGCCGCGCCTATCGTGATTCGAAACGCCTCGCTTACGTGGCCGAAGCACCAGTCTGGTGGTGTGAAGAACTCGGCACGGTGCTGGCCAATGAGGAAGTCGTTGATGGCAAAAGCGAAGTGGGCGGCTTTCCGGTTGTTCGCAAGCCGATGCGCCAATGGATGCTCCGCATCACCGCCTATGCTGAACGATTGATTCAAGACCTTGATACGATTGACTGGAGCGATTCACTCAAAGAGATGCAACGAAATTGGATTGGTCGAAGTGAGGGCGCATTTGTTGAGTTCAAGTTAGTCAATTCAAACCAAATAATTACAGTCTTTACAACTCGACCCGACACGCTTTTCGGCGCGACCTACATGGTGCTTGCACCTGAGCACGGATTTTTGGACGAAATCATAACACCAGCACAACGCGAAGCCGTCTCAAAATACCAGGTGGAAATTTCCAGAAAGTCTGACCTTGAGCGAACCGAGCTTTCAAAAGAGAAAACAGGAGTGTTCACCGGAGGGTTTGCTATCAATCCGGTTAACGGCGAGAAAATTCCTGTTTGGATCGCGGACTACGTTTTAGCGAGTTATGGAACAGGCGCGATTATGGCTGTTCCGGCTCACGACACACGCGACTTTGAGTTCGCTACAAAGTTCAATCTGCCAATTGTTCAAGTAGTCGAACCACCTTCAGGCAAGGATTGGAGAGGTTTCACGGATGATGGCATTGCTGTGAACTCCGCCAGCGCTGAAATTTCGTTAAATGGACTACCAACACCAGCAGCTAAAGAGAAAATCACAGATTGGCTGATGTCGAAGAATATTGGCGCAACAAGAATTAATTACAAATTGCGTGACTGGCTTTTTTCGCGGCAGCGTTATTGGGGCGAGCCGTTTCCGATTGTCTGGAAGCGCGACGCGAGCGGACCTGGCGGTCAGCCACCATATCACGAAGCCTTGCCGGAAAGCGCGTTGCCCGTGCTTCCGCCGAAGCTCGACGATTACAAACCCATGCCCGACGGCCAGCCGCCACTCGCCCGTGCGAAGGATTGGGTGAACCTGCCCGATGGCTCGGTGCGTGAGACTAACACAATGCCGCAATGGGCCGGCAGTTGCTGGTATTACCTGCGTTATCTTGATGCCAAGAACAACGCCGCCTTTGTCAGCAAGGAAGCAGAATCGTATTGGATGGGGACGAACCGACCCTCAACTCTCAACCCTCAACCCTCAACCAAATCCACGCCCGGCGTGGATTTATACGTCGGCGGCACGGAACATGCCGTCCTTCACCTCCTTTACGCCCGTTTCTGGCACAAGGTTTTGTTCGACCTCGGCTGTGTCTCGACGCCGGAGCCATTCTTCAAGCTCGTCAATCAAGGGCTGATTCTGGGCGAGGACGGCCAGAAAATGTCCAAAGCACGTGGCAATGTCGTGAACCCCGACGACATTGTCAGCGAATATGGCGCGGATTCGCTTCGACTGTTTGAAATGTTCATGGGCCCGCTCGAAATGGTGAAGCCGTGGAGCACGAAAGGTGTCGAAGGCGTTTACCGTTTCCTTGGCCGTGTCTGGCGATTGTTCGTGGATGAAAAGAGCGAAACGGAGTTCGAGCAGGCGGAAACCACTGTCGACACCCGTAGCCGTGGATGTGAATCCGCGGACTCCCGCGCTTTGACAAGCGCGGCTACGAAGCTGCTGGAGCTGATCAAACTCAGCCCCGCGATCAAAGATGTTCCGGCCACGCCCGCGCAGCTCAAGACGCTTCACGCCTGCATTAAGAAAGTCACCGAAGACCTCGACGGGATGCGCTTCAACACGGCGATTTCGGCGATGATGGTTTTTGTCAACGACGCGATAACGTGGGAGACGAAACCGGCGTCTTTACTGCGTGAGTTTTTGATTTTGCTCGCGCCATTCGCGCCGCATCTGGCGGAAGAGCTTTGGGCCAAACTCTCAACCCTCAACTCTCAACCCTCAACCAGCCTCGCTTACGCCTCCTGGCCCAAGTTTGACCCCGCCTTGCTTGTCGAGGATACGCTGGAGATTCCGGTGCAGGTCAACGGCAAGCTGCGCGTCGTGATCAAAGTTCCCGCGAACGCAACTCAGGCCGATTTGGAAACTGCCGCAAAAAATTCCGCCGAAGTGAAACCGTTCACTGATGGCAAGACGATCAAGAAAGTCATCGTCGTGCCGAAGAAACTGGTGAATATCGTGGTGGCGTAAATTCCTGTAGCCGCCGACGTTAGTCGGCGCTGAATCCAATCGGGAACCGACCCGGGGATGAAATCGGCGCGGACTGACGTCCACGGCTACGCGGTTAGTTTTTCTCGCCACTCGCCAGAATGGTCTGGAAATGCGGCGGCTGGTCCTCGCGGGCAACCACGCTGATTTCAATTTTTTTGAAGCCCGCCTCTTCCAGCCAGCGATGCAAATCGCTCTCGGCAAAACCCGGCCAGCGGTCCCCGTAAAGCTCGCGCGCCTTCCCGAAGTTGTGCTTGAGCAAATCGAGAATCAAAATCTGCCCGCCCTTCTTCAAAATTTTATGCGCGCTGCGAACGGCCTTGGCCGGTTCTTCCGCGTGATGCAACGCCTGGCTCAAAATCACGAGGTCAACGCTGCCGGCTTCAATCGGCGGGTTCTGCAAATCGCCCTGCCGGAATTCCAGGTTTTTCAGCCCGTTCTTTTTCGCCTTCGCCGCGCCGAACGCGACGATCTTTTCCGAATTGTCCACCGCAATGACCTTTTTGCAGCGGCGCGCGAGCAGTTCGCTCAATAGACCTTCGCCCGCGCCGAGATCGGCCACGACCAGCGGCGGCAGGATGCGCAGCAGCAGATGCCCGAACGCCTGCCACGAACGGCCCGGCCCATAGACCCGGTCGAAGCGCCCGGCAATCTGGTTGAAATAAACCTGCGCCTGCTCGCGCCGGCGGTTCACCACGCGCTTGAGATTGATCTGGTCGCCCGAGTGTTCGGACAATTCCTTCGCGCCGCGAATGGCCAGCCGGATGAATTCACCCGTTGTGCCGTCTGTCTGCGGATTCAGTTTGTAAAATGTCCGCTTGCCCTCGCGCCGCGATTGCACCAGCGCACAGTCCGCCAGCAACCCCAGATGCGTCGAAATGCGCGACTGGCCGAGCCGGGTGATTTCCTGCAGCTCGTTCACGGACAACTCGTCGCGCTCCAACAACGCCATGATGCGCAACCGCGTCGGGTCGGACAGGGCCCGCAATGATTTCAAGGTTGAGGACATGATTGTTTGTCGTTTTCCAACGGTTTGGTGTCCCGCCTTTAGGCGGCATTGCCGTGGACACGAATTCCAACAAAACCGCCTGAAGGCGGGACACCGAACGGCGCACCCAACTTTTTCTCAAAAAGCATTTGACGCGCTTCAATTTCTTTATATCATCTTATCTTGATACGTCAATATGACATTTTAACCAATTGATTCATGAGCAAAAACTTCATCTTTTCATCGGAGTCCGTCGGCGAAGGCCATCCGGACAAGGTTTGTGACACCATTTCCGACGCCGTGCTGGATGCCTGCCTCGCGCAGGACAAGTTCAGCCGCGTCGCCTGCGAATGCTACGCCAAATCCAACATCGTCATCGTCGGCGGTGAAATCACCACGCGCGCCAAGCTCGACTTCACCAAAATCGCCCGCGACACCATCCGCGAAATCGGTTACGTGAACGACGATGACGTGTTCCACGCCGACAAGGTGTTCGTGAACACCATCATCACGCAACAATCGCCCGACATCGCGCAGGGCGTGGACGCGCGCAAGGCCAAGGGCAAGAAAACTTCCAAGCAGGGCGCCGGCGACCAGGGGCTCATGTTCGGTTACGCCTGCAACGAAACGCCCGAGCTCATGCCCGCGCCCATCATGTTCGCGCATCGCCTCGGCCGCGAACTCACCCGCATCCGCAAGACCGGCAAGGTGCCGTGGCTGCGCCCCGACGCGAAATCGCAGGTCTCCGTCGTTTATGAGAACGACAAACCCGTCGCCATTTCCAACGTCGTCATTTCCACGCAGCACAGCGCGGACGTGGAGCACCGCGAAATCGAAAAATTCTGCATCGAACACATCGTCAAAAAGGTTCTGCCCAAACGTCTCCTCACCCGGAAAACCAAATTCCTCATCAACCCGACCGGGCGTTTCGTCGTCGGCGGGCCGCAGGGCGACACCGGTTTGACCGGGCGCAAAATTATTTGCGACAGCTACGGCGGCATGGGCCGTCATGGCGGCGGTGCGTTTTCCGGCAAGGATCCGACGAAGGTGGACCGCAGCGCGGCGTACATGGGCCGCTGGGTGGCCAAAAACATCGTGGCGGCGAAACTGGCCGCGAAATGCGAAATCCAGTTCGCCTACGCCATCGGTTATCCCGATCCCGTCAGCGTCAGTGTGGACACCTTCGGCACGGCGACCGTTCCGGAGAGCAAGATCATCCGCGCTGTCAACCGCGTGTTCAGCTTCCAGCCCGCAGACATCATTGACCAGCTCAACCTGCGCCGCCCGATTTATACCAAAACCACCAACTACGGCCATTTCGGCAAGAGCGATCCGGCCTTGACGTGGGAAAAAACCGACAAGATTGATGCGCTCAAGCGTGCGTTGAAATAACTCTCAACCCTCAACTTTCAACTCTCAACAGAATATGCCCGCAATCAAACTTTCACCCTCCCGCGCCAAAGCAGTCGCCAAGACCAACGGCAACGGCGCCGCCAAACCGGATTACAAAGTCCGCGACCTCTCGCTCGCCGAGTGGGGACGCAAAACCATCCAGGTTTCCGAGCACGAAATGCCCGGCCTGATGGCCATTCGCGCCAAATATGGACCGCAAAAGCCGCTCAAGGGCGTGCGCATCACCGGCTCGCTGCACATGACCATCGAGACGGCCATCCTCATCGAGACGCTGGGCGAACTCGGCGCGTCCGTGCGCTGGGCGAGCTGCAACATTTTTTCGACGCAGGACCACGCCGCCGCCGCCGTTGCCAGGACTGGCACACCGGTCTTCGCGCACAAGGGCGAAACACTCGAGGAATATTGGGACTTTACGCTCGCGGCGCTCACACATCCCGGCAATAAAGGCCCGCAACTCGTCGTGGACGACGGCGGCGACGCCACCTTGCTCATCCACAAGGGTTACGAACTCGAAGACGGCGACAACTGGGTCAACACGCCCAGCGACAACCACGAAGTTGCCGTCATCAAGGCTCTGCTCAAGCGCGTGGCGAAGGAACGCCCCGGTTTCTGGCACACCGTCGTGAAGGATTGGAAGGGCGTTTCCGAGGAAACGACCACGGGCGTGCATCGCCTGTACCAGATGCTGGAACAGGGCAAGCTTCTCGTGCCCGCCATCAACGTCAACGACTCCGTTACCAAGTCCAAGTTCGACAATCTCTACGGCTGCCGCGAATCACTTGCCGACGGCATCAAGCGCGCGACCGACGTGATGGTCGCCGGCAAGGTCGCCTGCGTTTGCGGTTACGGCGACGTCGGCAAAGGCTGCTCGCATTCACTGCGCGGATTCGGAGCGCGCGTCATCGTCACCGAAATTGATCCCATCAACGCCCTGCAGGCCGCGATGGAAGGTTTTGAAGTCAAGACCGTCGAGGACACGCTCGGTGAAGCGGACATCTACGTCACCACCACCGGCAATTGTGACATCATCACGCTCGAACACATGGCGAAGATGAAAGACCAGGCCATCGTCTGCAACATCGGCCACTTCGACAACGAGATCCAGGTGGACCGCCTTAACAAGGCCGCGGGCGTGAAAAAATTGAACATCAAGCCGCAGGTGGACAAATACACCTTTGCGGGCGGCAACAGCATTTACCTGCTCGCCGAAGGCCGGCTGGTAAACCTCGGCTGCGCCACCGGCCATCCGAGCTTCGTGATGAGCAACAGCTTCACCAACCAATGCCTCGCGCAACTGGATTTGTGGAAGAACCGCGACACCAATAAAATCGGCGTCTATCGTCTGCCCAAGAAACTAGACGAAGAAGTCGCCCGGCTGCACCTGGAAAAAATCGGCGTAAAGCTGACCAAGCTGACGAAGAAGCAGGCCGACTACCTTGGCGTGCCCGTCGAAGGCCCCTACAAGCCGGAGCATTACCGGTATTGAATTCTGAATCAACGTAGCCGCGTTTGTGAAAACGCGGATCGCATTGACCGTGCTTTCACAAGCGCCGCTACAACAAAAGCGGACGGGAAACCATTCGCCTCTTTGCATTTTGTCCTCTTCCGCGATTCCCTGACCCTGCCAAACGTCCTCTTGCCGACCATGACCTTCGACCTATTCAAATCGTGACTTCAGGGTCTGTTCGCGGACCGGCTTAAAGGCGCAGAATGGCGGCAGGTATTGGGGCAACCGTGTGGTTGAAATCCCAACGCGAACACGAAATCAAATGCGCCGCTTCGGCGGCAATGAATGAAAGAAAAGTTATGAAACAATTAATCTACGCAATCCTTGGCGTCGCCGTGATCAGCGGTGGAATCGCATTATCTGCCGGTCGGCAGAAGAACCCGGTTGTTCCTCCGGTCCCAGCCCGGACTGAATCGTCTCCCAATCCGGCGACGGAAAACAACCCGCCCGTGCAAACGGCGATCGCAACACCCGTGCCGCCTCAACCGGTTCCGGCGGACACCGGCGATTCTAAGCCGGCGGTGATTGCGCCCGTGACTGAAACCAGCGCCAGAGTGGTTGATACCGCCATCAAGCAAGCCATCGAAACCCTGTTATCCCCGCAATTGAGCCACGAACAGAGGCGGGACATTTTGAAAAAACTAAACGAGTCCGGCAAACTTGATCAGGCGATCAGCGAACTCGAACAGCAGGTGACCAACGATCCGAGCAATGCCGCATATTCGGCCGCGCTGGGCCAGGCATATCTCGAAAAGGGCATCGCTTTGCAGGATGGCAGTAACGACAAGGTCATTCTGGTCATGCAGGCCATGAAAAGCTTTGACGTGGCATTGAGTGACGATCCCGCGAACTGGGAAGCACGTTTCACCCGAACCGCTATCCTCTCACACTATCCGGCGGAATTGAACAGAGGACAGGAAGTCATTGACCAGTTCACGCAATTGATCAATCAGCAGGAGGCGCAGCCACCGCAGGCCCAATTCGCGAAGACCTATGTATTGTTGGGCGATCAATACCAGAAGCTCGGTCAAAACGATTACGCCCTGGCAACCTGGCAGGCCGGCGCCAACCTGTTTCCAGGCGATTCAACGCTCCGGAAAAGATTGACCCAACCGATCGGTCAATGACGGACTGTATAACGACGCGAAACTCAAAAAACTGAAACTTGATTGACGTGCGCCGGATAAAACCGTTGGTGCCCAGGCCCGGTTTAATCATACTGACGCCGTCATCACTGAAAATGACATGAACTCAAAATCTATTTCATCGTCCGCCGATTTTAGGGCACCCCTCCCGGGCAGCCAGAATCGGGGATTCTACATGTTCATTCACGTGCTGATCCTCGTGGCACTGGGGTTAACACTGTACTCGCACTGGGGTCATGATTCAGCAATGCATGGACGGGCCGATGTCGTCCTCATCGGCCTTGTGGTGATCCAGGTTCTGCTGCTCTTGTTTTTCTTCGCCCTTCCCACTCTCACCCGCTGGCCGGCCTGGCCATGGTTTCGAGGTCTTCACGGAGGTCTCGTTGAACCCAGACCATCCCTGCGCTGGTGGTGGGTGTACATCGTGGTGAGCGTGGCCATAGTGCTCGCGGAGTCTCGCATTGACCGCGCTTTTCAGTGGTTTCTGTTTCCTTACGTCTGCAATATCTTTGCACGCCCATTCCGGATCTCGGTGCCCACAATTCTTGTGGTTCTGGCAGCCTTTCTCCTGAACATGATCGGTTGGAGCAAACCGGCCAAGTGGGATGCAGGGGATTGGTTTTCTGAGGTGTTCGGAGCGGTGGCCTGGCTCTTTCTCGCGTTTTTCGTCGCCCGGATGGTCGTTACCAGTGCCGAGCGCGGACGGTTGATTCTTGAGTTGCAGGCGGCGAAACGCGAACTCGAACTCGCCCGGGAGCGCGAACTCGAACTCGCCGCGCTTCGCGAGCGTGAGCGCCTGGCGCGGGACCTGCACGACACGCTCGGTCATGCGCTGGTCACGTTGACCGTGCAACTGGAGGCTGTACAACGATTGCAGGCAACCGATCCGGCGCGGGTGGCGACGCTGCTGGCGGAAATGCAGAAGCTCACCCGCTCCAGCATGGAGGGCCTGCGCCGGTCGCTGGCCAATTTGCGCACCTCGGGTCTCGGCGACCGCCCGCTCACCGAATCGTTGCGAACCTTGTGCGCGGAAGCCGGCAAACGCTTTGGCGCAGCCATTTACTGCCAGGTTGTGGATGGCGCCGATGCTTTACCGCCGGCCGTCGCGGAAGTTTTATGGCGCGTCGTGCAGGAAGGGTTGACGAACATTGAAAAACACGCCCATGCTCATCGCGTTCAAGTGAACCTGACCCTGTCACCCAAAGAAGTCATCCTGCGCGTAAGCGATGACGGCGACGGCCTCCCGCGCGGGGCCGAGGACACGCCGGGCCACTACGGTCTGCGCGGCTTGCGCGAACGCGTGGAAGGCCTCGGCGGGACGTTCACAGTTGTGGCGGCGGGAACCAACGGCACCGTTATCGAAGCGCGAATTCCGGTAATTACCTGATGAAACCCATCCGGATTTTGCTGGCCGAAGACCAGACGCTCATGCGTCAGGGATTGAAAACCATTCTCGAACTTGAGAGCAGTTTCGAAGTGGCCGGTGAAGCGGAGGACGGCAAGGCCGCCGTGAAACTCGCGCTGCAATTGCGTCCGGACATCATCCTCATGGACGTCCAGATGCCGCAACTGAACGGCGTGGAAGCCACCGCGGCCATCTGCCGGGCCTGGCCCGAAGCCAGGGTCATCATCCTGACGACGTTCGACCGTGACGATTACGTTTTCCAGGGAGTGCGCGCCGGTGCGGTGGGGTATTTGCTCAAGGATTTGCCGTCGCCGAAACTGATTGAAACCATCCGACGCGTGCATGACGGCGAGGTGTTTATCCAGCCGGAGATTGCCTCGCGCACCCTGCGCGCCGCATTGCATTCCCCCGGCGTACTGGTCGAGCCGTTGTCCGAACGCGAGCACGAGGTGCTGGTGATGCTGGCCCAGGGTATTCCCAACAAGGAAATCGCGGACAAGCTGCATCTGGCCGAAGGCACGGTCAAAAACCACGTCTCCAACATCCTCGGCAAATTGCAGGCCCAGAACCGCACCGAGGCTGCCGACATTGCGCGGAAGCGGGGACTGATCTGAACCAGCCCGGGCACTACCGGTATTAAAAGATGGGGACGGCTCGCCGAGGCGTTCACCAAATCCGGTCACGCGGGCCGCGTGACCCTACCTCACAAAATTCCAACCAAGGCGAACGGGAAACCGTTCGACTTGTTCATTTTTCCGCCACTTGATTCCGGAGGTAATGACATGATGAGGTAGGGTTACACCCCATAGAAAAATCCCGCCCGCCGCGTAGCCTTTTCCATAAAGCAGCAGCCAGATTCATTTGCTGAATTAGCCCCAGGAAAAAAACAAATATGAAATTGTCCTTAAAACCGCATCACCTCAAACGCTACAAGGATATCGCGTTGCTGTTTTGGAAATACGGCAACACCGATTTGGCCAGGGAATTTGCCAGTGAGGCCGCCGGCGATGAAAAAACACCTTTGGCCGCCAAACCCGGCCAGCCCGCGCCGGAAGAATTGGCCGACGATTTGGAAAAAATGGGGCCGACCTTCATCAAATTCGGCCA
>Ga0116110_1001572_pt1 | contig 12102 bp, 18 predicted proteins | sample June2015DPH_8_50_FD_89719 | JGI IMG/M metagenome (GOLD analysis project Ga0116110, IMG submission 89719) | Peatland microbial communities from SPRUCE experiment site at the Marcell Experimental Forest, Minnesota, USA - June2015DPH_8_40 | ecosystem: Environmental > Terrestrial > Soil > Wetlands >...
CGTTCCGCATCACCCGCAAAGGAGGCGGGTAGAACCTTGACCGCGACCTCGCGCCCGAGCCGAGTGTCGCGGGCGCGGTACACCTCGCCCATCCCGCCCGCGCCGAGCGGCGCCAGAACCTCGTAGGGTCCAATCCTCGTGCCCGGCAAAATCGCCATGATTTGAACATGATTATAGCACGACCCCCGCCACGCCCCGTCGCGCGGCTGCCTTACAAGCGGAAGTTAGGTGGCCTGGGCGAAGGCGGGCGAAAATGGAAGCAAGTGGCGGGGTATGAGCGACATAGCGCGGGGCGGCTAAAAAAGGGGATGCGGAGTTAAACGGCCAGTGAAAAGGGGACGTCGGATCGGGCGGACGAAGAATCAACGAGTTAGCGGGAATATCGGAAGTGAAAAGGGGAAGTGGGGAAGCGGAGGGGCCTGAAAAGGGGAAGTAAAAAGGAAGTGGCGGGGTTAAATGCCGGACTGGGGATACTGAACACTTGTATAGTACCTCGGGCGGCACGGGGACCGGCATACATATAATGATACGGCCTGCCGAGGCGCCTCGCCGGACTTCAGTTTCCACTGCGCTGGGACCGGACGACGTTGATGAGGCTGATCAGGTCAGCGGAGATGCCGGCCAGGTGCCGGTTCTGCTGGTCGAGCTGCTCGATGATCCGGTTGGCGCGGCGGAGCAGCCGGTCCGCATCGATCGCTATAGAAAGGACAACGATGGCGCCGATCAGCCAGAAGACGCCTGCAAGAACGCCGAGGCCAGGTGAAGCTTCCATGGCACACTCCCTCCTCACTTTTTAGCCGCATGCGTGGCATCGCGCCAGCGGGCGCCTCTTTGCAACAGGCGCTCGGCTTCGGCGCGAAGTTCCTCTTTCGCTCCCGGATGGCCGTCCAGGGCGGACTCGTAGAGCAGCTTCAAACCCTCGACCGCATCATTATAATAGCGGCGTGCTGCCGGGTCTTTGCTCTTCGGGCCGGGGGATTTGAAATCTGAGATTTCAGATTTCAGACCCTGGCGCGAGGCGGGCGGCGGGGCAGATTCCAGATTCCGAATTCCAGATTCCAACTCAAAGGCACGGCGCGATTCCTCGTCAGGCGCCAAGTCACGAAGCTGTGATATGGCGATAAGGGACGGCCGCCGCAAGTTCGATTCCCACCTCCGGACGGCGCCCGCGCTGCAACCCAACTCGCGGGCCAGCTTCTCTTGGCTGTAGCCCAACTTCTGTCTGAGCGCCAAAACAGCATCCCCTAAAAAATCTGTGGAAATCCCGAAAACAACCCTTGACATAGGGCCTCTGTAGCGCCACACTGGAGCGCACCAGTGGATAGGTCAAAGTCGTTGACCTTCGGAGAGCGCATGAAGAATAACACCAACCCAAGAAAGAAACTACCAAAGAAAATCGCCCGACTGATCCTCGAAGACAACGGAGCTTTGAAGCGAATCGCCGGCCGCGTGCGCAGGAGAGACGGGCGATACGGGGTCTCCATATCCATGGTGAGCCACGTACTTGCCGGGCGGAAACGCTCGCGGCTGATCGAGGCCGCCATTCTCCGCGAGGCCGTTTTGCTGGAAAAGCGCCGGTGCTTCTATGCGGCCGACCGCATCGAGGACATCGCGCGGCAGATCGAGGTTTGAAAATGGCCAAGGCACTCACTGAAATTTCTACCCTGTTTCGCGTGGGGCTCTTTTTCGCGGCGCTGGCGGGCGGCGGATGGTGCGCGGACCGGGCGGTGTATCACTGCCCGGCCCTGCTGCTCTTGTTGGGCACGGCCGCCATGGGCGCGGTGATTCTTGCAGTCCTGTTAGGTTTCTTCTTCTCAAGTCGAGGCTGACATGCGGACAGACGAGAGTGCGTGGTTTTCATCCGAGGACATAGCGCTCCTCGAGGGTACGACGGAGCGTTGGGCGCGCATGAAGTACACCAAGCTTGCCCAGCAGATGGACGCTGCCGAGCGCCTCTGGGTGCGCTACTCCCAGGCGGACGGCGCGCGCGGCGTGGGCCGTGCCGAGTTCCCCTTCGACTTGTTCGAACCCGCCACCAGAGCCAAGCTGCTGACCGAAGATTCAAAATTCAAAATTCCAGATTCCAGAGATTCCGAGGGGCCGGACCTGCCAGCCCAGCCTGCCCAGACTCCTTCCTCCAACTCTAACGCTGCTGAACAAGAGACTACCGTCAGAAGCGCTGGCCCCTCGGCAAAAGAATCGGCAGCCGGCAGTCGGCAGCCGGCAGTAAAGGCTCTCACCCTCGTCCCCGCCACCCTGGCCGAGTCTGTGATCGACCTCGGCACGGCGGCGCAGCAGCTCTTGCCGCTCGATACGGTGCGGCTTGGCGGCGCCATCGTGCGCCTGCCCGAATCGAAGCGTCCCTGGGCGTGCGCCCGCATGCGCGCGATCGAGCCGCTGATCGCCTGCGGCAAAGGGGAAGTGCCCTGGGAATTGTGGCGCGGGCAGACCGTACACCAGGTGGAGATTTCCTCCAAGCTCGACTTCGAGCAGGCTCTTGCCCGCGACAGCGCCTGCGATCGCCCCATCCTGGCCGACTGGCAATCCATCAACGACGAGCTGCGCACCGCCCTGCGCGATCCGCACGCCTCGATCACGCCGCTCAGCGAGCGCTCGATTCGCCGCCTGTTGACCTACTACGAGCACGGCCGTCCGCTGAGTACTTGCCCGGCAGCCGGCTGCCGTGGCAGGGTGAATCAGGAAACCGCCATCTGCGAAGGCTGCGGGCAGGAACGCCGCTTACCCCCCGGCCTCGAGGCCCTTCAGGATCTCGACCGCTCCGACCGTGGCAGCATCCTGATCCAGCCCAAGCACGCCGAATGGCTCACCGCCCTTTATCTGGGCGGAGACAGCGCCATCCGCCGCTCGAAGCTGGCGCTCGAGCGCCCTCGCAGCGCGGCGGAGTGCCTGGAAATCATCAAGCTCGAAATCGGCGCGGGCGAACTCGGGGGCCCCGCGCCGTCCTATCACCAGATCAAGCGCTGGGTCAACGAAGCTCTCCCCCGCATCGTGCGCGATTACGCCCGCGAAGGACGCCAGCGCGCTCTCGCACGCCGCGGGCCGTACATTCCCCGCCGCTACGCGGAATCGACGGAAGTTAACGACTGCTGGATTTGCGACTTTCGCCGCGTCGACGTCCGCGCCTGGATCGACGCCGACCAGCGCCTTTACCGCATTTACCTGTGCGCCATCATGGACGCCCGCAGCCGCGATGTGGCCTTCCTGTTCGATCTCTATCCGAGCGGCCAGCTTTTCAAGTCCACGCTCCGCCTGGCCCTCCTCAAATGGGGCAAACCACGCGACATCTGGCTCGACAATGGCCACGAGTTTACCTGCGAGGATGTGATGGGCGGAGCCACCACGCGCACTTGGACGGAGCGCGTCGAGTGCGACCAGGAAGCGCTTTCGATTTTCGACAAGCTGGGCATCGCGCCGCACTTCGCCATCAAGTACAACCCCAACGGCAAAGCGGAACTCGAGCGCTTTTTCCACCGCTTCCGCGATTTCGAGTTGAACCTGCCCGGGTTCACCGACTCCGACACGAAGAAGCGCCCGGAGCGATTGAAGCACGAAGAGCTCGAGCACACCGAGTTTTGCCGAGGCCTCCGCCCGCAGACTCCGCTTCTCCGCGTTGACCGCCTGATCGACTTCGAAACACGCTTCATCGAGGCCAAGCATCGCCACCACCCGCACTCGGGTTACGGCATGCACCGCCGCACGCCCGCCCAGGTCCAGGCGGCATTCCCCGGCCTGCGCGAGATCCCGAACCCCGCCGAACTCGATCTCCTGCTGTGGTACCGCAAGACGCTTCGCGCGCGTGGCGACAAGGTTTCCGTCCAGTACAACAAGACAACCTTTATCTTTAGGGCCGACGAGCTGCTTGCGCTTCCCGGCGACTGCGAGACGGAAGTGCACCTCGATCCGCTCAACGCGGACCGCGCTCTCGCCCGCATCGGCGAGCGCTGGATCGAACTCACCCCGGTCAACCCGACCGGCGAGCGAACACCGAAAGACGTCGCCTCGGAGATGGAGCGCCGGCGCCATCTCGAAAAGCAAATCGGGAAAGCTGCGCGGCTCGGAAGCAGCCTGGCGCCCGTCCCGACTCCTGAGCGCTACCTGCAACTGCTCGAAGCCCAGGCCGCCCGCAACCAACAATCGCTCGACGCTCAGCGCCGCGACACGCGGGCCGAAGTCGAGGTCTCCGGCTACGCGGAAGGCGTGAAGGCGGCAGAGTCGGCAGTCGGCAGTCGGCAGTCGGCAGATCGTAGGGCCGAGGCGGTGCCTCGGCCTCCGGAAACAGGCGCCCCGCCAGATCAGGACGAATGGACGCCGGCCACCAGGTGGGGCGATCCCGCTGCGGAAGGCCGAGGCACCGCCTCGGCCCTACAAGAGGCCCGTCATCCTGAGCCCCCGGCTTGTCATTCTGAGCCCCCGGCTTGTCATTCTGAGCGAAGCGAAGAATCTCCGCAGTTCCCGGAGACCGGCAGCGTCCCCTACACGATGGAAAAGCTCGACCGCGCGGAGAAGCGGCGAGCGCAGCAACCCGAGGAGCAGGTTTTCACCTCGCGCGCGGAGTACGAAAAATGGCAATCACAACAAAAAGGAGGGCATTGAGATGAGCGGACAGCAAACGGCAATCGTGATCGATCCAGGCTCTTATTATGCCTACAAAGCCATCGGGCTAAGGCATCAGCAGATTGCTTGCATGGAGATCGCCGAAGAGGAAAAAGCCGAGTACCCGATCGAGGAGGCGGCGAGGACAGCGCGATTCATTCTCGTCTGTGAAGGTGAACGGGTTCCTCCAGACGAGGTGCTGTTCCCCGTGCTCGGTCGGATACGTAGGCAGCGCAAGGACGTCTGGAAAGAGGTTCTGTATCACCAGCAGATTTGCTCTGGCTGTGAGGAATGCATGCCGTTGTCTGAGCTCGACGCGCTCAACTGACAACTGACGACTGACGACTGTGAACTAGGGAGTCAAAAATGGCCATCTCATCCGAAACCCGCATCGCAGTGGCTGCCGATCCTCCGCCCAGCGCGGAGAAAGTGCGCGCCGCGGCTGCCGAATACATGGCGCGCGCCGGCATGATGCCCGCAGACCTGGCGGTCGAGGTCAATTACTCTCCCGTCACCCTTCGCCACTTCTTCTACGGCACTTACGCGCACATCGCCTCGACCGACCTCTATTTGCGCGAAGCGCTCTGGCGGTTCCTTCGCGCTCAGCCGTTGCCCGGCATGGAGGACGACCTGCCGGCCGAGCTGCTGCCGACTTTCGACACGCGCCTGCTCCTCGAACGCATCGAGCACGCCCGCGAAGAGGGCTACGCGATCGCCATCGAAGGCCCTGCGGGGACCTCGAAAACCGTTACTCTCCGCTGGGCGGCGGCCGAGCGCGCGCGACAGGGCAAGCCCGACACGTTTTACCTTCGCGCCTGGACGAAAATCACGGCGGTCGATCTCCTCAAGCGCTTTGGCGGCATGACCGGCGCCTTCGTTCAAACCACCCGCGGGCGTTGCCTGGGGAATCTCGTTCGCCGGCTCCGCGCTCGCCGCCCGTGCGTACTCCTGGTGGACGAAGCCCAGCGGCTGATCGAGTACGGCCTCGAGCCGTTCGAGCAGCTTCGCGATGTGATGGACGAAGCCAAGTGCGGCCTGCTGCTGGCCGGACACTTTAGTTTCATGGCCGAGCTGAGCAACGGCCTGGGCCGCAAAGTCGAGCAGTGGCTTTCGCGCATTCCCATCCAGGAGCATTTGCGCGGCATTCAGCCCGACGAGCTTGATCTTGTGGCCACGAAGTTCTTCGGCGCTCAGCTTGACCCTGCCACGTTCGCTCTGGTCGAGAAGGCGGCGCGCGCCATCGACCATAATTACCTTCACCGCTCGCGTCTCACGGGGCAAAAATTTCCCAAGCTCTATTTCAGCTATCGCCGCTTGCGCTTCCTGGCCCGCAACGTCGAGAAGCTTCGCGCCCTTCCCGGCAACGAACACGCCAGCCTGCGCGGGCTAATTGCCGCGGCGGCGGGGAAGATGATGGAGGCGATGTGAGGCAGTCGGCAGTAGGCAGTCGGCAGGTGGGCAGATCGTAGGGCCGAGGCGGTGCCTCGGCCTTCGGGAGAAGGAGAAAAACCATGGACGGAGAAAACACCGACACGCAGCACTCAGCCTTTATGCGGGGCCGTCACACGGCTGACCGCCTGCGCAAGATCGATATCCTCATGCTGTTCGGTTTCGGCGCGCTTTGCGGAGTGGCTGCGACGGCGCTTTTTACCTGGATTTTGACGTACCACCACTGAGGCACGGAGGAAAACCATGAACTTAGCGGAAATCGAAAGACTGACGCGCGAGTACTCGAAGCAGCGGGCGGCGCTGGCGGACAAAGTCGGCGAGATGCAGACCGAAGCCGCCAAAATTCGCAAAATCTACCTGGAGAGCATCAAGCGCGCTGTCGAGCGCGCCGGCGAAGCCCACGCCGCTCTTTTCCAGGCCATCCAGGAAGCTCCCGAGCTTTTCCAGAAGCCTAAGAGCCTATTGCTGTGCGGTATTACGGTGGGCTATCGCAAGGCCAAAGACCGCGCCGAATGGGCGGACAATGAACAGCTTGCCGCCAAAATACAGGAGCTTTTCCCGGAGCTTTACCCGACCCTGGTCAAAGTCGAGCGCAAGCCGCTGGCCAAAGCCCTGCTCCTGATGGGCGAGAAAGTTCTGAAGCAGCTTGGCGTCACGCTGGATCGTGGCACCGACTCCGTCATCATCGAGGCGGACAACAGCGAGATCGACCGCCTGGTCGAGGCCCTGGTGCGGGAGGCGGAGCAGGAAACGGAAGTAGGCAGTCGGCAGTAGGCAGTCGGCCGCTGGGCCCTGCCGGCCCAGAGCCAGCAGGAGAAACGAGGACTCCTGGTATCCGAGAATGATCGCAGCCCCGCCAGGCTCGGCGGGGTCGAGCGGCCGGCTGAGATTTGAAATTTGAGATTTGAGATTCCGCAGGGAGTGCTTCTTATGATAAATGGAAACGGCGAGCAAGTGACGGTTTTGCAGGCCAGTCCCATCGAGATTATCGATGCGATCGCCGAGGACGCACTCTTCGTGCCTCGCCTGATGTCCCCCGGCAACGTCGATATGATCGGCAAGCTGTGCACTTCCATGTCGGACTTGCGCGCGCAGATGGGGAAGCTCGAAGGAACGCTCGTGGGCTATCGGCGCGAGCTCTCGGAGCAGCGGAGCGAGATCTCGAAGCTCAAGCGCCGCGTGCAGGAACTCTCGGAGCAGGCCGGGCGGGCTGGCGCGGCCTAGCGAGTTTTAAGGGCAGGGCGAGATTCTTCGCTTCGCTCAGAATGACAGGCTTTTCGAGTTTCGACCATGGAACGATGTCTCCAATGCGACGACACCGGCTGGCGGAAGGTCACTCTCGACGGCGGCTACACGGCGGTCACGCCTTGCAACCACGGCGCGCGGGCGCTCGGGCTCGAAGCCGTTTCGATTTCGGTTAATGCCGCATTCCGCGCGCGCCTCGGTGGTGATGAAGTGCGCATTCACGATTTGATTCTCGAGCGGCGCGGCCACGAGCAGGCGATTCGTATCCGCCAGGTCGTGGACACGATCTGGCCCGAAGGCATCGTGCCCCGGAGCAATCAGGAAGAGCAGGACTGCCACCGCGAGGTGAAGCGGGTGATTGCCAGGATGCGCGACGAAGGCCGCTACCCGATTATCGGCGACAAAGGCGAGTCGGCGGGCTATTTCCTTCCCGCCACCGCCCAGGAGCGGCAGGAATACCACGATCGCATGATCCAGGAAGGCTGGAAGCTGATCGCGCTCAGCCAGCTTTTTGTGCGCGACGAAGATCTCGGCGACCGCCTGAAGCTGCATGCCGATGCGTTGCTGTCCGGCAGCCAGGCGGCGCTCATTTGAGGAGAGTAGGCAGTCGGCAGTCGGCAGTAGGCAGTCGGCAGTCGGCAGTCGGCAGGTCGGAAATTCTGAATTGTGAATGGTGAATTATGAAAAAAAGACAAGCGCACCGCTCGCGGACCCTATGGCTTGTCAGGGTCGCAGGGTTCCCCTCGGGGTTGTGGATTCTGGCCGGCAATACCCCCGAAAGCGCAATAAGAAAAGCTTTGCGTCTTAGGAACCCGGTCGCTGGCCGCTATCTTCCCAGGTCGAGGCAGATCACTTTTATCGAGAATCGCGGCACCATCGACGCGTTTTGAAATCTGAAATCTGGAATCTGAGATTTCCTTATGTTCAAAGGCGCAGGAGAGATCGCGCAAGACGTGCTGCAGAAAGCAGAGAACGGGGAACAGGTGACAGGGAACAGGCGACAGGCCGGGTCTCCCGATCCCCGGCATGTCACCGTGCGGAAGGTGATCGCGGAAAGCTACGCGGCTGCAAACGGCCTCACAGTACCGTGGACAGGGCACACGGCGAAGGTGCTGGCGGACCTACTGGACAATCTCCGAGCGTGGCCGGCCGACGTTTTGGTGCGCTGCGTCCGCAACCGCTTCCGGTCCGATGGGATTAACCCATCCGAGGAGCCGGTGCGCTGGATTCCGAAGCTCCCCAACTATGCGCACGCCCCGCTGGATGAGTACGGATCGCCAAAACGAATTGAGAAGCCCCACCCGCCCCATCCCTGCCTCGCGGAGTGGAGGCGATTGGATGCCGAGAGGCGGAAAAGGCTTGGACTGCCAGAGGCGGGAGGGGGAGAGGCAGATGGGCAGGTCGGCAGGTAGGCAGATGGCGAAGCAGGAACAATCCGTTGCGAGCAAGAAGTTCCCCATCGAGGTGCTATGGTGCACCCGGAGGCGGACTTCACGACACGACGGCTGGGCGTTTCCTCCCCAGGTCGAGAGCCTGCTCCTCGAGATCACAAAGGGCAAGTCCGTTCTGCAGATGTTCGGCGGCCACGCTCGCTTTGGGCTGCGGCTTGACATCGACCCGCAGACGCGGCCAGACGTCCTCGCGGATGCGTGGCTCCCTCCATTCGGCTGTGACAGTTTCGACTTTGTGATTCTCGACCCTCCGTATATTTCTCTCAATCAGCAGCAGAAGCTGCAACTGCTTATGACCGCGGCTTGGATCGCGCGCGAGGCGGTCGTGTGGTTTCACACGATGTGGCTCGACAATGAGGGACCGTTTATGCGCCTCGAACGTGCCTGGCTGGTGCGCGTGGGGCGAAACTGCCGTGTCCGCTGCATCGAAATCTTCCGAACCTCGAGATCCAAGCAGGAGCCATCGCGCTGGTTCCGGCGAGGTCCGCAGCTTCGGTACAACCGCTGGCTACAGCAGCCGCAGGGATTGGCCTTTGGCGCTGGCGAAACCCCGGGGGAGCCGAGACGGGCCCCCGATCTGCCGACTGCCGACTGCCGACTGCCGACTGCCGGCCAAGGACTTCTCTCATGAAAATGCTCGCAGCCGCGCTGGGCGGCATTTTACTCGTTCTGGATTACAGCTACTCGGCGCCCGTGGGTTTGGCGCTGCTGCTTTTCGCTTTCTCGGATCGGCTCGCCGGCATGGTCCTGCGCCTATGGGTGGCCGTGGTTGGCACACGCCTGCTGCGCGGCTTGCGGCGCGATCCGCATCGGCGGGCGAGCGGGTTTTTAGTCCTTTGCACCACAGAGGCACGGAGGCACGGAGATGAACGAGCAACAGATTGAGTGGTTGCGAACTCACCAGATCATGCACTGCCCTGCGGCGCCCGAGGTGGGCCTGCCATTCCACAAAGGCACCGAGGCGGACGCGATCGCGAACTACGCAATGATGGGAGAGACGCTCGACTTGAACGCCGACACCAGCCTGGTGCCCGGCAGCGTGCTTGCCGTGAGGCGAGCGAAGCAGAGGAAACAAAGGGAGGAAACGAAAATGGGAAGACAAAGACGTGAGATCGACCTCGAGTCCCTCAAGGCGGACTACGAGGGAGGAATGCCCGGGCAGATGGGCAGATCGGCAGGTAGGCAGATGGGCCGGAAATCACAAATCACAAATCGCAAATCGCCAATGAAACAGCTTTTCCCTCTCTGGAAGCGCCTCGCGAAGCAGCGCGGGATTTCCGGAGACCGGCTCGAGCGGCTGCACTATTCCTCAGCCGTGCTGGGCCGCGAAGTCGAGTCCTGGACCACGCTCGAAAGCGCGGAGATGGGCCAACTCGTCCGCGCCATGTACATCGAGCTGCGCACCAAGCGCTACATCCTGCACTACGTTCTCTGGCTCGCTCGGCGGCTCTATGGCGGCGAGTGGGACTCGATGCTCCACCAGCGGCTCGAACGCTCGCCGTATCTCTACTACGGCTCGGTCACGGAACTCGATCCGCGCCGCATGCATGGCCTGATCGAGGAGATGCTGGACCGGCTGGCGCGGGCGCAAGCCGAAACTCGAAACTCGAAATTCGAAAATCGGGAAGAACTGCGCAAGGCCAAGGAAGCTCTGCGCAAAGAGATGGTCGCGGCGGTGCGTGGGGGAAAACCGGCAGGTGGGCAGGTCGGCAGATCGGCAGATCGGGAAAAACAATGCGTGATTTGAAATTTGAGATTCACTGGTTTCGGCCTGGCGAGTGTCGCGGACTGCGGGCCTGGCTGCACCGGTCGTGGCACTTCGAATGCGCCACGCGCCGCTACGATGGCTTCCGCGTTTGCGGTTTGGAAATCCAAACCTCTTGGATGTGGATGACCGACGAGGAGTATGAAGAGTGGAGCGACCTTTGCCGTGAGAAGTACGACGAGATTGGCGAACCGGTCTACGCCGGACCGCCTGACGACTTCGCATTTTGGATGGAGGATGAACATGACGATGGAACGGTCTTCGATGGCTAGCTGCCGATGTGCCGGGGCCGAACGCAGTTCGGCCCTACTGCCCGGCTGTGCTTACGCCTTGTGCGCGTCGTCGTTCTTCCGCGGCCGGCATCAGCAGGTCGCGATGTTTAAGACCGGCAGGCGAAAGGGCGTGCTCTGCTCGAAGTTCGCCGAGCGCTGCGAGGCGGCGCGGGATTACATCCGGCTGGCCAGGGCGGCGGGATTTCGCGGCACGTTCATCCAGGCGGCGGAAGAGTGGAGAAACCACCAGGATAGGGCAGTCATGGCGCGCGAAGGCGGCGCCCTTGCACGATTGGAGGCAAGGTGATGGAGTCCGGGCGATGGGCAGGCCGAAAATCGGAAATTTGAGATTTCAGATGGCCAAACCGGGATTATTGACAGTTGCTCAATAGAGACTGTCAATAACGGCTCGTCGGGGGATTGACAAGCACGCATGAAGCATTCTAACTGTATAGACGTCATGAGCGGACGCGTCGTGATCGATTGCGAGTTGCCTGTGAATCTTGCCGAGCTTATGGACCAAATCATCGCGCAGGTGGTTGAGAAAACCGGCTCGCAGTTCAAGGCGGCGATCGCCCTGGGCATCCGCCCGGAGACGATTTCGCGCCGCCTAAGTCATCGGCGCAGGAAAGCGGAAAAGAAAGAAGCTGAAAGCTGAAAGCTGAGAGCTGATCACTCTCGGCCGAGGGCGGCGGTGGTCTAGACCCGCCGCTGCCCAACTGAGCGAAGAGCAGACCTACAACCCGCAAGCAGGGCGTCGCAATTCGAAAAGCGAAATTCGAAAATCGGCGCGTCTTCCCATTTTCCAGTTTCCAATTTCCAGTTTCCATTTTCGTCCCCGGGAGGCGGCGTAGCGCAGATGGAAGTCACAGCCGAGCATCGGCACCGCCTGGCCCCGCGATCCATGCGGAGAACCTACAAGTACGTTGTTAAGTCCAAACATCGACACGAAGGAGAAGAAAAAAAAATGGCAGACCTTAACGTGAACGTTCCATCAGGGCCCAATGCGGTGAGCATCCAGGTATTCGACCAATTTGGGAACGACATCACCGGCTCTTGCACGCTTACCGCGTCCTCGTCAAACCCGGCCGGCGTAGCTGTGGGCGCTGCAGCGGGCGGCGATCCCGACACGATTCCACTAACAGACGGCCCGGCAGGGCAATCGGCTGAGATCACCTACGTGGCGTCGAATGCCGAAGGGCAGATCCAGGACGTCGACACCCTGAACGTCGTGCCCACCGCGCCGGCCACGATGGTTCGCACCTATCAGTACACGATAGTGACGCCGCCCGCGCCCGCGCCTGCC
>Ga0116110_1001583_pt1 | contig 12060 bp, 8 predicted proteins | sample June2015DPH_8_50_FD_89719 | JGI IMG/M metagenome (GOLD analysis project Ga0116110, IMG submission 89719) | Peatland microbial communities from SPRUCE experiment site at the Marcell Experimental Forest, Minnesota, USA - June2015DPH_8_40 | ecosystem: Environmental > Terrestrial > Soil > Wetlands >...
ATTTACCGGGGTGACCTCTATCAATTCTCGGTCAAAGCCACTCGCTAAGAAAAACCACATGTCCACGCAATATTCCAAGGCGTTTCTTTCCGGACTGTATCGTCAGCTTTTCACCATCCGCGTGTTCGAGACGCGGTGCATCCAACTCTACCGACAGGGGCTCATTCGCGGCTATTTCCATCCCTACTTGGGCGAAGAGGCCATCGCCGTCGGCGTGTGCGCGGCACTGGGGCCCCAGGATTACGTGACGAGCACGCATCGGGGGCACGGGCACTGCATCGCCCGCGGTGCAGACCTCGGCCGCATGACGGCTGAGATCACCGGCAAACGGACCGGCTATTGCAGAGGGCGGGGTGGCTCGATGCACATCGCAGATGTCTCGAAAGGCAATCTCGGCGCCAATGGAATCGTCGGCGGCAGCACAGCCATTGGCGTTGGTGCAGCGCTGAGCGCCAAACTCCAGGGCCGCGACAGCGTGTGCGTGGTTTTTACCTCCGACGGCGGAGTCATGAATGGCACGTTTGGTGAGTCGTTGAATCTCGCGGCGGCCTGGGATTTGCCGGTCATTTTTGTCGTGGAGAACAATCAATACGCTGTCTCTACCCCGGTTCAGGACACATGCCGTGAACCGGAACTCTACCGGCGGGCGGCCGGCTACGGAGTGGATGCCAAGAGGGTCGACGGCAACCACGTCCTGGAGGTTTACGAAACTACGGTCGAATACGTGAGGCGCTGCCGCGAAGGCAAGGGGCCTTTTGTTATCGAAGCGTTGACTTACCGGCATGCCGGACATCATGTGAACGATCCGGGCACGTACATGTTGGAAGACCAAAAGGAGCATTACCGTAAGATCGATCCTTGCCTGCGCGGCCGGCAGTTCCTTATCGAACTCGGTGGGGCCGGCAGCGAGGAGGTTGCGGCGATCGAATCCGAAGTAGAACGGGCAATGGAGGATGCGGTCGCATTCGCCCAGGAAAGCCCCGGGACTGAGGTGCAGGATTTTCTTCAGGAGACCAGCATCTATTCATGAATAAACTAACCACCACTTCGCCCGAGGCATCCACGCCCGCCGTCCGGCAGCAGGTTCAGTATCGTACCGCGCTCAACGAGGCCTTGGCCGAAGAGATGCGGCGGGACCCCACCGTGTTCGTCATGGGAGAAGGGATTGCCGAACGGGGGGGATCCTACAAGGTAACTCAGAACCTGTTAGCTGAATTTGGCAAACTTCGCGTCATCGACACTCCGCTCTGCGAGGCCAGTTTTACCGGGGCGGCCATCGGCGCAGCGCTGACAGGGATGCGGCCGGTAGTGGAGATTCTTTTCATTGACTTCACGATGCTCATAATGGATCAGCTTGTAAACCAAGCCGCCAAAGTGCGGTTCATGACCGGCGATCAATGCCGCGTGCCCTTGGTCGTGCGCACGCAGGGAGGCACCGGTAACGGTCTTGCCGCACAGCATTCGCAAAGTCTCGAAGCCCTGTTCTATCATATTCCCGGGCTCAAGGTGGTGATGCCCTCCACCCCCGCCGATGCCAAGGGCTTGCTCAAGGCTTCCATCCGTGATGATTGGCCGGTCATCTTCATCGAGCACAAATTGCTCTACATGACGGAAGGCCCGGTACCGGACGGCGATGATTTCGTGATTCCACTGGGGCAAGGCCAGGTTAAGCGCAAGGGCGGGGATGTTACTCTCATAGCGTGGTCGAACATGATACCGCGCTCGCTCGCGGCCGCCGAGAAGCTTGCCGCCGAAGGGATTGAGGTGGAAGTCGTCGATCCTCGCACGCTAGTGCCGCTAGACAAGGAACTGATCCTCGAGTCCGCCCGAAAAACCGAGCATATCGTCATTGTCCAAGAGGCCGTTCGGCGTGGCGGGGTGGCGTCTGACCTGGCGTCAATCATTCAGGCCGAGGCTTTCGATTATTTAGATGCTCCCATTGAAATCCTTGCGGGGCTCGTCACTCCAGTCCCCTTCAACCTGACCCTTGAAAGCGCCTGCGTACCGCAGGAGGTCGATATCGTCTGTGCCGTAAAACGGGTACTGAATCGCAATTGAAAGGTGGTTCCTATGCCTCTTGTCTCCATGAAACCGATTCTGGCCGCTGCGCGGCGGGCAGGTTATGGGGTCGGCGCGTTCAACATCCTGGATTACAACTCGGCGCGGGCCGTGGTGCGGGCAGCAGAGAAACTGTCCGCGCCGGTCATCGTGCAAACCTCGGTGAAGACCGTCAAGTTCTGGGGCGCTTCCGCCATCGTTTCATGGATGCGGGAACTGGCCGCCCATTCGCCGGTGCCGGTGGCTCTGCATCTTGACCACTGTATCGCGTTGGACGTCATCGAGTCATGCATCGCAGCCGGTTGGACTTCCGTGATGTTTGACGGGTCCAGCAAGCCGTTTGAAGAGAACGTCCGTCTTACGAAGAAGGTCTTGGAAATGGCGGAACCCGCCGGTGTGGGCGTGGAGGCCGAGCTCGGCGAAATCGGCGGCGTGGAAGATGACCTGAAAGTGGCCGAGGAAGACGCACACCTGGTCGATCCCGAGAAGGCCATGGTGTTCTGCCAGATGCCTCTGGCAGTGTTCGCGCCGGCGATCGGCACAGCTCACGGAATGTACAAAAGCGCGCCGAAGATCGCTTTTGACCGCTTGGAGGCGCTCAACCGCCGAACCTCGATGCCGTTTGCACTGCACGGAGGCACCGGGTTGTCGGATGAAGTCTTTAAACGCTGCATCAAGCTGGGCTGTGCCAAAGTCAACATCTCCACCCAACTCAAGCACACGTTCATTGACGCGTTTGTGGAATATCACATGGCCAAGAAGGAGTATGAACCCCTGAAGCCGCTGGGAGCGCAATTTGAGCGGATGACGGTCGACATCATCGAGAATATTCGGAAGTTTGGGGGCGAAGGGCACGCGGAAGATTTCAAATCTCACCTTGAAGTTTCCAAACCATGATACCCATCAACATGCCACAGGTGGGCCAGGACATTCCGACGGCTCGCATCATTGAGTGGACGAAGAAGGAAGGCGAGGCGGTTCGCAAGGACGATGTTATCGCCCTCGTGGAGTCCGACAAGGCCACGTTTGAGGTGCGTTCGGACGGGGATGGTGTGCTGCTCAAAATTGTGGTGCCGGCGGACCAAGAAGGGGAAGTACTCAAGCCAATCGCTTGGCTCGGGCAGCCGGGAGAACAAATCCCGGCTGATTTCACCAGCAGCAAGGCGCCGCCTCCGGCTGTAACCGTGGAAGTGGAGCCGGCGGCTATGGAATCAGCCTCCCAAGTGGTGGTTCAGCCGCGCCGGTTTGCTTCCCCGTCGGCTCGGCGTGTAGCTCGCGAGCTGGGCACGGATTGGAGCATTGCCCAGGGTACCGGCCCCGGCGGACGAATCCAGAAAAAAGATGTGCTGGCAGCCGCAGCCATGGTTCGGCAAATAACGCCGCCCCCCAGGGTCGCCATCACCGCCGACCAAGTTATCCCCTTTACCCGGATGCGGCAGCGCATCGCCGAGCGTCTTGCCCTGAGCAAACAGACGATTCCCCATTTCCACCTCTGCCAGGAGGTGGACATGACCGAGACGCAGCAATGGCGGCGGACGTTTAACCAGGCCGAAAACAGCCACGTAACCGTGACTGACCTCATCATCTTCACGGCCGCCAAGGCACTTGCCGAGTTCCGGCGTCTGAACGCGCATGTGGAAAGTGACCGGCTGCTGATCCGCCAGGCCGTGAATGTGGGCGTTGCCACCGCGCTCGAGGATGGCCTCTTGACGCCCGTGATTACCGCGGCTGATCAGAAGAGTCTCCTGGAAATCTCACGGATCTCGAAGCAGAATGCGGAAGCCGCGCGGCGCGGTATGGCGGATTCGAATGTCTCGAGCACTTTTACCATCAGTTCGCTGGGGCAATTCGGCATTCCGATATTCCAGCCCATTATCAATCCGCCCGAATGCGCTTTGTTGGCCGTGGGGGCCATCCAACCACGTGTCGTGCCGGTACCCGGCGGTATCGGTGTGCGTCAGATGATGTGGCTGAACCTGGCGTGCGACCATCGCGCGGTGGACGGCGCATATGCCGCGCGCTTCCTCACTCGGCTGAAAGAGTTGCTCGAAACCAATTGCCACCCGGACGGCGATTGGGACCGAGGCGCCCTTCAGCCCAATACGGCAACTTCGTCGCGAAGTGTCCCATCTTTGCCTGGAGAATCAAAACTGTGAAAGCCCTTCTTTTTGATTGTGACGGAGTATTAGCGGACACGGAACGGGACGGTCATCGCGTGGCGTTCAACCAGACTTTTTCCGCGAAGGGGCTCGACGTGGTATGGGATGTCCCTCTCTATGGTGAATTGCTCCAAATTGCCGGCGGAAAGGAGCGGATGCGCCTCTACTTTGACCAACGCGGCTGGCCAGTCGGTGTAACGGACAAGGCCGCGCTGATTCAGGAGTTGCACCACCTCAAAACCGACCTTTTCATGAGGATCGTAGAAAGCGGAGAACTGCCACTGCGATCAGGCGTAAAACGGCTGGCGGACGAAGCCATTGCCGCGGGTGTTCAACTCGCCGTATGCTCCACATCCAACCAGCGCGCCGTGACGGCCATTGTGCAGACACTGCTCGGCCCGGAACGCCGCGCAAAGTTTGCGATTTTTGCCGGCGACATTGTGCCGCGCAAGAAGCCGGCTCCGGACATCTACAACCTGGCGCGGGAACGGATGGCCCTGAAGGCGACAGAATGCGTGGTAGTGGAGGACAGCCGCAACGGCCTGCTGGCCGCCAAGGAGGCCGGCATGCGGTGCCTCATCACGAAGAGCAGCTATACCCAACATGAGGATTTTAGTGAGGCGGACCTGGTCGTGGACGAACTGGGAGACGTCCCGGGAATCCGGGTATCGCTGGAAGAACTCGAACGCATCGTTCTTCCCAACGCTTGAAACTCCAGCCGGCGCCGCCCAGGAAATGCGGGTATTGGAGAGCGGGTTGGCTGATCGAATGGCAAAGTTCGGACTCCTCCTCATCGGGGTATGAATAGAGGCAATTATTCTTGCCTCTACCTTTAACATTGGTGGGCCGTCTGTGACCGATGCAGCCTGCACGCTGAATTCGAAAAACCGAACCGGTAGGTTCCCGTTGGAGTCCACTCAAGGCGATGAACAAACGACGAGTCTTTTTCGGCGCCAACTGGAAGATGCATAAGACAAGGCAGGAGGCTGTTGATTACATCAACCGCTTGCAGGAACTGCTTCAAGCTATTCCTGGCATCGAGCAGGCCCAGGTTTTTGTGCTCCCACCTTTTACTGCGATTGACGCGGCCCAGCGGGCGAATGCAGGCAAACTCTGGATCGGCGCCCAGAACATGCACTGGGCAGAATGGGGAGCTTACACGGGAGAAATTTCCGCGCCCATGCTCGAGGAGTTACGGGTTGACCTCGTCGAACTTGGCCACGTTGAACGCCGGAGGTACTTCCACGAGACGGACGGTGAGGTCAACGGTAAGGTACATGCAGCCCTACGCCATGGTTTGAGACCGCTGGTTTGTGTGGGGGAACAGGCTGAGGAGAAGGCGTCTGGGAGGGCTCAAGAGGTGCTGGGTCGTCAGCTAAGAATTGCGCTCAAAGGCGTGAAACCCCAAGAAGCCTCAAGTTTGATGATCGCATATGAGCCCGTCTGGTCAGTTGGAGTCGAGGGCGTAAGTGTACCCCCCGATTATGTTCGGACCATCCGAGAATACACTCTCGGGATTCTCTCCGAGCAGTTTGGCTCGGAAGCGTCTGCCCAGATCCCAATTATCTACGGTGGGGCCGTAAACGCAGAAAATTGTGCAACGATTTTGATTGATGGGTACGCCGATGGCTTGTTTGTAGGCAGGGCAGGCTGGGAGGCAGATACTTTTGCAAATCTCATACGGATTTGCCTCCGTACCCTGGATCCACAGCCAGTATCCCCCGACAAGGCGCATGAAGGAACTTCTTGGGGAAACACCTCTCGAAAGGAGGCTCAATGATTCGCAAGCTGATCAATGATCCTGCCCAAGTGGTTTCGGAGCTGCTCGCCGGCCTGGAATTAGCCAGCAACGGGATGATCCGCAATGTTGGCCCCGTCGGCGCTATGGCGAGCACTGCACTGCCTGAAAGCAAAGTGGGCCTGCTGATCGGTGGCGGGAGCGGACACGAGCCGCTTTTCCCAGCGTTTATCGGCCCCAATATGGCGGATGGAGCAGCATGTGGCAATATTTTTGCAGCTCCTACTCCCGACGTTATTCTCGCGGTAACCCAGGCCGTGCACAGGGGCAAGGGAGTGCTGTACGCCTATGAAAACTATGCTGGCGACGTGATGAACTTTGACATTGCAGCAGAGATGGCCGCCGAGGAGGGAGTCGAAGTCAGGACGGTGCGGGTTTGGGACGACGTAGCTTCGGCTCCTCGTGAGAATCTGGATGAACGCAGAGGGATTGCGGGCGGCCTCCTGGTCTTCAAGATCGCCGGGGCAGCGGCCGCCACGCTGCCGACGTTGGACGAGGTCGTCCAAGTGGCAGCCCGGGCGCGAGACAACACGCGGTCCATTGGCGTCGCCCTGGCGGCCGGATCCATCCCCCAAACTGGCGAAAAGACTTTCCAACTTGGCGACGACGAGATCGAAATCGGAATGGGCTTGCATGGTGAGCCGGGAGTACGACGTCAAAAGCTCGCGTCGGCCGACGTCATTGTGGATCAGATGATGGACCATTTGTTGTCAGACCTGCCGTTTAGGGCGGGCGATGAAGTTTGTTTGCTATTGAACGACCTCGGCAGCACGAGCTTCATGGAACTGCTAATCGTCAATCGCCGTGCCCGCCAGAGGCTCGAAGCCCTGCGCGTCCGGGTCCATGACACCATCATGGGGAAATTCTGCACCTGTCAGGAGATGGCCGGCTGTTCTATCAGCCTGCTGAAGCTTGACGACGAATTGCGTCGATTTTATGACATGCCAGCTCGCTCGCTCGGTTTTACTAAGGGGCAACTATAATGACGCCAAGCGGCTTGTCAGTGCAGCAGGCCAGGCATTGGTTCATGCTGCTATGCAAGGCGATGATCGATGAACAGGAAGCCCTCACTCGTGCGGACCAGGCGGTTGGTGACGGCGATCACGGAATCGGGATTTCGCGCGGTTTCAGTGCTGTAGACGCAAAGCTTCAGGAGTCGGATTTCGCGACGCTTGATGCTCTTGTTAACGCCGTCGGCAAAACCCTGTTGATGTCAATTGGCGGTGCAAGTGGAGCGGTCTTCGGCAGCCTTTTCCTCGGCGGCGCCAAGTCTCTGAAGGACAGAACAGTGTTTGATGCTGGGTGCCTGGCTGACCTGCTGGAATCCGGGTTACGCGCCGTCCAGGACCGGGGCAAGGCCGGGTTGGGCGACAAAACCATCGTTGACGCGCTCAAACCGGCGGCCGGTCGGGCCCGGGAGGTTCAAGGAGAATCTCTGGGCAATGCGTTGGAGGAGGTTGTCGTGGCTGCCCGGCAGGGCCTCGAGAGCACACGAAATCTCCAGGCACGTTTCGGCAAAGCCAGACCGCTGGGAGCCCGAGCCGTGGGCCATCTCGATCCGGGGGCTCTCTCTTTCACGCTTATGCTCCAACATTTGTCTCGCCTGCTTTGTCAAGTTGGAGATTGACGGCTTCCTCGCCCATGAGGAAAAGCGCTCGGACCTCAGTTCTTTTCGAGGACCAGAACCCAGTCCGCCGCCCCTTTACTATTCGCCTCGGGAGTGATGAAGGTATGGGAACCTGCGTTCGCCAGGGTACCTTTTCACACGCACTGAGGCGTAAACAATAAGGATGAAGGCACGTCAACCGTGTCACCCATTATCACGCGAAAAAGATAGACGTAGGCGGTAGGAATTGCTATAAGAACTGGGCAAACTTTTGCGAAAAAAGGATCATCATTTGGTGACTGAAATCAACGTCGCTCGTCAATCAGACGGGCAGAATCAAGCGCCAAGCGACGTCCCCTGAGAGATCCATCTAAAGGACAGATTTTTCTATAGAACTTGACACTGTATAGGGTTAGTGCTAGCTTGACAAAATGTCACCTAGCAATTAGGGTGGCGACTATAGACTCCCGCAGATGATCTGAAGACCTATAAGGATTACCTCCATGCTTACGCCCGGTAAAGTCCATTGGGTCAAGACATCGGAAATTGAAACTCAAATCAATGCGGAAGGAGTTCACATTTGGCCTTTTGGACCCGAGCTCCCTATTGATATTCGCTTTCTGGCCATCGAACGCCGTCCCGTCCGGATGAATCGTCACGACTACTTTGAGTTGATATACTGCCACTCTGGAAGTCTCGCCTTTCAGGTTCAAGAACGTAACATTACCATCAACGAAGGAGATCTCTTCATCATTGGCAGCACGCTATTTCATAGGGCCATCGGAAATGGGCATACGAGAATGCAGGCGGTGGTGGTCTATTTCTTGCCTGAACTGCTCTACCGAGGCGGGATTATTGACGAGGAAGCCACCGAGTATCTCATGCCGTTTTTCAACCAGGATAGCTCCTTTATGCATGTCGTTCCGGCTGAGACAGGCCTACCGTCACAAGCTCTGCATTGGATTGAGCAAATCCATACGGAAATGCCGGCTACGACGAGTGAGGCCCGGCTCGCGGTGATAACCTACCTTCGAATGATCCTCATGCTGCTCAGAAAGCATTATAGGGACGCCCGGAGAATCAAGGGAGTGTTCACAAGAAGGCAACGCGATATTGACCGGCTGCGGCCTCTTTTTGAGTACATTGACCAGCACTATGCCGAACGAATAAGTCTGTGTGATGCCTCCACCATTGTCGGAATGAGCAGTTCGCACTTCAATCGTTTCTTCCGGCAAGTGACCGGACAACCCTTTGTAACTCATTTGAACCGTTATCGCGTCGCCAGAGCGCAAGGATTGTTAGCTTTAACGGATAAATCTATCGCCGAGGTAAGCCAGGAGGTTGGCTTCTGCGACCAAAGTTACTTCGGGATTGTGTTCCGCAAGTTCGTTCACATGCCGCCATTTCTGTATCGACAACGGCACCGTACCGGAGCAAGAGCAGAGAAAATTGCTCCTACTCACCCTCAACTGCCCGAAGTTCTTGTCCCGGCGGAAGTCAGCCATGCTGTGTCGCCTTGACACTGGGAGCGCAGATCCACACCGCGGCCCGTTTGTTAGCTTGCTTCACCCGTCTGGAGCGCAACCCTCGTCGCACCAGGTCGGCAAGTCAAAGATCCGGAATAGCCTACGGCTCGTTTCTGGCGTGTGTACGATGGAGTGACAGTAAATCCGTTCGCGGAAAGATGATCCTTTCCTCGCAAAAGTTTACCCGATTCTTATAGCAATCCCTTGCGCTGAAAGCTATCTTTCCTGAATCGAATACGTGTTGCATGTGTTGTGGGTCTATGTTTTTTGGGCAGTGGTACCTGCTAAGAATAGATACTCATTTGCGGTGGACTCACGTCTTCGGACTGGGATGAGCTGTAAAGTTCGTTTCGCATGGGGCTTTACACACCAGGGTTGAACTACCAAGAGGCGGGTGGGAAATGCCAAATCAATTTGAGTCAAAGGCTTTGTGGGCTATCTTAGGCGAAGTATTGTTATTAGTTCTTGCCCCGCCGTTGGCCTGGTCACAGGTCGGCAACGGCACGATTGCCGGTACGGTGACCGATAAGAGCGGAGCCGTTGTGCCAGCGGCCACCATCACCATCGTCAATGACGGTACGAACGCCACGATTACCGTCTCCAGCAACTCCGACGGCACTTTTGCCAGTGCGGCGCTGCCGGTCGGAATGTATACGGTCACGGTGACCAAGCAAGGTTTCAGGCCTTACACCGAAAAGGGTGTTGAGGTCCACCCCGCGCAAGTCTCCTCGGTCAATCCGCAAATCGCGATCGGGACCGTCACCCAACAAGTGGAGGTCTCGGCAAGTGCTGTGCAAGTGCAGACCATCACTCCCGAGGTCTCGAACGAAGTATCGAGTAAGGAAGTGGGCACCCTTCCCCTGAACGGGAGGAATTTTCAGAGCCTTTCCGCTCTCATGCCCGGTGTAACCAACACCGCGCCCGATACCGCCCAAGTCCAAGGTGGGTTCATCCAGGTCAACACGATGTCGATCAACGGCATGGGAATAACCGGCACGGGGTACTACCTGGACGGAATCTGGAACATTGCCCCCGGCAATATGGATAGCCTGGGTATTACTCCCAATCCCGACAGTATCCAAGAGGTCCGCGTTCTGCAAAATAACTATAGCGCTCAGTACACCATGTATGGCTCGACCGCGGTCGTTCTTGAGACCAAGAGCGGGACCGATCACTTTCACGGCACCGCCTTCGAATATCTTCGCAACGACGCACTGGATGCCCGCAACTTTTTCAGTCCCTCCGTGCCTCCCTTGAAGCAGAATATTTTCGGGTACAACTTGAGCGGCCCCATCTATATTCCTGGGCATGCGTCCGGCAAGAAGAAAACGTTCTTCTTTTGGAGCCAACAGTGGTCTGATCAACATATGGGGCTGGGGGCAACCGCGGGGAGCGTGCAAGGCGCAGATCCCACGCGAGCCATGCGCAACGGCGACTTCTCAGCCCTGTGCATCTCCGGATTTAACGCCAATGGCGTTTGCAATGGCACCAACCCAAACGACCAGCAATTGACCAACCCCACTACTGGCACGCCGCTTGCGAACAATATGCTGCCTTCGGGATCCATCAACAGCAATGCTCAAATTTTCCTCAATGCCATGGCGCCTTTACCGAACAACCCCAGCGGCGGATTCTTGAATTACATCAATCTGAATCCCATTATTACCAACACGCGAGACGATGAAATCAAAGTGGACCATAATTTTTCCGATCGCCTTCGCTTGATGGGTGAATTTTTGGACGACCACCAGAATAGTCAAAATCCCAATGATTACTACCTGGGCTCGCCCTACAGCGTCAATCGGAGTTATGTAACTACCTCCAACCTGCTAGGGCAACTTCAGCTCACGGCCACCCTTTCGCCGTCAATGGTCAACACCACGAGCCTGAACATTCTCATCTACAATCCGAGTTTACTCGCCGATGGAATCTATCTGCAAAGCCAGTTGCCCAGCTTTCAGGAGACACTACCCTATAAGGGTTTCCTTTCCGACCGCTTGCCCCAGGTAACTTTCGGTGGTGGCTGGTCGCCTATTGGACAGTCGTCGAATACCCCCACCCCTCACGCTAGCAATCTGGTCAACACGTTGAGCGACGATTGGAGCTGGCTGCGGGGCAAACACTTTTTGACCGCCGGGGTGTCCGTCCAGCTAGGCACGGCACGCCAGAACACCTTCAGCGCCAGCAATGGACAGTGGTTTTTCAGCGGCCAGTTCACGGGCAACCCCATCGCCGATTATCTTTTGGGCGACGCCTCGAGTTTCTACCAGGCGAGCAACGTATTCCGCACCTACAACCACTGGAGGGAATATTCACCCTATTTTGAGGACCGATGGAAGGTGAACAATCGCCTTACCCTGACCGGAGGAATTCGCTACCTGTGGACGAACTCGCCGACCATTCAGAAGCAATATGCTACGAATTTTCTCGCTTCGGCCTACAACCCTGCGGACGCACCGATTGTCAATCCCGACGGGACAATCACGCCCACCGCCAATTACAACCCGATCAATGGGTTGGTCTTTAATGGTGTCAACGGTGTCCCGCTGAGTTTCGTCTCGAAGCATCAGAACAACTGGGGCCCGACTGCCGGCTTCGCTTACGACCTTTTTGGAAACGGCAAGACGTCAATTCGCGGGGGAGTTGGAGTCACCTATACCAGCATCCAGACGGGTACGGACTGCGGTGAGAGTTGCACTGGTAATCCTCCGATCATTCAAGGGTTAACATTGGTGACACCGCACTTTCCCAATCCGATCGGGGCGGCGGCGGCTCCCCCGGGGGCGGCATCTCTGGTTGCCATGTCGCCCAATTTTTATCCCACCACGGGAGACGTCACCTACAGTTTAACCGTGGAACATCAGTTCTCAAGAAACTGGCTTCTCTCGGTTGCCGGGGCGGCAAACGCCACTC